>SAMEA3387494__coassemble_1907_pt1 | contig 38046 bp, 31 predicted proteins | sample SAMEA3387494__metabat2_high_PE_015 | metagenome-assembled genome bin SAMEA3387494 (sample SAMEA3387494) | Felis catus | biome: Faeces | place: United Kingdom | collected 2012
CCTCGCAAAACAAGGCAAATCACGGCATTTTAGGAGGAAAAATACAATGATAAAAATACTATTTGTATGCCACGGCAATATACTTTAAACGGAGTTTATAGACATCAGTAGTGGATAAAAACGCAACACCTCTTTTATAGCACATCATATAACACAAAATCTAATAAAATTATTTTTTTCAGAATACGATACAGAACAATCAGCTACTTTGCAACGCTTATCTTTCTTACAGTAAAAGAACTTATTTTTTTTTACGAAAAAGTGTTGCAAAGTCTTTTTATGTCAATTCATGCTAAACCCACTGTACATCAGGGTTTCGAGCAAAAATATCCATAAAAAAATTATGAAGCAAAAACCGGATTTCAAATAATTGAAAAAGTGTGTCCCCTTGTCCCCAACTGCTTTTAAAGTCAGTGCTGGTAAGGATTTTAAAATGGGACACAAATTTAAAAAAGTGTGTCCCCTATGTCCCCTTGTCCCTTATCGAAAAAATAGGCTTAAAACCATAAAAATATACGCACGCCCGCCGTTGCTACGGCAAAAAGGCGGGCGTCCCATTGTCCCATAAAGAAAGGAGAAAAAATAATGAAAACATGTAAAAAAATGGGTAGACCTACAAAAAGACCAGAAAAAGAACTTTTGATGATTCTGTATTCAAGACATACAGCACATGAATTAGCAACAATGTATGACGTGAGTGATTCTACTGTTCGTTCATGGGTTTGTCGCTTGAGAAAGGAGTAATTTATGGATAAAAAAGAAAATGGTGCATTAGCTCCGACAAGCTCAAATGCACCAAACAACAATTTAACTGTTAATAGTTTAGCACAGAGTACCCAACAAGGTCAAGCATTTGTTCCAGATGGTGGCTTACGTAGTAAAAAGACTGATGATTGGCTGAAAAAGCGAAAACCACTTGCAATAACTGCAAAAGTAAATACACTTGCTGTGAAGTGTTATGAAGAACAGATGCCTTATGGCTGGGATTACGTTTGTTCTGTTATTCGGGCTACAAATCCAGATGATTTTCAAGTAATTGCGATTTGTCATTGTCGGTGTACATACGCTGATGAGGGACATTTTTGGAAACCAGCTATTGAGAAATGGCACTATCATATTATTGTGAGATGTACAGATAGGAAAAAGCGTATTCGGGTCAAACAAATACTGGAATGTCTTGGAATTAAATATAGACCAGGGTTAGATGATGAGTTGTGGGCAAATCATGGTGTTGAAACAGTTGGCGATTTTGCAGGGTACGCTACATATTTGACACATGAAACTGAAACTGCAATCAAAGAGGGAAAAGAACTTTATCGTATGGACGAGCTTGTGAGTAATCTTACGATTGAAGAAATCAAGAAAATCCGTGATGGTTATCTCAGGGTTTCTGAAAGCACAAAAAAGCTGACTACTTCTGATTTGATTGCACTTGATGATACAGCATATAAGCTTGGTTATGAATTGAAGAATTTTACAGAATGGTACGATTCACAGCCTTTTAATGTTCGTAGCAATGCAAAAATGAAAACGATTCGTGAAAGTTATGATAGAGGTGTTAATGCACGAATTGAAGAGGGGGCTGAAATGCTCCGCTTATGTGTTTTTATTCATGGTGAACCTAATAGTGGCAAAACGTATGCGTCTGAAAAAGCGTTATCTGATAAGCGGTATTTGACAATCAAAGGCGGTGGCTCTGGAAAGTTTGATAATCTTCGGGTAGACCATGAAGCGATTATTATTGATGATGATGTTTGTCCAAATTTGTTGAATATGACAGACAATTATATTTGTCGGGCATACAAAAGACAAAGTAACAATCCTGCATGGACAGGGAAATATTTTATTGTTACAAGTAACTACACGTTTGACGAATGGATTGCAATGTGCAAACTTGGAGAAAAACATTATGAAGCTGCACATTCTCGATTTTACATCTGTGAAATAAGACAGAAGTCAGATGGGACAAATTATCTTGCTTTAAGTCAACCGTCAACAAGAGGTTCTATTGAACAGCAGACCGAAAGAGCCGATATGTTTATGGATTTTCAGAAAAAATTTAATGCAACAATGTCTGGGTATCGTCCGTCTGTGAAAACATTCGATTACAGTAAAATGATTGATGATGCGTTCAAAGAAAAGTTTGAGAGTAAGGAAGAAGCAAAAAGGCGAGCTGATTATGAAAAATGGTGTGAACAGCTTTATGAATGGTACTATGAGGATATGAGAACTGGAAAGTGTCCGATAGTTCCGACTGTTGGAAAAACAGATATTAGAATTCCATGTTATGAAGTTTGGTTGAATTACACATTAACAGGAAATTATCAAAAGTTACATACTGTGTTCTATAAATCCAATAAAAAAGAGCCAGTGACAACTTATCATGGTTAAAAAATAGTGAGGTCAAGGGTGTGACATGTCACATGGATTTTACCCTTGACGGAACGGACGACTGATACTTAATAATGATTACTGAGGATATGGAAACCACAGGTATACATATCCTCTTGATTATAAAAATATACAAAAAGGAGTTAGTAAATATGAGCAAAAAGAAAACTGCTGAACAATTACAAATGGAAGCTGATAAATTAGCTGAACAACTGAAAAAAGCAAGAGCCGAAGCAAAAAAAGCAAAACGCTTGGAAGATGCTGAAAGGTCAAGAATTGAATTGGAAAAGCGGAGACAAGAAGCATTGGAATTGATTGAAATTTCAAAAAAATGTAAGTTACAAAGTGGCTGTTCAATTTATGAATATTTAGTATCCCAACGTAATGCAAAAAAAGAATAAGATTTGCAAAAATAGTACGCTGATAGGGTGTGCTATTTTTTGCTTTTTCAGGGTTGCATTATAAAAAATATATGCTACATTGAAAACAAGAAAGCCTCGCAGAGGTCCGGCGGGTTAGTTTACTAACCCAGAGGACAGTTACACTGGGTTAATAAATTAACTTGAAAAGGAAGTGATACACATGAGTTGGAAATGTACACCACAGGTTACAGGATTAGTGAGAGGAGAAGCGAAGCAAGGACAGAAGCATAGAAGCAACGTAAAGGCGATTGTTGCAGAAGCAGGAAAAGAACGTGTTTCAAATAGCGATACACTGGATAGAGATAGGACGTATTTAAACAGATATACAGGGTTTTCTTCTGGTTTTGAATGTGCTGATTATATCACAAAAGAAGCAGATGATTACAGACAGGAAGTGACTGGAAAAGGCGGTACAAAACATTATCGAAAATTGCGTGCTGATGCTGTGATTGGATATGCTATTATTTATAATCCGCCAGAAGAAATTTGTTGCAACTGGACAGATGAAGAATACACAAAATTCTATGAAGATAGTCGGACAGTTATGGAGCAGATACAGCCGGATATTTTCCGAAAAGATACGGTTGTTATGTCGGCAGAACATTTTGATGAAGGTACAATAACAAATCCTGAAAAAATAAGCAGACATTTGCATGATATTGGTATTCCGAAAGACGCAAGGGGCAGTTACTGCGGAAATAAAATTGATGCAAAATTGCTTGTGGAAATCAATAAAAATTATCCCAAAATGATGCGTGAAAAAGGTTGGGATATTGAGGATTTAGACTGTACAGACTGGGATAGATGTAAAACAGATGAAGCATACAGGAATGAACGGAAATCAAAGAAGAAATCCGGTAAGAGTGTAAACAACTATATTGCGGATAAAATGCGTGAGCAGATACAAGAAAATGAGAGTATGTCTGAAATCATGTGTAGTGCGATTTTAGATGCTTTAGAAGTTACTGAGGAGAAAGATAGGCTTGAGGCTTTAAAAGAGCAAATAGAAGCAGATAAGGATATTTTAAAGGTAGAACGTGAACAGCTTGAAAAGGATAAAGGTAAACTCTTCAAAGAGATGCTTTTACAGGAGAAAAAAGAAAAAGAATTTCAGCATAGAGAAGATATGTTGGAAGCTCAAAGAAATGCACTTGAACAGGAGCGAAAGGATATTCAGAAAAAAAGTGATAAGGACTTGTTACGCTATAAACTTGCTTACAAAAAAGAGTGTGACAGAAAAATGCAGAATTACAAGTCAGAATGTGATGAAGCTGTTCAGGAAATCTCGGATTATGCCAGTTCATTACCGCCTTTGTCAGAAGATGTCGAAAAAGTGTTGGATTATGCAAGCGTTCAAGAAAGTGGTAGGAACTATAGGACACCAGCAAGAAAATATTTACAGACGATACAGAATATTCGGCAAAGTACGATTAAAACATATAGAGAAATACCGGATATTCCTAAAGATGATTCGCAAACAGGATATGATATGTATTTGGGAGGTTAAGAATATTGATGTACTGCCTAGAGCGAACGACAGTGAGCGACCCCTCTCCCCCACTATCATTCATCTTCAAAAATTGTTTCGTTCATTTCTGGAAAATCCAGTAATTCAGAAATAGTCATGTCCAGACCAACAGCAATTTTGTGCAATGTTTTCAATTTGACGTTTTTGCTTTTGCCAGTCACTAAATCTTGAATAGTTGAATGAGAGATGCCGGATAACGTAGACAGTTTATTTACTGTAATATTTCGTTCTTTACAGATGTTCAGTAATCGGATAGAAATTGCGTCTGCGTAAGTCATCACAACACCCCTTTCTTTCAATAGTCTATTGAAAGTATATGTTACTGCGTGATAAAATATTGTCGGTGTACCGACAATATTAGAGGGGGAATTGTAATGACACAGGAAGAATTTAATCGAATTGTACTGCATGGTACAGAGGACGAATTATATAAAACTGCATTAGCCTATCCAGAGCTTGCGGCTGTATGTGCCAAACAGATAGAAGCTGACCTTGATTCAATGCCTACGTTAGATAAAAATTTGTATCAAAGACTTGTAGACAGAGGATTAGAGGAAATAGAGTTGTATAACTGGATAGAGGACGTGTGATATAGCACAAGTCCTATCAACTTTCACAGAAAAAAATAGAAATGAATAACTGCGAAAAATGCTTGTAATTATTGTAAATATGCTCTTTTTTCCGCTTCTGGTAAGGGTGTTTTTTAAACGATATGATAAAACAGCAAAATGTTGACAAAATAGTTGTGCTGTGCTACGATTCTTTTGTATCGTATTCTTGATGAAAGGAGTAAAGCATGAGCATAGCCACAGATGAAAGAAAAGACCCTAAAGGACGTAAGTTGCGTATAGGTGAAAGCTATGATGAAAAATCTGGTCGATACAGGTATACTTACACAAATCCTGTGACAGGTGTACGTACATCTGTTTACGCTTGGACATTAACTAAAAATGATAAGATGCCTATTGGAAAAAGTGGGAAATCGCTTCGTGAACGTGAAGATGAAGTTAATGCCGAAATAAGCAACAAACTAAATTCTACAAAGGGAAATCAGACTGTGTATGAGTTGATGAAGCGTTATATAGACTTGAAGTGGAAAGATGTAAGGGAGTCCACCAGAAAAGGATATATGACACAACTCAATTTTATGCAAAAAGAATCATTCGGAAAGAAAAAAATTAAAGATGTAACGGCAATCGAAGCTGAGGAGTGGTTTGATGCTCTACATGATAAAAAGGGCAAGAATTATAGCACTCTTCATACGCTTAGGGGAATTCTAAGACCTGCATTTGCAATGGCGAAGAAAAACAGGTGGACGTTAGACAATCCTTTCGATTTTCCCATGAATAAAAAGCGTTATGGTGGTGAAAATACACGGGAGTCTGTAACTCAAAAAGACATGAGAAGATTTCTTGATTTTGTACGAACTGATAAAGCTTTTAGCAAATATTTTAATGGCTTCTATCTTCTGTTCAATACAGGTTTGAGAATTTCAGAATTTTGCGGTTTGACTGTAGCTGATATTGACTTTGCAAGAAAAGTGATTTATGTTCGTAGGCAGTTAATACGTAGTTATGACGGCAAAAATGCCACTTATGTTCTGGAAGAAACAAAAACAGCAAATGGAGAACGTATAATCCCTATGTTAGGTGATGTAGAAAAAGTATTGAGGGAAGTGATAGATAACAGACCTCAATTAACTACAGAACCAATTGTATGGGACAGGGAACATACAGTAAGTGCTACAAAGTTTTTGTGGTTCGATAAGAATAATAATCTGGAAGTGGCACAGCATTGGCAAAACCACATGAGATGGGCTGTTGCTAAGTTTAATCGGACATATAAGGACGAGATTCCTAATATTACACCTCATGTGTGCAGACATACATTTTGTTCCATGTGTGCAACTATGGGAATGGCTCCTAAGACTTTACAGACGATTATGGGGCACAGTAGTATTGCTATTACATTAGACGTATATACACATCTTGAGGAAACGGATTTGTTGAATACGTTTGATAGCATAAGGCAGAACCAGAATTATGATTTTTATTCATTAGCCAGAGTTCCTGTGACAGTTGCACCGTTTGATGATACAGGCGAATTGAGTGAACCTGATTTTGAAGAAGCGGCGGATAATGATTAAAAAATACAATGTGCTATAGGTATGTGTCATAACATAGAGAATAGCACAAAAAATAAAAGAAAAAAATCTGCTCATATATGAGGGGATTTTATAGCACAAAAAATAGAATTGACATAAAAAGTTTAAAAAGACTGTAAAAAAGCAAGTTTTAGCTGAAAAAATATGCTCATAAATGAGGAGAAAAAAATGTTAAAAATACTCTTTGTATGCCACGGCAATATCTGCCGCAGCACCATGTCGCAATTTGTCTTTCAGGACATGATCAACAAGCAAGGTCTTTCCGACCAGTTTTACATTGATTCAGCTGCCACCAGCCGGGAAGAGATCGGTAACGGACCACATTATGGTACGGTTGCAAAATGTCGGGAAATGGGAATTCCTGTGCTTCCCCATAAAGCAGTACAGATGACTAAAAAGGATTACCAGAAGTATGATTACCTGATTGGTATGGATACCTGGAATATTCGGAATATGACTAGGATTGCAGGAGGAGATCCGGATAGAAAGATTTATAAGCTTTTGGAATTTGCGGATTTGTCAGAGGACATTGCAGATCCCTGGTACACAGGAAATTTTGATGAAACTTATGCAGATGTACAGAAAGGATGTACAGCTTTTTTGGAATATCTGAAACGAAATGGGAAAATCAGATGATTATAGTTAAAGTTACGATTGTTATTTGATAAAGAAAACAAAAAGTAAAATTCTGAAGGTTGATATACTGATCGAACAGATCCGAGCATTTTGCAGGAAAACAGAGAAAAACTATTTAATTAAAACAGAACTATTTTAAAAACAGGAAACTATTGAGGGAGAATTTGTCGATGAAAAATTCTTTACATTCAGTGGTTTCTTGTTTTATACTAATTATAGAGCAGCTCTGAGAGAAATATTTTCTCTTCTGAATTCTAAAGTCGCAGGAAAACATCTGTTTCAGGATGTTACAGCGATATCTATTAATATCATGGGCATGTCGCCCGCATTCGCAGGAAAGATGAGGAATATCAATGGATAACAGGTATGAAAGTTTTGTGGAAACTTTTAGGCAGAAACTGATCGATGCAACCGGTTATGGAGAAGATAGGATTTTTTATAAGAGCAGGGAAGAATATCCGCCGACTTCCGGTGATCGGTTATTTGTGAAACAGTTTGAGGCCAATGGGGTGACAGAAGTCTGTGCCCTGTATGTTGGTGATCTGTATGAGGAATACAGACGGGGATTGGGAATGGATATGATTGTAAAAGATGTGGTGAAGAGACTGCAGGGCATCTCAAGGACTGATATTATTGAGAAAGCCAAAATCATAAGTGATTATGATAAAATAAAAAATTATCTTTTTATCCGTCTTATAAACAAAAATAAATATGAAGCTGATCTGAGGGATTCGGTATATCGTACCATTGGAGATATTGCAATGGTTCTTTATGTCCGCATGGGAGAAATAGAAGGGTATACCAGCAGCATGAAGGTGAAACAGCATATGCTGGAAAAATGGGATATGGACAGAGATGAAGTTTTTGAGGCGGCTCTTTTGAATACATATTTTATTTCTCCGCCCAGAATTTACTGCTGGGAAAAAATGCTGTTCGATACTCACTATGAGGGAGAAAATTTTATGAATCTTTTATCGGATTATCCTATTCGAAGAGGTGCAGTGGGCAATTGTCTCAGCACAGTAAAGAGGACAAACGGAGCAGTGGCAGTATTCCTGCCCGGGGTGGCCAGCCGGCTGGCAGATCTGATGCAGGGAAACCTGTATCTTGTTTTTACCAGTATACATGAGGTGATGATACATAATGAGAAAACAGCGGATCCGGAAGATCTGCGTCATGTACTGATCGATACGATAAAAGAAACCACACCTGAGGAGGACGTATTGACTTTCCACATTTATCATTATGACAGAGCAACCGGAATTTTTAGTTTATGTGATGAAGAGGATTAAATGGCACAGGGAAAGAAACTGCATATACTGGTCATAAAAGGAAGATCAGGGGGAATTACCTTTGGCATATAAAGTTATACTTGACGCAGGACATGGAGATGATATTTTGCGGAAAAAAGGTATATAGGACAGGGGATTGCTATAATCTGTACAAAAGGGCAAAATGGAGAGAGCCGATTTGAGCAGAAGAGATGCAGCCGCCTGGAAAGTGGAAAGGATTTATGGAAATAAAGATTCATTGGAGAAACTATTAACCTGTGCAGTCAGCAAGTATGAAGAGGACGTTTGGAGAGAGTTTTATAATTTAAATTGGAAATACGAACGCAGAAAGGAAAAAAAGTCGTCTGATCGCTACTGTCATGCTGTGCAGGAGAAAAAATAATGATTGAAAATAGTCCTGCATACCTGGGAAATATTTCGAAAGAGCCGGATATACTCAGAAGAGAGGGCGCGTTTCGGCAAGAGCATTTAGATTCGCACAGGAATTCAAATGGTATACCGGAATATTCTGCAGCACTTTATATTCGTTTGTCCAGAGAGGATGGAGATAAGGAAGAAAGTGACAGTGTAGTCAATCAGAAAAAGATTTTGACCGGATATCTGAAGGATCAGCCAGATATCAGTTTTTATGATCTGTATGTGGATGACGGATATACGGGAACTAATTTTGAAAGACCAGGATTTAAGAGAATGTTGGAAGATATACAGACCGGGCTGGTGAACTGTGTAGTGGTTAAGGATCTTTCCAGATTTGGAAGAGATTATATTGATTCGGGATATTATCTGGAACGGGTCTTTCCGAAACAGGGCGTCCGTTTTGTTTCCGTTTCAGATGGGATAGACAGTCTTCGTCAGTCATATGATATGCTTTTGCCGATAAAGAATATATTTAATGAACAGTATGCAAGAGATATTTCCAGAAAGATACGGGCAACTATGAGGGCAAAACAACGGGCAGGAGAGTTCATTGGCGCTTTTGCTTGTTACGGATATCGAAAGGATCCCCGTAATAGAAATCATCTTCTTATTGACGAATATGCTGCTCCTATTGTACGTAAAATCTTTGCGTTGTTTCTTAATGGAAAAAGTAAGCAGGAAATTGCAGAGCTTTTAAATAAAGAAGGAATACTTTGTCCTTCCGAATATAAAAGACAGTGTGGACAAAACTACAGAAATGGTATTAAAACGGAAAGCTCTTCAGGCTGGACATATGCAACTGTTCACTGTATGTTGAAGAATGAAGTTTATACAGGAGCCATGGTTCAGGGAAAGAAAGTACAGAATATGAGAAGCAGACAACGTACAATAAATCGAAAGGACTGGATTATAGTACCAGATATGCATGAAGCGGTGATTAGTAAAGAGACATGGGAAAGAACACAAAAACTTCTTCAGCAAAATGGCAGGACGGCGGCGGGGAAATATGAGAAAGGTATTTTCTCAGGGCTGATTTTTTGTGGTAAGTGTAAAAATACAATGGTACAGAATCGATGGAAACGTTCAGATGGAAGTGTGGTTTCCTGCTATTACTGTGGAACTTATAAAAGGAAAGGAAAAAATTCTTGTTCACCACATGCTCTTCCGACTGAATTGCTGGAAAGTCTGGTTAAAGAGGATCTTCAAAAAATTTTGCTTTCAAAATATGATCTGAACAGTATGTATCAAAAAGTACAGGCACAGAGAAGTAAGGAAGAAAAGAATAAAATGCTCCAGGAATTGGTTAAAAATAATAATTTGCTGTTAAAGGTACGAAATTTAAAGAAGCAATCCTATGAAGATTACAGGGAGGGGATATTGACTCGTGAAGAATTTCTTTTTTATTCAGAGGATTATTCAAGAAAAGAACAGTTATACTTAAAGCGGGCAGAAGAATTGAAAAACATGGAAAATTATTATAAAAAAGCCGGAGAAAGCGCCGGAGATAAGGAATTCCAGGATCCCAAAAGGAAAAAATATATTTGCAAACAGATATTTATGGAACTGATCGACCGAATTGAAGTACGGGAAGATCAGCGCCTGGAGATTCATTATCGTTTTTCTAAACCTGATAACATAAAAAAATTCGCAGAATAGTGCTTTCACATGGTGGAGGAGATCCGGGAGCAGTTTACCAGGAAAGACAGGAAAAAGATGATACATTGAAGCTGACACTTTCAGTAGGAGAAATTCTGGCGAAAAATGGGATCAATGTGGTTTACACACGGGTAGATGACGTATACCAGACACCCTTTGAAAAGGCAAGAATTGCCAATGAATCAGGTGCGGACTACTTTATTTCTTTTCACAGGAACAGCAGTCCCGAAGCTAATAAATATCAAGGAGTGGAGGTCCTTGTATACGATAAAAGCGGTATAAAATACGAAATGGCAGAAAACATTCTGGGAGCCATGGGAGAAATCGGATTTCGAGAGATTGGTGTGAAAGAACGTCCTGGGCTTGTAGTACTGCGGAGAACAAAAATGCCTGCGTTGTTGGTTGAAGCTGGATTTTTAAATGCAGATGAAGATAATATCCTTTTTGATGAAAAATTTGATGAGATGGCAGAGGGCATTGCCGGAGCAATTTTGGGAACTCTTACAGGAGAAACCATAGAAGATCCCTTATATTATCGCGTACAGACCGGGATATTTCGTAAGAAAGAAAATGCAGACAGAATGCTGTATCAGCTTACAGACCAGGGATTTCCTTCGTATATTCTTCGGGAAAACGATATTTATAAGGTTCAGACTGGAGCATTTCAGCAGATTGGAAATGCTGTTGATATGGAACAGAGATTGCGGGATGCGGGATATAGTACTATAATTGTAACCAGATAACATATAAAGGGAGACGGAATATGACCAGTTATGAAGAGTTCCTGCAAAAAACAGAAGATTTTATGTTTATAAGTAATCAGCCGGAAAAAGCAGATATCATATTTATACCAGGCAACGGGTATCCGCATATGGCAGAAAATGCTGCAGATTTGTATAAAAGAGGATTTGCACCATATATTCTGCCAAGTGGGAAATACAGTATTACAGTGGGAAAATTTTCTGGTGTATTATGGAAAGAAGAGGTCTATAATAAAGATTACCAGACAGAGTGGCAGTTTCTTCAAGATGTTCTTATGCAGAATGGAGTCAGGGAAGAAGATATTCTAAGGGAAGATAATGCCACATTTACCTGGGAAAACGCTCTGTATTCCCGAAAAGTAACGGATGAGTCAGGGATTTCTATAAAAAAAGCAATCATTTGCTGTAAATCTTATCATGCCAGAAGAGTGCTGATGTATTATCAGAGAGCATATCCGGAAACGGAATTTTTGGTATGTCCGTCTTTTCCTGATGGAATCAGTCGTGAGAATTGGCGGGAAAACCAAAAGGGAATCCAGGAAGTAATGGGAGAAGTATCCAGAATCATCAGTCAGTTTTCACTGATGATGGAGTGAAGAAGTATAGGCCGGATCAGATAACTGAATACCGGCCTTTTTATGTATAGGGAAAGCGGTATTTTTAATCAGTTTTTCTATTGTATAGAAAAGCTTTGCAGAGGACAGGGAATATTTCTGATGTGAAAGAAATTATGGAAGGAGTATGCTTCAGATGAAATAAAAAATACAAATTAGGGGTGTCGAAAAAATAGATTTATGATATAATTCTCGTGAAATAATAAAAAATATTTATTACGAAACATTTACAAAAAGGTAAAACTTTGATATATTAAAAGATGAAGAATACTTTTACCGACATATTTTGTCGGTTTTATAATGATCAGGTATCATGATTAAGAATCAAAAGAAATATTCGGGTTACTGTTTACATAGTAATATCCTGATGAGTTGTTGTTGTGAATGGAGTAAACAGTCATGTGTTTGATATCTGATCTGAAAATTATGAGAATAAAATTGTTGACGATTGTTTGATGTTTATATATAGATGAGGTGTAATGATGAAGAAGAGTAATATCAATAAAAGAAATGTACAGTTTTTAGCTGCAGCAGCACTTACAGCAGTATTAGTAGCAGGACAGATACAGCCGGCTATGGTATATGGAGAAAAGACAGAGATTCAGGTAAGCAGTCTGATTCCGGATAATGTGACAATAGAAAATCCGGTTCCATTATCAGATATTGCCCTTCCCTCCAGTGAATATGGAACATTATCCTGGGTAGATGGATCCAATGTTCCGTCACAGAGAACAGAATCCTTTGATGTGGTATTTCGTCCGTATGATTCAGCAGTCCTTTCCAGAATAGACGGATGGGACGGAGAATCCGACGGAATTTACAGTAGTGTCACTGTTGTAGTCAGCAGTATGGAAAACGAGGACAGCAGTGAAGACCAGTGGGAAGAAGGTCAGGATACAGAACAGCAGGAATCTGGAGATGAGTACGAGGAATCAGATTCAGAGACAACGGATGATAATTCTAATGGAGAAGAAAGCAGTGAGGAAGATGAGGATTCTTCAGATTCGGGGTCAATGGTAACCCCGGAACCAACTGTGACTCCGGACGGGGAAGAGACCCCGGAACCGACGGTAACCCCGGAGCCAACTGTGACTCCGGACGGGGAAGAGACTCCGGAATCGACGGTAACCCCGGAACCAACCGTGACTCCAGATGAGGAAGATGCTCCGGAACCAACGGTAACACCAGAGCCAACTGTGACTCCGGACGGGGAAGAGACTCCGGAACCGACGGTAACCCCGGAACCAACTGTGACTCCAGACGAACAGGAGACACCAACCCCAACGGTAACACCTGAAACTGATAATATATTTGACGGAAATATAGAAGAATCAGAAGATTCACGTCCTACAGATGCGGAGGAGGATCTTTCAGAGGAAGAACAGCAGGCTGCTGCGGAAGAAAACCATTCTTGCAATGGTATTTCTGTGTCAGGCATCAATCTTCCATGGTATGTGCAATTCCGTGCCACCAGTGGGGAGGATTACCAGTTTACAAATGAGACTGAGGCAAATGTATTTAAATCATACGAGTTTGAGCTTTGGGATCTGAAAAATAATACAGAATACGAAATACCGGATGGAGAATATATCAGTGTGACTGTTCCGGTAAAAGCAGGATACAGCTATACGATTGAGCATCTTTTGGACAGTGGAGCAATGGAAACAATTGTTCCAAGTGTAGATGGAAGCACAATGGTCTTCAGTACACATTCTTTCAGTCCTTTTGGAATAGCCGGAAGCAGACCGCTGGTAGGCGAGGAAATTCAGGAGGATGGTTATGGTGATACTGAGTCTGCAGGTGATATCTTGACTCCTGTACCAGAAACTCCGTCTAATAATACTCAGGTATCAGTAACTGCAGCCCCTGAGAAAGAAAATGGTACAGTACAGGAGGCTTCTCCGGTAAAAAATGAAGAGAACAGTTCAGATGATAAAAGTAAAGAAGCAGACAGTGATCCTACTTCTGCTGTCAATACAGGAGACAACACATTGATTCTTCCGTTTGTGATTCTTGGTGTTGCGGCAGTGGTGATTGTAGGTGTTATCATTTATCTGAAACGCAGAAAAAAATAAAATCATGGTAATAAGAAAAATCCTCCCCCATATATATGTTATAGGGGGAGGGTTTTTTATGAAAATTAAAGTTGTTTTACGAGCACTTTTTTTAGCATATGGACTTACGGGAATCTGTCTTTTGGCTTTGGCTTTCTTTGTATTTCAATTTGATCTGGGAACGGTGCCTGTTTCAGCCGCGATTACAGCAGTATATGTTCTGGCTTGCTTTGCAGGAGGGTTTATGGCAGGAAAACGCATGAGGAAGAATAAATATTACTGGGGAATACTGGTAGGGCTGGCTTATTTTGCGTTGCTTGTTATAGTATCTTTTGCAGTAGAAAAGAGGTGGGATATGTCTTTCCAGCATTTGCTTACCACGTTCTGTATGTGTCTGGGAGGCGGTGCACTGGGCGGTATGTTTGCATAAGGAAAAAAAGTCTTTTATTTGATGGGATTTTATGCTATACTATGCCCAGATAATTTTATATACATAAAGGAGGATATACAATGGAGCATATCAAAACATTAAATACAAAGAATCTGCAGAACACAGTAAAAAAAGGTGGATGCGGTGAGTGCCAGACTTCCTGTCAGTCAGCATGCAAAACTTCCTGTACAGTAGGAAATCAGAGCTGCGAGCACAAATAAGACAGAGTTTTGGGAAGGCATTTAAGCAGCGGGGTGAAAACCGCTGCTTCTTTCTTTGTCATACATTTTGATGAAGTACTGACATGGAGTCTTATGTGTTTCAAAGATGAAATTATAGGAAAGGATTTTCAAAAATGAGTCTGATACACAGATATCAAAATAATGGTTATAACATTGTTCTGGATATTAACAGTGGATGTATTCACCTGGTGGACCTTGTTACTTATGAGGTTTTACCGTACATAGAAGAAAGTGTCTCACAAGAAGAGATCATTGAAAAATTAAAGGACAGATACAAAGAAGAGGATATAAAAACTTCTGTTTCTGAATGCCTGAAACTTCAGGAAGAAGGTATGCTTTTTACAAAAGATATTTATGAAGGTGCCATTGAGGAGTTTACGAAAAACAGTAAACCGGTAGTAAAAGCCCTTTGCCTTCATATTGCTCATGACTGTAATCTTGCCTGCCGCTATTGTTTTGCGGAGGAGGGAGAATATCATGGAAGAAGAGCTCTGATGTCCTTTGAGACTGGAAAGAAAGCACTGGATTTCCTGATCGCAAATTCCGGCTCCAGAAGAAATCTGGAGGTGGATTTCTTTGGCGGGGAACCGCTTATGAACTGGCAGGTTGTGAAAGACCTGGTAAAATATGGTCGTGAGCAGGAAAAACTTCACAATAAAAATTTCCGTTTTACCCTTACCACTAACGGAGTTCTTCTTGACGATGAGGTAATGGAGTTCTGCAATCGGGAGATGGCAAACGTGGTACTTAGCGTAGATGGACGGAAAGAGGTTCATGATCACATGAGACCTTTCCGCAAAGGCGCTGGAAGCTATGACCTGATCATGCCGAAATTCCAGAAGTTTGCGGAATCCAGAAATCAGGACAAGTATTATGTAAGAGGTACATTTACTCACCATAATCTTGATTTTTCCAAGGATGTCCTTCATCTGGCGGATATGGGCTTTAAGCAGGTTTCTGTTGAACCTGTTGTAGCACCGGAGGAAGAAGATTATGCAATCCGAGAAGAGGATATCCCTCAGATCCTTGAGGAATATGATATTCTTGCGAAGGAGATGATCAAAAGGGAAAAGGAAGGAAGAGGATTTAATTTCTTCCACTTTATGATCGACCTTACAGGCGGTCCTTGTGTTTATAAACGTCTTTCCGGCTGTGGTTCAGGGACAGAGTATCTTGCAGTGACTCCGTGGGGAGATCTTTATCCATGTCACCAGTTTGTAGGTGAAGAACAGTTCCTGATGGGAAATGTAGATGAAGGAATTACCCGTCCGCAGGTTCGTGATGAATTTAAAAACTGCAATGTTTATACAAAAGAAGCATGTAAAGATTGTTTTGCAAGATTTTACTGCAGTGGAGGATGTGCTGCAAATGCATATCATTTCCAGAATGATGTAAAGGGAAATTATGAGATCGGATGCGAACTTCAGAGAAAACGAGTGGAGTGTGCAATTATGATCAAAGCCGCTCTTGCGGACTAGATAAATCAGTCCGCAGGATAACTTATGGTATCATGGGGACTTAAAAAAGAAGGGAAAAACAATGAAGAAAAAAAGAGGAGTCATTGTACTGGTCCTTACTGTGATCCTGACGGCATTCCTGTGCTATACAGCCGGTGTGGGTTTTGGCCCGACAGGAACCGGAGCGGCAAAGAACATCAATACCGGTCTTGATCTGTCAGGTGGAGTAAGTATCACTTATGAGGCAAAAGATAAGGATCCGAGCAAAGAAGATATGTCTGATACTGTTTATAAAATGCAGAAGCGTGTGGAACAGTACAGTACGGAGGCACAGGCTTATCAGGAAGGTGACAACCGTATCACAGTAGAGATTCCGGGTGTGACCGATGCAGATAAGATCCTGAATGATCTGGGTAAACCAGGTTCTCTTTGCTTTATCGAAGAAACCGATAAAGATGGTAATGCAAACTTTGTTGCAGGTGAAACAAAATATGAGCTTGCAAGAAGTCTTGATGAGATCAGAGAGGCAGGATCTGTTGTACTGGAAGGTACAGATGTGGCAGATGCCCAGGGTGGTGCTTACCAGAAGCAGGACGGCAGCAGCAGAGAATATGCAGTCAGCCTGAAACTTACAGAAGAAGGTAAAAAGAAATTTGCAGAAGCTACAGAGGCAAATGTAGGAAAGCAGATTGCGATCATTTATGATAATGAAGTATTAAGTGCTCCCACAGTAGAGGAAGCAATCACAGGCGGACAGGCAGAAATCAATGGAATGTCAGGAGTAGAGGAAGCACAGAATCTGGCATCCTACATCCGCATTGGTTCGCTGAGTCTTGAACTGGAAGAACTTCGCTCCAGTGTGGTTGCTGCCCAGCTTGGAGAAGAGGCAATTACAACAAGTGTTACTGCTGGTGCAATCGGACTTGCAATCGTTATTTTATTTATGATCCTTGTTTACAGGATACCGGGTATCGTTGCTGCATTTGCACTGATTCTGTATACAGCAATTGAGCTGATCACTCTCAATGCATTTGATATTACTCTGACACTCCCGGGTATTGCAGGTATCATCCTGGGTATCGGTATGGCGGTAGATGCTAATGTTATCATTTATGCACGTATTCAGGAAGAGATTGCAGAGGGAAGTTCTGTAAGGACTGCTATCCGTGCCGGATTTTCCAAAGCGTTTTCTGCAATCATTGACGGAAATATCACAACGCTGATCGCATCTGTAGTCTTGATGTGGCTTGGATCCGGTACAGTTAAGGGATTTGCATACACACTGGCTCTTGGTATTGTGGTTTCCATGTTTACAGCTTTGGTGATCTCAAGACTGATCATGAATGCTCTTTATGCAGTAGGATTCCAGGATGCAAAGTTCTATGGAAAAGCAAAACAGAGAAAATCTTTCAATTTTGTTGGAAAGAAAAATATCTTTTTTATTATTTCTCTGATTCTGATTCTTGTGGGACCAGTATCTATGATGATCCATCAGAAAACAGATGGAAGCAGCCTGAACTACAGTCTGGAGTTTTCTGGAGGAACTGCCACTACAGTTACCTTTAATGAAGACATGGATATTAAGACCATCGATTCCGAGGTTACACCGGTAGTAGAGGATGTCACAGGAGACAAGAATGTACAGCCTACGAAAGTTGTCGGAACAAATCAGGTAATCATTAAAACACGTGCTCTTTCCCAGGAAGAAAGAGAGGCACTGAATGATGCAATGGTAGAAAAATTTGATGTGGACAGATCACTGATCGCATCAGAAAGTATTTCATCCACAGTCAGCTCCGAAATGAGACAGGATGCATTTGTTGCAGTAGTTGTGGCAACTCTTTGTATGCTGGTATATATTTGGTTCCGGTTTAAAGATATCCGTTTTGCCGGCAGTGCAGTTCTTGCACTTGTGCATGATGTACTTGTGGTATTTGCTTTTTATGCGCTGGCAAGGATTTCCGTGGGAAATACCTTTATCGCATGTATGCTGACCATTGTAGGTTACAGTATCAATGCAACGATTGTCATTTTTGACCGTATTCGTGAAAATATGAAGAAGAGAGGCGCTCGTGCAGATCTTGTAGAGATTGTAAATGACAGTATCACACAGACTCTTACCAGAAGTATTTATACTTCTTTAACTACGTTTGTGATGGTTGCAGTACTTTTCGTAATGGGAGTATCTTCTATCCGTGAGTTTGCACTTCCGTTAATGGCAGGTATTGTCTGCGGTGCATATTCTTCTGTATGTATTACAGGTTCTCTGTGGCTGGTAATGAAACAGGGATTTGGCAAAAATAAAGTACAGTCTGCTGTACAACAGATATCAGACCAGAAGAACAGCGAAAGTGTTCAGAGTACTGTATCTGTTCAGAAGCAGGGAAATGGACAGAAGCAGCCGAAAAAGAAAAATCGTAAAAGAGTAGCAGAGCGTCTGGCTGCTCAGGAAGCAGAGAAAAATTCTGCTTCAGATAATGACAAAACTGAATAAATCAGGATGAGAAAAATAGTCCCGGGGCAGTATGTTTGTCCCGGGGCATATTTTTAACAGGAGAAAAAGATGGAAAAATGGGTAGTAATGGCAAAAAAAGCTGATTTCCAGGAAATTGGGAAAAAATTTGGAATAGACCCGGTTATTGCAAGGCTGATTCGAAACCGGGACGTAGAAGGGATGGATGACATTCGTTCCTATCTGTATGGAACTCTCGATGACATTCCTTCTCCCTGGCTTTTGAAGGACATGAAAAAAGCAGCAGAAATTCTGTCGGCAAAAATTGATTCCGGTGCGAAAATTCGTATTATTGGTGACTATGATATTGATGGTGTGACTGCTACTTATATTTTGCTTACAGGACTGAAACGTCTCGGAGCAGATGTGGATACTTATATTCCGGACAGGATCAAAGATGGTTACGGTCTGCACAGCCAGCTGATTGAAAAGGCCGCAGTTGATGGAATTGATACGATTGTTACCTGTGACAATGGAATTGCAGCATCTCAGGAGATTGCTCTGGCAAAAAAAGGCGGAATGACAGTGATCGTAACGGATCATCATGAGATTCCTTATGAGGATACGGAGCAGGGGAGAGTATGGATCATTCCTCAGGCTGATGCGGTGATCAATCCTAAGCAGCCGGGATGTGAGTATCCAAACAAAAATATCTGTGGAGCGGTAGTGGCATGGAAACTGATATGGTCCCTCTATGAAACATATGGTATTGGGCGGGATGAGATTCTGGAGTTTTCTGAAGCGGCAGCAGTAGCAACAGTCGGAGATGTTATGGATCTGCAGGGGGAAAACAGGATTATTGTAAAGGAGGGACTGAAAAGGCTTCCTCATACAGAGAATCAAGGCTTTCAGGCGCTGATCGAAGCAAATGGTCTGACCGGAGAAAGAATTACTGCATATCATGTGGGATTTGTGCTGGGTCCCTGCATTAATGCCAGTGGAAGACTGGATACTGCATCCAGAGCACTGTCGCTTCTTTGTACTAAGAATTGGGATCAGGCGGCAAAGGCGGCAGGAGATCTGGTTGCATTGAACCAGAGCCGTAAGGCAATGACAGAAGAAGGAAGAGATAAAGCGGTTGATCTTATCGAACAGTCAGAGCTTTCAAAGGACAGAGTCCTTGTAGTATACCTTCCGGAATGCCATGAAAGCCTGGCCGGAATCATTGCCGGCCGTTTGAGAGAGAAATATTATAAGCCGGTATTTGTGCTGACAAAGGCAGAGAATGGAGTAAAAGGAAGCGGACGTTCCATAGAAGCGTATTCAATGTATGAAGAACTGGTAAAATGCAGTGACCTTCTGGAACAGTTTGGCGGTCATCCCATGGCGGCGGGGCTTTCTCTGAAAGAAGAAAATGTAGAGATTTTCCGAAGAAGACTGAATGACCTGTGTACGCTTACAGAGGCAGAATTGACTCCAAAGATCACCATCGATGTTCCAATGCCAATTTCTTATCTTTCCAGAGAACTGACAGAACAGTTGTCTGTTCTGGAACCTTTTGGAAAGGCAAACACAAAGCCGTTATTTGCCCAGAAAGGTCTTCGTGTTTTAAATCTGAGAATTCTGGGCAAAAATCAGAATGTGGCAAAAATGAAACTTATGGACACCTCAGGAGCTTCTGTGGATGCAGTATATTTTGGGCAGGCGCTGGAATTTCAGTCTTATGTACAGAAGATGGAAACCATTTCTGTAACATATTATCCGGAGATCAATGTATATCAGGGAAGGGAAACTCTTCAGGCAGTGATTCGAAATTATATGTAAATACAAGAAAAAGGCAGATGTCTGCAGATGCGAAAAAAGCAGGCTTTTGGCGAGAGTTGTCGGGTTTTTGATTGATTCCGTTTAAAAAAAGTGATATACTTATTGAGATTATTTATGATAAAAATGGCTTTTTGCCGCAACTATAATATGACAGGCGGAGGTACGGGACTATGAAGAAAATTGAAGATTATGTAAGAAGTATTCCGGATTTTCCGGAACCGGGAATTATTTTCCGGGATGTAACAAGTATTCTGCAGGATGCAGACGGACTGACATTAGCGATTGATCTTATGCAGGATTGTCTGAAAGACACGGATGTAGATGTAATTGTTGGAACAGAATCTAGAGGATTTATGTTTGGTGTACCGATTGCATACAATCTTCATAAACCATTTGTGCCGGTTCGGAAAAAAGGTAAGCTTCCATGTGAGACAGTTTCCAGAAGCTATGATCTGGAGTATGGCAGCGCTACTATTGAGATGCATAAAGATTCGATCAAGCCGGGACAGAAAGTGGCTGTGATCGATGATCTGATCGCTACAGGCGGTACGGTGGAAGCAGCAGTAAAACTGATTGAAGAGCTTGGCGGTGAAGTGGTTAAAATTGTATTTTTGATGGAACTGGCCGGACTTAAGGGACGTGAAAAGCTGGCAGGTTATGACGTGGCTTCCGTAATCCGCTATGAAGGAAAATAACCGGAGCAGCAAAAATTATGTTTTTGTTTGCTGCAGCAACTGACCACAGACAGATCGAATATCAGGCAGGTGGGAGAGAATGGCAGAAAAAGATAAAAATACAAAGCTTAATAAACAACCCGGACTGACAGATGCGGAAAAAAGGGAGACCGTAAAAAAAGCAGATGCAGCCGTAAAATCCATGAGTGATTTTACCAGTCCGGAGGTTCTGTATCAGGAATTGATCACCAGTGTGAAAAAATATCATCCGTCTACGGATATTACCATGATACAGAAAGCATATGAGGTTGCAAAAGAGGCTCACAAGGATCAGAAGAGAAAGTCAGGAGAACCATATATCATCCATCCCCTTTGTGTGGGTATTATCCTGGCAGATCTGGAACTTGATAAAGAAACGATCGTTGCCGGACTTCTTCATGATTCTGTTGAAGATACCTGGATGACATATGAAGAAGTGGAAAAGGAATTCGGAGCAGAGGTGGCGCTTCTGGTAGATGGAGTTACGAAGCTGGGACAGCTGAATTATTCTAAAGACAAGGTGGAACTCCAGGCGGAAAATCTGCGAAAAATGTTTCTTGCCATGGCAAAGGATATCAGGGTTATTCTGATCAAACTGGCAGACCGCCTTCACAATATGCGTACACTGCAGTATATGCGTCCGGAAAAGCAGCAGGAAAAAGCAAGAGAGACAATGGATATCTATGCTCCTATTGCCATGCGTCTTGGTATTTCCAAAATCAAGGTAGAGCTGGATGATCTTTCTCTGAAATATCTGAAACCGGATGTTTATTATGATCTTGTTGATAAAGTTTCACTGAGAAAAAGTGAAAGAGAGGAATTTGTCAACGGAATCGTAAAACAGGTAAAGCAGCATATGGAAGATGCCGGGATAGAAGCGCAGGTAGATGGACGTATCAAACATTTTTTCAGTATTTATAAAAAAATGGTCAACCAGAATAAGACCATTGACCAGATTTATGACCTTTTTGCAGTGCGTATACTGGTAGATAATGTAAAAGACTGCTATGCGGCTCTTGGCGTGATACACGAAATGTATAAACCTATTCCCGGCAGATTTAAGGATTATATTGCCATGCCGAAACCGAATATGTATCAGTCTCTTCATACGACACTGATCGGTCCAAGCGGACAGCCTTTTGAGATTCAGATCCGTACTTATGAAATGCATAAGACTGCAGAATATGGTATTGCAGCCCACTGGAAATATAAGGAATCCTCAGACGGAAAAACTCCGGTTGGCAAAAGTGAGGAAGAAAAACTGAACTGGCTCCGTCAGATTCTGGAATGGCAGAGAGACATGTCTGACAACAGAGAATTCATGAGCCTTTTGAAGAATGATCTGGATCTTTTTGCCGACAGTGTTTACTGTTTTACTCCGCTGGGAGATGTCAAAACACTTCCGGCAGGCTCTACGCCTATTGATTTTGCTTATTGTGTCCACAGTGCAGTGGGAAATCGTATGGTGGGAGCCCGGGTAAATGGGAAACTGGTTCCAATTGAGTATGAAATTCAGAACGGAGACCGTATTGAAATCATTACTTCTCAGAATTCTCAGGGTCCCAGCCGAGACTGGCTGAAGCTGGTAAAAAGTACACAGGCAAAGAATAAGATTAATCAGTGGTTTAAAAAAGAACTGAAAGAAGATAATATCCTGAAGGGAAAAGACATGCTTGCTCAGTATGCAAAGACCAAGGGATATAAGATTGGCTCCTATACAAAAAGTCAGTATATGGAAGCAGTTATGCATAAGTACGGATTCCGTGACTGGGATTCTGTACTGGCAGCGATCGGGCATGGCGGTCTGAAAGAAGGCCAGGTATTCAATAAACTGATGGAAGCTTACGAAAAAGAGCATGCCAAAAAGATTACAGACCAGGATGTTCTTGATGCTGCTTCAGAGACACAGGAAAAACTCCATCTTGTAAAATCCAAGGGCGGCATTGTTGTGCGGGGCATCCACGATGTGGCAGTACGGTTCTCGAAATGCTGCAGTCCCATTCCGGGAGATGAAATCGTAGGATTTGTCACAAGAGGAAGAGGAATTACAATCCATCGAACAGACTGTGTTAATGTGCTGAATATGTCAGAGGCGGATCGTACCAGACTGATCGAGGCGGAGTGGCAGGCTGAAACAAAAACCTCTGAAAAATACATGGCAGAGCTCAGAATCTTTGCAAACAACCGAACAGGCCTGATCGTAGATCTTTCCAAGCTTTTTACAGAAAGAAAGATCGATATGAAAAATATGAACTGCCGTACCAACAAACAGGATAAGGCAACTCTTGCAGTCAGCTTTGAGATTGCAAGTAAAGAAGAGCTTGCATCTCTGATCGAAAAGATCCGTCAGGTGGAAAGTGTTCTGGACGTAGAGCGTACCACAGGCTGATACAGCAGGGAAAATATTTTTTAGAAAGAGAGAAACGATATGAAAAAAGCAGATCTTCAGAAATGTATTCTTGGTTCGGTATCTACTAATTGCTATTTACTTAAAAATAAAGAAACAGGAGAACTTCTGATCATTGATCCTGCTGATCATGCAGAAATCATCTCCTCAAAAATAAAGGAAATGCAGGCAGAACCAAAGGCAATTCTTTTGACTCATGGGCATTATGACCATATTCTGGCAGTGGAGGAACTGAGAAAGGAATTTGAGATTCCGGTTTATGCCTGTGAAAAAGAAGCGGGGACACTTCTGGATCCTTCGGCAAATCTTTCCGGATATGGAAGCAGAGTCTGTTCTTTGAAGGCAGACAAACTTCTTACGGATCTTCAGGTTTTTGAAGCGGCAGGTTTTTCTGTGCAGATGCTCTATACCCCGGGACATACGGAGGGAAGCTGCTGCTATTATCTGGAAGAGGAAGGAATCCTTTTCAGCGGAGATACGCTGTTTTATGGTTCTGTAGGGAGAACAGATTTTCCGGGCGGAAGCACAGCTCAGATCGTTCAGAGCCTTCACAGACTGACAGATAACCTTCCTGAGGATACAGAAGTTTTTCCGGGACATGATATGTCCACGACCATTGGTTATGAAAAGAGGTATAATCCATTTGTATAAAATCAGCATTCTGTTTGAAAACAGAGACTTTGAACACGATATCTATGAATTGATCCGGGCTTTTTATCCGGATGCGGAAATCCTTGTTTCCTACGAAAAAGAAGAGGAAGTACAGGCAGATCTTGCATTTCGAGTGGAAGCACAGGGACAGAGCTTCCTGATCCATTACCGTAGTGAGGAAAATAAAGGTGTAACATGTGGAGAGATGATAAAGGGGCAGTCTTCGGATGCCCTTCTTTCCTGTAAAGAAGATTCTTATGATAAAGAAAAAGCTCATGAACTCCGAAAAGAGCAGAAGGATATTGTTAAGCTGGTGCTTTACCGGCTTTTGGTAAAGCTTACAGGAAGAACCCTTCCTTGGGGAAATCTTACGGGAATCCGTCCGGCAAAGCTTGCTATGGCCATGCTCGAATCCGGAATGAAAAATTCCGAGGCCGCACAGGAAATGAGAGATCGCTACATGGTCAGTCCGGAAAAAACAGCACTTGCCATTGCTATTGCAAACAGAGAAAGAGAGCTGCTGAAGGATATTGACTACGAAAACGGCTACAGTCTATATGTAGGAATCCCGTTTTGTCCAAGTATCTGTCTTTACTGTTCCTTCAGCTCATACCCTTTGAAGCAGTGGAAAAATAAGGTGGATCTATATCTGGATGCTCTGTGCAGAGAAATTGAGGAAGTGTCCCGGATCATGGAAGAAAAAGGAAGAAAGCTGGATACCGTTTATATTGGAGGCGGTACACCTACTACTTTGGAGCCGGATCAGCTGAAACGGCTTCTGGATTCTCTGATGGAACACTTTGACTGCAGAAATCTGGCAGAATTTACCATAGAGGCCGGACGTCCGGACAGTATTACAAAAGAAAAACTTCAGATGATCCGGAAATATCCGGTTACCAGAATTTCTGTAAATCCCCAGACCATGAATCAGGAAACCCTGGATATCATTGGAAGACGCCATACCGTAGAAGAGACAAAAAAAGCTTTTGCTCTTGCCAGAGAATGCGGCTTTGACAATATTAATATGGATCTGATCGTGGGGCTTCCCGGTGAGGATAAAGAAAAGGTAGCGCATACTTTGGATGAAGTAAGAGCACTGGCGCCGGACAGTCTGACTGTACATTCTTTGGCCGTGAAGCGTGCGGCCAGGCTGAACATGTTTAAGGATCAGTATCAGGAAATGACTTTTGAAAATAATCAGGAAATCATGGATATGACCATGAAAACTGCTTATGAAATGGGAATGAGTCCTTACTATCTGTATAGACAGAAAAATATGAAGGGTAATTTTGAAAATGTAGGCTATGCAGAGGTTGACAAAGCAGGGATTTACAATATACTGATTATGGAAGAGAAACAGCCGATCATTGCACTTGGAGCAGGTGGATCCTCAAAATTGGTCTTTGATCATGGGAAAAGGATCGAACGTGTTGAAAATGTAAAGGATGTATCCAATTATATTGCCCGTATTGATGAGATGATCGAAAGAAAACGGGCAGGAATCCGTAAATGGTTATAGTGGGAGGTGTACAGATTGGGTGCGGCAGAAACAGAAACGCTGAAAACATCTGACAGAATACTGGACTTTGATCTGTCGGCCGAGCTGGATCACGGCATCGTGGTCAGTAATCTTGCGTATGAGGTGGCCTCGGAAATGGGGCTGGAAGAATCTGTCTGCTATGAACTGGCAATTGCCGGTATGCTGCATGATATTGGAAAGCTGAGACTGACAGAATATATCAACGGACGGGAAAAGGATCCTCTTTTGATAGAAGAACTGAAATATGTCCGTATGCACTCTACGCTGGGATATGAGGAACTGAAAGGACAGGGGTATTCAGAATTTGTTCTGGAGAGCATCTTGTACCATCATGAGAATTATGATGGAACCGGCTATCCGGAAAACCTGGCCGGAGAGGAAATTCCCATTGGCGGAAGGATCTTAAGAGTATGTGATGTTTTTGCGGCACTGAGTTCAGACAGACCTTATCGGACTGCATTTGACGTGGCTACGGTGGTGGAACTTATGATTGATGAGATCAAGAACTTTGATATGGAAGTTTTTCTTGCATTTCAAAGAGTGATACATAAAAAATAAACAGGAGGCAGGCATGGCATTAAAGAAAAAACCGGTAACCGGTATGAAAGACATTTTACCAAAAGAAATGGAAATCCGTAATTATGTGATGAACATGATCCGTGAGACCTACGGAAAATTCGGATTTTCTTCTATCGAAACTCCCTGTGTGGAGCATATTGAAAATCTCAGCAGCAAGCAGGGCGGAGAAAACGAGAAATTGATCTTTAAAATCCTCAAACGAGGAGAGAAACTGAAACTGGAAAGTGCAAAGGAGGAAGCGGATCTGGTGGATTCCGGTCTTCGTTATGATCTGACAGTTCCTCTTTCCAGATATTATTCAAACAATGCAAATGAGCTTCCGGCTCCTTTTAAGGCATTGCAGATGGGAAATGTATGGAGGGCGGACCGTCCTCAGAGAGGTCGCTTCCGTCAGTTTATGCAGTGTGATATTGATATTCTGGGAGAGCCAACTTATCTCGCAGAGATCGAACTGGTACTGGCAACTACCACTCTCCTGGGCAAACTGGATTTCCATAACTTTACTATTCGTATCAATGACAGAAAGATACTGAAGGCAATGGCCCAGTACAGCGGTTTCCCTGCAGAAAGCTTTGATACGGTATTTATCATTCTGGATAAGATGGATAAGATCGGTCTGGAAGGTGTGGCAGCAGAACTGGAAAAAGAAGGCTTTGCCAAGGAAAGTATTGACACTTATCTTGGCATGTTCCGTGAGATCACATCAGATATTGAAGGTGTTCGTTACTGTAAAGAAAAACTGAAGGAGGTTCTTGATCCGAAGGTGGCAGAGGATCTGGAAACAATCATTTCTTCTGTGGATGCGGTAAAGAGTGCAGACTTTAAAATTTCTTTTGACCCGACACTGGTTCGAGGAATGTCTTATTACACAGGGCCGATCTTTGAGATTGCAATGGATGAGTTTGGCGGAAGCGTAGGCGGCGGCGGACGTTATGATGAGATGATCGGCAAATTTACAGGTCAGAATACTTCTGCCTGTGGATTTTCCATTGGTTTTGAGCGTATTGTTATGCTGCTTCTGGAAAGAGGATATGAAGTTCCGGGAAGCAATGCAAAAAAAGCATACCTGATCGAAAAGAATATGCCTGCAGACAAACTTCTTACCATTCTGAAACAGGCGGAAGAAGAAAGAAGAAACGGAGTTCAGGTAAATCTTTCTATTATGAAGAAAAATAAGAAATTCCAGAAAGAACAGATGATGGGCGAGGGCTACACTGAGTTTGTTGAGTTTTTCCGGGATAAACTATAAAAAGGAGTAAATACCATGGCAGAAAGTATGAAGGGTCTGCACAGAACCTGCCGCTGTGCGGAAGTGACAAATGAGATGACAGGAAATAAGGTAACGCTGATGGGATGGGTTCAGAAAGCCAGAAACAAAGGCGGTATCGTGTTTGTAGATTTAAGAGACCGTTCCGGAATCATGCAGGTGATTTTTGAAAACGGAAGCATTGATGAGGAAGGGTTTGAGAAAGCCGGAAAGCTGAGAAGCGAATTTGTTATTGCGGTTACCGGTATCGTGGAAAAAAGAGGCGGTGCAGTAAACGAAAATCTTGCTACCGGCGAGATTGAGCTTCGTGCAAATGAACTTCGTGTTCTGGCTGAATCAGAGGTTCCTCCGTTCCCCATTGAAGAAAACAGCAAGACAAAAGATGAGATTCGTCTGAAATATCGTTATCTGGATTTAAGAAGACCGGACCTTCAGAGAAATCTGATGCTGAAAAGCAAGGTTGCCATGCTTACAAGAAAATTCTTTGCAGAGGAAGGTTTTCTTGAGGTTGAGACTCCGATTCTTGGAAAGACAACACCGGAAGGTGCAAGAGATTATCTGGTTCCATCCAGAGTACATCCGGGAAGCTTCTATGGACTTCCACAGTCTCCTCAGCTTTATAAACAGCTTCTTATGTGTTCAGGCTATGATCGTTATATCCAGATCGCGCGCTGCTTCCGTGATGAGGATCTTCGCGCAGACCGCCAGCCGGAATTTACACAGATCGACATGGAACTGTCCTTTGTGGATGTAGATGACGTTATTGATGTAAATGAAAGATATCTTGCCTATGTATTTAAAGAAGTGCTGGGCTTGGACGTACAGCTTCCGATCCAGCGTATCACATGGCAGGAGGCTATGGACCGCTTTGGCTCTGACAAGCCGGATATGCGTTTTGGAATGGAGCTCCATGATGTCAGCGAGGTTGTAAAGGACTGCGAATTTGTAGTGTTTAAGGGAGCTCTTGAAGCAGGTGGAACTGTCCGTGGCATCAATGCAGAGGGACAGGGTTCTATGCCGAGAAAGAAAATCGATAAGCTGGTGGAATTTGCAAAAGGCTATGGAGCAAAAGGACTTGCATATATTGCCATTGCAGAAGACGGATCAAGAAAATCTTCTTTTGCGAAATTTATGAAAGATGAGGAAATGGATGCCCTTGTACAGGCTATGGAAGGTAAGCCGGGAGACCTGCTTCTTTTTGCGGCTGATAAGAACAAGGTGGTTTATGATGTTCTGGGAGCTCTCCGCGTAGAACTTGCCAAACAGATGGAGCTTCTGGACAAAAATGAATACCGTTTTGTATGGGTAACAGAATTCCCGCTTCTTGAGTGGAATGAAGAAGAAAACCGCTTTACAGCAATGCATCATCCATTTACTATGCCTATGGAAGAGGATCTTCCTCTTCTGGATACAGATCCGGGCAAGGTTCGTGCAAAAGCCTATGACATTGTTTTGAATGGAAATGAAATTGGTGGAGGAAGCGTCAGAATCCATCAGAACGACATTCAGGAAAAAATGTTCCAGATGCTTGGATTTACTGAGGAATCTGCTTACGAACAATTCGGATTCCTTCTGAACGCATTTAAATATGGAGTACCGCCTCATGCAGGACTGGCATATGGACTTGACCGTCTGGTGATGCTTATGGCAAAGGTTGACAGTATCCGTGATGTGATTGCTTTCCCGAAAGTAAAGGATGCCTCCTGTCTGATGACACAGTCTCCAAGCCAGGCAAGCAGTGTGCAGCTGGAGGAACTTGGACTGGAACTTACAGAAGAAGAAACAGAAGAATAAAATTACAATAAAAGAACCAAAGAAAATCCCCTTTTCTCCGGAATATCAGTTCCGAAGGAAAGGGGATTTTTATGAAGAAAGTCATACTTAAAGTACTATTCTTCAGGGTTTTCTTCCTCCGCAAGGGGAGTAACGCTGAGATTGCCGAATATCCCTGCTCCAATGGAATGACCGTCATCCTGAAGCTTCCAGGAGGCGCCGTCATTAGTCAGTACAAAAACAGCAGGATGAGTCAGAGTCCCTGTGTTTTTTTCAATATTGTGGAGAAGCAGCTCCAGAGAATGATTGTAACGTTTCTGGGGGCCGTCAATAACTGCATCGGGAGATGCAAGATATTCATCCAGCTCTTCCTGATAAGCTTTCAGGATCGCATCACTGTCAAATGTTGTAATTTCCGTTTGAATAACGGCATGATAGCTTTCTACATCAGAGTCAGTGATCTTAAAGTCGAAAGTCTTATGCATCTGTTCTACCAGGGCAGAGGCTATGGAATTTTTTGCAGAATCAGAGGTTGTTAACAGACTTTCCAGTCCAAGATAATTGCTCATCTGATCCTGATCCATTGTTTTTAGGGTATTTAAATAGACGGTCAGTGTTTCCTCCGGTGTAAGGAGATCACTGTCGCTGAGATAAGTGATAAGACCGCCGACAAGACTGTTTTCCAGATCATGGGAGCGTCTGATCTCCCAGTCTTCCCTGTCTGTACCGTTATTTTGCAGCGTAAGAGTGCAATCGGTTTCTACAGTTTTATATGTATGATCTTTCAGCAGCTCATTCAGGATCAGATAACGATCCTCCATAGAGTCTGACTGTTCTTCTGTATTGTGAGAAGCTGAGTCAGCTGCATTCAGGATTGCATCTTTCAAATGAGAAACAGTGTAATCCTTTGCAAGAGCTTTTGCATCAATGGTGGTAAGCTTCAGGCTGGCAGATGCTTCTTTTTTGTCCTTGTCGACTTTGATTCGCAGGATCTTGTAGTCGAAATCCTGAAAAAAGAGAGAAAAAACTTCTTCCACTTCTCTGGAAAGTTCGATTTTTTCTGTGGCATCCGGAAACAGCTCTTTATAGGAGATGTATTTCTGAACAGTATCAGAATCCAGATTCTTCAGGAGATCCAGTTCATTTGTGATGACTCCTTTTACATCTGCTTTTTCTGAGTGGGAACAGCCGATGATCATAGATACGGCAAAAACAAGCAGAAGAAATGGAGCCAGACCTTTTACGATCTTCATAAGTTTCTTTCCTTTCCAAAATAGTCTTTCTTATTTTACCAGAATTTGTGGGAAAAGTCAAAAATACGGGGAAGATAAGGATATCTGATAGTATTTTACTGTGAAAAAATTGTGAAAAGCCCAGTGATTTTCCACAGGACTTTTCTTTTGAAGTATAATCTGATATGATAAAAAAGATCAAACAGTCCTATATTTACAGAGAGGTAGGCATATTATCATGAAAAAGCGAATTTTGATCCTGTTGGGGATCTTGATCATTGGTGGCGCTGCAGGCGGCGTTTGCTGGAAGATGGGTGTTTTCGGACATGAGGAAGAAAGCAGCGAAACGGCATATGTTACAGAGATCAATGAGATTATGGGAACAGTGGCCGGTGTATCCAACCGTTATGCAGGTGTGGTGGAGCCTCAGGAAACAGTGGAAGTAGAACTGGAAAGCGGGCGCAGTGTAAAAGAGGTAAAAGTCAAAACAGGCGAAGAGGTGAAGCAGGGACAGCTGCTGTTCCAGTATGACCTGAGCAGCATTCAGGAAGATCTGGATGAAGCAAAGCTGGAATTTGACCGTCTGAGAAATGAAGCGTCCAGTCTTCAGAGCCAGATTGCGACTTTGGAAAAAGAAAAGAAGCAGGCGGGCAAAGATGAGCAGCTTTCTTACACGATAGAAATTGAAACCAACAAGATGAATCTGAAAAAAAATGAATACAGTCAGAAAAGTAAGCAGGCAGAAATTACAAAGCTGGAAAACACCATGGGAAATACTGAGGTAAGGAGCAGCATAGACGGCGTGATCCAGAAAATTGACACGTCCAAGCTTGTATCGGATGATGAAAGCAGTGACGGACTGGATATGGGAGATGATCTCAGCTACACAGATGACAGCAGCTCCGGCAGCGGAAAAAATGCGTTTATTACAATCCTCAGTACAGGCGCTTACCGGATTAAAGGCACGGTTAATGAAATGAATGCCAACAGTATTATTGAAGGGCAGCCGGTGATCGTACGCTCCCGTGTAGATGAAAATCAGATATGGAGAGGAACTATGGGCTCCGTAGACAGGGAAAGCGCCAATTCTCAAAGCGACAGCATGTATTCTTTCGGAATGATGGATGCCAGCGGTGATTCCCAGACCTCGTCTACTACATATCCGTTTTATGTAGAACTGGAACAGTCAGATGGGCTGATGCTTGGACAGCATGTATATATTGAAATGGATGAGGGGCAGGAAGAGAAGAAAGAAGGAATCTGGCTCAGCGAATTTTATATCGTGGATGCAGATACCAACAGTCCCTATGTCTGGGCAGCAGATGAAAATAAACGTCTGGAAAAGAGAAGTGTGGTTCTTGGCCAATATGATGAAAATCTTGGAGAATATGAGATTGCAGACGGTCTGACGAAAAAAGACTGTATTGCATATCCTTCGGAACTTCTGACAGAGGGAATGAAGACCACTGTAAGCAGTGAGATTATAGCAGATCCGGGAATGGTAGACATGGAACCGGCTGAAGGAACAGATCAGGAACTTTTGGAAGAGGAAATTCCCGCAGATGATGAGGGAATGCCGGAAGATGGAATGGTCTATGATGAGGCTGTTGAAGACGGAACCATGATCGACGAGGCTGACATGGCATCGGAGGATATGAACGGAGCCGCAGCAGAAGCTGTTATGATGGACGAGTTTCAGGATGAAGCCATTCCGGAAGATGAGATTCTGATGCCGGCAGAGGGAGACATGGAGGAAACAGAATGATTCTTGAATTGAAGGGAATTTATAAGGACTATCAGCAGGGAAAAATGAATGTACCTGTTCTGAAGGATGTAAATTTTTCAATGGAAGAAGGAGAATATGTAGCGATCATGGGACCTTCCGGTTCCGGAAAGACCACTCTTATGAATATTATCGGATGTCTGGACCAGGCAACTAAGGGAGATTTTATCCTGGATGGACAGGATATACGTTCCTGCTCTGAAAATACTATGTCGGACATACGTCTTACCAAAATCGGATTCGTATTTCAGAGTTTTCATCTTTTGCCCAGACAGACAGCGCTGGCAAATGTGGAAATGCCTTTAAATTATGCAAAAGTTCCGAAAAAAGAGAGAAGAGCCAGAGCTATAAAGGCTCTGGACCGAGTGGGACTTTCCGACCGTGTGGATTTTAGACCCAACCAGCTTTCCGGAGGTCAGATGCAGCGTGTGGCCATTGCCCGGGCAATTGTAAATAATCCGAAGCTTCTTCTGGCAGATGAGCCGACAGGAGCTTTGGACAGTAAGTCAGGCGCACAGGTTATGGAGCTGTTTCAGAAGCTGAATGACGAAGGCGTGACGGTCCTGATGATCACCCATGATCCGGATATTGCGGCCCATGCCAAACGTGTAGTGACGATCCGTGACGGGGTGCTTCAGGAAAAAGAGGTGAAACCATGAAAAATGCCAAAAAGATAATCATAGGAGTATTGGTTACAGTACTGGCGGCAGGAAGTGTGGCAGGAGCGGCAGTTTATTTTAAGAAAAATAACAAAGAAACAGTTACGGTAGTCAGTGTTGACAGCATTGCTTCTGATTACTATATGGATGATACAACCTTAGATGGAAATATCGTAACCAATGTTACTCAGAATGTGACCGTAGACAAAGATATGATCGTCCAGGATCTTTTTGTACAAAAGGGAGATACAGTGAAAAAAGGAGACAAACTGGTATCTTTTGATATGACTTTGGTGCAGATGGAACTGAACATTGCAAAGCTGAAAAAACAAAAACAGGAGCAGGATCTTGAGAAAGCAGTAAACAGGCTTCACAGCCTCCAAAATGGAGGACCTATTGAGGAGGAAGACTCTGAACTGCCGGGACTTCCGGGGGATGACGGAGCGGGAAGCAGTGCTTTGTCTCCGGATGATGAAATGGCTTCTGCGTACAGCAATGTAAAGGGCGCTTATCTGGCGGCTGCAGTATATCCGGTTCTGGCTGCTGCAGAGGCTGCAGGTACACAGGAAGAGGCAGTCATAGAAGAAGAGGCTTTTTCCGGACAGGCTTCAGAGGGAGATTTTTCTTCCGGAGAGTCCGAACAGCAGAATGGTACAGGAAGCGGGCAGGTATTGCCTGGTGACCAGAGCGGATCAGGGGATGATGTACTGGTTGATTTTGGAGATGGAAGCGGAAATCAGGAAATACCTCCGACAGATCCATCAGTTACTCCGTCAGTGACGCCTTCGATTACCCCGACAGGTGCTCCGGATGGAGAGTTCTCGGACGATATTTCCGATGATATAGAAATCATAGATCCGGAACCAAATGATGCAGAAACTGATATTACAGATGGAGAGCCGGAATTTTATCAGAAGCTGGACGGAGAAACTGTTCCATTTACAGGAACCGGTACAGAGGAGGATCCATTTGTATTTTTGTGCAGCTCTGCTAAGGGAAAAGTTGTTGCCACAGGGGCATTTCTGAATAAGATGGCAGGATTTCAGCCTGACGGGACAAAAGAGCCCGGAATAAACGGATATTGGTATCAGCTGGAATTTCATCAGAATGATACCATTGCAGATTTTTCTAACCGAAAATTGTCCTGTACAGGATATTATCTGATCGATGGAAGCCTCCTGGAGAACATGGTAGAAGAAACTGCAGAGATGGAATATACTTTAGAGGGAGCTTCACATTACGAAGAGGATCCTGATATTCCGGATGGCGGAGGCGGCGACGGAGGGGATCAAGGTACAACGATCAGCCGAGACGAAGCTATTGCCAATCAGAAAAATAAGATTGAAAGCCTGAAGCTTGATATACGGGAAAGTGAGATCTCTATCACAAAACTGGAGAAAAAAGTGAGTAAAGAGGTTATCTACAGTAAGATTGATGGAGTTGTGGCAAAAGTAGGAGATCCTCTTACCGGTGTTTCTGAGGGAAATGCTTTTATGACAGTCAAGAGTAAAGATGGCTATTATGTAAAAGGCACAGTAAGTGAGCTGATGTTGGATCAGGTAGAGGAAGGAACAATCCTGAACTGTTCCGGTTCCAGTGGAAGTTTTGATGCTGAAGTGGTGGATGTTTCTTCTTACCCGGGATCGTCAAACAGTTTTATGGGAAATGGAAATCCAAATGTTTCCTATTATACGTACAGTGCAACTATCCTGGATAAAGATGTGGAAGTATCTGAGGATGACTGGCTTAGTATTACCCTTAAGAGAAGCAGTGAAAATTCAGGAGTGATCGTTCTGGATAAGGCTTTTGTACGGTCAGAAAATGGCAAATACTATGTTTATATGGATGAAAATGGAAGTTTGAAAAAACAGTTCCTTACCATAGGCGGCAATGTAAACGGAGGCTCCTCTGTTCTGGTCAAAGATGGGATTACCCGTGAAGACAAGATTGCTTTTCCTTATGGAAAATCTATAAAAGAAGGAATCAAGACAAAGGAAGGTACTCTTGAAGAATTATATGGATACTAGAAAGGTGGGAGTTTATGCTTGAAAATATAAGAATATCCATTCAGGGAATCTGGTCGCATAAAATGCGCTCCTTTCTGACCATGCTGGGTATCATCATCGGAATTGCCTCGATCATTGCCATTGTATCCACCATTAAAGGAACCAGTGAGCAGATTAAAGAGGACCTGATCGGAGCAGGAAATAATACAGTCACCATCAGTCTTTATGATGGAGACAGCGGATATGATCCAATGTTTGGAATGAGCAGCAGTGGGAATCCTCCCCTTCTTTCCAACGAACAGAAGGAAGAGGTAAGAGAAATGGATCATGTAGAAAATGCTACATTTTTTTATACCAATACATACAGCAATGTGTATTATCAGAACACATCTCTTCAGGGAGGAACTGTTTACGGCATTGATGAAAATTATCTGAATACCTGTGGTTATATGGTACAGTCAGGACGTGGATTTATTCAGAAAGATTATGAAAATCTGAACAAGGTAGCCCTGATCGACAATAATGCAGCAGAAAACCTGTTTTCCGGAGAAGATCCTCTGGGAAAGACTATAGAGATCGGAGAAGATCCTTTTGTGGTGGTAGGCATTGTTCAGCAGGGGGACAGCTATCAGCCTAATATCAACAGTATCAATGAATACTATGAATATTACCAGACTGTGATCGGTACAGTGATGATACCAAACAGGTGCTGGCCTATTGCCTTTCAGTTTGATGAACCGGAGAATGTGGTGATCAAAGCAGATTCTACAGACAATATGAGTTCCGCAGGAAACAGCGCAGCCAAGATACTGAATCAGGGAATCAGTGAGGATTCCAAATTTAAATATAAGGCAGACGATGTAATGGAACGTGTGAAAAACCTGCAGAATCTCAGCGAAAGCACCAATCAGCAGTTGTTGTGGATCGCCAGCATTTCCCTTCTTGTAGGAGGTATCGGCGTTATGAACATCATGCTGGTATCGGTAACAGAGAGAACCAGCGAGATCGGACTGAAAAAAGCCATCGGCGCCAGAAAAAAGGTAATCCTCTATCAGTTCCTTACAGAGGCCTCCATGCTGACCAGCATCGGCGGAATTATCGGAGTGGTGCTGGGAATCATTTTATCCAGAGTGGTATCGCAGGTTTCCGGCGCGCCTACGGCGATCAGCGTTCCGGCAATTATAGGATCTGTGCTGTTTTCCACTGTGATCGGTGTGATCTTCGGGCTTCTGCCTTCTGTGAAAGCGGCTAACCTGAATCCTATCGATGCGCTTAGAAGCGAGTAAAAAAGGTTATTGGAAGTTTTCTCCTTCAGCTTTTTTGAAGGGGAAGCTTCAGGACAAAAGTAGCTCCTCCGCCGGGGGTGTCCAGAATCTTCAGACTTCCCTGATGGAGAAGAGCAATCTCCTTTGCAATACAAAGCCCAAGACCGAAATGCTGTTTGTCATTTCGGGAGGCATCTGAACGATAAAAACGCTGAAAAACAGAATCCTTTTCGGAGTCGGGAATACCGGGACCGTTGTCAGAGACAGAAATGGCAATGGATCCCGGTTCTTTTTCTGCCTGAAGACGGATGTTCCCCCCTTCCGGTACATAGCTTAATGCATTGTCGATGAGGATGGTAAGGATCTGACTGATCTTTTCCGGATCACAGATGCATACAGGAAGAGGATCCTCCGGGAGCCTAATTTGAAGTTTTTTGCCTTTTTCACGGGCTGGCTGCTGGTATTTTTCAAAGGTTTCCAGAAGCAGAGTATCCACTTCACAGGGCGCCATGTTCATAACCCAGGTATGGTTGTCAGATCTGGAAAGGGAAAGCATATCCTGGATCAGACGGGACATGCGCCGGCATTCATCCAGACTGATGGAAACAAACTGGTCTGCCCGTTCCTTTGACGCATGGGGGATGGCAGACAGGCTGCTCTGGATCACTGCCAGAGGTGAACGCAGTTCGTGGGAGGCTGCGGCAATAAAAGCATTCTGCTCCTTCCGGCTTTTTTCCAGAGGACGGATCATTTTTCTGGTAAAAAGCCAGGAAAATACGGCAAGGGCCAAAATTGCTGTCAGAACAGCACAGAGAAAAAGAAGACGCATTCTCAGGATCTGGGAGACCTGTTCTTTTTGGGAATAAAGAAAAACAGCATGAAGAGATCCCTGTTTTTTGGGAATCCGGGCGGTACAGGCGTAATAACCGGGAATCTGAAACATGGCTACTTTGGAAAGTGCCTGGGAGCTGCCAGAGGAATCCAGATCCAGACCATGGTTTTCTTTTGATTCTTTTTTTGCCAGAGAGAAAATATCCTGAAGGTCAGAGTTTTCGTGGAGCCGGTCAAAAAACAGCGGATGCTGTCCGTCAAGAATCTGCATCTGTATATGATAATTATTCTGCGCCTGCTGCATCCAGCGGTGGGACAGTACGTTCTGGCTTTCCAGATAAGAAATACAGGAATAGGCATTATTGGTAAATATGGTATAATGATTCTGACGTATATTGCTTTCGGTGATCAGAAGACAGGCAGCTGCCATAAGAGAAAGTATGATTCCTGTGATAAGGGTGGAAAAAAGAGTCATATGTATGTGAAGTCTGCGAAACATAAAATCCTCCTTTATGGAAAGTTTATAATAATATCATATCATAATTTTCTGGAAAGAGCCTCTAAAAATCCAAATAAGAAATAGAGAGTGTTTAGAGAATGCTTTGCTAACATGACAATATTGAAGAATAGGGCATCAGGAAAAGGAGGCTATGGCATGAAAAAATGGATGAGAACAGCAGCGTATGGACTTCTGATGGTTATGGCAGTGGGAAGCGTTGGGGGAAAGGCATACCCTGTTATGGCACAGAAAAAGGAAGCGGCAGCAGGGAGATATATGGAAAACGAGATTTCTCTTCCGGAAACAGGCTGCGTTTCTGTAGAAGATATCTGTTTTCTTGAGGACGGAACTTTCCGGGCTGTTTACCGGGATCAGGATGCACTTTTGAAAATTGCCGATTCCCGGGATAAAGGAAAGACATGGACTGATCCCCGCGATCTTCATACGGAACTGTTTCCCGGAGAAAAGATGAAAGAGCCTGTATCAGCAGCGCTTTGTTCT
>SAMEA3387494__coassemble_1929_pt1 | contig 35378 bp, 22 predicted proteins | sample SAMEA3387494__metabat2_high_PE_015 | metagenome-assembled genome bin SAMEA3387494 (sample SAMEA3387494) | Felis catus | biome: Faeces | place: United Kingdom | collected 2012
CCATTCTTATGGGGAATTTCCAGGAGATCGAGCCTGCGCTGACGGAGAAGTATGACTACATTACTCTGATCGGCGTTTTTGAGTATGGGGAAAATTATATCCAGAGCGAAACTCCTTATGTGGATTTTCTCAGAACTATTGCCCGTCATCTGAAGCCGGAGGGAAAGATCATTCTTGCCATTGAAAACCGTTTTGGACTGAAATACTGGGCAGGCTGCACGGAAGATCATTTTGGAACTTTATTTGAGGGACTGGAAGGATATCCTTCCACAAAAGGCGTTAAGACCTTTACGAAAAAGGAACTGACAGATATTCTGGAAAAAGCGGGAAATCTCAAGGCAAGCTGGTATTATCCATTTCCGGATTACAAGCTTCCCATGACCATATATTCTGACAGACGTCTTCCTCTGAAGGGAGAACTGAACCGAATGGAAACAAACTTTGACAGACTGAGACTTCAGCTGTTTCAGGAATCCTCGGTATATGACTCTCTTTTGGATAACCATATGTTTCCGGAATTTTCCAACTCGTTCCTTTTGCTGATCGGAAAAGAGGAACTCCGGCCGGAGGTAGTCTATTCTAAATTTTCCAATGAGAGAGACCAGCGGTTTGCCCTTCGGACAGACATCTGTGAACCGGGACGGTATGAGAGATATGTACGGAAGCTTCCGGTAGTGCCAAAGGCAGAGGAGCATGTAAAGAATCTGGAACGGATCCAGAGAGAATTGAATACGATTTATGAAAAAGAAGGTATTGAGCTGAATAACTGCCGATTTGAGCAGGGAGCGGCAAAACTGGAATATCTGGAGGGGGTAACTCTGGAGGAAAAACTGGATATGCTTCTGGAACAGGGAAAATATCAGGAACTGGAAGAGCTGTTTTTCTTTTATCTGAGAAAGATACGCAGTCTTCACTGCAAGGAAAAGTTCAGAAAGACACCGGAGTTTATTCAGGTATTTGGTGATGCGCCTCTTGAGGGAGAATATGATGCCTCCGGCATGTCTAATATTGATCTTGTTCCGGCAAACCTTCTGATTCAGAGGGACAGACAGGTGGTTATTGATTATGAATGGACCTTCCGTTTTCCGATTCCTGCGGATTTTATCCAGTATCGGATGATCCATTATTATCTGGAAAGCGACGGCAAACGTCATGTTCTGAAGAACCGGGATTTTTACGGAAAAGCCGGGATCACGGAAAAAGACATGGAAATTTACAGGGAAATGGAACGGAACTTCCAGAACTATATGAAAGGAGATCATGTTCCCCTTCTGGAGCTTTATGAAGAGGTTTCTCCGGGGAAAGTGGAGATCCTGCCATATTATGAGCAGATGAGGCTTGCAGGAGCAGAAAGAAGGCTTCAGGTATTTTATGACCGGGGAGAAGGCTTCCGGGAGGAGGATTCAGCCGTTTATCCTATGAGCAGAGAAGGACTGGATCTGGAGATCAGAATTCCGGCAGGCGTACACAGACTGCGTCTGGATCCGGGAGAAGCGGCAGGAGGACTGATTCTGAAGGAACTTTCTTATGAGGATGGAACGCCGGCAGATTTTACTGCAAACGGATTCCCCATGGGAGCAGGTGCATATTATTTCGGAGGCGGAGACCCTCAGTTTATAACAGGGGATGTTTCCGGAAAGACAAAGCTCTGTATCCGGATACGGACTATGAAAGAAACAGATGCAAGAAAAGATTTCTGGAAGAATTTTTCCAGAGTATCTGCCGAAAAGGATGCGGAAATCCGCAGACTGAATGAAAAGATTACCCAGATGGAAAATACAAAGATCTGGAAATTATATAGAAGCATTAAGAAAAAATAAACTGCCGGAAATCCCAAAGATGGAAAAGAAATTCAGGGACAGCGGCAGTTCAGTCAGAATGAGGTAAAACATGGAAGAATTGCGCTTCAGTGTGGATGAACAAAAATATGACGACAGGCACGGGCAGGTTCTGAGTCTTACAGGCTGGTATGTGCCGGCAGAGGGACAGACTCCGGAATTCCGGTTTCTGGGAGACGGGAAGGAAATCGCCGTTCCGGCTCCGAAAAGATCCCCCAGACCTGATGTGGCCCAGGCTCTGGAACGTAATCTGGGACAGTTCCTTCCGGGGTTTACAGTTTGTATCCCGGAGGCGGACAGGCTTGCTGAAAAATATCATACCGTAGAACTGATTCTGACTGACGGTGCGGAGACTCATTCTGTCTGGAAAAAATCCAGAGAAGAGCTGGAAGCCTTTCTGCAGGAAAGCCTGCTGGAATATCATATGGACAGGGTGGAGATTCTGTATGACACCATGCTGGAAATTCAGGGCTGGGTGATGGATCAGAGAGGAGATGCGGCGGCAGAGCTTCTCAATGAGGATGAAAGTCCTGTTCCCTGCCGTATGAGCAGGGGAAGAAGACCGGATGTAGTGGAACGAAGAGGGCTTGACGAAGAATATAAAAACCGGGAGATCGGATTCCGTATTTCTGCTACTCTGGATGAGATTGCAGGGAAAAAAGTCATTCTCCGGTTTACAGGCTCCTCTGTCCGGAAAGATCATGAGATCGATGTGCAGAAGCTTCTGAAGGATGGAAAGCCAAAGGGGATTCTGAATCGTTTTTTCCGACGTTCAGAAGAAAAGACAGGAGATTATGAGCAGTGGCTGAAGCGCCACAGTGTCAGCCGTTCCCGGATGTGGAAGCAGAAACATGTTAATTTTGATAAAAAACCGCTGATCAGCATTGTGATCCCGTTATATAATACGCCGCTTCCCTATCTGAAGGAACTGATCGAATCTGTAAGAAAACAGACTTACGGGAACTGGCAGCTGTGTCTGGCTGACGGAAGCCCGGATGATAAGGTATATGAATTTCTGAAGAAAAATTACAGGCATGAGGTTCGGATCAGTTATAAAAAACTGAAGGAAAACGGGGGAATCTCCGTGAACACCAATAAGGCCATAGAGCTTGCAAGAGGGGAATACCTGATGCTCTGCGACCATGACGATACACTGGAGCCGGACGCACTTTACGAAATTGTAAAGGCGGTCAACGAGTATGAACATGCAGATGTGATCTATACAGATGAGGATAAGATCAGCATGGACGGCAGGCATTATTTCGACCCTCATTTCAAATCGGATTTTAATCTGTTCCGGCTGAGAGAAAATAATTATATCTGCCATATTTTTGTGGTAAAAAGGCAGGTGGCGGAAAAAGCCGGATATTTCCGTAAAGAATTTGACGGGGCGCAGGATTTTGATTTTATTTTCCGCTGCTGCGAAAATGCCGCCGGAGTCATCCATATTCCCAGAGTGCTTTATCACTGGCGCTGCCATATGGATTCCACAGCTGCCGATCCGGAAAGCAAGGCATATGCGTTTGAAGCCGGAAGAAAAGCCGTGGAGGAGCATTACCGGAGAATGGAAATTCCTGCAAAGGTGGAGATGACACAGAGGCCGGGATGGTACCGGAGCCGGGTGGAGATTCAGGGAACACCAATGATCTCTGTGATCATCCCCAATAAAGATCATATTGACGATCTGGAACTGTGTCTTTCGTCTCTGACAGAGCGCAGTACTTACGAAAATTATGAGGTACTGATCGTAGAAAACAACAGTGAAGAGGCTGCCACCTTTGCGTATTATGAAAAGCTTCCCCAGCGTTTCCCGAAGGTGAGAATTCTTACCTGGGAAAAAGAATTTAATTATTCTTCTATCAATAATTTTGCAGCAGAACAGGCAAGAGGAGAATATCTGTTGTTTTTGAATAATGATGTGGAGATCCTGACGCCTGACTGGATGGAGGAGATGCTTCAGATCTGTCAGCAGAAAGAGGTTTCCATAGTAGGAGCCAAGCTTTATTATCCGGACGATACCATTCAGCATGGGGGCGTAGTCATGGGGCTGGGCGGGATCGCCGGGCATATCATGTGCCGTGCATCCAGAGAGGATGAAGGATATTTTGGAAGGATGATCAGTGTCCAGGAGATCAGCGCAGTAACAGCAGCCTGCATGATGATGAAAACAGAAGACTTCCGGAAAGTGGAAGGATTTGATGAGACCTTCCGGGTAGCGTTTAATGATATTGATCTCTGTATGAAAGTCAGGGCTCTTGGCAAAAAAGTGGTGTTTACCCCTTATGCAGAGCTGTATCATTATGAATCAAAATCCAGAGGCTTAGAGGACACGCCGGAAAAACAGTTCCGTTTTGAAAAGGAAATAAAAAGATTTCAGGAAAAATGGGGAGATCAGCTGAGAAAAGGCGATCCGTATTACAGTCCCAATCTGTCTGTAACAGAAGGAGACTGCTCCCTGAGAGAAAACTGAGAAACGAGGTTGGATATGTCAAGAGAGATTTTTGAGGTAACAAAGGACAGGTTCCATCTGAAGGATCCCTGCCAGTATATCCTGCAGGGAACCTGGCCAAAGGAAGCAAAGATGCGTGCCTGTCTGGATGATTCTGAGATAAAGGCGGAGATCCGGAAGCTGGAGGTAGTCAGCGCTCTGGAACGATTTAAGGATCCGGATCTGATGCGGGGAGAGAGGATCACTGCCGCTGTGCAGCTTCCGGAATCTCTGGAAGGGCATCAGAAGCTGTCTGTTTATGCAGATATGCCGGATAAGACCATATGCTGGTTTTCTGTTTCCGTAAAGGAACTGGAAAAACGCCGGGGCAAGCCTCAGTTTTTTATCGAGGAAGAAAAGGTCCAGCAGGGATTTTTACGGATCCGGGGCTGGGCTGTTGCGGATGAGCCGGTAAAGATCCAGATTTTTGATGAAAACAAACAGAAGCTTCATGCAGAAATCCTTCGTACTCAGAGAGTGGATGTGGAGCAGATGTATGAAGAGATGGATCACGAAGACAAAACAGGATTTTTTGCAGAACTGACCAACCTTACCGGAAAGCTGGTCTATGTGGTATTTTATGCAGGAGATACGAAATCAGTGCATATTGCCCATCTGAATCCGGCTGTGGTATTTCGTAAAAAGATCCAGAAGTATGCAAAGAAAGGTCTGCGCTACTGGAAGAGCCAGGGAAGCGCAGCTATGGTAGGAAAGATTGTTTCAAAGGTTAAGACTGCATCTACCAGAGAGATTCCTTATCAGAAATGGATCCTTCATCATCTTCCGGGAAATAAAGAACTGGAAAAACAGAGAAAAACAGTTTTTGACTATCAGCCAAAGATTTCAATTGTGATTCCTCTGTATAAGACACCGGAAAAATATCTCCGCCAGCTGGTAGACACGGTAAAAGCCCAGACCTATCCCAACTGGGAGCTTTGTCTTTCTGACGGAAGCGGAGAAGATTCTCCTATCCGGAAGCTTCTGGAAAGTCTGGAAGCCTCTGATAAAAGAATCCGGGTGATTCATAATGAAAAGCAGCTGCAGATCTCAGAGAACACCAACGCGGCGATTCAGGCGGCAACCGGAGAATATATCGCATTTGCCGACCATGACGACGAACTGACTCCAAACGCTCTGTTTGAGTGCGTGAAGGTTTTGAATGAGAAAAAACAGACGAGAATCCTTTATTCGGACGAGGACAAAATGTCTATGGACGGACACAAGTTTTTCCAGCCGCATTTCAAGCCGGACTACAACCCGGATCTGCTTTGTACGGTTAACTATATCTGCCATCTTTTTGTGGTGGACAAAAACGTGATCCAGGAAGTGGGAATGCTCCGCAGTGAATTTGACGGAGCCCAGGATTATGACTTTATTTTCCGTTGTATCGAGGCGGTGAAGTCGGAAGAAATCTTTCATATTCCAAAGATCCTTTATCACTGGCGCTGCCATGAGGATTCCACAGCTGAAAATCCGGAAAGCAAGACTTATGCATTTGAAGCAGGAAAACGCGCTATTGAGGAGCATTATAAGAGAACAGGGATTCAGGCAGAGGTTCTCCAGGGAGAATTTCTGGGACTTTACCGTACCAGATTTATCCGGGATCATGATCCTCTGATCTCCATTATCATCCCTAATAAGGACCATACAGAGGATCTGAAACGGTGCATAGATTCTATAGATCAGAAATCCACCTACCGGAATTACGAGTATATTATTGTGGAAAATAACAGTACAGAAGAGAAAACCTTTCAGTTTTACAAAAAACTGGAGGCAGAAAATCCAAAGGCTCATGTGGTGTACTGGGACAGAGAGTTTAACTATTCTGCAATCAATAATTATGGAGCCACATTTGCAAAGGGCGAATATATCCTTCTTTTGAACAATGATACGGAAATTATCAATGAAGACTGTCTGGAGCAGCTTCTGGGCTACTGTATGAGAAGCGATGTAGGAGCGGTAGGGGCAAGGATGTATTATGAAGATGATACTATCCAGCACGCAGGTGTTGTGATCGGATTCGGCGGCATTGCAGGACACTGCTTTGTGCTGCAGCCAAGAGGAACCACAGGATACTGCCACAGGATCATCTGCGCACAGGATTACAGTGCGGTGACAGCAGCCTGTATGATGGTGAAGCGTTCGGCTTTTGACCAGGTGGGAGGTCTTACTGAGGAACTGGCAGTTGCCTTTAATGACATTGATTTCTGTATGAAGCTGAGAAGTGCAGGCTATCTGATCGTGTATAATCCTTATGCAGAGCTGTATCATTATGAATCCAAATCCAGAGGTCTGGAGGATACGCCGGAAAAGGTTGCAAGATTTAATAAGGAAATTCAGATTTTTGAAAGACGCTGGCCGGATATCATGAGGGACGGAGATCCCTATTATAATCCGAATCTGACCTTGAAAAGCCAGGATTTTTCACTGAAAAGGATATAAGGAGGACTTATCAATGAAGGTATTAGTCACAGGAGTAAAGGGACAGCTTGGCCACGATGTGATGAATGAGCTGGCGAAACGGGGATATGAAGGCGTTGGCGTGGATGTGGAGGAAATGGATATCACAGATGAAGCGGCAGTACGCAGAGTCATGGAGGAAGTCCGCCCGGACAAAATGGTGCACTGTGCAGCCTGGACAGCTGTGGATGCAGCAGAGGATCAGGTGGAAATGTGCCGCAGGGTCAACGCTCTGGGAACTGAAAACATTGCAAAAATGTGCGGAGAGCTGGATATTCCCCTGATTTATCTCAGTACAGATTATGTGTTTGACGGAGAAGGCACCCGTCCCTGGGAGCCGGACGACCCGGTGGTAAAACCTCTGAATGTTTATGGACAGACAAAGTATGAAGGGGAACTGGCAGTAGAAAAATATACGGATAAATATTATATTGTCCGTATTGCCTGGGTATTTGGCGTAAACGGCAAAAACTTTATCAAGACCATGCTGAATCTTGGAAAGACCCATGATACCCTGACTGTGGTAGACGATCAGATCGGAACTCCTACTTATACCTACGATCTGGCAAAGCTTCTTGTGGATATGCTGGAAAAAGAAGAGTATGGCAAATATCATGTAACCAATGAGGGCGGTTATATCTCCTGGTGCGATTTTGCAAAAGAAATCTTCCGGCAGGCTGGTATGGATGTAAAAGTAACTCCGGTAAGCTCAGACCAGTATCCGGCAAAGGCGAAACGTCCTTCCAACAGCCGCATGGAAAAAAACAAGCTGACCCAGCGTGGATTTGAACGTCTGCCTTCCTGGCAGGATGCCCTTTCCCGTTATCTGAAGGAGATTATGTAAGAGAAGATGAATGTGCAAAAAGCAAAAAAAGCGGTGGATAAACCCACCGCTTTTCGTAAATGGTGTGGAAAAGAGAATGAAAATGTCAGGTTTGCCGCATATCTGCTGGGACTGATGATTCTCAGCGCCTGCTTTATGTTTGGCGATTATCTTTTTGGAGATCAGCTGATGATCTTTCAGGATATTGGAAGCGACACCTGGCAGCAGTATATTATGAATTATTCAGCGATTGTCAATGATATCCGGGATGGAAGCTTCAGTTTGTGGGATTTTTCCAACGGATTTGGGGTTAATCTGTTTAATTTTAATCTGTTTGATCCCTTTCTGATGATTCTGTATGGTTTGGGAGTGCTGCTGGGACCTGCACATATGCTTCTGTATATCAATGTGATCCAGATTCTGAAAATGCTGGCAGCGGGATTGGCGTTTTACCTGTTTTTATCCCAGTTTTCTTTCAGTAGCCAGGCAAAGCTGGTGACTTCCTATGTGTACGGATTCAGTGGTTTTCTTCTGGTGTGGGGACAGCACTATCAATTTGGCACGGCGGTAATCTATCTTCCCCTGCTTCTGCTTTTTTGTGAAAGACATATACAGAAGAAAAAGGGACGGGGATTTTTTCCGGTGATGGTTTTTCTGTGCGGAATCTACAGCGTGTATTTTACATATATGTGTCTTGCGGCAACAGGACTTTACCTTTTGTTTCGGATTCTGATGGTGGACGGGCTTACACCTGCCCAGAGGATCGGCCGTTTTTTCGCAGGATGCGGTGAAATGCTTCTTGGCATAGGAATGAGCATGGCGGTTTTTCTTCCTATGGCAGAGGTGCTTTTGAATGTGTCCTCCAGGCTGGACGGCAGCGGAGTGGGATTTATGGACTGGCTTCAGCAGTGTTTTACTCCTTATAGCGGAAAGTTTTATAATTCTCTGATGAAGCATCTGTTTTCCAGTAATCTGCAGAATGGATTCGGCATGGCAAAAGGACCTCAGCAGTATGTGATGAACTATTACGAGGATCCGATTCTGTTCTGCTCCGGGCTGGCGGTTTTTCTGGATATTCAGTTCCTTGTGATTCTGAGAAAGACGGAAATGACCCGAAGGGCAAAGACAGTTCTGTATGGGGCAGCAGTGCTGATCCTTACGGGAATGCTCCTTCCCATTGGAGGAACGGTCTTTAATTACTTTACAAAGCCAACCCAGAGATATACCTTTGTATTGGTACCGGTTTTTCTTCTCCTTATGGCATGGATGTGGGATTATCTGAAAAAAGGCGGGCATCTCAGCATCCTTCTGATCATTTTGGTAACTGTCTTTATGGGACAGGCATATCTGGAGGGCTGGCAGCAGGCAGGATTTCCGGAATATAAAAGAAATATCCTGATTCTGACAGCAGCCGGGATTCTCACTGTCATCTGTCTGACAGCGCTTAATTTTGTAAAAAAACAGCAGATCCGAAATCTGGTAATGGGAATCCTTACTGTGGCTCTGGCTGTGCAGGTGATGTCAGAAGGCAGTACAAATTTCCAGGCCAGAGCTACCCTGAAAAAAACAGATACACCTGCAGAGCTTATGGCACAGGAAATGGAGCAGTATGAGGCTGACAGACATTCCAAAGAGAAAGAGATCAGATACCGGGCAGAAATGACTAAGCCACAGGACTTTTTCCGGGAAATGTACCGGGCAGATATTCCTCAGGTGCTGGATTATCTGGAAGAAAAGGACGGAAGCTTTTTCCGGGTGGAAAAGGATTATATTTCCGGAACAGTGGCCATGGATGCCTCTGCCCAGGGATATAACGGGATATCCTCCTATAATTCTGTTATGAACGGCTATATAAAGGAATTTGTGGAAATCTGTTGTCCGGAGCTGTTTTTTGCGGACAAAAACCACTATACATTCTGGAACAATGTAGAGGATGAACAGCTGGCAGCCTTTCTGGGAATCCGTTATCTGATCTCCGGTCAGAAGGTACCTGAGGAAGGATGGAGGGTACTGGATCAGGTAGGCGGACTTTATGTCCATGAAAATCAGCTGGAAACCGGAACGGCTCACTTTTATACGGATGCCGTCAGCGAAGACAGTCTGAAAGAACTGTGTACAGAGGAGACAAGAGACGAGTTTCTTCAGAATGTGATTGCTCTGCCGGAAGAAAATTCTTCCGAAACGATCCAGGCGGCCTCTGAGATTTCGGAGCTTCTCAGCCAGGAGGAAAAAAATGCCATGGAAGATTCAGAGATCATCCTGAATCGACCGGAAAAAGATTCCCATATTACCGGAGCCATCCATGCGGAAACAGACGGATACGGAATGTTTATGATCCCATACGAAAAAGGATGGAGCCTGACCATTGATGGAAAAGAAACAGAACTCCTTCGCGGAGACATTGGATTTCTGGCATGTGAGATCCCGGAAGGCGATCACACACTGGAGCTGACCTTCCAGGCGCCGGGATTAAAGAAAGGAGTACCTGCCAGTATTTTGTTCTGGATCCTGTTCGGAGTGTCCAGAATAGCGGGCAGATTTGGGGGAAGAAAGCAGAAATAATGCCGATATCGGTGATTCGCTATCTGTGGGGTGTTCAATTATCGGAGAAACTGATAATTTTTTCCATGAAAGGAGTAGAAAATCATGGATAGCAAAAAGATAGGAGCATTTATTGCAGTGAACCGCAAGGCAAAAGGATTCACGCAGGAACAGCTTGGGGAAAAACTGGGTGTGAGTAATAAGACAATCTCCCGCTGGGAGAATGGAAATTATATGCCGGATCTGTCTTTACTCGAACCTCTTAGCAGAGAACTGGGGATTTCACTGAATGAACTTTTGGCCGGAGAAAAAATTGAAAAGGAAAAAGCAATTGAGTATTCAGAACAGAACCTGATCAGTACCATTGATTACACGGAAAAAAAGATAAAAAATGTACACAGGGAAATTTCCATGTTTATTATGGGAGCCGGTATTCTGATGTGTATTTGTTCTTTTACTGTTTTTCCATCAGAAAGCAGCTGGGGAGAAATATATTCTGTTTTGGGACTTGTTCTGACTATTGCAGGCGTCTTCAGAGAATTAAAGAAGATCTCTTTATTAAAAAGAGGACTGGTTTCCATATGCTTATTTCTTATGATTCTGGGAATTTTTTTCTTTGCGGATTATATTGGGGTGACACAGTTTAAAAGACCGCCCATATACAGATACAGGACAACGACGGTCTTTAAAGATAATAAACTGATCGAATATCGGAACCTGTTTTATCATGTATATCGGATCAATGCAGACACACCCAACGAATATTATCTTATAGACAGGAAAAAACAGTATACTGTCGATACTGTACCAACAAGTCCTTTCAATAAAGATAAAAGCGATATGGAGCGTCTTATTCAATATCAAAGTAAATATGTCGGAGATAACAGCAACACAGGGCGGCTTATAGAAGCGCTGCCGCTGTCTGAATATGGGTTTGTGTTTGAAATCGACTGGAAAAACTGCGGTATGACGATAAACTATCATTTTACAGACTGGTATGACAATGATGATCTGTATATTGAAAAGGCATTGATCTATAATTCGGTTTCAGCATTTGCACTGATTGAAAATCTTGAATATATTAATTTTAATTTCAGTGGAAGCAGCTATTCTGTCAGACGTGAAATGATGGAACAGAACTATCCGGATTACCAGAAGATTTTTTCGGAGGATTCCATTGATACAAAGAAATTTAATCAATATGTAGAACAGAAAATGAATGATAACGTATTTATAGCTGATGTTTTTAAAGTATTTGAAAAGTAGAGCAGGAAGGGAATGACTGAAGACCGGTCATTCTCTTTTTTTTATTCACCAGGAAAGTAGTACATTCTGTACTAACTTTCTGATGAATAAAAAATGCTCCGCGAGGATTGAGGGATTTAGAAATGTACATGTCCGCTTTGTTCTATATATTAGAAAAATTGAATTGGATTTTTATGATATATTATTGACATTTGATATACTGTGTAGTACACTGTATATAAAGGAGGAATAGTAGATGAATATTGACGATTGGAAATCACAGGTAAAAAGAGGAACACTTGAATTTTGTATTTTGCTTTTGATAAAAAAACAACCGTCTTATGGTTATGAGATTATCAGCACATTGGATCGATATCCGATTATTGCTGCGAAAGAAAATACAATTTATCCGCTGCTGCGCCGATTGCTGAAAGAGGAATATATTTCTTCCTCCTGGCAGGAAGGAACAGAGGGGCTGCCGCCGAGAAAATATTATTCACTTACAGACAAAGGCGAAGAATACATTGCTGCAATGTCTGTCGAGTGGGACAATTTACTGAATGCGATCAACGAAATAAAAGGAGAAGAGGCATGAAAAAAATATTAGATAATTATCTTGAAAAAATGGAAAAATATCTGAGACCTGTTCCTGTTTCAGAACGGATTGATATTATCAATGAGATAAAAAGTGAAATGCAGGAATTGCAGAACAATGGAGTTTCTGATGAAATGATCATGGAAAGACTGGGAAATCCCAAAGACCTGGCAAAAGCGTATCTTGGAGATCTCATAACCAAAGAAAAAGGATTCAGCTGGAACAGAGTCCTGATCATTTGCGCTTTTTTCAGTCTGGTAGGATTTTCAGGAATGGTTGTGATTCCCTGTCTGGGGGTGATTGCACCTACATTTATAGTTTGCGGCGCCATCTGCCCGTGTCTGGGACTGATCAAGCTGATCGATCAGATTTTCCATCTTGGACTGCCCTTCGCAGATAACATTGGTATATTTGTAAGTGAATCCTTTACACTGAATCCCCTGGTGGAATTTATACTTATCCTGCTCACCGGAGTTCTGCTGTTTCTTGCTGGAATTGCTGCGTGGAAGCTTCTTGTTTTCTACTGTAAGAAGGTGAGCGGAACAGCAAAGAGACTTTTCGTATAAAAAACAGCAGGTTTGTGAGGCGGAATATAAATTTGCTGTCTGGAAAATATAATGCAGGAATGGATTCTTCTGGTTCAGAAGAATCCACTCCTGCATGTCATTTACAAACACAAAATCATATTCTGCTTTCTGCCACAAACAGATATTTATTTCAGAAATTTGTTAATCAGGTACACCAGAAGAGTCAGGATAACGATAACAGTAAAGATACTCAGCATCCCTTTCCACATAACTTCAAATGCCTGCATGATAAGCTCTGTATTCATACTGATTTCTCCTTTCCATTAGAGAATGCTTGCAACAACGTTCAGGATAACGCCGCCGGCAACAACAGAAGCAATCTGGCCGGAAACGTTGGTTCCTGTTGCCTGCATGATGAGAACATTGCTTGGATCTTCTTTAAGCGCCATTTTCTGTACGACACGGGCAGCCATAGGGAATGCGGAGATTCCGGCAGCGCCGATCATAGGATTGATCTTTTCTTTGGAGAAAAGATTCATAAGCTTTGCAAAAAGCACACCTGCAGCCGTATCGAAGATAAATGCGCAGAGACCGATGAGCATGATCAGAAGAGTTTCCTTATTTACAAAGGTATCGGCTTTCATGCTGAATGCAATGGTGATTCCCAGAAGAAGGGAAACCAGGTTAGACAGAACATTCTGTGCGGTATCAGACAGATTATTCAGAACACCGCATTCACGAAGCAGGTTACCGAACATCAGGAAGCCTACCAGAGATACAGACATTGGTGCAACCAGTCCGGCGATGAAAGTAACCACGATCGGGAAGATGATCTTTGCTTTTTTGGAAACAGTTGCCGGTTTATATTCCATATGGATGCAGCGCTCTTTTTTTGTTGTGAGCAGCTTGATGACCATAGGCTGGATGATTGGCACCAGAGCCATGTACGAATAGGCGACTACCGCGATAGGTCCGATATAATTGGAGCCAAGGACCTGAGATACCAGAATGGAAGTCGGGCCGTCGGCAGCTCCGATGATACCGATAGAAGCAGCATCCTTTAAGTCGAAACCAAGGCAGCATGCAACAACGATAGCTGCGAAGATACCAAACTGAGCGGCAGCTCCGAACAGGAACAGCTTCGGATTGGAAAGCAGAGGACCAAAGTCGATCATTGCGCCGATTCCGATGAACAGAAGAAGTGGCATTGCCTCAGAAGCTTCGATTCCTACATTGAAGAGCCATTCGATGATACCGTTTGTTTCTCCGATTCCTTCAAGTGTCTGATTCAGTACACCGGAAGCAGGAAGGTTTACAAGGATCGCTCCGAATCCCAGCGGCAGGAGCAGTACCGGTTCCAGATCTTTATTGATAGCAAGCCAGATAAGAATGGCTCCGATCACATACATGACGATCTGCTGGGGGGTGATAGATGTGATGCCGGAAATTAAAAAGTCCATACAGATTCCTCCTAATTATTTTCACGGGACTGTCTGTCTGACTGTCAACAGATTTCCAGTAAAAAAGACCTGTGTCCCGGAAAAAAAGGAACACAGGTCTTGTCGTATACCAGAATTAAAAAGGTATAGATTAAGCCAGAGCCAGAGGCTCATGCTGTTGACTTAATCGCACCGGACAGTGCTGACTACTCCCCTATATCAAGTGTATTGTACAGTATGAGCAGTTTGTTTTCAAGATTTATTTTTAAAAGTTTTACAGAAAATTTATGATTTTTATGACTTTGCAATTTTTACGATCATAAAGACCAGGAATAAAATCACCAGGAGTCCGCCGCCGGCAATAAGATAATAAGGGATTTCTGTATGCTTCTGGGAGAAATCCTGTGCAGCCTTCAGGTTCTTCTGGCTTTCATCGATCAGTGTAGTATCCTGTTCCTGGACTGCTGCCATAACAGCAGTTCCAACCGGAGCCTCTCCAAAGAAATACTGGCGTGTATACTGACCGTTTTCTACAGCGCCGTCTTTGGTGACCAGACTGTCTGTGGCTGCCCCGACGGGAACATATACATTTCCACCGGAGATCATGTTAAAATCAGTATCCCCCAGAGAAATCATCTGAAAGTTATCAAATCCATAATTGAGAAGCGCCCCTGCTTCAGAAGCTGTGGTGCCCGAAGCGCCCTGCAGAACAACTGCAATCAATGTCACTCCGTTTTTTTCTGCACCGCAGACCAGTGTACTTCCGGATGCTTCGGTATATCCTTCACGTCCTCCTATACAAAACTGATAATAGGCAGGGTCAGCGGCATTGATCATAGCAAATTTGTTGGTCAGTACACGGTCGCCGCCGGAAACATTGGTGGCAGTGATGGTATAGGAAAGTGTACCTGCAATGGTGCGGAAGGTTTCATTTTCCATGGCTGCCTGCATGATCAGCGCCATATCGTGGGCAGTAGTATGCTGGTTTTCGTCAGGAAGTCCTGTAGGATTGGTAAAGATTGTATTGGTACAGCCAAGCTCTGCCGCTTTTGTGTTCATCATCTGGACAAATCCTTCAACAGAGCCTCCAAGATGTTCAGCAACCTGAAGCGCAATGTCATTGGCAGAGGCCAGCATAATAGCATGCAGGCACTGTTCCATGGTGAATACCTCATCCAGCTGTGCAGAAATATTGGCGCCGCCGTCTGTAACACCGGAAACTCCGGTGGCTGTCATGGTCACCTGGTCAGTGAGCTGACTGTTTTCCAGGGCAAGAAGGGTGGTCATTACTTTTACCGTACTTCCGGGAAAAAGCTGCTGATCCATGTTTTTGGCATAGATAACAGTATCTGTGGATTCTTCCATTACCACAGCGGCAGCAGAGGTGATGTCATTTCCTTGAGGCCAGCCGGAGATAGAATTGGTAGTGATCCCGGAGGCTGCTTCTGCTGCCCGGACAGGTGTCTGGAGGATCAGAGAAAAAACTGTGCCAAGGGCCAGAAGACCAATGAATAAGTTCTTTATTTTCATAAATTTTACTCCTGTAAAGAATCTGGATTTAAAGTTTTACAAAACTTATCATATCCCATTTTACACGGTAATTCAATACTTTTGTAAGGGGTGGTTTACTGATACACACGTTCAGCCTTGCAAAACTCGGGACAGAATGATAAAATAAACCCGGATTCTATGGAAAAACACGCAAAAACAGGCGATAAACCGAGGTTTGACAATGAATAAAAAAGAAAAAGCAGGACGGATCCAATGGAACCGTATGCTGAAAAAATTAAACCCATATACAATAAAGAAAGGATTTCGTTATCTCAGGCATTATGGACCGAAAGAATTCTGGATCCGTCTTCATGAAAGATTTGAACCGGAAGAGGTTCCCTACGGGCCATGGTATGAAGCCTATGTTCCGGATGAATCGGAACTGGAAAAACAGAGAAAACATCGTTTTACTTATGAACCTCTGATCAGTGTGGCAGTTCCGGCTTTTCGTACTCCGGAGACATTTCTGATACAGATGATGAAATCTCTTCTGGCACAGACTTATTCCAACTGGGAGCTTTGTATTGCAAACGGCAGTCCGGAGGATACGGTTATGAAAGGTATCCTGGAAGAATACATGAAAAAGGATTCCCGTATCCGTGTCAGTGAACTGACTGAAAATAAAGGAATTGCCGGAAATACAAATGCGGCTCTTGAAATGGCGGAAGGGGAATTTGTGGGTCTGCTGGATCATGATGACCTTCTTGCTCCGAACGCTCTTTATGAGGTGGTAAAGGCGCTTGAGGCTGACAGAGAGTTAGATGCTGTATATACAGATGAAGACAAAGTCACAACAGAGCTGGATGAGCATTTTCAGCCTCATCTGAAACCGGACTTTAATCTGGATCTTTTGAGATCGAATAATTATATCTGTCATTTTTTTGTAGTAAGGCGTTCGGTTGTGAAAAAAGCAGGCGGGTTCCGTCAGGAATTTGACGGAGCGCAGGATCATGATTTTATTTTCCGGTGTGTTGAAACGGCACGAAGAGTAGGACATATTCCGGAAATCCTTTATCACTGGCGCACCCATAAGGCATCTACAGCAGATAATCCTGCCAGCAAGATGTATGCCTTTGATGCCGGAAAAAGAGCGATAGAAGCCCATCTGGAACGGACTGATACAGAAGGCGTGGTCACTCATACGCCGGATCTGGGATTTTTTCGGGTAAAATATCCGGTTCAGGGAAATCCTCTTGTTTCGATCATTATCCCAAACAAGGATGAAAAAGAAACATTAAAGGACTGTATTGAATCCATCCGAAAAAAAACAGAATATGAAAATTATGAGATCATCATAGTAGAAAACAACAGTACCACAGAAGAAATCTTTCAATATTATAAGGAACTGTCCCAGGATCCCAGGATCCGTCTGTTACGCTGGAAAAAGGAATTTAACTATTCGGCTATCAACAATTATGGAGTCAGTCATGCCAGGGGAGAATATCTTATTTTCCTGAATAATGATGTAAAGATCATTACACCTGGATGGATCAAGGAAATGCTTGGTGTCTGTCAGCGTCCGGAAGTTGGTGCGGTAGGCGTGAAACTGATCTACCCGGACAATACTATCCAGCATGCAGGCTGTGTTATTGGTATTGGAGGGATTGCCGGACATATGTTTGTGGATATGCCGGCCAATAGAACAGGATATCTTCACAAAGCATCTATTCTTCAGGATATGAGCGCTGTAACAGCAGCATGCATGATGATGAAAAGAACAGCTTTTGAGGAAGCAGGAGGCTTTACGGAAAAACTGGCAGTAGCATTTAATGATGTTGATCTCTGTCTGAAAGTAAGAAAAAATGAAAAGCTGATTGTTTATGATCCTTATGTGCAGCTGTATCATATGGAATCAAAAACAAGAGGGGCGGAGGACAGTACAGAAAAGGTAAGACGGTTTCAGGAAGAAATTGAGTATATGCGATGCCAGTGGATCGACATCCTGAAAAAAGGAGATCCTTATTATAATAAGAATCTGTCTTTGACAAAATGGAATTATTCGCTTCGGCCTCTTCCGGGAATGGGCAGGAAGCAATAAGGAGGATATATGGAAGTATCGGTGGTAATACCGAATTTTAATGGGATTGCTTTTCTGGACAGTGTTCTGGGAAGTCTGGAAGGGCAGACTGCAAGAAATTTTGAAGTTATTTTTGTGGACAATGGATCTACAGACGGAAGCTGCTCTTTTGTGGCGGGAAACTATCCATGGGTTCACATTATAGAGCTTACAGAAAATTTTGGCTTCTGCAGAGCAGTCAATGAGGGAATCCGTGCGGCAAAGGCACCATATGTTCTGCTTCTGAACAACGATACAGAGGTGGAAGCGGATTTTGTGGAGCAGATGCTTGCAGCCATCCGGCGGCATAAAAATGCTTTTTCCTGTGCGGCTCGAATGGTACAGTATCACGACAGAGATAAGATCGATGATGCCGGAAATTACTATTGTGCCCTCGGATGGTCTTTTGCAAGAGGTAAAGGCAAAGATATCCATGCCTATGAAAAAGAAGAACAGATATTTGCTGCCTGCGGCGGAGCTGCCATTTACAGAAAAAAGATTTTTGAAAAGATCGGGTATTTTGATGAAGAACATTTTGCATATCTGGAGGATACAGATATTGGATATCGGGCGCGGATATGCGGATATGAAAACTGGTATGCTCCGGAAGCAGTTGTTTATCATGTAGGAAGCGGCACAAGCGGGTCACGCTATAATCAGTTCAAGACCAGATATTCTTCCAGAAACAATGTTTATCTGATCTACAAGAACATGCCGCTGCTTCAGATCATACTGAATCTTCCTTTTTTAATTATCGGATTCGGGATCAAATTTCTTTTTTTCACGGTTAAGGGAATGGGAAAAGAATATCTTGCAGGAATCAAAAACGGATTTTCTATAAGCTTCAAAGGCAAAAAAGTGCCGTTTTCTTTTAAAAACATGCCGAATTACTGTAAGATCCAGTGGGAATTATGGATAAATATGTTTCGCAGACTGGCGGCGTAAAGTCGTTTTTACAGGGATTCCGGCGGTTGTTATAAAATAATCTGTAAGAAATGATTGATTTTAAAAACCAAGTATTATAATATAGACGTAGCTATTCAGCAGTTACAGAGAGACACAATGAAACGGATCGAGGTGTCATAGATTCATGCAGGATAATCAGAAGACTTTTAGCCGGCGCATGATGCTGATGGATATATTCATCCTGATAGTTTCCTATATAATCGCATGGTATCTGCGTTTTATGGGACCATTTGCGTATTCCGCAGAAAAAGGACTGAGTTTTTCCCAGTATATGCTTGCGCTGGTATTTATTGTTCCGGGATATATGCTTCTTTATCAGGCATTTACCTTATATGAGCCGCTGCATATGCAGGGGCGCCGGCTTATGCTGGCTAATATCATTAAAGCAAATGTGCTGGGAATGCTTGCTTTTGTATTCCTTTTATATATGATGAAAGAAGGGCATTATTCCCGTCTGACGGTATATATCTTTTGCGGAGTTAATATTGTTCTGGAATGGTGTGCCAGAATGGCAGTGTTCCTTTTTCTCCAGAATATGCGAAAAAGAGGGCTGAACCAGAAACAGATCATACTGGTAGGATACAGCAGGGCGGCAGAAGAATATATAGACAGAATTGAAGCAAATCCACAGTGGGGCTATGTTGTCAGAGGAATTCTTGACGATAATGTTCCGGCAGGAACCTTATATAAAGGTGTTAAAGTTATAGGCAGGATTGCCAATCTGACAGTAATCCTTCCCACGAACAGACTGGATGAGATAGCGATCACTCTGGGATTAAGTGAGTATTACCGCCTGGAAGAAATCGTTTCCATGTGTGAGAAATCAGGAGTGCATACGAAATTTATTCCGGATTATAATAAAATCATTCCTACAAAACCATATACGGAAGACATCCTTGGCCTTCCGGTGATCAATATCCGGTATGTGCCTTTAAGTAATACCTTCAATGCTATGGTGAAGCGTGTAATGGATATTTTTGGCTCCATTGCAGCGATCATTGTATCCTCTCCGGTAATGGCTCTGATGTGTATACTGATAAAAATAACTTCACCGGGACCACTGATCTACAAACAGGAGCGGGTAGGACTCCATAATAAAACCTTCTGGATGTACAAATTCCGTTCCATGGAGATCCAGCCGGAGGCGGAAGAAAAGAAAGCATGGACAGTAAAAAATGATCCACGTGTAACAGGAATCGGAAAGTTTATGCGAAGGACAAGCATTGATGAGCTTCCGCAGCTGTTTAACATACTCAAAGGAGATATGAGCCTGGTAGGTCCCAGACCGGAACGGCCATTCTTTGTAGAAAAATTCCGGGAAGAGATTCCCAGATATATGGTAAAGCACCAGGTACGTCCGGGATTGACCGGATGGGCTCAGGTAAATGGATATCGTGGAGATACTTCCATCAGAAAACGTATTGACTGTGACCTTTATTATATTGAAAACTGGAGTATCGGATTTGATATCAAAATCCTGTTCCTGACGATTTTTAAAGGTTTCATAAATAAAAATGCATATTAAAGAATAAGGGGAAAGAAGATGGCAAAACCAAGATCAAAAACAAAGAAGATACTGTTTGCAGTAGAGATTATCGTACTCCTTCTGTTTATTGGCGGTCTTTATGTTTACGGACAGCTGAATTCCAAAATGGACAAGATACAGCAGCCGGCGGCAGACACCAGCCAGATTCAGGTGAATCAGGAAGTACAGGAATCTATTGAGGCGGAAACATCCAAGCTGACAGGTTTTACTACTTACGCTCTGTTTGGTATTGACCACAGAGATAAAAGTGCAGCGGGCGGTATGAACAGTGATACGATGATCATTGCAAGTGTGAATAATGATACCAAGGATGTAAAGCTTGCTTCTGTATACAGAGATACCCTTTTGAATGTTTATGGTGAAACCTATTCGAAAGCCAATGCAGCTTATGCCAAAAGTCCGGCAGAAGCAGTGAGCATGCTGAACAGGAATATGGACCTGAACATTACAGATTATGCAACTGTAAACTTTAATGCTCTGGCTTCTATTGTTGATGCTCTTGGCGGTCTGGATATTGACATGTCCTATGCAGAGATCGAGCATATGAACAATTACTGTGTAGAAACCTCAGCAGATATTGGCAAAGATTATACCCCTATTGAACTGCCGGAGAGACCGGAGGATATCGAAAAGATTGACTACCGTTATCATCTGAATGGCGTACAGGTAACTGCTTACTGCCGTATCCGTTATACAGCAAGTCTGGATATGGGACGTACAGAGAGACAGCGTAAGGTGATCCAGCTGATCGTCCAGAAGGCGAAGAAAGCAGGACTTCCTACAATCTTTAAGATCATGGATGAAGTATTCCCTATGGTAGAGACTTCTGTAGATAAAACAGAAATCCTTCAGCTTCTTCCGATTATGATCGGCTACAGCATGAATGAAACAGTAGGTTTCCCGACAGCATTTAAGTTTTCTAATGTGAAAGGAAGCGTAATCGTTCCCACAGCAGAGGGAACCTCTGATGTAGATCTGGTGTCTAATGTTGTGGCACTTCACAAATTCCTTTATGGTGATGAGGCATATGTGCCTTCCAGTACAGTCCAGGATATCAGCGCCAAGATTGCGGAGATTGTCAGCGGACTGGGTGCCCTGGAGGATACACAGGTTATTACTCCGGAAACAGAAAATACCACAAATGATACTGTTATCTTCGAAAACAATGGTAATGGATGGTCAGACAACAGCGGAGATTATGTAGATCCGGGAACAGGTGGAGAAAGCGGAGACAGTTCCGGTGGTGGAAACTGGGAAGATCCGGGAACTGGTGACGGAAGCGGAAACTGGGAAGATCCGGGAACTGGTGACGGAAGCGGAGACTGGGAAGATCCGGGAACCGGTGACGGAAGCGGAGACGGATCAGGCGGCGGAGACTGGACGGATCCGGGAACAGGCGATGGAAGTGGAGACGGATCAGGCGGCGGAGACTGGACAGATCCGGGAACAGGCGATAGCGGCGGATCTGTAGAAGGCGGCGATGGCAGCACAGACGCAGGCGGATCTGTAGAAGGCGGCGACGGCAGTGCAGAAAGTGTCGGCGGCGGCGACGTAGTTGTACCAGAGGAAGCGGCATAATAAAGAATTATTTTAAGGGAATTTCTTCAAAAAAGAAATTCCCTTTTTAAAAGAAAGGGATAAAATGGATATTAAAAAAATTGATGTGATCATTCCTGTATATCGTCCCGGAAAAGAGTTTACAAAACTTCTGGAACAACTGGAGCTCCAGGATTATCCGATCAGCAGAATTATTATCATGCATACGGAGGATGGATTGTGGAAGGAAAAATGGGAAAAAGAGCATCCGATACTGGAAGTTTATCATTTAAAAAAAACAGAGTTTGATCACGGCGGTACCAGAAAAAAAGCTTCTGAATTATCAGACGGAGAAATCATGATTTTTATGACTCAGGATGCATCCCCGGCAGATACTCATCTGATCACTCATCTGGTAAAGGCTCTGACTGCGCAGGATGATATTGCAGCTGCATATGCCCGTCAGCTTCCTGCGCCATCCTGCAGTTTTGTTGAGTCTTATACAAGAACATTTAATTATCCGGAAAAATCCTCTGTAAAAACAAAGAAGGATCTGTCTGTATATGGGATCAAAACATTTTTCTGCTCAAATGTGTGTGCGGCATATAAAAAAGACATCTATGAAAAACTGGGAGGATTTGTGGAAAAAACCATTTTTAATGAAGACATGATCTATGCAGCCAGACTGATACAAAATGGGTTTGGGATTGCTTATGCAGCTGATGCACAGGTGGTTCATTCCCATAATTATACCTGCAGTCAGCAGTTTCACAGAAATTTTGACCTGGGCGTATCTCAGGCGGAGTATCATGAAATCTTTGATTCTGTACCTTCGGAAGGAGAAGGAATCCGTCTGGTGAAAAAAACAGCTGTACATCTTTTAAAATCCGGGAAATGGTATCTGATACCAGGTTTTATTTTACAAAGCGGATGTAAATATGCTGGATATCTGACAGGAAAACGATATAGAAAACTGCCTCGAAAACTGCTTCTCTGGTGTACCATGAACAAGTCTTACTGGAAGTGACAATGCTTCAATGGGTCCGCCCTGTGAACACGTTTTTTTAAAGGAGTTGTCACATTTTGAACACAATTCCCTGTTACACTTGAGTCATAAATAAAATGACAACGGAGAGGAGCAAAACCATGGATAATGATAACAATTGGGGACAGGATGCTCCGCAGAATCAGAATAGATGGAACGAAAGAGAAAGTCATCCAGAACCGATTCCGCATTATGATCATTATCAGATGCATCGAAACAGTGCGGAACCGGAGCATACACCCCCGAAAAAAAATAAAACAAGAAAACATACTGCTGGTAAAAAGCTTGCGGGAACTGTTGCACTGGCAGTTGTTTTTGGAGTAACAGCCAGTGCCGTGTTCCAGGCTTCTAATTTTGCAGCTGAAAGATACCTGGGAACAGGAACGCGTACAGAAACTGTTCAGCCTATATCCAAAACAGACGTGTCAGCTTCAGAAGAAACGACTTTGTCAGCTGAGGGCGGCTCCGGAAATGCCGGCTCAGTGGCAGAGGTTGCTGCGGCAGCCATGCCGTCAGTTGTTGCGATCACTTCTGTAAGTGTTCAGGAGATTCCAAGCTTTTTTGGTATGTATACCTTTGGTTCCTATGGAACTCAGCAGTTTTCCAGTGAAAGCAGCGGATCTGGCATTATTGTGGGAGAAAATGACGATGAGCTTCTGATCGCTACCAATAATCATGTTGTAGAAAACGCGACTACTTTAAGTGTATGCTTTATTGGTGATGATACTGCTGAAGCAGAAAAAGAACTTCAAAATATAATTCACGATGATATCAATGTAGAGGATGCGGTAAGCGCCAAGATCAAAGGAACAGATGCACCAAATGATCTGGCAGTAGTAGCTGTACAAAAATCTGATATCCCGAAGGATACGCTTTCTGAGATTAAGATTGCACAGATCGGGGATTCAGACGGACTGCAGGTAGGAGAGCAGGTGGTTGCCATTGGTAATGCATTGGGCTATGGACAGTCTGTTACTTCCGGATGGGTAAGTGCTCTTGACAGAAGCATTGCAACGGAGGATGTGACAACTTCAGGTCTGATACAGACGGATGCAGCGATTAATCCGGGAAACAGCGGCGGTGCGCTTTTGAATATGAATGGAGAGCTGATCGGCATCAACTCTGCAAAATATGCAGATAATGCAGTAGAAGGAATGGGATATGCCATTCCGGTGGCTACCGCCCAGCCTATTCTGGAAAAACTTATGAACCGTCAGACCAGAGATAAGGTACAGGAGTCAGAAGCCGGATATCTGGGGCTTGAGGCCGGAGATATGACAGCTGAGGCACTGGAAATGTATGATATGCCGGCAGGTGCCTTTGTGATTGAGGCAGTAGAAGGAGATCCTGCTGCTAATGCAGGAATCCGCAGAGGTGATGTCATTGTGGAAATGGACGGACAGACAGTAACAGGAGGATCAGATCTGATCGAAAAGCTTTCTTATTATGCTGCAGGAGAGACTGTAGAGATGATTATTTCACGCCCGGTCAATGGAGAATACACGGAGCAGAGTGTAGAAGTGACACTGGGATCCCGGTAGGATGAAAGGATTTCTGAAATCCGTATTTAAGTGTTTTGCCGCCTGGCGCAATTTATAAAAACTTTAGTTTACAGGTGCATAGGTTATGATATAATAGACGCATAGGCTGAGGGATTCTGAGAAAAGAACATCAGCCTGTGCGTTTTATATTGTCATGAAATCACAGAAATGTGACAGATATAGAATATATGACATGACAGAACGGAAAGGAGTTTATATGAGTGATAAATACGAAGATGAAGTGACTTTAGAGGAAGATCGTGAGGAGCAGGAAGATCATAAACATGAGCCTGAGAAATTCTGCACTCTTTGCCGGAGATCCGAACGGCAGGCAGGAAGAATGATCGATCTTCCCAATAATATACATATCTGCTCTGACTGTATGCAGAAGAGCTTTGATACGATGAATACTCAGATGAGCAATGGAAACTTTAATTACAGTGATCTTTTTAATATGCCGGGAGTAAGCATGATCGATCTGGGAAGCTTCCAAAATCAGATGAACCAGCCGAAAAAAGCGCCCAAAAAGAAAAAAGAAGCGAAACCTGTTCTGGATCTGAAAAAGATTCCGGCTCCCCATAAGATCAAGGCGACTCTTGACGAGTATGTGATTGGTCAGGAACATGCCAAAAAAGTAATGTCTGTTGCGGTTTATAACCATTATAAAAGAGTTGCTACAGACACTATGGATGAAATTGATATTGAAAAGTCAAACATGCTGATGATCGGACCTACTGGTAGCGGAAAGACGTATCTGGTAAAGACCCTTGCCAAGCTTCTGGACGTGCCTCTTGCGATTGCAGATGCAACTTCACTGACGGAGGCAGGCTATATCGGAGATGATATTGAAAGCGTGGTATCCAAGCTTCTTGCTGCTGCGGACAATGATGTGGAAAAGGCAGAACATGGAATCATTTTTATTGACGAGATCGATAAGATTGCAAAGAAGAAAAACACAAACCAGAGAGACGTCAGCGGAGAGGCTGTACAGCAGGGAATGCTGAAACTGCTGGAGGGAAGTGATGTGGAGGTTCCGGTAGGAGCCAACAGTAAAAATGCCATGGTTCCTCTTACAACTGTCAATACGAGGAATATTCTTTTTATCTGCGGAGGAGCGTTCCCGGATCTGGAGAGCATTATAAAAGAACGTCTTAATAAGCAGGCATCTATTGGCTTTTATGCAGATCTGAAAGATAAGTATGATGATGATCCGCATCTTCTTGAGAAGGTAACGGTAGATGATATCCGCAATTTTGGTATGATACCGGAATTTATCGGACGTCTTCCGATTATTTTTACCCTGGAGGGACTTTCCGAGGATATGCTGGTAAAAATCCTCAAAGAGCCGAAGAATGCTATTTTGAAGCAGTATCAGAAGCTTCTGGCGCTGGATGAGGTTAAACTGGAGTTTGATGAAGGCGCTCTTCATGCCATTGCAGCCAAAGCTATGGAGAAAAAGACAGGTGCAAGAGCGCTGAGGGCTATTTTGGAAGAATACATGCTGGATATTATGTATGAAATTCCTAAGGATGACAGCATCGGTCAGGTGGTGATCACAAGAGAATATATTGAGGGAAACGGAGGCCCAAAGATCCTTTTAAGGGGACAGGAGGTTCCGCTTCTGGAAACTGCACAGTAGATCAGGTCAGAAAGAAGGTTATCTGTTATGGCAAAAGAATTTTTTCAGGAATTTGGTGAAGCGTTTACAAAAACAATGCGTGATATTGGGGAACGGGCAGAATCTTTTTACAGTGAACAGAAATTGAGAAACAAGATTTCCGGTGAGGAAAAGCAGATCCGTAAAATAATGGAAGAGCTGGGAAAGATTATTTACAGACGCTATAAGGATGACGTTCCGCTGGAAGACATGCAAAGACGTCTCTGCGAGCAGATTGAACAGCGCATGGACAGGATCAGTCAGTATAAAGAGGCTATTGCCGGAGTAAAAGAAAAGAAGGTGTGCCCTTCCTGCGGCATTACGGTAGAAGCAGAAATGGCTTTTTGTCCTCATTGCGGAGCAGCCTGCACTACGAAAGAACAGGAAGAACAGGCAGGAGCAGTAGTTGCAGAGATGACTGCGGAGCAACTGGAGCCGGAAGCAGCAGAGGAAGTACTGTCAGAAAAAACGGAGCCAGCAGCAGAAGAGACATTGTCAGAAGCGCCGGAGACGGAAGAGGAAGTACCGTCAGAGAAACCGGAGCCAGTGGAAGAAGTATCGTCAGAAGAGTCTGAGCCAGCAAAGGAAGAGACAGAGGAGGATGGATCGGCAGCAGAAGGAAAAGAAACAGAGTAAAACAGGGGGAAGAGGGAAATGAGAGAGAAAAAGCATGACAGAAAAAACAGAAGGGGCAGGCTTATAAGGAGCATGCTCCTTATAGTGCTTGCATTTGTACTGACAGCAGGGACAGCCACAGTTATGCCTTCGGCAATAGAAGTATCTGCAGCGCCAAAAAAGAAGACAAAGATCCGTTTGGAAGGAAGAAGCGGCCGCTATATCATTGATACAGGATATAACTGGTGGCTGAAAGACAAAAACGGAAAAAGAGTCACAGGATTTCAATATATTAAGGTTCCAAAGGGGAAAAGACTGAAATCCGGATACTATATGTTTGACAGCAAAGGCTGTCTGTGCAAAAAAAAACAGTTTCATAAGCTGGATAAAAAGATTGCAGGAAGAACTTTTAAGGGAACATATTATTTTGGAGATACAAATGGACGCCTGTACAGAAAAGCCGGATGGAAAGTAATAAACGGTCAGAAATATCTACTGTCCTCTTATGGAAGACGATATGAAAACTGCTGGAGATCCGGATACTATCTTTTGTCCAATGGAACGATAGCGAGAAGCAGAAAGCTTCCGGACGGAACCTGGGTAGACTGCAACGGGCGGAGATGTACAGAGGCAGACATGACTCTGAACGGGCTGAAAAAGAAGCTTGGCAGTATGGTGAAGGGGTACAGCGGTTCCTGGTCTGTGTATGTGAAGAATCTGGAGAACGGGGCAGTGATCAATATAAACGACACAGCCATGTATCCGGCAAGTACCATAAAAGCCTTTGTTATGGCGTCTACGTTTGATCAGATTAAACGGGGAAAACTCAGATATAATTCCACTATAAAAAGTCTTCTTAACAGTATGATCACGGTAAGTGATAATGAGGCTTATAATCAGCTGGTAAGATATAACAGCAGATCAAGAAGTTTTGTCAGCGGCACAAAGACAGTAAACCAGTATCTTAAGAAAAATGGTTATACAAAGACCGGTTGTCACAGCAGTCTTCATCCATCTGCTTCAGCATTTACAAGTGACGGACAAAGAAATATCGCTTCCGCAAAAGACTGCGGGGTGCTTTTGGAACGTATTTACAAAGGAACCTGTGTTTCATCGAAATATTCCAGAGAAATGAAGAATCTTTTGCTGAGACAGACTCGCAGATGGAAGATACCGGCAGGAGTTCCGGCAGGAGTCCGTGTTGCAAATAAAACAGGAGAGACTTCCAGTGTGCAGCATGATATGGCAATTGTTTACGGCAAAAAGACAGACTACATTATCTGTGTTTTTTCTTCTACTGGAAATGAAGGTTATGCGGTTCCGAGAATACGGAATATTTCCAGGACCGTTTATAATTATCTGAATAAGTAAGAACAGGGGATAAGTCAATGCACTTTTCAGCAGGATTTAAAAACAGAAGAGAGAAAACAGCTGCCGCTATTGGTTTAAATGTACTGGCTATGGCGGTGCTTGTTCTGATTATGCGTCCGTCCTTTGAGACAAATGATGATATTGTCTTTGCAGAATTTGGAAGTGGACTGAGAGGTGTGAAAACTCCTCACCTTATCTTCCAGAATTATTTTCTTGGAATCATCTATCGGATTTTATATGAGATTACAGGAAGACTGCCATGGTATACGATAGTTCAGTATGCTGTATTGCTGGCGGCTTTCAGTGCAGTGACTTATGTGCTTATAAACAGGCTGGAAGGATATTCCGGCCTGTATCTGTCTGTAGTTCTGCTCTGTGTATTTGGATATGAGAGTTATATTCATATCCAGTTTACCAAGACTGCCGGAATTGCAGCAGCGGCAGCGGTCTTTCTTTTATTTCATGTGGTCACTTCTGAGAAATTCTGTATTTGGGAATTTCTTGTGGGGATCCTGCTGGGGATTTTTGGTTTTATGTATCGGGAAGACCAGTTTTTTGCAAGTTCGGCGCTGATGGCAGGAATTGGTGTTTATTTTCTTCTGACATTGAAAGCACACTTTCCTGAAAAATCCGGAAGAAGATTAGGAATATGTGTGGGAGCTTTCGGGTGTCTGCTTCTGGCGGTTTTTGCAGCAGACAGAGCAGATGCCTTTATGTACAGGAGCCCTCAGTGGCAGGAGTATCAGGAGTTTAACCGTATGAGATCCAGGCTTCTGGATTACGGATTTCCGGACTATGATACAAACAGGGCGCTTTATAAAGAACTGGGGATCAGTGAAGAAGCGCTGCAGCTGTATAAAACATGGAACTTTAATGACCCGGAAAAATTTACTGCAGAAGTTATGGAAAAGCTGGTAAAGCAGAAACCGGAAAGAAATGTTTCCGGGTCTCAGATACTTCGTTTTATAAAAAGATTTCCGGGAGATGCAGGAAAGCTGACAGCCGCTTATGTGGCATTGCTGATCTTTGGATTGTGGATGGTCTTAGGGAAAAAGAATGCGGCAGGCATTATTTCATTTCTTATAGAAATGCTGATTTTAAAGGGATTCTATTTTTACTTATATTTTCAGGGCAGATATATGGTGAACAGGGTAGATGTGGGGCTGTGGTTCAGCGTATGCCTAACCATGTTGTGGATCCTGGGGGAATCGCTGAGAGACAGGACCGAAATTTCCAAATATGGGGGGGTGCTTTTGTGTATAATAGGAATCCTCGCCAGCCAGAGTTTCTGGCATAAGGATTACAGGACTGTTACTGCAGAGATCCCTAAAGCCCGGGTAAGTCAGAGAGCGGTCCTGGAAACCATCGGAACAGATAAAGATCATGTATATCTGGCGAAAAGCGGTACAGTGTCAGAAATTGTCTGTTATGGACCTTTTGACCGAATGCCGGAGAACCTTCTGGATAATCTTTACTGGTTCGGAGGTTGGGAGTGTCGTACTCCGGGAGTTATAAAAGAAATGAAAGAACACGGAATCGTAAATCCGTACAAAGATATGATAGGAAATGAAAAGGTTTATCTGATCGATGACAACATAGATCTGACGGTTGAATATATCCGTCAGAATTATGATGAACATGCAGAAGCAGTATTTGTCAGGACTCTGGGAAATGTGGATCTGTATCAGATTAAATAATGTTACTGTTCACAGCAGCGATAGTTCTGTGTGAACAGTAACAAATAAATCTCAATGATTTCATTGCATTTCTCTGTAGGATGCGGTATGCTAGAAAAGCATATATTTTCAGGAGAGAGGAAAGACAATGGAAAAAAAGAGAGGAAGTTTTACTGACAAGCTGGGATTTGTCCTGGCAGCTGCAGGCTCGGCAGTGGGTCTGGGTAACTTATGGAGGTTTCCGTATCTTGCGGCAAAACACGGAGGCGGAATTTTCCTGCTGATCTACTTGATACTTGCGGTTACCTTTGGATTTGCCCTGATGGTCACAGAAATCGCACTTGGACGAAAGACAAGACTAAGCGCAGTAGGCGCATATCCGGCGCTTGATAAAAGATTTAAGTTTTTGGGTTATCTGTCCAGTGTAATCCCGTTTCTGATCACACCTTATTACTGCGTGATCGGCGGATGGGTACTGAAATATCTGGTAGTGTTTCTTACCGGTCAGGTATCCAGTGCAGCTGCAGATGAATTTTTTACAGGCTACATTGCACAGCCGGCAGCTCCGGTTATTTTCTTTGTTATTTATGTAACAGTTGGAATGGTAGCAGTGCTTCTTGGAGTGGAAGGCGGCATTGAGAAGGCAAGTAAGTTCATGATGCCGGTCCTTGTAGTGATGACTGTTTTTATTTCTGTATTCAGCCTGATGCAGCCGGGAGCAATGGAAGGTCTTCGTTATTACCTTCTTCCAGACTTTTCAAGATTCAGTGCAACTACTGTTATGGCAGCTATGGGACAGTTGTTTTATTCTATGTCTCTTGCCATGGGAATTATGATCACCTATGGTTCTTATATGAAAAAAGAGACAAATCTGGAGAAATCTGTCCGTCAGATTGAGATTTTTGATACAGGAATTGCTTTTATGGCAGGTCTTATGATCATTCCGGCTGTATTTGCTTTTTCCGGCGGAAGTGAAGAGGCTCTTGGAAAAGGTCCGAGTCTGATGTTTATTACATTGCCAAAAGTATTTGACAATATGAAATTCGGTACACTGGTAGGGGCAGTTTTCTTCCTGCTGGTATTGTTTGCGGCATTGACTTCTTCTATTTCACTGACAGAGACTCTGGTTTCTATCGTGGTAGATAAGTTTAAATTCAGCAGAAAAAAAGCCTGCGGAGTTGTCTATGCATGGCTTCTTGCACTGGGAATCCCGGTTTCTCTGGGATTTGGAATCTGGAGCTTTATCAAGCCTCTTGGAATGAGCCTTCTGGATTTCTTTGACTTTACCAGCAACAGCGTGCTGATGCCGATCGCCGCTATCGGTACCTGTATCTTTGTAGGATTTGTGATCAAGCCAAAGACGCTTATTGAAGAGGTAGAGGTCAACGGCAGATTTAAGATGAAAAAGTTTTACTCTATTATGATCAAATATATTGCTCCGGTATGTCTGGTGGCAATTCTGATCTTTGCCGTAATGGAGGCCCTGGGAATGATCACCGTATAGGGGATTAAAAGCCAAAAATAACGAAAAATAAAAAAAATGAAATTTTTTGAAAAAATTTTAAAAATCCTATTGACTTTTACTGTAACATGAGTTATTATAATCAAGCAGTCGCGAGAGAGCGGCTGGTCAATAGGAAATGCAGGAGTGGCGGAATTGGCAGACGCGCAGGCTTCAGGTGCCTGTGGTCGCAAGATCGTGTGGGTTCAAGTCCCATCTCCTGCATTATTTTTTTATATCGGGAAGCCCTAATTCAGCTGGGTTTCCCGATTTTTTACTATTCTTATTTTCTGAAAATTTCACAAGAATTATTTTAAGCAAAACATAATTTTTTTTAGTGTCAGTTTGTGTTGAAAAACAAAATCTCTTGTGATACAATCTTGAAGATTTAGGATAAAACAAGAGAAAGGGAGATTGTATGAAAGCATTTCTGATATTAGAAGATGGCCATGTATTTACAGGAACAAGTATTGGCTCTACAAGGGAAGTTATCAGTGAGATCGTTTTTAACACTTCCATGGCAGGTTACCTGGAAGTCATGTCAGACCCAACTTATCTGGGACAGGCAGTTTGTATGACATATCCGTTAATTGGAAATTACGGAATCTGTTATGAAGACCAGGAATCCAGAAGCACATGGGTCGACGGAGTGATCGTCCGTGAATTATCTCGTATCCCAAGCAACTTCAGATGCGTGGACACAATCCAGCATTTCTTAACAAAACATGATATTCCAGGTATTGCCGGAATTGATACCAGAGCCCTGACCAGAATTTTACGTGAAAAAGGTACCATGAACGGTATGATTACTGTTGAGGAAAATTATGATCTGAACACAATCATCCCACGTTTAAAAGCATATAAAAAAGAAAATGCTGTAGAAACAGTCAGCCGCCGCGAAAAGAAGCTTGTAAAAGGCAATGGAGCAAAGGTTGCACTGATGGACTTTGGTGTAAGAAAAAGTCTTGTGGAAGCTCTTACAGAGAGAGGCTGCCAGGTAACAGTATATCCGGCACAGACTTCCGTAGAAACAATTCTGAAAGATGCTCCGGACGGAGTCCTTCTCAGCAATGGTCCTGGGGATCCGAAAGCAAATCCTTCTATTATAGAAGAAATAAAGAAACTTTATGAATCTGAAATTCCTGTTATGGGAATTGGTCTTGGACATCAGCTTATGGCTCTTGCAGCAGGCGGAGACACCCGTAAGATGAAATGCGGACACAGAGGCAGCAATTATCCGGTAAAAGGACTGGAGACAGGAATGACCTATATTTCTTCTCAGAGTCATGGATATGAAGTCGATGCAGCTGCACTGGAAGAGAAGAATATCGCAAAAGCTTCTTTTGTAAATGTAAACGATGGCACAAATGAAGGTCTGGATTATATCGGAAAGAAAATCTTTACTGTTCAGTTCCAGCCGGCAGCCAGCGAAGGTGTACAGTATACAAGTTTCTTATACAATAAATTTGTGGAAATGATGGGAGGGAATAAATAATGCCAAAGATAAAAGACATTAAAAAAGTACTTGTTATTGGTTCCGGTCCGATCATTATTGGTCAGGCTGCAGAGTTTGACTATGCGGGAACACAGGCATGCCGTGCTCTCAAGGAAGAGGGAATCGAAGTTGTACTTCTGAACTCTAATCCAGCTACCATCATGACTGATAAAGATATGGCTGACAGAGTATATATTGAGCCTCTGACAGTTGAAGTTGTGGAACAGCTGATCATTAAGGAAAAACCGGACAGCGTTCTTCCTACACTTGGCGGACAGGCAGGTCTGAATCTTGCCATGGAGCTTGCCGAAAGCGGATTTTTGAAGGAACATAATGTTCGTCTGATCGGTACAACTCCGGATACCATCAAAAGAGCTGAGGATCGCCAGGCATTTAAAGACACCATGGAAAAGATCAACGAGCCGATTGCGGCGTCCAAAGTGGTAACAACTGTTGAAGACGGCGTGGCGTTTACTAATACCATTGGCTATCCGGTTGTTCTCCGTCCGGCATATACACTTGGCGGCAGCGGCGGCGGTATTGCATACAGCGAGCCAGAACTGAGAGAAATCCTTGAAAATGGTCTTCGTCTTTCCCGTGTAGGAGAGGTTCTTGTTGAGAGATGTATTTCCGGATGGAAAGAGATCGAATATGAAGTGATCCGTGACCGTGCAGGAAACTGTATTACAGTCTGCAACATGGAAAATGTTGACCCGGTTGGCGTGCACACAGGAGACTCTATCGTAGTAGCTCCTACTCAGACTCTTGGTGCAAAAGAATGTGATATGCTTCGTACTTCTGCCCTGAACATTATTACAGAGCTGGGTATTACCGGAGGATGTAACGTACAGTTTGCTCTTCATCCGGAAAGCTTTGAATATTGTGTTATTGAGGTAAACCCGCGTCTGAGCCGTTCCTCCGCACTTGCAAGTAAGGCGACAGGATATCCGATCGCAAAGGTTGCATCCAAGATCGCTCTGGGTTACAATCTGGATGAAATTCCAAATGCTGTTACAGGAAGTACGTTTGCAAGCTTTGAGCCAACGATCGACTACTGCGTAGTAAAGGTTCCGAGACTTCCGTTTGATAAATTTATCACAGCAAAAAGAACTCTGACTACTCAGATGAAAGCAACCGGTGAGGTTATGAGTATCTGTACCAGCTTTGAGGGTGCTTTAATGAAAGCTATCCGTTCCCTGGAACAGCATGTGGACTGTTTGCAGTCCTACGACTTCAGCGCGCTGACAGAAGAGGAGCTTTTGGAAGAGCTGAAGATTGTGGATGACCGCCGTATCTGGAAGATCGCAGAAGCGATCCGCAAAGGCATTCCGCAGGATTCTATTTATGATATCACAAAGATCGACCGCTGGTTTATTGATAAGATCGCAGTGATCGTTGAGATGGAAGATGCTTTGCAGAATCAGGAACTGAATGAAGAGCTTCTGCTGGAAGCAAAACGTATGGAGTTCCCAGATAATGTGATCGCGCGTATGACTGGAAGATCAGAGGATGAGATCAAAGCTATGCGCCAGGAATATGGCATCAAAGCAGCATATAAGCTGGTAGATACCTGTGCTGGCGAGTTTGAGGCAGCGACCCCATATTATTATTCCGTATATGGCGATAAAGAAACAGAAAATGAAGCAGTAGCCACACCGGATAAGAAAAAAGTCCTGGTACTTGGTTCCGGTCCGATCCGTATCGGTCAGGGTATCGAGTTTGACTTCTGCTCTGTACACTGTACATGGGCATTTGCAAAAGAGGGCTATGAGACTATCATTATCAATAACAACCCGGAGACAGTCAGCACAGACTTTGATATTGCCGATAAGCTGTACTTTGAGCCGCTGACTCCTGAGGATGTAGAGAATATTGTAAATATCGAAAAACCAGACGGAGCCGTTGTGCAGTTTGGCGGTCAGACAGCCATCAAACTGACAGAGGCACTTATAAAGATGGGTGTTAAAATCCTTGGTACATCTGCAGAAGACGTAGATGCAGCAGAAGACCGTGAGCTCTTTGACGGAATCCTTGAGCAGTGCCAGATCCCGAGACCAAAGGGAGACACAGTATTTACTGCAGAAGAAGCAAAAGAAGTTGCCAACAGACTGGGCTACCCGGTTTTGGTACGTCCTTCCTATGTTCTTGGCGGCCAGGGTATGAGAATTGCAGTCAGTGATGAGGATGTAGAAGAATATATTGGCATTATCAATCAGATCGCACAGGATCATCCGATTCTTGTAGATAAGTACCTTATGGGTAAAGAGATTGAGGTAGATGCAGTATGTGATGGTGAAGATATCCTGATTCCTGGTATTATGGAGCACATTGAACGTGCAGGTATCCATTCCGGTGACAGTATTTCTGTATATCCGGCCCAGACTATCAGTGAAAAAGCAAAGGAGACCATTGCAGAATATACACGCCGTCTGGCAAAAGCACTCCATGTGGTAGGAATGATCAACATTCAGTTTATCGTCTGCGGTGAAGATGTATATGTAATCGAGGTAAATCCTCGTTCCAGCCGTACGGTTCCTTATATCAGCAAGGTGACAGGCATTCCGATCGTCCCGCTGGCAACAAAGGTTATCCTGGGCTACAAACTGAAGGATATGGGATATGAGCCCGGACTTCAGGCAGAGGCAAAACATATTGCTATCAAGATGCCTGTATTCTCCTTTGAGAAGATCCGTGGAGCAGATATCAGCCTTGGACCGGAAATGAAATCTACCGGTGAGTGTCTTGGTATTGCAGAAACATTTAACGAAGCACTTTATAAAGCATTTATCGGAGCTGGCATCAAACTTCCGAAGCACCGCAATATGATCATCACTGTAAAAGAAGAGGATCATCAGGAAGTAGTTCC
>SAMEA3387494__coassemble_1930_pt1 | contig 35031 bp, 36 predicted proteins | sample SAMEA3387494__metabat2_high_PE_015 | metagenome-assembled genome bin SAMEA3387494 (sample SAMEA3387494) | Felis catus | biome: Faeces | place: United Kingdom | collected 2012
GCGACAGCTCAATTAGAATATCACTTTATCCAACATATGTCAACACCTTTTTTCATTTTTTATGATTTATTTTTTAAACCTCACATTGGAGTTCCCACCTCAATCAAATTACCATCCAGATCATAAAATCGAACAACACTTTGTCCCCAGCTATGAGTAATCCTTTTATTTACATATTCAATCGAAGGATATAATGTTTCCAATTTTTCAACAAATGCTTCTATATCTGTTTCTTCAAAATACAGTTCACAGGAATTATTTTTGGGAATGATGTCTCTGTTTAAAAATTTTCTCCATATTTTTTCTTCCTGAAGTACAAGCCCTTCTGTTAAAATCACGTTCCCCCCATAATCCACTACCATATCAAGACCAAATAAATCATGATAAAATCTTTTTGATTTTTCCATATCTTTTACAACAATCAGAACATTTTTTAATCTCATTTTCATGCCCCTCCAGTCTTTCACTATATTTTATCTATATTAAAACAGCAGCACAGCAGTTCTTTTATTCTTCCTTCCGGAATTTTTTCCTGCTGCAGCTGCTGTTCTCTAATCTGCTCCCGCTCCTTTACTGACAAAACAATGGTTAAACAACCTCTTCCAGATATTTTTTCACTTCAAGAAGCGACGGCAGAATACACTCTGCAAGTTCTTCCATTTCTTTTGTGGGGTTTGCAAGATCCGGAACCATGACCGCATGCATTCCGGCACCTTTAAGAGCACGTATTCCATTATATGAGTCTTCTATTCCATAACAGTTTTCCGGCGATACCTGAAGTCTTTTGCAGGCCTCCAGATAAATATCCGGTTCCGGCTTACTCCTTTTTACCATATCACCACATATAATTTCATCAAAATATTCGAAAAGTCCACCTTCAGAAAGTTCTTTTTTTACGACTTCCTCCCGGGTAGATGTAGCAAGTCCAACCTTTATGTCTCTATAATGAAGATATTCCAAAAGCTCTATGACTCCCTTTTTTTTCGGCAGTTTTCCGCCTGCCGCCTGTTCATGAAAAAGCTCTGCCATTTCTTTTTTATATACAGCATAAGGAAAATCTTTCCCATAATTCTTCTGAAAGATTCTGACAGTCGCCTCACTATTGGTTCCAAGGCACTCCATGCAAGTATCTTCTATCCCCGAAATACCATATTTATCCGCTACCTGTTTCCAGGTACTGATCACCAGTGCTTCTGAATCAAAGATCACTCCGTCCATATCAAATATCACTGCTTCCAGCATTTTTAACCTCTTACGCTTTCATAATATATTTAATCGCATCCTGGATCCATTCTACATATACAAGACTCATTCCCTCTGTTTTTCCCATAGAAGACTGACATACTTTTGGAAGAATCACTGTAGTAAATCCAAGTTTCTTTGCCTCTGCCACTCTCTGAGCAGCCATGCTCACTGCACGGACCTCTCCGCTCAGTCCTACCTCGCCAAAAGCCAGTACAGAATCCGGTATCACAATATCCTTGCAGCTTGATACAACAGCCAGGGAAATCCCCAGATCAATGGCCGGCTCTGTCATTTTCATACCACCAGCAATATTAACATAAGCGTCACAAGAAGCCAGATGGATTCCCACCTTTTTCTCCAGAACAGCCATAAGAAGATTAACTCTGTTAAAATCAGTTCCTACAGCAGTCCTCCTTGGAATTCCAAAATTACTTTGGCACACAAGCGCCTGGATTTCTACCAGAATCGGTCTGGTTCCTTCCATGGAGCATGCCACAATCGACCCCGATGTCCCGTTGGGTTTTCCGTTCAGCATAAACTCCGAAGGATTTTTCACTTCTTCCAGTCCTGTATTCCGCATTTCAAATACTCCGATCTCATTGGTGGAACCAAATCGGTTTTTCACTGCGCGGAGTATACGATAGGAAGCATGACGGTCTCCCTCAAAATACAGTACCGTGTCTACCATATGCTCCAACACTCTCGGCCCCGCTACATTTCCCTCTTTTGTCACATGGCCTACAATAAAAATGGAGATTCCCATTCCCTTTGCAATCTGCATAAGGATGTTAGTAGACTCCCGTACCTGGGACACGCTTCCCGGTGCAGAGCTGATGTCCTCATGGAACATAGTCTGAATGGAATCGATCACCACCATATCCGGTTTCTTTCTTTCTATCACTTCTCGTATTGTTTCCAGATTGGTTTCGCAGAAAATCTGCAGATTTTCATTAAATTCTCCAATACGATTTGCACGAAGGCGGATCTGGCGCAAAGATTCCTCTCCTGAAATATACAGCACAGAATTTCCACTTAAAGCCAGATTCCTGCACACCTGAAGCAAGAGAGTCGATTTACCGATTCCCGGATCACCTCCCACAAGAACAAGAGACCCGGGGACGATACCGCCCCCGAGCACTCTGTCAAGTTCTTTAATATTTGTCAATCTCCGCTCATCTTCCGAAAGCCTGATATCTTTTAGCTTTACAGGCTCCGGTCTTTGTCCCGCTGCTGCTTTTACAACTGCTGAAGATGTTTTTTTTGTTGATACAGTTTCTTCCACGAATGTATTCCAGGCTCTGCAGCCAGGACACTGTCCCATCCATTTCGAAGATTCATAACCACATTCCTGACAAAAATATACAACTTTTTTATTTTTTAACATTTTACAATTTTCACTTCTGCTGCATCCACATCGCCAAGCTCTACACTGAAAGAAAGCTTTCCGCCCAGATTGGTCTTCATAGTTCCTGCATCTGCACCATTAATAGAGATTTCGTACTCTGTATCCGCCTCCATCTCTACCGTGATCTGGGCATCCTCTGCCCCCTCTACCTGAAAGCTCATGGTAGAACCGTCCTGGGTAAGGTTATAAACCGCTGTTCCCGGTACTGATTCATAAACAAACATACCGTTCCTCTCCAGCTTGGTGATCTCATGAAAAGTTTTTACTTTATAAACATCCCCCTGATGCTGAAAATCGGATACCTTTGATTTTTGCGCCAGCTCATAATTACCAAAGCTGATGCTTCCGTTTTCCTCTGTACGAATCAGTTCTTTTACTACTGCCATGATCTTATGTCCTCCCTAAAACTATCTGTTGTGTCATAAAAAATAATATGGAAAAAACATTCTGCATTCTTTCCTTTTATTTTTTTACATTATATCATTTTCGTTTTTTTTTGAACAGTCTCCTGATTAAGATTTAATATCTTTTTTAGATTTGTGGTCATCTTTCGCTCCGCTCACAGTTACGGTCTGTCTTTTTTATTCTCTGTATCCGGTAAAAATCGAAGCTGTTTCTGATGCATCTGTACCTTGACCGTGCTTCCTCTTTTTATATTTCCATCCAGGATTTCATTTGCAAGTCTGTCTTCCAGCTTTGTCTGGATTGCCCGACGGAGAGGACGGGCTCCATATTTACTGTCAAATCCCGCCTCAGCCAGATAATCTTTTACCGAATCACTGATTTTCAGCTGAATATCAAGCTGCTCTTCGCATCTTTTCTCCAATTGTTTCAGAAGAAGACCTACTATTTTACGTATATGATCTTTGCCCAGGGTGTGGAACACCATGATCTCATCAATACGATTCAGGAATTCAGGTTTAAATAAACGCCGTACTTCCTCCATAACATTAGACTTCATCCGCTCGTAATCCTGTTTTTCACTGTCTCCTGACATAAATCCCAATTTTTTTGGTTCTATAATTGCCTGGGCACCTGCATTGGATGTCATAATAATGATCGTCTGTTTAAAATCCACTTTGCGGCCATGAGCATCTGTAATATGTCCGTCGTCCAATACCTGAAGAAGAATATTAAATACATCCGGATGCGCTTTTTCAATCTCGTCAAATAAAATCACACTGTATGGATTTCTGCGTACCTTTTCACTAAGCTGACCTGCTTCTTCATAGCCAACATATCCAGGCGGTGATCCGATCATCTTAGAAACACTATGCTTTTCCATATACTCAGACATATCTACACGGATCATTGCCTGCTCGTTTCCAAAAACAGCTTCCGCCAAAGCCTTTGACAGTTCTGTTTTTCCTACTCCTGTAGGGCCAAGAAACAGGAATGAACCAATGGGACGATTTGGATCCTTCAAGCCTACTCTGCCTCTCTTTACAGCCTGTGCAACTGCCTTTACCGCCTCTTCCTGGCCGATCACGCGTTTGTGGAGAATATTTTCCAGGCGTGAAAGCCTTTTTGATTCACTTTCCGTCAATCGCTGTACCGGGATCTTCGTCCATCCGGAAATGATATCCGCAACAGAAGCTTCTGTCACAACTGATTTTTTTCTTTTGTTTCTTCGCTCCTCTTTTTCATGGATATCTGAAAGTTCTTTTTCCAGACCAGACTGCTGCTTCTGGAGTTCTCTTGCCCTGTCCAGATCAGCTTCCCTGATGGCGCTTTCTTTTTCTTCCAGCAGCTTCCCGATCTCTGTCTCCAGTTCTTCTGCCCTTGGAATACGTCTGCATTCTCCTAAACGTACCTTGGCTGCAGCTTCGTCAATAATATCAATAGCTTTATCCGGAAGGAAACGGTCATTGATATAGCGGACAGACATCTGTACAGCAGCCTCTAATGCCTGATCTTCAATAACGACGCCATGATGTTTTTCATAATATGGACGAAGCCCTTTTAAGATCTCATTTGCAGCTTCCGGTGAAGGCTCTTCTACGGTAACCGGCTGAAAGCGTCTTTCCAATGCTGCATCTTTTTCAATGTATTTACGATATTCCTCCAGCGTGGTGGCGCCGATCAGCTGGATCTCTCCTCTGGAAAGCGACGGCTTAAGGATATTAGAAGCATCAAGTGCGCCTTCTGCCCCTCCTGCTCCGATGATTGTATGAAGTTCATCAATAAACAGTAAAATACCCTGGTCTTCTTTTACTTCATTTACCACATTTTTAATACGCTCTTCAAACTCTCCTCTGTACTTGCTTCCAGCTACCATACCGGAAAGATCAAGGACAACCACTCTTTTATCTTTTACTGTCTCCGGAACCAGCCCTGAAACAATCTTCTGGGCAAGCCCTTCCACGATTGCTGTTTTTCCGACTCCCGGCTCTCCTACCAGGCAGGGATTATTTTTTGTTCTCCTGCTCAGTATCTGAATCAGTCGCGCAATTTCATCCTCTCTGCCAACAATCGGATCAAGCTTTCCCTCAGCTGCCATTGCTGTAAGATCACGGCTGTACTGATCAAGAAATGGCGTACCAGAGCCTTTTTTCGCCTGCAAAGCCCTGGAAGCCTGTATCTCTTCTGCAGCCGCTTCTCCATCATATCCCATAGCAGTAAGAACTGCAGTGTATAATTTCTGAATATTCACTCCCATTGTATACAGAAGACGGGTTGCAACTGAATCTGTCTCTTTCAGCATAGCAATCAGAATATGCTCTGTTCCTGTTTTTTCTTCTTTCTGGTTTTCGGCCTCCTGTTCCGCACTTGCAAGAAGTCTTTTGGCTCTTGGACTGTATTCTGCCTTTCTTTCCATAAGACTGCCATCTGCAGGAGCGATCAGACTGTCGATCAATTCCTGAAGTTTTTCCGGCTCTACTCCAAACTCTTCAAGAAGTCTTCCTGCGGTCCCCTCCTGCTCCTTCAAAAGTCCCACCAGAATGTGTTCTGTGCCAATATAGGAATGCTTACAGGATTCTGCTTCATTTTTTGCAATTTTCAGCGCTGCAGATGCCTGTCTGGTAAACTTTTTCTGCATATAATCCTCCTAAATCTTCTATGATTCAAAAATATATTTCTGTTATAGATCATACTCGTCAAAAATTTCATCAATCAGCTGATGCACTTCTGATCTGGACACTTTTTTACAGCATCCTTTAGCCAAAGCCACCACCAGATTCTCTTTCATTTCTTCCAATGCTTTGATCTTATCTACATCAATGGCTACAATAGCCCCTCTCCGCCTGTCAATAGATACAAAGCCCTCCTGCTTCAAAAGAGTATAAGCCTTGTTTACAGTATGCATATTAATTCCAATGTTATCCGCCATCTGTCTGACCGAAGGAAGCGTATCCCCTTCCTGCAGACGTGAGGTGGCAATTCCAAGGATAATCTGGTTCATCAGCTGAACATAAATGGCCTCATCACTGTTAAAATCTATTTCTATGACCATATATAAGCCTCCTCTTACTGTGTTACACATATACTAGCACATCTCACATATTTTGGAAACTATTTTTTTCAAAAGAAAAGCAGCTGCCCCTTCACTATCATTCAAAATGATATGAAAAAACAGCTGCCTGTTTAATATACGGATATTATCCCATGATCTTTTTTAACTGTTCCTTATTCAGAAGCAGATTAAATCCTAACGGATTGATAACAAGGAATTCCGCCTGAGGAATCATTACATCAGCAAGTTTTGCAAATGGTATCTTGGCAATCCTGAGTTTTTTGCCTTTGGCAAATTTCTCATATTCCAAAACATCTGAAAATACCGGCTGAAGAATTTTTCCTTCTTTATTTTTCAGATACGGGATATTTACCTTTGCAGGATCTTCTGTATTTTGTTCCATGGCCACCAGAAACTCTGATTTTTTCAGATTTGCGATCAGCTCTTCTTCCAGTTCACGAATATTTTTGCGCTCTTCCTTTGCAACCGGACGGCGCAGCTCCTGCATAAAGTAAATACCGGAAAGCTGAAGTGTAGCGTTTATAAGCGGACGCTTTTCCGGTTCCAGCTTACTAAGATCCGGACGGCGGACTATCTTATCCAGATCCACCTCAATTTCCTCTGTTCCATTATTCCATACCAGAGAGTTTACACCTACCGCATATAAAAGCCCATACAGTCTTGGAAAATCCTTTTTCTCATACTTCATGCCCATGAGAAGGATTTTTTCCTCTATCTTTTTCTTTCCAAACTCCTTCAGAGTTTCTTCTTCAGCAAAAAACCATACCTGGTCATTATAAGTTTCTTCTGCACAGGTTACGTAAGGAAGCTTTGTGACCTGAGAATATGCCACATATACATTTTCTCTGGCCTGAATTTCCTTTACCGCGTCAACTACACTCATTCCCATTTTATATCCTTTCCATATTCCGTCATCTCCCTGATGTCCGGATGCTCCTTTTTATTTCATCAGGAATTCTACAATTCCATCCAGTTCCTCCAGCTGCTCTTTCTTCAAAGAAGATTTTACTGTGAGAGTATTGTCATATATTTCCATATTTTTCATAGAAGAAAGTATTTCTTTCATCTGTTTTCCTGCAGAAATTGCCCATGTTCCATTTTCCATAACAGCTACTTTTCTGTTTTGGAAATTATGAGCTTTCAGTTCTGCGAGAAGAGTTTCCATTTTTGGGAAAAGACCTGCATTATATGTCGGACAGGCAAATACGATCCTGTCACAACGAAACGCCTCTGCAAGAAGATAAGACGGATCTGTTTTTGACACATCATACATTGCAATATTCTTTTCTCCTGCGTCTGATATTCTTCCGGCCAGTACATTTACTGCACTTTCCGTGTTTCCATAAATAGAAGCATACAGAATCAGAACTGCATGATCTTCCGGTGTATAGGTACTCCATTTCTGGTATTTATCGATAAACCATCCCAGATTTTCTCTCCATACCGGTCCGTGAAGCGGACAAATGATCTCAATGTCCAAAGCAGCTGCTTTTTTAAGGGCAGCCTGAACCTGTGCACCATATTTTCCTACAATATTTGTCAGATATCTTCTTGCCTCTTCCAGCCATTCATTTTCAAAATTCACTTCATCGGCAAAAATATTTCCATTCAGAGCTCCAAAAGTTCCAAAAGCATCTGCGCTGTAAAGTACCTTATCACAAACATCATAAGTAACCATAGCCTCCGGCCAGTGCACCATCGGTATCATTGCAAAAGCCAGAGTATGCTTTCCTGTCTGAAGCGTATCTCCCTCTTTGATCACTACAGCACGGCTGTCTACTTCAAAATCAAAAAACTGTTTCATCATGGTAAATGTTTTTGCATTTCCCACCAGTTTTACATTCGGATGACGGATCACTACTTCTGCGAGAGAAGCACAGTGATCAGGCTCCATATGGTTCACAACAATATAATCCAGACTCCTGCCGTTCAAAACATATTCTAAATTTTCAAGAAACTGTTCACATACAGAATGATCTACCGTATCAAGAAGAACCGTTTTCTCATCCAGGATCACATAGGAATTATAAGAAACTCCTTTTGGGATAGGATATACATTTTCAAACAGTTCCAGTCTTCTGTCGCTGGCTCCGATCCAGTACATATCCTCTGTTATCTTTTTTACACAGTACACGTTGCTTCCTCCTTATGCCTCATCAATTGCTTTTCCAATATCATGGCGCATATACTTCGTGGCAAAGCTGATCCACTCTGTGGCTTCATATGCATTCTTTCTGGCTTCCTTAAGGTCACTTCCCTTTGCAGTAATGCCAACAACACGGCCTCCGTTTGTAACAATCTGCCCATCCTGGAATTTAGTTCCTGCATGGAAGCAGTAATAGCCTTCTTTTTCTTTGAAGTTCTCAAAGCCGTACATAGGAATTCCTTTTTCATATTTTACAGGATACCCTTCGCTTGCAAGAACCACACACACAGCTGCATTGTCCTCAAATTCCAGCTCCATCTGATCCAGAGTACCGTTTACACAGGCCTCCATCACATCCAGAATATCTGTTTTCATTCTGGGAAGTACCACCTGTGCCTCCGGATCTCCAAACCGTGCATTATACTCCAGAACCTTTGGACCATCTGCCGTAAGCATCAGACCAAAGAAGATAATTCCCACAAAAGGACGGCCCTCAGATGCCATAGCATCCACCGTAGGCTGGTAGATGTATTTCTTACAAAAATCATCTACCTCTTTTGTATAAAAAGGACTTGGGGAAAATGTACCCATTCCACCGGTGTTAAGTCCTTTGTCTCCGTCCATAGCGCGCTTATGATCCTGAGCAGAAGTCATAGTCCGAATTGTCTTTCCATCAACAAAGGAGAGCACAGAAACTTCACGGCCTGTCATAAATTCTTCAACGACCATTGTATTTCCCGCACTTCCGAATTTCTTATCCTCCATGATCTCTTTGACACCTGCTTCTGCTTCTGCAAGATCATTGCAGATCAAAACACCCTTTCCCAATGCAAGCCCGTCTGCTTTCAGGACAATAGGGAATTTTGCCTGTGTGCGGAGATATTCCAGAGCTTTTTCCGCATTATCAAAGTTTTCATAACCTGCTGTAGGAATATTATATTTTTTCATAAGATCTTTGGAAAAAGCCTTGGATCCTTCAAGAATCGCAGCGTTTTTCCGCGGTCCGAATACTTTCAGACCTCTTTCTTCAAATACGTCTACAACTCCGCCTACCAGCGGATCATCCATGCCAATGATAGTAAGATCAATTTCTTTCTCCTGGGCAAAATCTGCCAGCTTCTCAAACTCCATAGCACCGATAGGAACGCATTCTGCAAACTCAGAAATACCCGCATTACCCGGTGCACAGTAAATTTTATCTGCCTTCGGGCTTTTTGCCACACTCCATGCAATGGCATGTTCTCTTCCGCCGCTTCCAACAATCAAAATATTCATAAGTATTTTCTCCTTATCTGCTGATACGTACCTTTCCGTTCTCTACCATAACTTTCCCGTTAGCGATCAAGTCAATGGCTTGCGGAAGGATTTTCCATTCTGCCTGTTCCATCACCCGGCGCTGAAGAATCTCCGGAGTATCTCCCTCCTGAACCTCAACTGCTTTCTGAAGGATAATTGGACCGGTATCTGTCCCTGCATCTACAAAATGAACAGTGGCTCCTGTCACTTTCACGCCCCTGTCTAAAACACCTTCGTGGACACGCAGTCCATAAAACCCGGTTCCGCAAAATGACGGTATCAAAGATGGATGGATATTGATGATTCTGTTTGGATATGCACCTACAATCATAGGTGGAACCGCCACCAGAAATCCTGCCAGTACTACCAGATCTATCTGATGATTCTGAAGTTCAGAAAGAAGAGCTTTATAAAACTCATCACGGCTTTCATAGGATTTCGGAGAAATACACACAGCCGGAATCCCATGCATATGCGCTCTTTCAAGGGCATATGCACCAGCGTTATTGCTGATCACCAGACTCACCTCGGCATTTGTTATGCGTCCACTTTCCACTGCATCCAGTATAGCCTGAAGATTTGTTCCGCCTCCTGATACAAGAACACCTAGTTTTAGCATAAATCTACACCCTTTTCACCAGCTTCAATACGGCCTACCACATAAGGAGTGTCTCCTGCTGCACGAATCGCCTCCATTGTCTTATCCACATCAGCAGGACGAACTGCAAGGATCATTCCCAGTCCCATATTATAAGTATTATACATCATCTGCTCTTCAATATTTCCTTTTTCTGCAAGGAGTTTAAAGATCGGCAGTACCGGATAGCTGTCCTTTTCAACTACAGCTCTTGTTCCCTCTTTCAGCATACGTGGAATATTTTCATAAAAACCGCCGCCTGTAATATGGCTGCATGCGCGGATGCGGACACCGGCTTCTTTAATGCTCTTGAGCGCCTTAACATAGATTCTGGTCGGTGCAAGAAGCGCCTCTCCCAGAGTAGTACCCAGTTCATCATAATAAGTATCCAGAGACTCTCTGGTCATATCAAACACTTTGCGTACAAGAGAGAAGCCATTGCTGTGAACACCAGTGGAAGCCATACCGATCAGCACATCTCCCGCTTCCAGTTCTTCTCCTGTAAGAAGATCTTTTTTATCAATGATGCCCACTGCAAAACCAGCAAGATCATACTCATCCTCCTGCATGAGACCTGGATGCTCTGCTGTTTCTCCACCGATCAGGGCAGCGCCGGACTGAACACATCCCTCTGCTACTCCAGCTACGATCTCAGCGATCTTTTCCGGATAATTTTTGCCGCACGCAATATAGTCCAGGAAGAACAGAGGCTCTGCTCCTGCACATGCAATGTCGTTCACACACATGGCAACTGCGTCAATGCCAATGGTATCATGTTTGTCCATCACCATTGCAAGCTTCACCTTTGTCCCGCATCCATCAGTACCTGAAACAAGAGTCGGTTCCTCCATTCCCTTAAAGCTGTCCAGGGAAAAAGCACCAGAAAATCCTCCGATCCCGCCAAGGACCTCCGGTCTCATAGTCTTTGCAATATGCTTTTTCATAAGCTCAACTGATTTGTACCCTGCCTCTATATCCACACCTGCGTTCTTGTAATCCATAATATCCTCCCAGTATTTTGTTTATGATAATGGTTATTTTTTTATCTTTGCCATTTTTTAATAATTCTGATAGCCTACTTCCTGCAGTCTTGCATCTTTCGCTTCTACCTGTTCTTTCAGTTCCTGGCTGTATGCTTTCAGCTTTTCAAGAAGCTCCGGATCTGAAATAGCCAGGATCTTCGCAGCAAGAAGTCCTGCATTTGCTCCGCCGTTAATAGCAACTGTTGCGACCGGAATTCCTGACGGCATCTGTACGATAGAATAAAGAGAATCTCGTCCGCCTAAAGATGTGGTGTGCATTGGAATACCGATTACCGGCATCGGAAAGATTGCCGCACACATTCCAGGCAGATGTGCTGCCATTCCGGCACCTGCAATGATCACTTTAAATCCTCTTTCTTCTGCGCTTTTTGCATAATCAAAAAATACATCCGGTTCTCTGTGCGCAGAAATGATCTTCATTTCATACTCTACTCCAAGCTTGTCGAGAATAGCCGCAGCTTTGCTCATAACCGGCATATCTGAATCGCTTCCCATTACAATTCCAACTTTTTTCATTGGTAGGCCTCCTTTTTCGTTCTGTTCCAGGTTGATTCTACTAAGATTCTATTTTTGTGTCAACATGTTTCCCACAAAGAAATATTTTGGCATACAAACTGTTTTTGTATTTTATAAAAAAGGCTTATTTAATTCTTCAGTGCCCGGAAGCACAAAACGTCCTTTTTCTATAATTGAATGACTTTCTCCATCATCGTCGATCACACATATACTTCCCAACTCATCATAAGGGATCGTAATATCTGTATGGCATCCATAATAAGCAAGGCTGAGATCTTCTTTTCTCAGGCTGGAGATTTCATTATCCCGGGCAATGATCTCCTTTCCATCGGGATTATAAACCGCCGTATCCTCTGCCCAGCTGTAGCAGGTATCTCCCACAGCAAAATGAGGTCCCATTTTTTCCGCAATGAGAATCGGAAGTTTGTCTGCAATACCATATTTCTCCGCAGCCACATAAGCAGTGGTGTTGGTTCCGATCGCAAACTCTCCCATGGGGATCTTTACATGATGATGAAGAATATTATCCTCAATATAAGCCCGGTTTTCTTCTTCGTTTTCAAAATTACTGCAGGAGTAATCGATCACCTGTCCACAATCAAATACCAGTTTCAGATCCTTAAACTGGAGACCATTCAGGTATACCTTTTTTACATGGAGGACACCGCCTGTTCCGGCAAGAACCGGAGATGTAAAGACCTCACCCACCGGAATATTCACATCTGCCACACAGTTTTCAAAATTGGTCTGCTTTTCCGGATTCTCAAGCATATGAAGATGGATGATAAGATCCGTTTCATTGCCGTCTTTTCCCTTGATCTCCACCCACTCGCAGGTATCCAGTACGTCAATGATCGTCTGCTGGATTTTCTGATAAAGCTTATAATCCAGTGTATTAATCTTTACAATTTCTCCAAAAATCTCCGGGAATTTTTCACCGATCTCCGGCACCGGATAGGCAATAATAGTAAAGCTTCTTTCCTCTCCCTTGATATAACGGTTGACGATCTGTCCGGACTCATTATCCAGTTCCACCTGAAGCTTCTGCTGAACATCACTTAAAGAATAAGTCTCCGGCTTGGATATCGGAGAGAATGGTTCCTCGCCAAAAGTCTCGATCACTGCCGGGCCCCCATGAACTTCTGCCATGTCTTTGTACTTCTCATAAGCCGTCTGCATAGAACGAAGTTTTCTCTTTACAAAATCGCTGTCAAGGAAAAGCGCACTGTCCTGTCGATGATCATATTCATACTGAGGATTTGCCACACCTCCTGTAAATCCTACACGGGCACTTCCACGTTTATTTACAATATGAGATGCATGACGATAGATTACCGGCTCCAACCCCATTTCCCTGAACTGCAGGATTGCTGCGCGGACCATCCGCTCAAATCCCAGGTTATATCGGATATTCACAGTTTTTTTCTTTGTAATATCCTTTTTGGTATTGATAAATCCAATTCGGTATCCTTCTGTATAAGTACGGGCCATATCATCGATCTGTTGCTGGGTAAGGCTGTTCAGAAATTCCGCAACACCCGTCTCATTTTCTGACACATATTCCCCATACTGATAAAGATATCGAAGATCTGTAAGATCGGAATCCATAATGATCCTTACCGCAAAATCAAGAGAGGGATCCACACCTTCCGCAATCCTCTTCTCCATCATATCCTGGCAGTAATCATTCACATAGGATCGAAGAATGTCCTCTGTTGTTTTGACAGACGGAAGCTCTTCTTCAGAAAATGCGGAATGTACTTCCAGAAAAAGTTCGGCAGCAACTGTATAATCCCACCACTTTTTTTCATATGCATAAACAACAGAACCTCTCAGCTCTGCATACAGAAAACTCATTGCTTTTCCATATTCTCCAAGGCAGGTTTCTGCATAGGCAGGATTGCCATAGGAATAAAGATAATTTTCTGGAAACAGTTCTCTGTAAAGAGACTGATTCTCTTCCTTTAATTCCTCCAGTGTAAATTCTGTTTCCTGTCTTTCCAGAATTTCTCCTGTTTTTTTCAAAAAATTTGCAGCAGTTCTGAAAAACTCATCAAAAGGTGCTTTTATCTCCTGTTCTGTACAAATTTCTGCAATTCTGTCCTTTGCAAGCGCAAAACGTTCCATCAGCAATTCGTCCAATCTGTTATCTCCTTTCCAATCTGCATTCCGTCGAAAGCTCTATGCATCGATCACATTCCCCAGACGGATATGTTTGTCTATCAATTCTTTCATATATTCCCAGATTTCCACAGAGCCTTCAGAAGTATGCTCGTTTCTTTTGTAAATCTGGCTTTTTCTCACTCCATGCTCTGCCCAGCTTCTTCCATTTGATGCATCGTTCAAAAGAAGCGGCTGACAGTTGTCCAATACATGGGCAAATTTTGCTTCCGGAGTTTCATAAGCTTCAAATTCCTCCCACAGTTCCCGGAACCATTTGCACTGATCCTCAGGAAGCATGCCAAAAATTCGGTCTGCCGCTTTCGTTTCTCTTTCTCTTTTTGTTTCCGCGCCTGCTTCATCATAAGCATAAGTATCTCCTGCATCAATTTCAACAAGATCATGGATCAGGACCATTGGTACAACCTTTGCAAGATCCACCTCCTCGTTGGAATACTCCTTAAGAAGCACAGCCATCAAAGCAAGATGCCAGGAATGCTCCGCATCATTTTCTTTTCTGTTTCCATCTGCAAGATACGTCTGGCGGATGATATTTTTTACTTTGTCCACCTCGACAATAAATTCCATTTGTTTTTTTAATCGTTCCATATATTACACTCCCATCAAAAAAAAGCCCAGCCATCCCACCATAAGGATTCCATTCAAAATAGAACCCACAATACTGGTATGATGCATACGCTTTTCCTCCGAAAAACTGGAAAGTCCCATAATAAATCCATAAACAGAAAGCATTGCGGCAAAAAGACAGATTCCGCCCACAATAAATCCATACTTTCCATTCAGTCCATACGCTGTAAAGACAGCTGTCAAAAACAGAAAAAGAGAAGCAGCTGCCAGCCACACTGACAGCTTTCCCTTCTCTGCTTCTTTTGTTTTTGTAAATGAATATCTATATCTTTTCGCCATAGTGTTTTCTCCTCAGGTGATCACAGACGGCAAACAGCAGATAACCTGCTGCCGCCCCTGCCGTATTTAAAATCAGATCGTCCACATCAAAACATCCTACCTTTGTTACAAGCTGGATGGTCTCCACACAAAAACTCAGGCAAAATCCGGACAAAACGATCAGGAATCCGCTGCGCCATCTCCGGCTGATGACCGGCAGGATAAACCCGAAAGGAATGAATCCTATTACATTCCCGAAAACATTCAAAAAAAAGGCAGACAGACCTACCTGTCCTCTGTAGACCCAGAATCTCCGGATCTCTGCAAAAGGTTTTAAATTGTATCTGTACACACTTTCTTCCCCTGGCATACGTCCATATCCTTCTGAAAAAAACAGCACATAGCTTAAAAGCAGTACATATACAATGAATAATATAACTCCCATCTGCCTGATCTTACGCTTTGTTTCCTTACTCAATTTCTGCTGTCAGATCAGAATTTCTGATCTTCTTTTAAGAAGTCTCGCACCGCCAACGATCAAGAGAACGCCGGCTGCAATACCTGTCACCAGGGTGATAATGCCCACTGCCAGATTGCAGGCTCCTGTTCTTGTTATGGTTTTATAGATCTTTTCGTTCACGGAAAAACCTCCTATTTCACTCCATACTGGCGATAATAATCATCAATAGCTGCTTTAACAGCGTCATCAATGATCACCTGTCCATTGATCTCTTTATTATAAAGATATTCTGTCACTTCTGCCATATCTACGATTGCAGCAGTTTCAAATCCATACAGATCTCTGACTTCATCAAGGGCACACTTTTTGCCTCCCTTGCCTACTTCCATACGGTTCAGGGATACCATAAGACCCACGATGGTCACATCTGCAGCTCCTTTTACCTTAGGAACGGTTTCTTCCATAGATTTACCGGAAGTAGTTACATCTTCAATCATAATAACACGGTCGCCATCTTTCAGAGTACTGCCCAAAAAGCTGCCTTTATCTGCGCCATGATCCTTTTCTTCTTTACGATCAGAGCAGTAACGTACCTCCTTGCCGTAAAGTTCACTGTACGCAATAGCAGTTACAACACTTAACGGAATTCCCTTATAAGCAGGTCCAAATAATACATCAAAATCATCCCCATATTTATCATGGATTGCCTTTGCGTAATATTCCCCCAGTTTTTTCAGCTGAGAACCTGTTACATAACCGCCGGCATTCATAAAAAACGGAGATTTTCTTCCGCTTTTCAAGGTAAACTCTCCAAATTTCAAAACCTTGCTGTCTACCATAAATTGAATAAATTCCTGTTTATACTGTTCCATATCTCTTTAACCTCCGTTTTACGGGCAAGCCCTTTTCATTTTCTTGATCTTACTGTTTTCATTCTATCACATTCACTATTGTTTTTCAATGAATGGATTCTTATTGTATCAGGCTCTGTTTTTTATATTTTTTCATTACATAGTAATAATAAGGAATAAGAGGGATCAAAGCTGCGATCCAGGCCATAGGGTCTGCAAGGCATACTCCTGTAAAGCTTGTTTTTCCTGCCACCAGAAAAACGATCGCGGCTCTGGCAACCAGTTCAAACACTCCTCCCAGCATGGGAACCAGACCATATCCCATTCCCTGAAGTGCATTTCGAAAAAGAAAAATAGTGCAAAGGAACGGATATGCCCAAAATACCGTCCTGAAATATGTAACCGACACTGCCACCACTTCTGTCTCTGAAGGACTGATAAAAAGATAGGTAAAATATTTTCCAAAGAAATACATCAGAACCATCTCTATCACACTCCATACCAGAAGCATGATCCAGGAATACCGGACACCTTCACGTACACGATCCATACGTCCCGCTCCCCGGTTCTGTCCCACATATGTAGCTATGGTCGCTCCCAAAGAAACTGCCACCATAGTGATAATATTCTGAATTTTTCCGGCAGCAGAAAATCCCGCCATATGCACTGCTCCATAAACATTTACCGCTCCCTGGACAATAATTGTTCCAATAGCTGTAATGGAAAACTGCAGTGCCATAGGAATGCCCAGAGCCATCAATTTGCCGAAGCTTCCTTTTCTCAGTTCAAAATTCTTTTTCTCCAGATGAAGGATCGGATATTTCTTCACTATATAAATCAGACAGCATATTGCTGAAATTGCCTGGGCGACTACTGTTGCATAAGCGCAGCCTTCTACTCCCATTCCAAAAAATTTAATCAGGACTACATCCAGTATTACATTGATCACAGCAGAAATAATCAGGAAATATAACGGAGATTTCGAATCACCCAATGCACGAAGGAAGGCCGCCAGAGAATTATAAGCTGCAGTAACAATAAGACCTGCATAAATAATCCCCATATATGCCATAACATCTCCCATAAGGTCTTCCGGAGAATTCATCAACCTCAGAATAGGCTCGTTCAGCGCCAGAAGCCCCACTGTCATCACTACTGTAAATCCAGCCATCAGATAAATTGACATTGCTACATAATGACGCATATCATCATATTTTTTTGCGCCGAACATCTGTGAGACAATGATCGCAAATCCACTGCTGAGTCCATTCAGCCATCCGGTCACAAAAAACATCAAAGATCCAGTACTTCCAATTGCCGCCAGTGCATCTACACCAATGAACTGTCCAGCCACAATAGAATCTGCAATATTATAAAACTGCTGAAATACATTTCCAAGAAACATAGGGATCATAAACCAGATGATCAGCTTCACTGGATTCCCCACGGTCATATCACTTGTTCTGTCTTTTTTCATTTATTTATCTCCTCGAAAAAAGGGTCTGCTGTAATTATATACCCGGATCATTCCGGTTATACTTTACAGCAGCCCCCTGTCACTTAAAAATCATTTTACTGCCCCGATCAATTCAGAGATATCTTCCACTTTCTGGCGCTGCATAAAATCCTCGATCCCGGCCACAACTTCTTCTGTTGCATAAGGATTAAAGAAATTAGCCGTTCCTACTGACACCGCAGTGGCGCCTGCCATCAGAAATTCAAGAGCATCCTCTGCTGTAGCAATCCCCCCCATTCCAATGATGGGAACCTTAACCGCCTGGGCCACCTGATATACCATACGCACTGCCACAGGTTTTACTGCCGGTCCAGACATTCCGCCTGTTTTATTTGCCAGAGCAAACGTTCTGCGGTTAATATCAATCTTCATCCCTGTAAGGGTGTTTATCAGCGAAAGTACGTCTGCACCGCCTGCTTCTGCTGCCTTTGCCATTTCTGTAATATCAGTTACATTTGGACTCAGCTTCATGATCACAGGCTGTTTCGCATACTTCTTCACTTCTTTCGTAATAGCTTCCAGTGCTTTTGGATCCTGACCAAAAGCAATCCCGCCTTCTTTTACGTTTGGACAGGATACATTGATCTCCAGAAGGTCTACAGATTCATTTCCCAGACGTTCTACCACTTCACAATAGTCTTCTGTAGTTTTTCCACAGACATTTACAATGATCCTGGTATTATATTTTTTCAAAAAAGGAATATCTCTTTCACAGAAAACATCGATTCCAGGATTCTGAAGTCCAATTGCATTCAGCATACCGCTGGGAGTTTCCGCAATCCTGGGAGTAGGATTTCCAGGCCATGGTACGTTTGCTACACCCTTGGTAACTACTGCACCCAATTTGTTCAGATCCACAAATTCACTGTATTCTGCCCCTGAACCAAAAGTTCCAGAAGCTGTCATTACAGGATTTTTAAGTTCCACACCTGCCAGAGTAACGGCTGTTTTTATCATAATTCCACCTCCGTGCTCAAAAATACCGGTCCGTCTTTACAGATACGTTTATTATGCACATGGGAATGGCTGTCAACCTCTTTTGATTTGCACACACAGGCAAGACAGGCGCCGACTCCGCAGGCCATACGTTCCTCCATAGAGATCCAGCACGGAATATTCTTTTCTTCTGCATAATTTTTGACAGCACGGAGCATAGGAGTTGGACCACATGCAAAAATCACATCTGCTTCCAGAGCATTTTCCCTGATCGCATCCATAACATTCCCCTTAGTTCCTGCACTTCCGTCCTCTGTTGCCACAAAAACATCCGCATATTTCTCAAATTCCTCATTCAGAAACAATTCGTCTCTATACCCGAGAACAGCTGTCTTCTCTCCATTCAGTTCTTTTGCAGTCTGGAGCATTGGAGGAATTCCTATTCCGCCGCCCATAAGAAATACACGTTTTCCCTCTGCCTCATGAAGAGGGAATCCATTTCCGAGAGGTCCTAAAACTTCAACTGCTATTCCTGCATGAAGTTTTGAAAAAGCCTCTGTTCCTGTATTTTTTCCGGTCACACGATAAACAAGGCGGATTCTTTTATTTTCCCTGTCAATCTCACAGATACTGATAGGACGCGGAAGCAGTTTGCTGCCATCTCGTGTATAAAGAGACAAAAACTGTCCCGGTCTGGCCGATTCTGCCATTTCATCAGCCTGAAGCCACATGCTGTAGATATCCTTACCAATTTCTTCCTGACTTACAATCTTTAAACTTTTTTTTGTTTTTTCGCTCATGTGTTTCCTCCTGGCTGTTTATTTCTGTCCGGACAGAGCGCCGCTGATGTCTTCAATCATATCCTTCACTGCCTGTCTGGAAGCATCCGCATAATTCTTTTCCCCAAATTCAGCATAGGCTTCCTGTTTATATGCTGCAATAATGCCTCTGGAGGAATTTACAATAGCACCAAGTCCGTCTTCATTAAAGAAGTGAACAAGATCCTTGCCCTTTCCGCCCTGAGCTCCATATCCCGGAACAAGGATAAAGGTTTTTGGCATCAGTTTGCGGAGAACTTTACCCATTTCTGGATAAGTAGCTCCTACAACAGCTCCTACATAGCTGTAGGAGTCGCCCATATGCTCCTCACCCCACTGTGCAACTTTCTCGCCAACCCACTCATAAAGAGGACGTCCGTCAATAATACGATCCTGGAACTCTCCGCTGGATGGATTAGAAGTTTTCACAAGGATGAAAAGCCCCTTGTTCTCTTCCTTACATACATCAATAAAAGGCTTCACACCATCTGTTCCAAGATAAGGATTTACTGTAGCAAAATCCTCGTCAAAGCCTGCGTATTTTTTAGATCCTACCCGAACATGTCCCAGATGTCCCACTGCATATGCTGCAGATGTAGAACCAATATCCCCTCTCTTAATGTCTCCGATCACAACAAGATCTTTAGACTTGCAGTAGTCAACGGTTTTCTTATATGCCATAAGCCCCGGAATGCCAAACTGTTCATACATAGCGATCTGCGGCTTTACAGCAGGAATAAGGTCACAGGTGGCATCCACAATACCTTTGTTAAACTGCCAGATTGCTTCTGCAGCGCCTTCCAGTGTTTCGCCGAATTCCGCAAACGCCTGATCCTGGATATGCTTTGGAATATAATTGAGCATCGGGTCCAGTCCCACAACGATAGGTGCATTTGTTTTTTTGATTTTCTCCACAAGTTTATTGATCATGAAACTTTCCTCCTGATTTTTACATACTTAAGCATATAATACACGAAATAACGCATTTAATAAAGACTTTTTATGGGATTTCTTTTCTTTTCCCATACAATATTTCTTTGTAATTTCAAACAGATTGCTTTTTTTATAAACATTAAGAATAACCTTGACAATTTAAAGTCTGGGCTATATAATCAAATCACAATCTACGTTATTAATATAGAATCACTAGTTTTTAGAGATTATATATTACATGATATAGTCTGTAAAATCTGGTGATTTTTTCGTCAGATGGACATTTAACTTTTTATTTCTATGGAGGTAACATCATGAACAAGGGGACTGTAAAATGGTTCAACGCAGAAAAAGGCTATGGTTTCATCACAGGTGAGGATGGCGCTGATGTATTCGTACACTTTTCTGCAATCAACGGCGAAGGATTCAAATCTCTCGACGAAGGACAGGCCGTAACTTATGATCTGACAGAAGGCGCTCGCGGAATGCAGGCTTCTAATGTTACAAAATTATAATAAGTTATTTCGCACGTACAGAAACCCCCGGCAATTGCCGGGGGTTTTCCATTTGTTATTCTGCTGTTTCAGATGCAGTATTTACATTTGTCATATATTCATCTAATGCTGATGTATCCATTGTAGTTTCAGTTACCACTGCATCCTGTTTCTGTTCTACTTTTTCATAAACGGAATATCCAATCCATGCAACAAGCGCCACACAGACAAGGACACCTACTACTTTTTCCAGCCAGTCATAAAACAGTTCTTTTTTCTGTTCTTTTGAACGGTTGGCTTTTCTTTCTTTATATTGATTCACTTTTTTCTGGCTCATAGCAGAATCTCCTTTACTGTAAATAAGTAGATATATTATACCACGATGAACGATTTCACGCAATCTTTTTAAAGGACTGCGATTACGCCTCCGTTATTGGCATACATGGTACTGACTCCTGCGGTATCTAAAATCACCACTTCTTTTACATCTATCTTTTCAAGAAGTGCGTTTTTCAGAAGCTCTGCACGATCTTTACAATTACAGTGGGAAATAGCAAGAACCTTATCCTGACTGTTTTCCGCCTTTTCCACAATATGCTGAACCATCTTTACCATCGCCTTGTTGATTCCTCTCGCCTGATCCAACTGGCAAATTGTCCCCTCCGGAGTAGATCCCATAACCGGTTTTATTTTAAGGGCGCTGGCCACCAAAGATTTCACCTTACTGAGACGTCCGTTTTTACGAAGTGTCTCCAGATCATCTAATACAAAAAATGTATGCTGCTCTTCTATATACGCCTCCACCTTTTCTACAGTTTCTTCAAAGGAAAAGCCCATTTCTTCGCATTCCTGTATTTTCATGCCTATCAATGTTTCTCCAACCGATGCTGATCTGGAATTAAAAACATGTACTTTCTTTTCCGGTTTTTCTTCTAAAAACAGATTTTTTCCAAGAACCGCACTATTATAAGAACCGCTAAGCTCTGAAGATAAAGTCACTGCATAAACATGATCCGCCTCACAATCATATGCTTTCATATAACGTTCCGGTGATGGACATGCAGATTTAGGACATTCCGGACATGCCGCTACTTTTTTTATAAATGAGATCTGATCGAAAGAATCATCATCAATGATTGTTTCTCCACCAACATTTAAGGTAAGCGGGACAGATTCAAATCTGGGATCCTCTTTCCATTTTTCTATAAACTCTCCACAACTGTCTATGATAATTTTATAGCTCAATTATATCGTCCTCTTTTCCATTATATGTAGTATCAAATACCACATCTATATTATCATATCGTCTGACTTTTGAAAAGACTTTTTCTAAAAACTCTGTTCTTTTTTTCTTTTCTGTTTTATAATGGAAAAAACCCTAAAGGAGACATCTTATGCTTGCATTAAAGATCATTGAGATCAAAGAATTTATGAATCAGCTTCTGATCGGAAACACTTTTGACCTTTTCCCCATGGCAGAGGCTTCCATTACAACCTTTAATACCTTCACTATAAACGGAAGCATTAACAAAGATTTTTTTGATACTGACACACAGGATATCCTAACCCAAAACGGATCCCTTTATTCCCAATGGAGACAATTAAAACCTTTTTGTTTTTCTGTTATTCGCGGAAAGCGCACTCCTCTGCAGTTTAAAATTGTATTTCAATTGACACCAGAACAATTTTCTTCTATTTTTCACACAAACGGTATTTCCGAACTTTCTGATGCCAGTTCTTTATCACTGAACATACAATACAAAAACAAAATGCTGCTCTGTACTTCAGGAATATCACAGAAGTATTTTTCTCTTGATAAACGTGCAGAACAGCTATGGGACGCTGCTGTTCAAAATTTTTTCAATGAGCAGAATATCAGCTATGAGATTTTATGATATTTGATCACATCCACTCATTTTCGCTTAAATAATAGGCAAGCATATCTACAAATTCACTATTTGTAGGCTTATAACTCAGCGTATACCCGGCAATGCGGTCCAGCTGATCTTTGTTTGAACTCCAGCACACATTTACAACAGTCCGTATATCATGTTCGATATTATTGGGGGTAGATTTATATTTTCTCGCCAACGGCGGATATACATCCTTTGTGATCCTCAGCGGATATTCTAGTGATTCCATAGCCATTTTTATTGCATCCGCCAGAAAATAATATCCCTTATATTTTGATGTTACTCCTATCTGTCTGATTAAATGATATACTTTTCTCATATCTCTCTCCTATATCTTTTGCTTCCCTTATATTATACAATATTTTTATATTAATCCGTTTTTTTCTACAAAACTCGCACGTTTTCGTACAAAAATGAATAATATATACATTTTTCGAGATTCAGAAAGATAGTCCGTACATAAAAGAGCATAAAAATCCCTCTAATTCTTGTCAATATTGTTTTTTTTCTCTTTTATATATAATTTTTATAAAATTGATTTTTTTATCGATATTATTTTTTATTCACAAAAAAACTCCGAGCATCTTATCACATAAGATAAAATACCCGGAGAACTTATATCAATTTTTTATTTTGTCAAAAGCATTAAAATATCATTACTTCTCTGAACAAATTTTGTCATTTCATCCGGAGAAAGTTGTTTATGGCTGATCATTGCCAGATCATACAACTGCTGGCAGATCACAGCAGCATGAACCGACTCCTGATTTTCAGCCAGGTATTTCACCAGTGGATGATTTGCGTTCAAAACCAGTGTTTCCTGTCCGCCAAACATTCCCGGATCCATACCATACATATTATACATTTTCATCATATCCTGCATACGACGGCTTTCCTCGGAAAGCATCATCATTGCAGAAACAGACTCATTTTTCAGGTTTTCTACTTTAACCTCCAGTTTCTCTTTATTCAGATTCTTACGGAACAGCTCTGTAAGTGTTTTTGCAGTTTCCTCATCAGCAGTTCCTTCACCTTTTAACTCTTCTGTCAGATCTGCATCTATCCTCTTAAACTGGATTGTCTGATCCCTCTGCTCCAGATGTGAAATAAATGCTGTGTCAATATTATGGGAAAGAATCACTGCATTTTTGCCAGCTTCCTTAAACATATTAATGTACTGGCTCTGCTGTACCGGATCTGTAACATAGAATAAGGTTGTCTTCTCCGGTTCCTTCTCTTCATCCTGCTTTTCTGTCTGAGCAGCTTCCTCTTCTGTGTTTTCCTTTTTATTTGCCTCGATGCAGTCTTTCAGAGTCAGATATTTATTATCAAGATCCTTAAACAGAATAAAATCATGAAGCTTATCTGCAAATTTTGCATCTTTAATGCATCCAAATTTTATAAACGGGCTGATATCATCCCAGTATTTTTCATAAGATTCACGTTCAGTCTTACACATTCCTGTAAGCTTATCCGCTACTTTCTTTGCAATATACTCTGAAATTTTCTGTACAAATCCATCATTCTGAAGGGCGCTTCTTGATACATTAAGCGGAAGATCCGGACAATCGATCACACCTTTCAGAAGAAGCAAAAATTCAGGAATGACTTCTTTAATATTATCTGCAATAAATACCTGATTATTATATAATTTGATCGTTCCCTCTATAGAGTCATACTCTGTGTTAATCTTCGGGAAGTACAGGATTCCTTTCAGGTTAAATGGATAGTCCATATTCAGATGGATCCAGAACAACGGTTCTTTATAATCCATAAATACCTTGCGATAAAAATCTTTATATTCTTCTTCTGTACATTCATTTGGATGTTTCATCCAAAGCGGCTGCGGATCACTTAAAGAAACAGGACGCTTATTGATCTTTACCCGATCTCTTGCAGGAGAAATTTCAACAATTTCCTTCTCTCCATTGTCGTTTTCTTTTTCTTCTGTTTTGGCCTCTTCATGAATATGCTCTACAACAACATCATCATCTTTCAGATCTGCCTCGTCAATAGTTTCATATTCCTGTTCTGCATTTTCTTTAGAAAGATAAATATTCACCGGCATAAAAGAGCAGTACTTTTCAAGAACTTCTCTCATACGGTATTCATTACAGAACTCCAGACTTTCTTCATTAAGGAAAAGAGTAATCTCTGTACCTATGGTATCCTTATTTCCATCCTGAATATCATATTCGGTACCTCCATCGCAAGTCCAGTGAACAGGAACTGAACCCTCTTTATATGAAAGTGTATCAATATGTACTTCGTCTGCCACCATAAATGCAGAATAAAAACCAAGACCAAAATGACCAATCATCTGATCGTCTGTTGTTTTGTCTTTATACTTCTCAAGAAATTCTGTTGCACCGGAAAAAGCAATCTGTGTAATATATTCCTCTACCTCATCTGCAGTCATTCCGATACCATTGTCAATAAATTTCAAAGTTTTCTTTTCTGAATCAACAACCACCTGAACAGAAGGTTTATAATCATCCGGAAAAGTATACTCTCCCATAATTTCCAGCTTTTTCAGTTTTGTGATCGCGTCACATCCATTAGACACAAGCTCACGTACAAAAATATCATGGTCAGAATATAACCATTTTTTTATAATAGGGAAAATGTTTTCACTGTTGATCGATAAGTTACCATGCTTTGCAGCCATATAACTCACACTCCTTTAAATTTTTCATTTCTGTGATATATAGTAATACCCTTTTTCATAAAAGTCAAGAAAAAACTAGCACTCATTTGAAATGAGTGCTAGCAATTTGATTTCTGTATGATTTATTTTTTCTTTTTGTATATTATCACACCGCCAATAGCCACTGCTGCTACCACAAGGATAATCACAAATGGCAGAACCGGTGTACTGTCTCCTGTTCTTACCGCATTCCTGCGGTTTGCTGCTGGTGTCAAATTCTGTCCCGGTCCGGTGACACTGGCTTTTGAAACATGGAACGGAACTTTACATGAAGCATAATCCTCTATGCTCTTCCATGAAGCCCCATCGAATTTCTGCAGCTGGAAAGTTACTTTTAAGGTATAATCTCCACTTTGCGCCATTCCGAAGCTGGCAGTATATGGTGCCGAACTCCAGGTATTTGTATTGATCACAGTCCAATTTAGCGGAAGATATCTGGTATCACCTTTTCTTGGAGATGTATTATCCATACCTGCGCCAACTGCCGCAAAGGAGATCTTAGACTGTGTTGTATAATTCCCATTATACTCAATGCCCGTAATCTTATTATCAGCTGACGATACTGTCCTTGGAGCATATGCCTTTACACTGACTTTCACTTTTACAGAAAGCGGAAGTTTATTGTTATTATCCACACCTTCCGGAAGTTTAACTGTACCACTGACACTGAACGTCTGTTTTTCCGTATTGGAAGGATCATATGAACAACTCTTTACATCCCATGTAACTGCTGCTTTCATATTGCCGGAAGTTGTCTCTATCACTACTACAGACGGCAGTCTCAGAGATTTTGCGTCTTTTTTAGTTCCATTTGCAAGCCCCGTGATATTTTCCGGTGTCTGAATTTTTGTAATCGTTGCAGTCCCCTTGATCACCTGGAATACCACATTAACTCCAACAGTTGCCGCACCGGAAGATATCTGAATGGTTTCCTGATATGTGCCGATGTCGAGCCCTGCCTTAGGTCTTACTGTAAAACTTACAGATTCTCCTGGCTGTATGGTCAGAGCAGCTGTATCCGCCTGACTTACATCAAAAGCACTTCCCATTGGCTGAGTCAGTGTCTCGGCTGCAGTTCCATTGTTCGTTACTGTAATCTGCTGCGCTTCTATCTGGTTATAGCCTTTCTTTGCTGCTGGAAATTCCAGAGAAGCCGGATCCACGCTCAGACTATGACTTGCTGCTGACACTGAAAAAACTGCTGTAATCGTGATATCTTTGCCTGCTGTAAGGTCAGTTACTGTAAAACTTTCTTTATAATTTCCTGCGGCAAGTCCTGTTTTTGGGCGAATGATCAGATGCGTAGTTCCTCCTGCCGGAAGAATAGAATCCGCAAGCAGTACATCGAAATACTTTGCTTCGCCATTTTCACTGACAGGATCAGACAGTTCTGCTTCTGCTTCTCCATTATTTGTAAGAACTGCATAGTCCTCAGCAGGTGCTTCCTGATATCCCTCTGTTTCCGTACCAAAATCCAGGCTGTCTCTATCAGATGTCACATCACTTATCGGGTCCGGTACTTCTGGCGGAAGAACAACTGTTACAGGAATAGTCACTGTATTTTCTGCATTTGCTTCATCTGTAAATGTAATATTGTCCTGGTACTCTTTTTCCGCTTCCAGACCATCCGCCGGAACAATCTGGAATTGATAGTTTCCTCCTGCCGGGATCACAACAGTAGAAGGATCTACAATTACTGTTCCTTCTGCTGTTGAAGCTGTAAGCGAAATATCCTCAGAAGAATTATTTGTCAATGTGAGGATCTGTGCTTCATCTGCTGTAAATCCCAAAAATTCCTGATCTGCTGCAAGAGCCGGAACTTCCGGCTTTTCTGCTTCTGTCAGAACCATCCTTGCAGTAAAGGAGGCCTGCGCGCCTTCTTCTGAAGAATAAGTAATAACATCCTCATAGGTTCCGGCAGCGGTACCCTGACGGGGTGCCACCCAAAGAACAACTTCTGCTCCAGGCTCCAGCGGATCAACAATATCCTGGACTGCAAAATGCTCCGGAGAATTTCCCAGAAAATGCAAAGTCTCTGTTCCGGTATTTTTCACTGCCACATTTAAGCTTGTTCCATCTGCTGTCTCACCTGCAGGAAGCGTTCCGAAATCAAGCACTCCTGTGCCGTCTGGAGTGTGCACTTCCGCAAGATATACAGGATCTGCAGTATCTGGTACTTCCTGATTTCCTTCACCGGACTGATCAGAATCATCCTCCTGCGCCGGAGGGATTCCGTCTACTTCTTCAGAACCTGCTTCATCATCCTCCATTTCCGAAGGATCAACAGGGGTAAGTGAATCGTCCTCATAGAATTGATCTTCTCCTTCAGCAGGATACAATTCTGTTGTACCATCTTCCTGTGCAGCAGGAATACCCTCTACAGATTCACTTCCAGCCTCGCCTGTCTGTTCTTCCGGTTCCAAAACTTCTTCCGGAAGTTCGTCTGTCTGTGCGTTTTCCATTCCAGACTCTTCTGCCGGTATTTCCTCATATTCCTCTTCTGTCTGGATATCGGTCTCCGGTACTTCTTCCGCCGGCACCTCCAGTGCAGCTGCATCCTGTTCTTCTGTTTCCGGAACCGCCTGTGTATCCGGTGCCGGCTGATCCTGAGATTCTGCAGGAGCAACCGCATCGGCAGTTTCCGCATTAAGACTTCCGGTATATCCTTTGTCCTCTGCTCCTGTAATCGTAAGAACAATTTTACAGCCCAGATCCGCTTCTGTTACCACATAAGTTTTCTCTTTTCCAATTTCCTGCAAATGTGCATTTTCCGTGTCATCCACTGGTTTTCTGGACCATTTATAGCTGATACTGCCATCTGCCAGCCCTTCCGGCTTTACATCCTTCAGTTCTGCACTGAGGGTCGTGCCAACCGCCGCCTTACCATTGATCTTAAGCTGACCGTCCAGCTTCACAGCCGCAGCTGCAAATACTGTAGATGGAAGAAGGGAAAGCACCATAAATATCGACATAATAAGTGCCGTGATCTTTTTTTCTCGCATAAGTCATCCTCCTTTTTATATGTTATTCTATCTGTCTGTACATATAAAATACGCAGATTTTACAGAAATTTTTCTGTGATCCATTCCGGCACAGTTTTAGTTTTCTTTTTCTGTATGTTCATTATACCATATACTATTTCTGATGTGTAATCTATGTTTTCCAGCAGAACCGCCGTCTGAGTGTATTGCTGTCCGGATCAATTAAAAAAGCAAATTCTCACAATATCAGAGAATCTGCTTTTCAACTGATTATTTCAAAAACCCGCTGATGATCTGTTCTTCAGCCTCTGCCTCAGTAAGGCCAAGAGTCATCAGTTTGATAAGCTGCTCGCCTGCGATCTTTCCTATGGCTGCTTCATGGATCAACGCTGCATCCACATGGTTGGCAGTCAGCTCAGGAACTGCACTGATCTTCGCATTCTCCATGATGATGGCATCACATTCGGTATGTCCGCTACAGCGGTTATTTCCACAAAGATCCGCCTGAAACAGCTGAAACGAATCATTTCGGGCAACAGACCTTGAAATAATATTTGCAGAAGAATCCTCTCCGTCCAGCTGAACGTCAAAATAACTTTCTGCTCTTTGTCTGCCATGGGTCATAAGGCGTTCCATAACAATAAGTTTGGCACCTCCCTTAAGCCAGGCCTTATTCTCTCTTTTTGTAGAATCTACTCCTTTAATCTGGACCGTATCCATTTCCATAAAGCTGTCCTCATCCATATGGATCTCTGTTACCGGATTCATGATCCGTTCCCCTTTTCCGTCACCACTTCCATAATGCTTTTCAATATATTTTACATGAGCATTTTTTTCTATAAAAAAGCGATGGATCCCGTCATGTCTGGTGGATGCATCTCCTCCATTATGGATACCACAGCCTGCAATGATCGTTACATCTGCGTTTTCTCCTATATAAAAATCATTATAAACAACTTCTTCCAGACCAGACTGACTCATGATCACAGGAATATGAACACTTTCTCTTTTTGTTCCCGGTTTAATATGGATCTCAATTCCACTTTTGTCCTCTTTATTAATAATTTCTATATTTCCGGTACTTTTTCTGTCCACACTGCTTCCATTTGCCCGGATATTATAGGCTCCTACAGGTATTTCATGAAGATCTGCCACTTGTACCAGCAGTTCTCTCTGTATTGCGTCCATTTCTTCACTCCTCCTTAACGATTAACCGCTTTATCACAGGATACTGCCGCATTGGCTGTTCCCAGCAGTTCCGGCAGGATTTCATCTTTTGTACCCTTTTTAACAAGCTTTCCATCTGCAATAAGCAGGATCTCATCTGCAATGTTCAGAATTCTTTCCTGATGCGAAATGATAAGAATAGAACCGTGAAGCTGCTGATGCATTTCTTCAAATACCTGGATCAGATTTTGAAAGCTCCAAAGATCAATTCCGGCCTCAGGCTCATCAAACACAGAAACTTTTGTTTTTCTCGCCAGGATCGTAGCAATTTCGATTCTTTTGATCTCTCCTCCTGACAGACTGCTGTTAACCTCTCTCTTAATATAATCCTTGGCACAAAGCCCTACCTTTGAAAGATATTCACAGGCGCCGGCAACGGAAATATCTTTTCCGGCTGCAAGACGAAGAAGATCAAAAACGGTAACCCCCTTAAACCTTACCGGCTGCTGAAACGCATAGCTGATACCAAGCTTAGCCCTGTCTGTGATACCCATATCTGTAATGTCCTGTCCATCCCAGAGTATCTGTCCTGATGTAGGCTTCTCGATTCCCGCAATAATTTTTGCAAGAGTAGATTTTCCACCTCCATTGGGGCCGGTGATCACAACAAACTTATTATCTTCCAGAGTAAAGCTGACATCATTTAAAATTCCAATCTCTTTTGCATTTCTGACCTTTTCGTCAGGTACCTGGAAGCTGATATTTTTTAATTCCAACATATCTTCTGTTCCTCCATACAAGCAGAACTTCTGCTGTTTTCTCTATTATACCATATATTTCACCTATCAGACAAAATATTTCAAAAAAAGAAAGAACTCTGTCATTTTCAGCTGATTCTTTAAACTCCGGATCCTAACCATGATCAGCCTCTTTTCCCAGCGTTCTTTCTTAAAGTTCTCCCTTTTTTATCTTATCATCCTTCTACGATCAAAAATCCACCTGACGGAAGCGCAAACACCTCACATGCCTCCAAAAGCTCCTCATTTGACATTCCTTCCACATCAGCTCCGGCTTCATCCAGATAACGGCGCACTTCTTTCAGAGTTTTTACTTCTACTGCCATGCAGTCCTCCAGAAACTCTTCCGCTTCCTCATAAGAATCTGCAACCGGCTCATCATACAGCCTTCCCTGATTTTTCAGAAATGTTTCAACACTTTCTTTTGTATACATATTTATAATACCTCCTCTATATTTCCTTTTGCACGGATCAGTTTCTCTAAAATCGGCTCTACACGTTCTGCTGTGTAGGCTGCCGCATCTCTTACTCCCTGTTTGGAATGTGCCATCGCAAATCCCCAGGGAACACTTTTCAGCATTTCTATGTCATTATATTCATCACCAAAAGCCATACATTCCTCAGGACGGATTCCCAGACGTTTCTGATATTCTAAAAGCCCCCTGGCCTTATTTGTTCCAAAAGGAATAAAATCCACCCACTCAATACCGGAGGTTACTACCGTACACCTGTCCGAAAATCTTTCTTTCCAATATTTAATAGAATCCTCCCGAACGCCTCCCGGTTCATATACCGCAAGTTTCATGCATGGCTCAGTAATCTCATCGAGACTTTTTACTATCTTGCTTGTAGTTCTGACCACTTTCGTCATCAGGTCAAGATAATGCTGCGTCTTTGGACGGATATAATAAAATTCTCTTGTAGCACATGAAAATTCCGCCCCTTCTTTTGCATCTATCTCCGCCACAATTTCTCTTGCCAGATCCGGTTCAAAGTTATCCTGGTAAAGCACCTTTTCCTGGTCCACAGCAAGAGCTCCGTTTTCGCAGATAAATGCCATATCTTCTGCCACCGGATCAAACAGTCTTCTCATATTTGGATATTGTCTTCCACTGGCAGCCACAAAAAGAATTCCCATTTTTTTCAGTTCTCTGATCAGCGGAAATATTTTTTCCGGAAGCTTCTGAGCCCCGTTCAAAAGAAGCGTTCCATCCAGATCACTTGCAACTAATTTAATCATGATAAAACTCCTCGTAAATTTTTCGTATATCATCTGGCTTTTCTGCGATCCACCCGGCACCTTTTTTTTCCAGTTCTTCCCTGTTACGAAAGCCCCAAAGAACACCAATCGTATGCATAGCAGCAGCCTTTCCTGTTTCCATGTCCGTACCTGTATCTCCGATATACAAGCACTCCTCCGGTAATACCTTCAGTTCCTCAGCTGCTTTTAATGGCGCATCTGGTGCAGGTTTTCTCCTTATTGCCTCACTTTGCCCTATCACAAAATCAAATTCATCGCCAAACAGAACTTTTACAACTTTTACTGCCGCATCATGAGGTTTATTTGAGCATACGGCAAGAAGCACACCTTTTTTTCTCAATTCTGCCAGAAGTTCCGGAATCCCCTGATAAACTCTTACTTTATACAAAGGATCTGCATCAAATCTCTTTCTGTATATCTGACGAGCCTTTTCATAATAAACCAGTTCCGGATCACCTGCATCTTTCAGGCACCGGCGAACCAGCATATCTGCTCCTTCTCCGCAATAATATTTAAAATTGTCTACCGGCATTTCTTTTAACCCCAGTTCTTTCATCAGTTCATTTGCCACTGATGCCATAGATTCCAGAGTGTTCGCCAATGTACCGTCAAGATCAAAAATACATGCTTTGATCATCTTCTGTCACCTCAATTCAATCCCATGTTTCTTTGTTTCATAAAAAAGCCTGCCTACCGGAAGACCTACTACATTCGAATATTCTCCCGATATGCTTTTTACATAAATCCCAAACAGTCCCTGGATGCCATAACTTCCCGCCTTATCCATCGGTTCGCCTGTTTTTACATAATCTCTGATCTCTTTTTCACTTACCGGATAGAAAGTAACATCCGTACATTCCGCAAAAACATGTTTTTCCCAACATCCGGCTTTATATTCCAGGACAGTTACTCCTGTGTAGACCTGATGTGTGTTTCCCTGAAGCATTAAAAGTGTTTGTACTGCATCCTCTTCATCAGAAGGTTTTCCTAAAATTTTTCCTTCAAAAGACACAATCGTATCAGAACCAATGATTACGGTTCCCTCTTCCGTCGGAAATACGGCTGACAGAGCCTTCTGCTCTGAAAGCTCCTTCACAACTTCCTCCGGTTTATGACTGGTAATATATTCCTCTCCGTTCCCCGGACGGATTTCAAACTGTACTCCCGCATTCAGAAGAAGCTCCTTTCTCCTTGGCGATGCAGAAGCCAAAATTATTTTTTTCATAACACTGCTTTTCCTTTATAGTAGTTGTTCTATTATCTTAGTATAACCTGTGATAAAAATTGCCGCAACTGGAAAAATCCACAAATAACCCCCGAAAATCTTTTTAAAAAAGTTAAAATAAATTGTTGACAACTCTCTGTTTATCTGTTAATATTATCAACTGTGAGCGGCAGAAATACTGCACAGCACACAAGTGCTGATGTGGCTCAGAGGTAGAGCACTTCCTTGGTAAGGAAGGGGTCACGGGTTCAATTCCCGTCATCAGCTTAAGGAATCAGAAATTATATTCTGGTTCCTTTTTTTATATCATCAATTCTCTATTTTTCCAAAAAAACTTTTAAAATGAATATTTTTATGATATGATAAATAATCAAGAACATTTCAGGAGGGAAAGAGATGGAAAACGAAACCATTTCCAAAAATTTTATTGAAAATATCATTGATAAAGATTTAGCCGAAGGCGTATATGACACTGTACACACACGTTTCCCACCGGAACCGAACGGCTATCTTCATATCGGTCATGCCAAGTCTATTCTTTTAAATTACGGACTTGCTCAGGAATACAACGGCAAATTTAATATGCGTTTTGACGATACCAATCCTACAAAAGAAAAAATTGAATTTGTAGAGTCCATCAAAGAAGATATTCACTGGCTGGGCGCTGACTGGGAAGATCGTCTTTTCTTTGCGTCTGATTACTTTGATCAGATGTATGAAGCAGCAGTGAAACTGATCAAAAAAGGCAAAGCTTTTGTCTGTGATCTGACTGCTGACCAGATTCGTGAATACCGCGGTACTCTTACCGAGCCAGGAAAAGAAAGTCCTTACCGCGATCGTTCTGTAGAGGAAAATCTCCGTCTTTTCGAAGAAATGAAGGATGGAAAGTATGCTGATGGAGAAAAAGTTCTCCGCGCCAAGATTGATATGGCATCTCCTAATATGAATATGAGAGATCCTGTCATCTACCGCGTAGCACATATGACCCATCACAACACAGGCGATAAATGGTGCATTTACCCTATGTATGACTTTGCGCATCCTATCGAGGATGCTATCGAAGGCATCACTCATTCTATCTGTACATTGGAATTTGAAGATCACAGACCCCTCTACGACTGGGTAGTAAAGGAGCTGGAATACCCTCATCCGCCTAAGCAGATTGAATTTGCCAAACTTTATCTCACAAACGTTGTCACCGGTAAACGTTATATCAAAAAACTCGTGGAAGAAGGAATCGTAGACGGCTGGGACGATCCGCGCCTGGTATCTATCGCTGCTCTCCGCCGCCGCGGCTTTACACCGGAATCCATTAAGATGTTTGTGGATCTCTGCGGTGTTTCCAAAGCCAACAGTTCTGTAGACTATGCAATGCTGGAATATTGTATCCGCGAAGATCTGAAACTGAAACGTCCACGTATGATGGCCGTTCTTGATCCGATCAAGCTGGTGATCGATAATTATCCGGAAGGACAGATTGAATATCTGGATGCTCCGAATAATATGGAAAATGAATCTCTTGGTTCCCGTAAGATTCCATTCGGTAAAGAACTTTATATTGAAAGAGACGACTTCATGATTGATCCGCCAAAGAAATATAAGAGACTTTTCCTTGGTACTGAAGTTCGTCTGATGAATGCATATTTTGTTACCTGTACCGGTTTTGAGGCAGATGACGACGGAACCGTAAAAGTTGTTCACTGTACTTATGACCCGGCAACCAAGGGCGGAAATGCACCTGACGGACGTAAAGTAAAAGGAACCATCCACTGGGTAGAAGCTTCCCAGGCAGGAAAAGTAACTGTTCGTCTTTACGAAAATATCGTTGACGAAGAAAAAGGTGTCTATAACAAAGAAGACGGTTCCCTGAACCTGAATCCGAACTCGCTGACAACTGTTACCGCTTATGTAGAACCTGAGCTTATGAAAGCAAAAGGATATGACAGCTATCAGTTTGTAAGAAATGGATTCTTCTGCGCAGATATCCACGATTCTAAAGAGGGACAGCCTGTATTTAACCGTATTGTATCTCTGAAGAGTTCCTTTAAGCTTCCAAAAGCATAAAAAAATCCCCCCTTGATGTTCAAATTGATATGCTCCCTTCTAGGTAGACAGTTAAAATAATAAAACTGTTTATCAAGGA
>SAMEA3387494__coassemble_1944_pt1 | contig 33903 bp, 28 predicted proteins | sample SAMEA3387494__metabat2_high_PE_015 | metagenome-assembled genome bin SAMEA3387494 (sample SAMEA3387494) | Felis catus | biome: Faeces | place: United Kingdom | collected 2012
TCCCTAAAAAATAAAAGAAAACAATGACAGCCGCCCACCCGGCAAGATCGTCGGGGGAGCGGCAGTTTTCTTGTTTATGCGGAATATGACTGTCTATGGCAGTCTGCATCTGGTGCGCAAAGCCGAACAAGTTCCTCAAGGCTTGAGGGACTTAGGGAGTTCGAAGGAGACTTGTTCCCTGTGCTATTCATTTTGTTATAGTCTTCGATAACGGTTAAAACAGGAGTAGATCTCCTGGGCTCTTGGTGAGGCATAACCGCAGGAGATATAAGACTTGTTACTGAAAAATCCCAGTCCCTTCTGATCGAGTTCTTTAATCAGATATTTTACAATCTCCGGAAGCGTCCGTTTTCCGTCAATAAGATGTTCCACAGCATATTTCAGCAGCAGACTTAAAGAAGCTGTCTGTTCCGTATCCACAATCTGTTCAATATAGCGCAGATCCACATCCTGCCTGCCTATGGAAAATCCGTCTTTTCCATGTGTTTTTGTTTTCAGTCTGTCCGGCCGGTCAGAATCTCTGCGGGGAGATCTGGGAGCTGCAGAAGCTGCTTTTGTCATGATCCGTAAGCTTTGTGGAAAATGAAATTCCGGCGCAGAGGCTTCAGGAAGCGGATACTGGCTGCAGAGAGTTTTTACCATGGGGGTAATATCCAGTGGATGATAGCTGTCCATCTGGATCACTGTGTCTGCAATATGGAAAAAGGCACCGGAGCTTCCGGCAACCAGAATGGTGGAAATTCCGGCTTTGTGGTACAGATCTCCTGCCCGTTCCAGAAACGGAGTGATAGGCTCTTTTTCTCTGGCGATCACCTTCTGCATAAAAGAATCCCGTACCATAAAGTTGGTGGCAGAGGTGTCTTCATCCAGAAGAAACACCTGACTTCCTGCTTCCATTCCCTCAATGATCCCGGCAGCCTGTGAGGTACTTCCGCTGGCATCTTCTGTAGAAAAACAGGAGGTGTCTTTTTTATTTGGAAGATCATTGATAAAAAGAGAGATGTCTGTGTCTTTGATAAAACGGCCGTCTTCGGAACGCAGCTTCAGAGCGGTATCATTTGTGATCACATACTCTCTTCCGTCACCGGGAACATGGTTATAAACGCCAAGCTCCAAAGCATTGAGAAGAGTGGATTTACCATGATATCCGCCGCCTACGATCAGGGTGATACCCTCCGGAACGCCCATTCCGGTTATCTTTCCTTTATGGGGAAGAGTCATGGTGACCCGAAGAGTATCCGGAGACCGGAAAGGGATGGAATCCTGCATAGGACGGGAGGATATCCCGCTTTCTCTGGGAAGAATGGAGCCGTCTGCCACAAAGGCAGCCAGAGAATTCCTTTTCAGCTGCTCCCGGATATAGGCCTGATCCTCTGCGAGAAAGATGGCTTCTTCCAGTTTTTTTGCATTCAGGTTTTTGTAAAGGAATGCTTTTTGCACACAGACCGGGAGAAATTCAAACAGGATCTTTTCCAGCTCTGTGGCATTGATGGTTCGTCCGTTGGCAGGAAAGCCGATAAAAAAACGAGACACGATATCCTTGTCGGTAATCTGGCAGGCAGTGCGCTCCAGAACTTCCTGACCGCAGTGGCTGACAGAAAGCAGACCGCTTTTTCCTGAGCCTTTTGCACGGAAGGTAAAGCGGCTGACCTGCTGTTCAAACTGCCGGGTAAGAAAGTCGCTGAGAGTGATCCTGGTAAGACTGTTTTTGCAGTAAGTTTCCGGAAATCCTGCTGTTTTGCGGGGAATCCGGATACTTATATGGGAAGGAGATGCAAAAGGATCTCCCTGTACATGGTCTATAGATAAAATATAGTCGCGGAACTGATACTCTCCACGCAGAGATTTATAAGTCGGATAGCTTTTTCTGTGGATGGAGTGCAGCAGATCTTTAAGATCAGCAGAATGCCGCATGGAAATCATACCTCCTTAAGAACAATTATTGTCTTTTATTTTAGTCATTTTGGGGAAAAATAGCAAGGATACGAACAGTATAAACAACTTATTATTTTTGTTTCTTAAAATTAGATTAAGAATTCTTCTGAAATATGGTATTTTCGACATAATCGGATTATAATGTATAGGAATTTAAAAAATTTAAGAAAGGCAGAATATAATATGGAACGTAGAAACGCGTGGCTTAGCTATGATGAAAAAGAAGAAAAGGAGCTGGAACTGGTGGCAAAAAGCTACCGCAGTTTCCTTGATGCAGGAAAGACTGAGAGAGAATGTGTTTCAGAGCTTATCAGACAGGCAGAGGCAGCCGGTTATGTATCCCTGGAAGAAAAAATTGCTTCCGGAGAACAGATTAAGGCAGGAGATAAGATCTATGCAGAAGGAATGAAAAAAATCCTTGCATTCTTCCATGTAGGACAGGAGCCTTTGGAAAAAGGAATGAACATCCTGGGCGCTCATATCGACTCTCCCCGTATTGATATCAAGCAGAATCCGCTTTATGAAGACACGGATCTGGCATATCTGGATACTCACTATTATGGTGGTGTGAAGAAATACCAGTGGGTGGCACTTCCGCTTGCCATTCATGGCGTGATCGTAAAAAAAGACGGTACAGTTGCAGAGGTAAATGTGGGAGAGGATGAAGAGGATCCGGTTGTATATATTACTGATCTTCTGATCCATCTTGCAGGAAAACAGATGCAGAAAAAAGCGGCTGAAGTTATTGAGGGAGAAAATCTGGATATTCTGATCGGAAGCAGACCGTTAAGCGATCTTCCGGACGATAAGAAAAAGGAAGCAGTAAAAGAGAACATCCTGAAGCTTCTGAAGGAAAAATATGATGTAGAAGAGGAAGACTTCCTTTCCGCAGAACTGGAGATCGTGCCGGCAGGAAAAGCCAGAGACTGTGGTCTTGACAGAAGTATGGTGGCAGGCTACGGACAGGATGACCGTGTATGTGCCTATACTTCTTTCCTGGCAATGCTGGAAATGGAAAATCCGAAGCGTACCTCCTGCTGTCTGCTTACCGACAAAGAAGAAATCGGAAGCGTAGGAGCTACCGGAATGCAGTCAAGATTTTTTGAAAACAGTGTGGCAGAGCTTCTTGAGGGAATGGGATGCTATTCAGAAATGACTCTGCGCAGAACTCTTAAAAATTCCTTTATGCTTTCCTCTGATGTAAGCGCAGGCTATGATCCGGCTTATGGAGAGGCCTTTGAGAAAAAGAATGCGGCATATCTGGGAAGAGGCATTGTTCTGAATAAATTTACAGGATCAAGAGGAAAATCAGGTTCTAATGACGCCAACGCAGAGTATGTGGCAAAGGTTCGCAAGATCTTTGACGATCATGAGATTGCATTCCAGACAGCAGAGCTTGGCAAGGTAGACGTAGGCGGCGGCGGAACCATTGCTTTTATTTGTGCTCTTTACGGAATGAACGTGATCGACAGCGGCGTATCTGTACTCAGTATGCATGCACCGTGGGAAGTAACAAGCAAGGCGGATATTTATGAAGCGAAAAAAGCATACAAGGCATTTTTGCTTGATGCATAAATAATGAAGTATTTTTATATTTTCCGTCGTTTTATTAAGTGACATGTATTTGAGGCATCTGGTATAGGATAAAATGAAGCAGACAGCAGAAGGAGCAAGCATGAGTGATACACTGATCAAAGTGGAGGATCTGTGCAAGATCTATAATCCAGGAGAAAATGAGGTCCGGGCTTTGGACCATGTGAACCTTGAAATAGAAAAAGGAGAATTTGTAGCCATCATCGGACAGTCCGGATCCGGAAAATCTACGTTTATGAATATGCTGGGGTGTCTGGATGTGCCTACGTCCGGAAGATATTTTCTTAACGGAACAGATGTATCAACCATGAAGGACAATCAGCTGTCTGTGGTGCGGAACCGCGAGATCGGATTTATTTTTCAGGGATTTAACCTGATTGCAAATCTGAATGCAATTGAAAATGTGGAGCTTCCTCTGATCTATCGGGGGATTGACCGGAAAACAAGGCATAAACTGGCAGTGGAATCTTTGAAGCTGGTAGGGCTGGAGAAACGGATGCACCATAAACCCAATGAAATGTCCGGCGGTCAGCAGCAGAGAGTGGCCATTGCCAGAGCCATTGCAGCGGAGCCTCCGGTGATCCTGGCCGATGAACCGACAGGAAATCTGGATTCGGCGTCCAGTAAAGAAATATTGGAAATCCTGAAAAAAATGCATCGGTCGGGAAAAACAGTGATCCTTATCACACATGACAACGGGATAGCGGCACAGGCCAGACGCGTTGTCAGGATCATGGATGGAAAGATTGAGTCAGATACCATCAACGAGAGCTTTGAGCAGGAGGAAGTATTATGAAAAAACCAAAAAAGAAGCTGATCATCGGAATAGGAGCAGCTGCGGTAGTCATTGGAGGAGGGATCGCGGTTTTTGGAAATGCCGGAAAGCAGGCAGATGTAGTTCCTAAAGTGGAAGTGGTGCAGGCGGTAACCGGAGATGTGTAGCAGACTGTGGAGGCCAGCGGAACGGTTGTAAGTGAGGAAGAAAAAACATATTTTTCTCCTGCTAACGCCAGAGTAGATACTGTGTCTTTTGAAGAAGGACAGACAGTTAAAGCAGGAACCAAGCTGGTGGAGTTTAATGTAAAAGATCTGGAACGGGAACAGAAAAAAGCTGAGCTGAATCTGAAATCCGGGAAACTGGATATGGAAAATACATTAAACAAATCGGATAAAGCAGTTAAAAAACAAAAAGAAGCCCAGGGAAATGCAGCATCATTAAAGCAGAAGGTAGAAAATCAGAAGAATTATGTGGCAGGCTTGAAAGCACAGCTTTCTCAGGTGACAGCAGATGCATCCAGAAGAGCTGCGGCAGAGGCGCAGAGACAGGCTGAAGAGGCCAGGAGAGCCCAGGAACAGCAGCAGGTTGCAATTCAGAGACAGTATGAGGAGGCGGTCAGAATTTATGAAAATGATACGCTTCCGGCATATCAGAACCGTCTGAATGAATTGAACACAGCAGCAAGCCAGGCGCTGACAGCCTATAATACAGCAGAAAATACATATCAGATGGCCTTTACAGAATGGTCATATGACCAGAGCCAGGAAAATACAGCAGCTCTTACACAGGCAGAGGCAGACAGAAGTGCTGCTCAGATTGAATGGCAGAATGCCCAGGCGGCATATGAAGACCAAAAAGCTCAGATGCCTCCTGCGCCTCTTCTTTCTGACTTTACAGGTGCTTCCGATCTGGTTACAGACGGATCCATGCCGGATTTTGGAGATTCTCCGGTATCAGGAGGTTCTACATCATCAGCTCCGGATACTTCAGGGATCGAAGCGGCACTGGAGCAGGCAAGCAGCGACCTGGCGGAACTGCAGTCGGAGCTTGCTTCACAGGAAGCTATCGCAGAGGCAGATCCCAATGCAGTGACAGAGGAAGAAAAAGAACGGATGGAGATCACCACCAATCTGTCTGAACTGGATCAGATGACTGCTCAGGAGCTTGTGGAAACTGCAAAGAAGGGGATCAAAGCAGATTTTAACGGCGTGATTACAAAAAAGACTGTAGTAGAAGGTGCGTCTGCTACTCAGGGAATGGAACTTTTTACTTTGCAGAATACGGACCGGGTAGATGTAGATGTGAATATTTCCAAATATGATTACGATAAGATCAAGGAAGACCAAAAGGCTTCTATTACCCTTGCAGGCAAGACTTATGAGGGAGCGGTGACTTCTGTAAGCCATATTGCCACACAAAACGAAAAAGGTGCTTCTTTGATCTCTGCAAGAGTAAGAATCGACCATCCGGATGAAAATGTATTTCTTGGAGTAGATGCAAAGGTGACTATCCAGGCAGCCTCTGCAAATGATGTGGTCATACTTCCGGCAGAGGTGGTAAATATCGGAAAAGAAGGCTCCTTCTGCTATGTACTTGAAAATGGTACGGTTGCCCGTAAAAATATTGAGACGGGGATATCTTCTGATGAATATATAGAAGTAACTTCCGGACTGAAGGAAGGCGACACAGTGATCCGTGACATAGGAGGACTTCAGGAAGGAATGGCAGCAGAGCCGATGACTTCCGATCCTCTTGAGGCAATGACAGGAGAGGATGCCTGATGAATGGATTTTATGAATATGTAAAAATGGCAGTTCAGAACATCCGGGCAAATAAGGGAAGATCTTTTTTGACCATGCTGGGCATTATCATTGGAATTGCCTCGGTTATTGCCATTGTGTCTATTGGCGAAGGAACCAAGAATCAGATGAATTCAGAGATCAGTGATATTGGCGGAGGCCAGATCTATATTTATGTCAGCAGTGAGGGTATGTCAGAAGAGATTTGGATCACACCGGAGGATCTTCAGGAAATCCGGGATCTGAAGTATGTAGAAGGTGTCAGTGTGGCGGATTCTTATAATGGAGAGACTCTGACCGGGAAGGGCACCTTTGACCTGATGGTTACTGCAGAGGGACCGGATGCCAAAATGATCAATAATGCGGATATGAAGTACGGTACTTATTTTGGTGAGCGGGAAGTGGAGGAAGCCAAGCCGGTATGTGTGATTTCAGATTCCGATGCCAGAAGACTTTTTGGAACAGATGATGTGGTGGGGATGAGCATTGACATTACCTGTTACGACGTAACAAAAAGTTTTCGTATCGTAGGTGTGACTACTCAGAAGGAAAATGGTACTTTTGTCAGCTACACTTATGAAGGAATGCCGGTTAATATAAATATTCCTTATTCTGCTATGAATGAACTGGTAGGAGATGTGGATTATTTTTATTCCGTGACGATACAGTCAGATACCAGCCGGGATTCCCAGAAAACAGCTAACGAAATCATTCATGTCCTGGAAAAACGGCATCAGTGTGCCGGAGACGAATATTTTCAGGTTCAGAATTTCCAGGATGTGATGAAATCCATGAACCAGATGCTTGGAATGGTAACGGCCTTTATTTCTTTTGTTGCAGGTATTTCCCTGCTTGTAGGCGGTATAGGCGTTATGAATATCATGCTGGTGTCTGTGACGGAACGTACCAGGGAGATCGGTATCCGTAAATCTCTTGGAGCCAAAACCTCCTCTATTATGCTGCAGTTTCTGGCAGAGGCAGCGATCCTTACGGTAATCGGAGGTATTATAGGAATTATACTTGGAATTATCGGTGCTTATGGAATCTGCAGTGTGATCAGTGTCAGTATGCAGATGACCATCAGTCCCGGCATCAGTTTGAGTGTGATTCTGTTTGCTACGCTGTTTTCCTGTGCAGTGGGTGTATTTTTTGGAATTTATCCGGCAAGAAAGGCTGCAAAGCTGAGTCCGATCGAGGCGCTGAGAAGAAACTAAGAGGCAGAGAATCAGGATCTGAAAAAACTCTGCAAAAAAATAAAAAAAATTTAAAAAAGCTGTTGACAAAATGCACATTATAATGTAGAATACTCTTTGTTGTGAAGGAAATCACAAAGATGTGCGTTTAGCTCAGCTGGATAGAGCGTTTGGCTACGGACCAAAAGGTCGGGGGTTCGAATCCTCTAACGCACGCTACATGCAAGAAGAGCCTTGAATTTTCAAGGCTCTTCTTATTTTTTGTTTAATGATTGATAAGTAACAAAAAGTGTTACCTAAAAAATGAAGAAAGGAGATTCTCTTATTCTTGTAATCACGACCACCGACTAAGCCGATGATCGTGATTTATCAGGAAAGCAGTACGTATTGGGCAAAATGTTCAGTGAATAAAAATGCTTTTTGAGTATGCTGCCGGATATGCATAAATTTTTGACAGGGGCTTAAAGGGGTTGACTGAAAAATAGGGAAAGAACCTAAATTGCCTTGAAAACTGTCAGAAAACAAAGTATACTGAGGATAGTATTTATTTCTCCGGAGGAGTTCTATGAATAAGACGATAACGATCTGCTTTACAAATAATAAAGGCGGCAGCGGCAAATCTACCACCTGTTCCAATATCGGCGCAGCAATGGCCCGTGCAGGAAAAAAGGTTCTGATGATCGATGGAGATATGCAGCTGAATCTGTCCCTTTCTTTCTTTTCTGAAGACTGGGTACTGGATAAGGCAGCAGGTGAAAAGAATCTTTATCATGCCATCAGAGATCAGCAGGATCTGACGGATTTTATTGTACATACACCTTATGAAAATCTGGATCTGATTCCATCTTCCACGCTGATGAGTTCTATTGAATATGAACTTTTTACAAAGTGGCAGAGAGAATTTATTCTGAAAAAATGCCTTCAGAAGATCAAGGATTCCGGTATTTATGATTATATTCTTATTGACGCACCTCCTACTCTTGGGGGCTGGGTTATGAATATTCTGTGTGCGTCAGATCAGGTAATCATTCCGGTAGAGGCAAGTCCCTGGGGCATGTTTGGTCTTGCAAACATGTTTGATTTTCTTAATGAGGTGAAACAGATCGCTCCGGATCTTCAGGTTGCCGGAATAGCGGTAACGAAAGTAGATACACGAAAGAATTATTTTAAACAGACAATGGAAACTTTGCATGAACTGGAAGAGATCTATGTGTTTGATTCTTTTGTCCGTGTAGACAGTTCTGTGGAATGGGCACAGGATAACAGTGCTCCGGTAGTAGAATATAAGAAATCCAGCAGAAGTGCAAAAGAATATGCAGAATTGGCAGAGGAGGTAATGAAACGTGTCAGTAGGTAAGGCAAGCATCAAACGTGCAGCAAATGCAGGAACGAAAAAGGCAGCAGAGGTAAAGGAAACAACAACAGAGATAAAAGCTCCGGAGGCAGTGAAAGCTGATAATGTCAAAGCTCCCGCAAAGACAGCTGCGAAGAAAACAACATCAAGATCTTCAGCAGCAAAGACTACAGCAGCAAAGAAGACCACCGCCAGAAAAACTACAGCAAAATCAGCGGCAGGTGTGAAAACTTCTGTGCTCACGCCATCTAATTCGGAAGAGATTCAGGCAGCATTTATTTCTGATAAAGCAAAGCAGTCAGAAAATACAAACGCACCAGTACATGTGACGGAAGATCTTCCTGTTTATTTACTGTAAATGAATGGTATACCAAAAGGAGAACCTGATGTGTTCTCCTTTTGGTTTATACGGAATATGACTGTCCATGGAAGTCTGTATCTGGCGTGTAAAGTGGAACAAGCCCCTGTAAGGTTGAAAGATTTAGGGAGTTCCAGGCGGACTTGTCCATTTTGATATCAAAAATATGTCCACAAAGTATGCCACATATTGTAAAAATATTTTTAATTATGTAAAATATTTACACAATTAGATATATGGTGTGGATGAAAAAGAAAAATATTCCCACGCTGTCCTGAGACTGTGAGGTTGTTCGGACAGGGTGGGAATTTGCCATACAGAAATTTAAAGGGAAGGAAAAGAACTCAGAATGGAAGAATGGATGGAACTGCCATGGCCGGAATGGAAAATTATCGGCATTTTGGGAAAAGGTTCTTTTGGCAGCGTATATAAAGTGCAAAAGACGGAATATGGGCATATTTCGCAGGCTGCTGTAAAGATTATCCGCATAGTACCGGATGAACAGAAGCAGAGAGAACTGGAAAACAGTGGGATTTCAGTGGAATCTTATCTTAAGGAAATAAAGAGCAGTATTATAAAAGAAATTGATATTATGGAATCTCTGAAAGGGGCTGCTCATATTGTCTCCATTGAAGATTCCAGGATCCAAAAGGTACCGGGCGGATGGGTTATCTACATCCGCATGGAGCTTTTGAAAAGTCTTTCAGAAATCCAAAAAGAAAGAGTATTAACTCTGAGAGATGTTATTAAGCTTGGAGAAGACCTTTGCCAGGCGCTTGAGGTTTGTGAGAGACGAGACATTATACACCGGGATATTAAGCCGGCAAATATTTTCTGGTCAGAGCTGGGCGGATACAAACTGGGAGATTTTGGGATTGCCAGATATATGGAAAGTACAATGGCGGGATCTACCAAAGCCGGAACAGAATCCTATATGGCCCCGGAAATATACAGGGGAGAAAAGTATGGGAAGACAGTAGATATTTATTCCCTGGGTCTCGTCCTGTACCAGCTTGCCAATAACGGCCGGTTTCCTTTTCTGTCTTCTTCCGGTGCAGATATTGGCTATAGTGCTGTGGTGGAAGCTGACAGAAGGAGAAGGGAAGGAGAGCCTTTTCCGGATCCCTGCAATGGGGGCAGACCCCTGGGAAATATATTGAGAAAAGCCTGTGCTTATCGTGTAGAAGACCGCTATCAGAAAGCATCAGATCTGGAAAGCGATCTGCACAGGCTGCGTTACATAGAGGAAAATCCTGAAGAGGAAAACAGTGCCACAATTCTGCTGTCTCCTGAAGGAGAGGAACCCACGGTGTTGCTCAACCATAAAGAGAAACAGCTGCACGAAGACAGTAAATCTCAGAAAAAAGACGCTGTTCCCTGGATATTGGGAATTACAGCAGTTCTTATAACGAGCATTCTGCTTTTGGCAGTGATTTTTCTGGGGCGGGGACAGGATGTTGATTTTCTGAGAAAAGAGGAACCGGTTTCTGTGGCAGAAAAAATAGAGGAGCAGGAGGAAAATGCTGCCAAAGAAAAGGAAGATAATAGTCAGGGTGAAAATACAGAAACAGTCAGAACGGAAGTACAGATGCCATATTCCGGACGTATATGGGAAAATGGAAATAAAATTTATACAGTGTATGATGTAGATGCAGAAGGTTTCAGAAGTATTTCAGGCAGTTATGTGGATACAATGGCGGTGTATGGGGATAAGATATACTGGAGAATGAATAATGGTGTGGAAAACGTTCCCTGTCCTATTATATCTATGAATCTTAACGGAGAAAAAAGAGAATTTCTTACAGATCATGCATATGCTACTACTTTTTTATGCATCCATGACGGATGGCTGTATTATACGTCGGCAGATGGTCAGGGAAATAAAGGCAGCAGAAAGATCGATCTGGAAACAGGAAAAGAAGAGGAGGCACCTCCGTATATTTTCAGAAACGGAAACGAAAAGGTATGGTTTTCTACAGGAATAGAAGACGGAAAATGGTACATTTCAGATCCGGGGTTTCAGAATCCGAATAGAATACAGGATCTGAAGGGAACCCGTCTGGCAGTCAGAGGTTATAAGCTGTATTATATGCTTCAGAATGAAAATGGAACTTATACGACCTGCTCCTATGATTCCCGGACGGAAGAGACAGAAACTTTGCTTACAGATCAGTATGCCAAAAGTGTTGTCAGCGGTGAGGGTCTTTATTTTAAACAGGAAACAGGAGATCACACGATTCTTTACAGAAGAGACTTAGAGACAGGGGAACAGACAGAATATGATATTGGAAACTTTCATCTGTATCTGGGAGGAGGATTTTATGAATTAAAGGATCAGATCTGCTTTATGAGATTCTGTCCGGAGAATGGACAGGAAAATACGGAATTCTGGTCTATGGACAGGGTCACAGGTGAACGTCAGCTGATTGGAAAATGGTATAATTCAAATGCAGTAAATGCGGCGCTGGAGCCGTGACAGGAAAAAACAGTTTCACAGACGCAGCCGGAAATACAGAGGCAGGTTTTGTGAAACTGTTTTTAAAAACCAGAAAAATGTATTATCAACAAATCAGAAGAATTTTACGATTTCTTCGATTTCTTTGCGTTTAGGGCGTTTTGGCTCTTCGGCAGGAACTCCTACCGCGATTACTGCAGCAATGATCTCGTTTTCCGGAATAGAAAGAAAATTCCTTATGCTGTCTGCATCGCGGATACCAATGATCAGGGTGCCGTATCCCAGTTCTGATGCTTTCAATACCAGATTTTCTGCCTGAAGTCCCAGATCATAGCAGCCCCATCCATTGCCAAGTTCATTGTCCGGTGTGCCGTCCTGTTTGAAACCGGAGCGGTCACGTATAAAGGTTGTTACAAGAACTGCGGCATTCTGACATTTTGCCGCGTTTCCTTCCGGCAGACATTCTGCAAGGAATTTTGCAGTGATCTCCTCAGACATCAGACAGTAATAGCGGCCCGTCTGAGAGTTCTTCCAGGAAGGAGCTTCCTGTGCAGCCCGGATCATTTCCATAATATCTTCTTTTGAAACTTTTCTGTCAGCGCTGTATTTACGGACAGATCTTCTTTTTTCCATCAGGTTCTGAAATTCCATATAAAAATCCTCCAGCAAAATAAGATGATTCCATTATGACACTGTTTTCTGGTTTTTGCAAAGGAAAGATATAATAGAATCTCTTGAATTATTTTTTCTCTTTTTATATAGTATAAATAACATTTGGCTTCATAGAAGTATTTCTTCAGACTGCGATAGATTCCCAAAGGGAGGTGAGATTGTGATGGAAACAGAAAAAGCCGGTTATCTGGAAGAGGATTTTCGTTTGTTTCATCTTAAGGATCAGATAAAAAAAGAATATGTTTATCACTATCATGATTTTCACAAGATAGTTATCTTTCTGTCAGGCAGCGCTGTTTATCATATAGAAGGGAAGGCTTATCATCTGAAACCCTGGGATATCCTTCTGGTAAGCCGCGGCGCCATACATATGCCGGAGATTGATTTCTCAGTCCCTTATGAAAGATTTATTCTGTGGATCCGTGAAGATATTCAGAGCAGAGAACTGACTGCCTGTTTTCAGAAGGCTGCTGACCGAAGCTTCAGTCTGATCCGTCTCAGTTCTCATTTTCAGGAACGGCTGAAGGATATACTCTATGAACTGGAAACAACTCTTGCCGGACAGCAGTTTGGTGACGAACTGTTAAAAAAGGCACTTTTTACTCAGTTTATGGTACATATCAACCGGGTTTTTCTCCAAAAAGAATACATTACTGATAAAAAATCCTATTCTTCTGATTCTCAGGTGGAAAAACTGGTTCGTTACATCAATCGAAATCTGGAAAAAGATCTTTCTATTGATACGCTTGCCGGAGAATTTTTTCTCAGCAGATATCATATGATGCGAAAATTCAAGGAAGAGACAGGTTTTACCATACACAGTTATATTACAAGTAAACGTCTTCTTTTTGCCCGCTCTCTGATTGCGCAGGGAATTCCGGTGATGAAAGCATCAGAACAAAGTGGTTTTCACGATTATACAACCTTTGTGCGGGCCTATAAAAAACAATTTGGCAGTGCGCCTACCCAGGAGTGAGAGATAATCTTTCCTGGAAGGGACACTGCCATTTTTTTAGATGTTTTCTTTTTTCATAGCCTGATATCCGATCAGAACTGTCCAGACATAAGCACATGTTTTTGGAATCATAAGCATACCGACAGCCGGAACAGCATCAGCCCATAATACTACGGGGATATAGAAGCCGAAGCTCAGTACAATGGTCAGCCACATCCAGCGGAAAGCTTTGTCATTGTGTTCTTTTGCACTTTTATAAAACAGGACGATGACGATCAGTCCAAGAACAGCAAATGGGATATTTCTGTAAATTCCCCAGGATAAGGGAGCATTGGCGCTTGTCCACTGGTTCTGAGGAAACAGGCAGAGCGCGATACGGATGCCTGCCATCAGATATACCGCAGCAGTGATTTCCTTTTTGCCCTCCACATGATAGCGGTTTCTCCATACATAATATAAAAGAATATAAAAAACAGTCATAGTGATGGAAGTGATAAATTTACCAATGCCAAGTGCCGGAGCAAAGTTCTCCAGTCCTGTGGTGCACAGTGCATACGCACGGGGAACCAGATGAAATGCATCTCCGCATCCTAAAGTGACAGCCATAATGCCAAAAAGACGGAACTGCTTATGATCCTTACTTTCACGAATCATTTTGATACCGACAGCTACTACCAGTACCAGATAAACCACATCAAATAAAGTTTCTCCAATTGCCTGCATAATCATTCTCCTTTTCTTTGTGAACATTGTTCAATTTTGTTGAAAAAACATGTGCGGGAGGAGCGGTGTCTGCTCTTCCGCACGTTTTTTAGTAAATCAGTCTTCGGATCATTTCCTGAATGGAAGATCCGGAATTTCTTTTTTGAAGCATTTCTGAAAGGATCAGGGAAAAGACGATCTCTGAAAGCATTTCCGGTGAAAATGTATCGTCAAAGGCATCCGGCCGGATGTTTTTGTCATTTTTCAATGTCATACACAAGCCTTTTCGGATATGTTCCCAGGACTGTGCCATCAGTTGTTTTCCTCCTGATTTGTCTTCATTTACAAAACCAACAGAATGCAAAGTGAAAAAACCGGGATATTTTTCTTCTCCTTTTTTCAGACTGTCAAAAATCCATTGAATACAGTCAGAAAAACTGTCGAAACAATATTCCTGGTCCGGGAAATGAAAAATATCACACCAGACACTTTCCACAGCAGCAGCGATCAGTTCTGCTTTGGAGCGGAAGTAGTTGTAGATAGAACCTACAGATACACCGCATTCTCCGGCTACACTTCGGATATTTACCGCAGCCCATCCTTTATTTTGGATCAGTTTTCTGCTGGCATCCAGAATTGCTTCTCTTGAGGTAACTACTGTATTCATACGCGTTCTCCTTTTCTCAATATGAACAATGTTCATTATAGTGATTTAAAACAATTCTGTCAAGAGTATTTTAGGTTTTTTTATAATTTTATAAATAAGTATTTTAAATAATAATAAATAGCATTTTTTGCAATGTATTTGGCATTTTATCCTATATACATAGAAAAAATATCAGATATAATGATAAGAAAGAAAATCGTAAACCATGGGTGAAAGAGAGGTTTTTTGATATGGCAGACTGCATTACAATGATAAAATATCAGGGACTTGGGAATGATTATCTTGTGATAGATCCAAATAGGAATCGTGTACAGCTTCAGGGGAAAAAAATTGCACAGATGTGTCAGAGAGGTTTTGGACTGGGGGCGGACGGCGTTCTTTATGGTCCGGTGGAGATTAATGGAAAAATTGGTGTGCATATTTTTAACGCCGATGGAAGTGAGGCTGCCATCAGTGGTAATGGTGTACGGATTTTTGCAAAATATCTGATGGATCAGCAGTATGTAAAGGAAAAGAAATTCAGCATAGAGACACTTTCCGGCCCCATTGAGGTGGAGTGCCTGAATAACCGTGCAACAGAGTTTCGCGTAAATATGGGAAAAGCTTCTTTTGTATCCAGGGAGATCCCGGTTACAGGAGAAATCCGTGAGGTTATTAATGAGAATTTTACTTTTCATGATAAAGAATATAAAGCTACCTGTCTGACCGTAGGAAATCCTCATTGTATTATTTTTATGGATAAGGTAGACGAAAGGACTGCCAGAGCCCTGGGACCTTATGTGGAAAATGCAGATGAATTTCCTGAGAGAATGAATCTTCAGATCTGCCGGAAGATCGATACAGGAAATCTGGATATTGAAATCTGGGAAAGAGGCTCCGGTTATACCAAAGCATCCGGAACGGGAAGCTGTGCAGCTGCGGTTGCAGCTTATCGTCTGGGGCTGGTAGAGAGCCGTGTGAATGTGAACCAGCCGGGAGGAATGATTCAGATCGATATCAGCGATAACGGGGATATCTATATGACAGGAAGCGTAGGTTATGTGGCGGATATGAGAGTGGCAGAGAGCTTTTTCTCCTGAAGGAAAAATATTTCTGCGGAAATCTCTATGTTTTGGAGGAGTTAAAAAGAATCCTGCTGTAGCCATGAAAGAAAAAGGGAAGTCTGTGCATAGTTTATGCACGGCTTCCCTTGCAGTTTTTTCGTAATTATGGTATTCTAGGAACACTTGAAACATGCAGAAACTGCAGGTTTCAATAATATATAGAAAGAAGGTGAAGCTGTGGTTGAATTAGATCAGTTCAAGAGTATTCTTGCAACATACACAGAACCATTAGTGGAAGTGAGGGATTCACTTTGACCTGGCTAACAAAGAAAAGCGGGTTGAAGAATTAGAGCGCGAAATGGAGGCGCCTGATTTCTGGGATGACGCAGAGGTTTCCCAGAAAAAAATGAAAGAATTAAAGAGCATGAAGGACGATATGGAAACCTATCATAATCTGATCACACAGATGGATGATATGGAAACCATGATCGAGATGGGCTATGAGGAGAACGATCCGGATCTTATTCCTGAGATTCAGGAGATGCTGGATGAATTCCGTACATCATTTGATAATATCCGTGTAAAAACTCTTCTGTCAGGCGAATATGACAGCGAAAACGCCATTATCAAGCTGAATGCCGGAGCCGGCGGAACAGAGGCCTGTGACTGGTGTGGAATGCTGTATCGTATGTACAGCCGCTGGGTAGACCGCAAGGGATTTACGATGGAGGTACTTGATTATCTTGATGGAGATGAAGCCGGAGTAAAATCCGTTACTTTCCAGGTAAACGGAGAGAATGCCTACGGTTATCTGAAGTCAGAGAAAGGAGTCCATCGTCTTGTGCGTATTTCACCGTTCAATGCTGCAGGCAAGCGCCAGACATCATTTGTATCCTGCGATGTCATGCCGGATATCAAAAAAGATCTGGATGTAGAGATTAATGATGATGATATCCGTATCGACACTTATCGAAGCAGCGGTGCCGGCGGACAGCACATCAATAAGACCTCTTCTGCAATCCGTATTACGCATTTTCCGACAGGAATCGTGGTGCAATGCCAGAATGAGCGTTCTCAGCATATGAATAAAGATAAGGCTATGCAGATGCTGAAGGCAAAACTCTATCTTTTGAAACAGCAGGAGGCAGAGGAGAAACTTTCAGGTATCCGCGGCGAGGTGACGGACATCGGCTGGGGCAATCAGATCCGTTCTTATGTCATGCAGCCGTATACCATGGTGAAGGATCACCGTACAAATGAAGAAACCGGAAATGTGGATGCAGTGATGGACGGCGGAATTGATCTGTTTATCAATGCATACCTGAAATGGATCGCTCTTTCTAAAAAACCGGAACAGAGCTGATCGGCGGATTCCATTTTCCTGAATCTGCAGGAATAAAAAATACTTGCAGACTATAGTCAGGTGTGATAACATATCCCTCGTAGGAAAACATGTGTCCTTATGAAACGGACACCCCCTGCGAGGGATTTTCTTTTATCATATAGGGGAGAGGAATATGGAAAAAACATCAGAAAAAAACAAATACTTTGTAGTAAAGGAACGGGCAGTTCCGGAAGTACTTTTGAAGGTTGTGGAAGCCAAACGGCTTCTGGATTCCGGAAAGGTACAGACAGTACAGGAGGCTTCAGAGCAGACAGGTATCAGCCGCAGTTCTTTTTATAAATATAAAGATGATATTTTTCCCTTTCATGATCAGGCAAGGGGAAAGACAATTACTTTTATCATACAGATGGATGACGAGCCGGGACTTTTGTCAGCAGTGCTTCATACCATTGCGCGTTTTCACGGAAATATCCTGACGATCCATCAGAGCATTCCTATTAACGGAGTGGCAACTCTGACTCTTAGCGTGGATATTCTTCCCGGACAGGGCGATGCGGAAGCCATGGTAGAATTCATCGAAAAAATTGAAGGAATCCATTATCTGAAGATTCTTGGCCGGGAATAACCGGAAATACAGGCAAAAGAAATAAGGCTGCTGTGGACAGCAGCAAAATAAGAAACATACAGGGGAGGAAGAAATGGTAAATATAGCAGTATTAGGATACGGCACTGTTGGAAGCGGTGTGGTAGAGGTTATCAACACAAACCATAAAAGCATCAATAAACGTGCAGGAGCTGAGATCAATATCAAATATGTTCTGGACCTCAGGGATTTTCCGGGAGATCCGGTACAGGATATTCTGGTTCATGATTATGAGATCATTGCAAATGATCCGGAGGTAGATATCGTAGTAGAGGTTATGGGTGGAATTGAGCCGGCTTATACTTTTGTAAAGCGTGCACTGGAATCCGGCAAAAGCGTATGTACCTCCAACAAGGCTCTGGTTGCAAAGCATGGTCCTGAACTGATGGAGATCGCAAGAGAAAAAGATATTAATTTTCTGTTTGAAGCAAGCTGCGGAGGCGGAATTCCCATTATCCGTGCATTAAATTCCTCTTTGACAGCCGATGAGATTGATGAGATCACAGGAATTCTCAATGGAACTACAAACTATATGCTTTATAAAATGAGTACAGAAGGTTCTGCGTTTGATGAGGTTTTGAAGGAGGCGCAGCAGAAAGGCTATGCAGAGGCTGATCCGACTGCTGATGTGGAAGGATATGATGCATGCCGTAAAATTGCAATTTTATCTTCTCTGGCATATGGTAAGTTTTTGAATTACGAGGAGATTTATACAGAAGGCATTACGAAGATCACACCGGAGGATATGGAATACGCAGCAGAGCTTGGAATGACTATTAAACTTCTGGCTACCAGCCGCAAAGTTGGTCAGGACTCTTTCTACGCTATGGTGGCTCCGTTCCTTCTCAGCAAAAAGAGTCCATTATTTAGTGTAAATGATGTGTTTAACGGTGTATTTGTACATGGAAATGTTCTGGGTGACGCAATGTTCTATGGAAGCGGGGCAGGCAAGCTCCCTACGGCAAGCGCTGTAGTAGCTGATGTGGTAGATGAAGCTAAGCACCTTCATAGAAATATTATGACAAACTGGACAAGCACACCTCTTCATCCTGTGGAAATGGATGACGTGACCGGAAGATTTTTCGTAAGAGTCAAAGGCGCTACTGTAGATCAGGTAGAAGAAGTGTTCGGAAAAGTTGAAATCGTAAATCTGAAGAAATTCCCGGGAGAATTTGCCTTTATCACTCCTGCTATGAAACAGGGAGAATATAAAGAAAAAGTGGCAGAATTCAATGGTAAAGTGGTAACCATGATCCGGGTGAAAGACTGAACCGAACAGTGAGGAGGAAATCCCTAAGGGATACCTGTATGTCCGGCCGAACCGGACAGTGAGGAGGAAATCCCCAAGGGGATACCTGTATGTCCGGCCGAACCGGACAGTGAGGAGGAAATTATGAAATATGTTGTGGTTTTAGGAGATGGAATGGCAGACTGGCCAATAGAAAGCCTGAACGGAGAAACCCCTCTTTCCTGTGCAGAAACTCCCTGCATGGATGCACTTGCAAAGGTATCTGAGATTGGAATGGCAGCCACTATTCCGGAAGGAATGGCGCCGGGAAGCGATACGGCAAATCTTTCTGTTATGGGATACGATCCCAGGAAATATTACACAGGAAGATCGCCGCTGGAGGCTTTGAGCATTGGCGTGGATATGAAAAACAGTGATGTGGTGTATCGCTGTAATCTTGTAACATTGACGGAAGAGGATATACCTTACGAAGAGCAGAGAATCCTGGACCACAGCTCAGGTGAAATAAGTACAGAAGATGCAGATATTCTTTTAAAGGATGTGTGCAGAGAGCTGGAAAATGAAAATTATCATTTTTATACAGGAACCAGCTATCGCCACTGCCTTGTGTGGAACAACGGAAAAGTGCTGGAATTGACACCGCCTCATGATGTGCTGACGCAGAAGATCGGTTCCTATCTTCCAGATGAGGAACGGCTTCTCTATATGCAGAAGAGAAGTTATGAGATTCTGAAAGAGCATCCGTTGAACAAAAAAAGAAAAGAACAGGGTCTGAATCCTGCCAACAGTCTCTGGTTCTGGGGGGCAGGAACAAAACCGATCCTTACTTCTTTTGAGGCAATTCATCATAAAAAAGGTGTTATGATCTCTGCAGTAGATCTTTTGAAGGGAATTGCCGTAGGCGCTGAGATGGACCGCATCGTCGTGGAAGGAGCTAATGGCGGTCTTCATACAAACTATGAAGGAAAAGCCCGGGCAGCGGTGGATGCACTGACAAAAAAGGGATATGATTTTGCCTATATCCATGTAGAGGCTCCGGATGAAATGGGGCATCAGGGAAGTGTGGAACGTAAGATCCAGGCAATTGAGTACCTTGACCAGAGACTGATACGACTGGTAAAAGAAGGACTGGATGCGGCAGGTGAGGATTATCGAATGCTGATCCTTCCGGATCACCCTACACCTGTAAAGGTGCGAACTCATGTAGCGGAGCCGGTTCCCTATCTTTTGTATGACAGTACCGCACCGGAACAGCACGACTGGCATTATAATGAAAAAGAAGCTGCAGACAGTGGAAAGACAGTCAGTCACGGCTGGGATATGATGAAATATCTTTTCGGAGGAGAATTATGTTAATTGTAAAGAAATTCGGAGGAACTTCTGTGGCCAACAAGGAGCGTATCTTTAATGTTGCCCGCAGATGTATAGAAGATTATAAAAAAGGAAATGATGTGGTGGTTGTACTTTCTGCAATGGGAAAGTATACAGACGAGCTGATATCTATGGCTGCAAACATCAATGAGAAGCCGCCGAAAAGGGAGATGGATATGCTGTTTACCATAGGTGAACAGATGTCTGTGGCTCTTATGAGCATGGCTATGGACAGTCTGGGCGTTCCGGCTGTATCTCTTAATGCATTTCAGGTTGCTATGCATACTACAAGCGTTCATGGCAATGCCCGTTTAAAAAGAATTGATACAGAACGTATTAAAAGGGAACTGGACAGCCGTAAGATTGTTGTAGTTACCGGTTTTCAGGGAATTAACAAATATGATGATTATACTACACTTGGCAGAGGCGGATCTGATACTACGGCAGTTGCTCTGGCGGCAGCTCTTCATGCGGATGCCTGTGAAATCTATACAGATGTAGACGGCGTTTATACCGCAGATCCACGCAAAGTTCCTACAGCCCGCAAGCTGAAGGAAATCACCTATGATGAGATGCTGGATCTGGCAACGCTGGGAGCAGGTGTGCTTCATAACCGTTCTGTGGAAATGGCAAAAAAATATGGAGTGCCTCTTGTTGTGCGCTCCAGTCTGAATACAAGTGAAGGAACTGTTGTAAAGGAGGAAGTAACAGTGGAAAGAATGCTGATCAGCGGTGTGGCGCTGGATACAGATGCAGTAAGAGTTGCGGTGATCGGACTTAAGGATATTCCGGGAATGGCATTTAAGCTTTTTGATATTCTTGCAAAGAGAAACATCAATGTGGATGTAATCCTGCAGTCTATCGGACGTGCAGGAACAAAAGATATTTCCTTTACCGTAGATGGTAAGGATCTGGATGATGCGGTGGCAGTTCTGGAAGAACATCAGGCAAGACTTGGATATAAGGAGCTTCATTCTGAGAGAAATATTGCCAAGCTGTCGATTGTAGGTGCTGGAATGATGAGTAATCCGGGCGTGGCAGCCAAAATGTTTGAAAGTCTTTATAATGAGGGAGTAAATATCAATATGATCTCAACCTCAGAGATCCGCGTTACTGTTCTGATCAATGAAAAAGACGGCATCCGTGCTATGAATGCAGTTCACGATGCGTTTAATCTGGCAGACTGATAAAAATCAGAATCGAGCCCATTTCGAAATGATTTCGGAGTGGGCTTTTTGTATGATTCTTACATATAAATGTGCGAAAAAGCTGGAAATTTTGTGAAAATTCGTATATAATAAGTAAAAAATGACCAATGGAGGATAATCTATGAGAAAAAAATATCTGGCTTTTTTACTTGCAGGATGTATGAGTTTGAGTTTTTCAACAGCTGCATGGGGAGCTGAGGAACCTGAAGATCCTGCACAGACAGAGACATCTTTGGATACAGCAGGAGAGACAGAAGGGAATCCGCTGCAAACAGATGCAGAGCTTGGTACAGATATTTATGGATATCAGATAGAATATGCAGGAAATCTTATCCAGCTGCCAATGACTTATGACGATTTTACAGCTATGGGCTGGACTCTGAGTAAAAATGACAGTCCGGATACCATGATTTCTACAGGTTCCTATGGAATGGCTACATTTAATAATGGAGAAGTCAGTGCCTATGCTGATATGATTAATTTTGGAATTAATGAGGCACCTCTTTCCGATTGTCTTGTAGGAGGGATTAAGCTTGATCTGGCATGGGGAGATATAGATCTGTCCAGTCTTACAGTGAAGCTTCCTGGCGGGCTTGTTATGGGAACTTCCAATATAGAAGATATCAAGGCAGCATATGGAGAGCCAAGCGATACCTATGAAGGCGATCTTTATACAAAAATGACTTACCAGCAGGATTCCTATCAGAGAGCAGAGCTGTATGTATACAAAGAAGAAAATACCCTTCTTCAGGTTGATCTGCGGAATTTTAAAGAACCGGAAGATTTTGATAAAGGCAGTGTCAGCACAGAGGTTCCGGATATTGTAAGCAATTATAAGGCTCCGACAGCTTTGGGCGGTGATTTTATGGAGCCCGATGTGGAATTTATGGGAAGTCTTTACAGACTTCCGGCTCCGGTTTCCGCATTTCTTGATAATGGATGGGTAATGAAGGATGTTGCAGAGGATGCATTCCTGGAAGGCGGAGGTCTGGAGTTTATTGAAATGATGAAAGAGAATCAGACAGCTCGTTTTTCTGTTTATAACCTTACGGAAAATGCCACGTCCATTGAAAACTGTTTTGTGACAGAGCTTTCCTTTGGAAGCTACGATCCGGAGATTCTGGAGCTGAAGCTTTCAGAAAACATTACTCTGGGGGCAGACAAAAATGAATTGCTCACTAAAGCTTCAGAGAGAGGATATCTGTATGATGACAAGGATAATTATCTGACTATCTATCCGGACAAAGATTCCAAGCTGGATCATTATGTGGAATTCTGGTTCAATGAAGATGAAAGTACCACTCAGGCAGCCAGTATTACAATTCACCATGAACTGACAGAGACACCATAACCGTACAGCAGTAGTTTTTAACCGCTTATCCATTTTTACGGGTAAGCGGTTTTTCCTGATGGCGGAAGAAATAATAAGAAAAAGATATCGACACTTGTATCAAATCGTGCTAAAGTATCTAGATAGCAGTAGAAAGAGAGTGAGGAACGGTAATGAATGGAAACCGAAGATACTGGAAATCCTATGCAAAAGAATTTTTGCAGGGTAAATGGGGACTGGCTATTGTTGGAATGATGGCGGCTCCTCTTATGAATACGATCGGAATGGCAGTAACAGGAAGACTTTTTCCGGGAACTGCATTTCTTGCGTGGATACTTGGAGAAATTTTTCTTCTGATCGTTTCATTGTTGTCGATGATTGTCAGTACGGGTTATAATTATATGCTTCTGAACATGGCGAGAGGCAGGGAATACAGAGTAAGCGATCTTTTCTGCATGTTCCGGAAGGGCTCGGATGGTATTCTGGTAGCAGGCTTTATTATCTCTCTGATTGATACCGTGCTGATGATACCTTTTTATTATCTGTCAAATACTACAGTGCCGGCAGGAGAGACCATAGAAGCTCTTTATGCATGGATGAAGCCGATCATGCTCTGTATGCTTGTTGGAACACTTCTGGGAGTGGTGATCAAACTGCCTTTTTCCATGGCTTTTTATATTCTGGCAGATGAACCGCAGCTAAAAGGAACTCAGGCATTGAAAAAAAGTGCACAGCTGATGAAGGGACATATGTGGAAGTTTTTTATGCTTCAGCTTAGCTTTGTACCCATGATCCTTTTGTCTGTAGTGACATTTTACATTGCGCTTATCTGGGTTATGCCGTATATGCAGGCATCTATGACAGCCTTTTATATGGATGTGACCGGAGAACTGGAGGAGAGACGGAGAAAGCACGCACAGGAAATGGCCAGATGGACTCCGGAAGTCCTTGGATTAACCGGGGAAAACGAAAATTCAGAGGAAATGCAGGAACCTGAGGCTCATCGTACAGGGGATGATTATGACGCAGAGGCATAGGCGCTTTTCCATATGAAGGAGAAAGAGACTGACAGAAAAGAAATAACTGGAGGAAAACATGGATATTATTCAGATAATCACACAGGAGCTTAATGTAGAAAAATGGCAGGTAGAGGCAGCTGTGAAGCTGATCGATGAGGGCTGTACGATTCCTTTTATCTCTCGTTACCGTAAAGAGGCTACCGGATCATTAAATGACGAACAGCTCCGATCCCTTTATGAAAGACTTCTCTATCTGAGAAATTTGGAGGACAAAAAGAACCAGGTTCTTGGAAGTATTGAGGAACAGGGCAAACTGACTCCGGAGCTGAAAAAGCAGATTCAGGAAGCACAGACATTGGTAGTAGTAGAGGATCTTTACCGCCCATACAGGCCGAAGCGACGCACTCGTGCAATTATCGCAAAGGAAAAAGGACTGGAGCCTCTGGCTAATATCCTGATGCTGCAGCTGACAGAGAAAACTCCGGAGGAGGAAGCAGAAGCCTTCGTATCCGAAGAAAAAGGTGTGGCTGACGTAAAGGCGGCTCTGGATGGAGCAAAGGATATTATTGCAGAGCATATTTCTGACGAGGCAGACTACAGGATCTATATCCGTAAACTGACAGTTCAGAAGGGAACCGTGGTTTCTTCCGCTAAGAAGCCGGAGGAAGCTTCTGTTTATGAAATGTATTATGAGTTTGAGGAGCCTGTAAAGAAGCTGGCAGGTCACAGGATCCTTGCCTTGAACCGTGGTGAAAAAGAAAAGATCCTTACTGTAAAGATCAGTGCGCCAGAGGAAGATATCCTCAGGTGGCTGAGAAAACAGGTAATAACCAGAGAAAATCCCAAGACCTCTCCGATTCTGGAAGAGGTTGTAGAGGACAGCTATAAGCGTCTGATCGCTCCGGCCATCGAGCGTGAGATTCGAAGCGATCTTACAGAAAAAGCAGAGGATGGAGCAATTCATGTATTCGGAAAGAATCTTGAGCAGCTTCTTATGCAGCCTCCGATCGTAGGAAAGGTGGTTCTTGGATGGGATCCGGCTTTCCGTACAGGATGCAAGCTGGCCGTTGTGGATGCTACCGGAAAGGTTCTGGATACCACGGTCATTTATCCTACAGCACCTACTTCAGATGCGAAGATCCGGGCAGCGAAGGATACACTGAAAAAGCTGATCCGTAAATACAATATTTCTTTGATCTCTCTTGGAAACGGAACGGCATCAAGAGAATCGGAACAGATCATTGTGGAACTTTTGAAAGAAATTCCAGAGCATGTGTCTTATGTGATCACCAATGAGGCGGGCGCTTCCGTATATTCCGCCAGCAAGCTGGCTACAGAAGAATTTCCTAATTTCGATGTGGGGCAGAGAAGTGCTGCTTCTATAGCCAGACGTCTGCAGGATCCTCTTGCAGAACTGGTGAAGATCGATCCAAAATCTATCGGAGTTGGCCAGTACCAGCATGATATGAACCAGAAAAAGCTTGGAGAGGCTCTTGGAGGTGTAGTAGAGGACTGTGTAAATAAAGTCGGTGTGGATCTTAACACGGCGTCAGCTTCTCTTCTGGAATATATTTCCGGTATCAGCAAGGTGATCGCAAAAAATATTGTTGCCTATCGTGAGGAAAACGGTCGGTTTGAAAGCCGAAAAGAGCTTTTGAAGGTTGCCAAGCTGGGACCGAAGGCCTTTGAACAGTGTGCAGGCTTTACACGTATTACCGGAGGAAAGAATCCACTGGATGCAACAAGCGTTCATCCGGAGAGCTACGAGGCAGCTCAGAAGCTTCTGGAGACAATGGGATTTACTGCAGAGGATATCATGGCAGGAAAGCTTGCAGGAATTTCCCGTAAGATCAAAGACTACAAAAAGCTGGCAGAAGAGCTTGGGGTAGGAGAGATTACTCTTCGGGATATCGTAAAGGAACTGGAAAAACCGGCTCGTGATCCAAGAGAGGAAATGCCGAGACCGGTACTTCGCACAGATGTCCTTGATATGAAAGACCTGAAAGAAGGAATGATCCTGAAGGGAACGGTTCGTAATGTTATTGATTTCGGTGCTTTTGTAGACATCGGAGTTCATCAGGACGGACTGGTGCATATTTCCGAGATCAGTGAAAAATATATCAAACATCCGCTGGAAGCTGTCAGTGTGGGAGATGTGGTAGATGTTCGGGTGCTTGGAGTAGATATGAAGAAAAAACGTATCAGCCTTTCCATGAAAGGAATCAAATAAATAAATATAAGAAGGATTTATGCAGAATGAAGGCTGCCGGAAGCGATCAAGCTCCGGCAGCCTTCATTTTTCAGAAGATGATTTAAGTTTAGGAATTTATCCAAGCAGGGCGGAATCGTTGGAAAATTCCTGTCCGCTTGCTTTTTCAAACTGATCCAGAAGATTTCTTACGGTCAGTTTTTTCTTTTCTTCTCCCTCGATATCCAGTATGATCTTTCCTTCCATCATCATAATAAGACGATTTCCGTGATTGATAGCATCCTGCATATTGTGAGTGATCATCATAGTAGTAAGATGATCGCGGTTTACGATCATATCGGTGATTTCCAGGACTTTTGCCGCTGTTTTAGGATCAAGGGCAGCAGTATGCTCATCCAGAAGAAGAAGCTTGGGCTTTTTCAGAGTAGCCATAAGAAGCGTGAGAGCCTGCCGCTGACCGCCGGAGAGAAGCCCTACTTTGGAAGTAAGACGATTCTCAAGTCCAAGATCCAGAACCTTCAGCAGTTCTTTGTATTCTTCGCGTTCTTTACGAGTGATGCCCTGAAGGAGAGAACGTCTTTTGCCGCGGCGTTTTGCCAGAGCAAGATTTTCTTCAATTCCCATAGTGGCTGCGGTTCCTGTCATAGGATCCTGGAATACACGGCCAAGGTATGCTGCTCTTTTATGCTCAGAAAGTTTGGTTACATCTGTTCCGTCAATGAGGATCTGTCCCTCATCTACCAGCCATGTGCCGGCCACCGCGTTCAGCATGGTGGATTTTCCTGCGCCGTTTCCTCCGATGACTGTTACGAAGTCACCTTCTTTCAGGGTAAGGGAAAGACCGTTCAGGGCAAGCTTTTCATTGATGGTGCCGGGATTGAAGGTTTTATATATGTTTTTCAGTTCAAGCATTTGTATTACCTCCGCGTTTTGTCGGTTTTGCAAAATATTTTGCCTTCCAGTACGGAACAGCAAGGAAGACAGCTACCACAAGGGCAGACAGCAGTTTCAGAAGATCCGTGTCAATTCCCATCCAGATCACAGCCTGAAGGACAAGATAGTAGAGGATGGAACCCAGAGCTACGCTGAAAAGGCGGAGGGCAAAATTTCGGAAGATTTTGCCAAAGATGGCTTCTCCGATGATTACGGCAGCAAGTCCGATGACAATTGCACCGCGTCCCATATTTACGTCTGAAAATCCCTGATACTGTGCCAGAAGAGCACTGGAAAGAGCCACAAGACCATTGGAGATCATAAGTCCCAGTACCTTGCTGAAATCGGTGTTGATGCCCTGTGCTCTGGACATATTTGGATTACAGCCGGTGGCACGGAGGGAACAGCCGATTTCTGTTCCGAAGAACCAGTACAGGATGGCGATGAGCGCCACGATAAAAACTGCAACGATCAGGATGGTGTTCTGATTCAGGGGAACGCCTTTTACATTGCGAAGAGACACCAGAAGATCATACTTGCTGGCATTGACAGCCTGATTGGCTTTTCCCATAATCTTCAGATTGGCGGAATAAAGTCCAAGCTGAGTCAGGATACCTGCAAGGATAGCAGGGATGCCCATGACAGTATGAAAAATTCCGGTTGCAAGTCCTGCCAGCATACCGGCGCCGGTAGCGGCCAGCATGGACACCCAGATATTGTGTCCGCTCATAAGCATCATAATGCAGACGGCGCCTCCGGTACACATAGTACCGTCTACTGTCAGGTCGGCCACATCCAGAATGCGGAAGGTAAGGTATACGCCGATGGCCATGATGCCCCAGATCAGTCCCTGGGCAGCGGCTCCCGGCAGTGCGTTGATCAAACTCATAATTTCCATTGGGATTCCTCCTGTGTAACATAACCAGCGAGAAAGGAGATTCCTTTCCCGCTGGTTATGGTTCGTATATCATATATTTTATAGGGGATTGCTGTGGTTAATAAGGTACAGATGTCGTTTTTATTATTCGGCACTGATGGCTTCGTAATCATCCGGAACTTCGATTTCAAGCTCTTCGCAGATTTCCGGATTATATTTCTTGGTAAAGTTCGGAGCGTATTCCACAGGCATTTCTGAGATATCGGCTTCGCCTTTGAGAACCTTGACTGCCATTTTTCCTGTGGCAACACCGAGATCATAGTAGCTGATGGAAAGTGTGGCAACTCCGCAGCCGCTGCAGATACCTTCTTCACCTGCAATTACCGGAACCTTTTCCGGAAGGCAGATATTGTTGATAATTTCTGCGTTGGATGCAGCTGTATTATCTGTGGGTACATAGATCACATCACTTTCGGAAGCTGCTGTGGTAGCCACTGAAGAAAGATCATTGGAATCGGAAAATGCATAAAATTCACAGGTATAACCAAGCTCTTCCAGAGCTGCTTTTACCGTATCTACCTGATACTGGGAATTTGCCTCAGCGGAACAGTAGAGAAGTCCTACATTTTCTGCATCCGGAAACAGCTCATTAAGCATTGCTGCCTGCTGGTCAAGAGGAGCAAGGTCAGCGGTTCCGGAAACATTGGTTCCGACTGTGCCGTCAAAATCATCCAGATCAAGGGCAACACCGTACTCTGTAACCGAGGTTCCAAGAACGGGGATATCTGCTGTGCCGGAAGCTGCAGCCTGAAGAGCGGCAGTGGCATTTGCCAGTATCAGATCTACATCGTTGGAAACAAAGCTGTTGATGATGGTAGCACAGGTATTGGAATCTCCCTGGGCATTCTGCTCATCGAAAGTTACTTTGTCACCGAATTCATCTGTAAGAGCATCTTTAAAGCCCTGAGTAGCCGCGTCAAGAGCTTCGTGCTGAACCAGCTGGCAGATTCCCACATTGTAAGAATCATCTGCAGCCAGAACACTGATGCTGCTCATTCCTGCAGCCATAGCTGCAGAAAGAATAACTGCTAAAATCTTTTTTTTCATATTCTATATCCTCCTCTTAAATGGCTTTTTGTAAATTCCATTTTTATTCATGTGACTTTTACAGTATAACGCTTTAACGCCGCAAAGTCAAGAAGTGTGATGAAAAATAAAAGAAAAATATAGGCTGAAAAATATTTGTTAGGCTGAAAAAATAGTTAGAATTGTCTGATTGTATTGACAATTTACGCTGTTTTCGCTATTATTAAGGTAGTTTCAAAGAGGCGGGACCCGATGGTGTTGTGCCTCTTTATGTTTCATAAAATGTGCATCCCGCAGAAATGAAACCTTGCGGAGAATGGAGGAAAACAGGATGAAAAAAGCATTAGCAGTTGGTCTTGCGGCAGCTATGGCAGTTTCTATGACTGCTCCGGTATACGCTGAAGGCGAAGGAGTTGCCAAGGAAGATCTGAAGATCGGTATCATTTATATCGGTGATGAGAATGAGGGCTACAGCGCAGCTCATATGGCTGGTATTGATGAGATGGTAAAGAATCTTGGATTGGAAGATTCCCAGGTGATCGAAAAAACTCTGATCGGTGAGAACGAGGCATGTTACGATGCAGCAGCTGACCTGGCTGACCAGGGCTGCCAGATCGTATTTGCAAACAGCTTCGGACATGAGACTTATATTCTTGAAGCAGCAGGTGAGTATCCGGAGGTTCAGTTCTGTCATGCAACAGGAACTCAGGCAAAAGCAAGCGGACTTGAGAACATGCATAACTATTTTACTAATATTTATGAATCACGCTATGTATCCGGTGTTGTGGCAGGACTTAAGCTGAACGAAATGATCGAGGCAGGCGAGATCACAGAAGACAAGGCGAAGATGGGTTATGTAGGCGCTTTCCCATATGCAGAGGTTATCTCCGGATTTACTTCTTTCTATCTTGGCGCTAAGAGTGTATGCCCGTCTGTTACCATGGAAGTAAAATATACAAACAGCTGGGCAAGCTTTGACCTCGAAAAAGAGTGTGCAGATGCTCTGATCTCTGACGGCTGTGTTCTGATCAGCCAGCACGCAGATACAACAGGCGCTCCGACTGCATGTGAAGCGGCAGGCGTTCCATGTGTAGGCTACAATATTGATATGACATCTGTTGCTCCGAATACTGCTCTTACTTCCGCATCTATTAACTGGGGTGTATATTATACATACGCTGTACAGAGCATGATCGATGGAACACCAATCGATGTTGACTGGTGCAAGGGCTTTGCAGAAGGCGCTGACAAGCTTACAGAGCTCAACGAGAAGGCGATTGCAGAAGGAACAGAAGAAAAGGTAAAAGAAGTTGAGGATGCCATCATTGACGGTTCTCTTCATGTATTTGATACATCTACATTTACTGTTGACGGCGAAGAAGTTACAACTTATGAAAAAGACGGAACAGAGTATGTATCCGACGGATATTTCCATGAGTCTGAATATGCTTCTGCACCGGCCTTTGATCTGGCAATTGATGGAATCACATCTATCGTAGAATAAGACATACAGATGGCGGAGCTGCTTGTCAGCAGCTCTGCTTTTTTGTATGACGGATTATTTCCAGATTTTCCATTATACAAAAAAGCAGAGCAATCTGCAGTAAGTCCTTCAGAGATTGAGGGATTTCGAAGCGGATTTGTCCGCTTTGTTCTGGGAAATACCATGCAGTACATAAAAGGAGGGGACAGAAGTGGGAGAAAATTATGCTCTTGAGCTGAAGCAGATCACCAAGCGCTTTGGTTCTGTTCTGGCAAATGACCATGTGGATCTGGCACTGAAAAAATCAGAGATCCTGGCAATCCTGGGAGAAAATGGAAGTGGAAAGACTACATTGATGAATATGATCTACGGTATTTATTATCCGGATGAAGGTCATATACTGGTAGACGGAAAAGAAGTATCTATACGTTCGCCAAAAGATTCATACAAGCTGGGTATCGGAATGGTACATCAGCATTTTAAGCTGGTAGATGTTCTTACCGCGGCAGAAAATATCATCCTGGGACTTCCGGGAAAAGCTATGCTGAACATGAAAAAAGTTACGGCAGAGATCCAGGAGCTTGTAAACAAATATGGATTCGATATCGATCTGTCACAGAAGATATATGAAATGTCTGTTTCTCAGAAACAGACGGTGGAAATTGTCAAAATGCTGTACAGAGGGGCCAGGATTTTGATCCTTGACGAGCCGACCGCGGTTCTTACACCTCAGGAAGCAGACAGACTTTTTGATATTTTAAGAAATATGAGAGATGATGGATGTTCTATCATAATTATTACGCATAAGCTTCAGGAAGTGCTGGCACTTTCAGATCGCGTTGCTATTCTCCGCAAGGGAAAATATATTGATACTGTGGAAACGTCAAGTGCCAATGTTCAGAGCCTTTCTGAGATGATGGTAGGGGCAAAGGTGGATCTGGATATCGATCGTCCCGACCCTGTAGACCCGCAAAAACGTTTGGAGATCAAAGGACTTACCTGTAAGGACAAGGAAGGTGTTAAAACTCTGGATGATGTGGATCTTGTAGTCAACAGCGGTGAGATTCTTGGAATTGCCGGAATTTCAGGAAGTGGTCAGAAAGAGCTTCTGGAAGCAGTTGCCGGACTTCAGGCAGCCGAAAGCGGAACAATCCTGTTTACCGATGAGGATGGAAACCAGAAAGATCTGGCAAAAATGGATTCCGTAGAGATTCAGGAACTGGGCGTAAGTCTTGCTTTTGTTCCGGAGGATCGTATCGGTATGGGACTTGTCGGCGATATGGATATGACGGATAATATGATGCTGAGAAGTTATCATAACGGCAAGGGCGGTCTGCTTGACAGGCGAGGCCCTAGACAGCTTGCCACTACGATCAAGGATCAGCTGGAGATCATGACACCGAGTATTTCTTCTCCTGTCCGTCAGATGTCCGGAGGTAATGTGCAGAAAGTACTGGTAGGCCGTGAAATTGCCCAGAATCCGAAGATATTGATGGTAGCTTACCCCACCAGAGGAATTGATATCAATTCTTCCCATACCATATATAAGCTTTTGAACGAGCAGAAAAAACATGGAGTTGCAGTAATCTGTGTAATCGAGGATCTGGATGTTCTGCTAGCTCTTTGCGACAGGATCGCCGTTCTCTGCGGCGGAAAGATCAGTGGTGTGGTAAATGGAAGAGCTGCGACCAAAGAAGGAATTGGACTTCTGATGACAAAGCATGAAAAAGGAGGGGAGCAGTAATGAAAAAAGAACCTTTCTTAAAAATGTCCAGGCGTGAAAAGATCAGCTGGCAGAAAAGGCTTATGATTCGTATTGCGGCCCTGATTCTGTCACTTCTGGTCTGTGCGGGTGTGATCTTTCTTCTGGTAAGAATGAACCCCTTTGACGTGTATAAGGCTATCTGGGATGGAGCGCTTGGATCAGAGCGCCGTATCTGGATCACTATTCGTGATACCATGATTCTTCTGTGTATTGCAATCGGTCTTGCACCGGCATTTAAGATGCGTTTCTGGAATATCGGTGCTGAGGGACAGATCCTGGTAGGCGGTGCCTGTGCAGCGGCAGCCATGATCTATGCAGGTGACAAAATGTCTCCGGTACTTCTTCTGGTTGTTATGTTTGTATGCTCTGCGCTGGGCGGTATGATCTGGGGTATGATCCCGGCTGTGTTCAAAGCCTACTGGAATACAAATGAAACGCTATTTACCCTGATGCTGAACTATGTTGCCATGCAGATTGTGACCTTCTGTATTGTATTCTGGGAAAATCCAAAAGGCTCCAATACAGTGGGAATCATTAATCAGTCTACACAGGCAGGCTGGCTTCCGGAGCTTTTTGGACAGAAGTATGGATGGAATGTTCTGATCGTGCTGGTGTTTACTGTGGTAATGTTTATTTATCTGAAATACAGCAAGCATGGTTATGAGATCTCCGTTGTGGGAGAAAGTGAAAATACAGCCAGATATGCAGGTATCCGGGTGAAAAATGTTATCATTCGTACTATGGCGATCTCTGGTGCGATCTGCGGTATTGCCGGTTTTGTTATTGTCAGCGGAGCAAGCCATACCATTTCCACAGCAACAGCAGACGGACGCGGATTTACCGCTATCATCGTTGCATGGCTTTCCAAATTTAATACTTTTATCATGCTGGCAGTATCCTTCGGTATCGTATTTATGCAGCAGGGTGCGGTGCAGATTGCAACGCAGTATGGGCTGAATGAAAATGCTTCCGACGTTATCCTGGGAATCATCCTGTTTTTCCTGATCGGAGCAGAATTCTTTATCAACTACAAAGTTGAGCGTGCAAAAAAATAGGAGGAAGATGCAATGAGTGTACTTATTATTTTTATTCAAAAAGCAATTGTCCAGGGCATCTGTATTCTTTATGGTGCGCTTGGCGAGATTATGACAGAGAAATCCGGAAATCTGAACCTCGGAATTCCGGGAATTATGTATATGGGCGGAATTTCCGGTCTGATGGGAGCTTTCTTTTATGAAAAAGACAACCCGAACCCAAATGCACTGGTGGGAGTGCTGATCTCACTTTTATGTGCTTTTACGGTAGCGGCGCTGGGCGGTCTGATTTACAGTGTACTTACCATTACTCTCAGGGTAAATCAGAATGTAACCGGTCTGGCTCTTACGATTTTTGGCACCGGATTTGGAAATTTCTTCGGAGGATCCATTTCCAAGCTTGCCGGAGGTGTGGGACAGATTTCTGTTAAAGTAACAGGAAGTGCTTATACGGCAAAAATTCCAGGGTTATCCAAGATTCCGGTTCTGGGAGACCTTCTGTTCAGCTATGGATTTATGACATATTTATGTATTATCGTGGCAGTGCTTCTGTCGGTGTTCCTGTTTAAGACAAGATATGGACTGAACCTTCGTGCCATCGGAGAAAATCCGGGAACTGCTGATGCAGCCGGTATCAATGTAACCAGATATAAGTACCTTTCCACCTGTATCGGTGCAGGACTTGCAGGTCTGGGTGGTCTTTACTTTGTAATGGAATATTCAGGCGGAACCTGGACAGACAATGGGTTTGGAGACAGAGGCTGGCTGGCAGTTGCCCTTGTTATTTTTGCACTGTGGAAACCGCTTAATGCCATCTGGGGTGCGTTTCTGTTTGGAGCACTCTACA
>SAMEA3387494__coassemble_2005_pt1 | contig 29485 bp, 38 predicted proteins | sample SAMEA3387494__metabat2_high_PE_015 | metagenome-assembled genome bin SAMEA3387494 (sample SAMEA3387494) | Felis catus | biome: Faeces | place: United Kingdom | collected 2012
ACGAGTCACATCTGCCCTTATTTAGAACTATTTATTTCCCGATAGCCCCTTTTTTAATCTTTCAGATGATCAAGCAGCACTTCCAGCTCCCGATAATCTGCAATTAAATTCGATTCTCTGCGAAGAGCTGCGCTGTGGCGCATACCTGCCGTATACCAGGCTACATGCTTACGCATTTCCCGGATTCCGGTAAACTCACCTTTCTTTTCAATCTGCATACGGGCATGTCGAAGAATCATTTCCCGTATTTCTTCTGCTGAAGGTCGGGGCATCTTTTCTCCTGTCTGGAAATAATGATTCAACTCACGAAAAATCCAAGGATTTCCTCTTACTGCACGACCAATCATTACCCCATCACATCCGGTTTCTTTTAAAAGCGCTTCTGCTTTTTCCGGAGAATCTACATCCCCGTTTCCGATCACCGGTATCCGGACAGCTTCTTTTACTTTTCGTATGGTATCCCAGTCTGCCTGACCAGAATAATATTGCTGCCTGGTTCTTCCATGAACAGCAATCGCTGCCGCACCGGAATCCTCCATGATCTTTGCAATTTCCACCGGATCCACAGGATATCCTTCAAATCCGATACGCATCTTTGCCGTCACCGGCTTTTTCACTGCAGCTGATACTGCCTTTATAATTTTACCAATAAGCTTCGGATCCTTCAAAAGAGCGGATCCTTCTCCATTATTGACTACCTTGGGAACCGGACATCCCATATTGATATCCAGAATTTCAAAAGGTCTGTCCTCAATACTTTTTGCAACTTCTGCCATCAGCTCCGGTTCACTGCCAAACAGCTGAAGAGACACCGGATGCTCGGAAGAATCGATTTCCATCAGCGCTTCTGTATTTTTGTTATGGAAAGAAATTGCTTTTGCACTGACCATTTCTGTACAGATCAGACCTGCCCCCTGCTCCTTGCAAAGTTTACGGAAAGGCAGATCTGTAACTCCTGCCATGGGAGCCAGCACAAATGGATTGTCTATTTCTACACTGCCGATTTTCCACCGCATTTCCATAGATCAGACTCCGTTATCCACAGAATCCCCCAAAAGCTTTCCGCTGTCTGTGGATTCCTCTTTTAAACTATTTTCTTCCGGCGTTTCTCCCAGAAAGAAAACTCGATAATACATTTCCAGAGATTCCAGAAGCTCCCTTTTCTCTTCCTGAAGTTTTTTGATCTTCAGAACACTTCCAATTTCATCATACATAGCGTCTGCATCCAGAGCTTCTGTTTTAAACTGAAGATTTCCATCATCATCAAATTCCAATGTAAGGATTCCGCCAATCTCTTCTGTATAAAGAACACACATGATCTGAAGTTCCTGTTTTACTGCCTCGGGAAGAGAATTAAAATCCTGGTTAAAATAATATTTCTGCTCATAAGCGCTTGCGCCGCAGAGCACAATCTTATCCTGATACATAAGTACCTCCTTCATCTTTCCAGAACGCCCGGGCGTTCTTACTTTGCAACACACATTTCTGTTGTCCCTGTCAAAGACATCTATCCTGCCGACAGCTTACGGGGCAGGATCTACACGTAAGAATACAGACCTCTTACTGAAACCTCTCCTGCTCTCACTGTTTGTATCTTTCCTTCTCCATCCTTTACCAGAAGTTCCCCCTGAGCATTGATTCCCAGAGCTGTTCCCTCCCATGGCTCCTTTTTATCCAATATCCGCACTTCCTGATCTCTGTTTGCCAGAAGCCGGTTATATTCATTAAGCATTGCAGAAAGATCGCAGGTTTGTATAAATTTTTCATAATTTTCTTCAAACGCTTCCATCACAAGGCTGATCAGATCAGTGCGTTCATAATGTTTTCCCGTTTCCAGATAAAGAGAAGTAGCTTTATCCTGAAGGTCCTGCTCTATGTATTCCTGATCTACATTAATACCGGTACCGATGATCACATCTCGTATCTTCATTCCGTCCAGACGCATTTCTGTCAGGACCCCGCAGATCTTTTTGCGGGAAACCACCACATCATTTGGCCATTTAATAGAAACACTGACTCCCAGTTTTTCTATCGCCTGCGCCACACTTATGCCCATAACAAGGGTCAGCATAGAAGCATACTGTGGTTCAAAATCCGGTCTTAAAAGCAGTGACATCATCACAGAGCTTCCTGTCTGTGCCTGCCAGCTTCTTCCCAGACGGCCTTTTCCTGCTGACTGAAATTCTGCCACAGCCAGAGTACCGTGAGGAGCTCCATCCTGTGACAGTCTTTTGATCCATTCATTTGTAGAATCTGTTTCTTTTGCAAAATGGACGGTTTTGCCCGCCCATTTTGTTCTGATCTTTTTTAAGATTGTTTCCTGATCGTACATTATCTGTTCTCCGGCTCTCCCAGAGTAGCCACCATCACAGCTTTGATGGTGTGCATACGGTTTTCTGCTTCATCAAATACATGAGACTGAGCAGACTCAAAAACCTCGTCTGTCACTTCCATGTCTGTCAGATGAAATCTTTCTCCCATTTCCTTGCCGATCTTTGTTTTCAGATCATGAAATGCTGGCAGACAGTGAAGGAAAATAGCTTTTTCTCCTGCATTCTCCATAATCTCTTTCGTTACCTTATACGGAGTCAGTTCACGGATACGCTCTTCCCACACTTCATCCGGCTCTCCCATGGATACCCATACATCTGTATAGATCACATCAGCGCCTTTTGTTCCTTTTTCCACATCCTCAGTAAGAGTAATGCTTCCGCCGGACTGTGCCGCATAGCCTTTGCAAAGCTCCACCAGTTCCTTATCAGGGAAATATTTCTCCGTAGTACATGCCACAAAATGCATACCCAGTTTCGCGCAGGCAATCATAAGAGAATTTCCCATATTATAGCGGGCGTCACCCATATATACCAGACGAATACCTGCCAGATGTCCGAAATGCTCACGAATGGTCAGCATATCTGCAAGCATCTGGGTAGGATGATATTCATTGGTAAGACCGTTCCATACAGGAACTCCTGCATATTTTGCAAGATCTTCCACGATCTCCTGCCCAAATCCTCTGTATTCGATTCCGTCATACATTCTTCCAAGAACTCTGGCTGTATCGGCAATACTTTCTTTTTTGCCGATCTGAGATCCTGAAGGATCCAGATAGGTGCTTCCCATTCCAAGATCATGAGCTGCAACCTCAAAAGCGCACCGGGTTCTGGTACTTGTTTTTTCAAAGATCAAAGCAATATTTTTTCCCTTATAATATTCGTGAAGCTCTCCTGCTTTTTTCTTTGCCTTAAGATCTGCTGCAAGATCGATAAGATATGTGATCTCATCCGGTGTAAAGTCCTTCAGTGTTAAAAAATTTCTTCCTTTTAAGTTCATAATAATCCTCTCCTCATACCTGAAACAACTGTGATCCGCAATTCTTTTTACTTCTGATCCGAAGTTGTCTTTTCTAATATCTCTTTTTTATCATCTGTCACAAATTCTTTCAGAGATGCTGCAAGACCTGCTATTCCCTGCAGTTCTGAAGGAATAATGATCTTGGTCGCTCTTCCGTCAGCAGCCTTTGCAAATGCTTCCAGACTCTTCAAAGTAAGAACTGCCTGATCTGCACCGGCCTCTCTGATCATACGAATACCTTCCGCATTGGCATTCTGCACTTTAAGCACTGCCTCTGCCTGGCCTTCTGCTTCCTTGATCATACGTTCTTTCTGAGCTTCTGCACGAAGGATCGCCGCCTGTTTTTCTGCCTCTGCATCCAAAATAGCCGACTGTTTCTTACCTTCTGCAACAAGAATTGTGGATCTCTTCTCACCTTCTGCAATAAGAATTGCTTCACGGCGTTCACGTTCTGCCTTCATCTGTTTCTCCATAGCATCCTGGATTGCTGCCGGAGGAATGATATTTTTAAGTTCTACACGGTTTACCTTGATGCCCCATGGATCTGTAGCAACGTCCAGAGACGCTCTCATTCTTGTGTTGATCACCTCTCGGGAAGTAAGCGTTTCGTCAAGTTCCATGTCACCGATGATATTTCTAAGCGTTGTAGCAGAAAGATTCTCAATTGCCATAATAGGATTTTCCACTCCGTAAGCAAAAAGCTTCGGATCGGTGATCTGGAAAAATACAACCGTATCGATCTGCATAGTAACATTATCCTTGGTGATAACCGGCTGCGGCGGGAAATCCACCACCTGCTCCTTCAGGTTTACTTTACGGGCAACACGCTCAATAAACGGCATCTTAAAATGGATTCCTGTATTCCAGGTTGTTTTATAAGCGCCCAGCCGTTCCAGAACAATTGCATATGCCTGAGGCACAATTTTGATACAGGAAGCTGCAATCAGCAGCGCAAGAATTCCTATGATAATAATAAAAATCAAAAATCCCATGTTTAACCCTCCTTAACTTCTTCTACAATTAGTTTCACACCCTGTACTTCTTTGATCACTGCAACTGCTTTCTCCGGAATCTGAACATCGTCCGACTTTGTTCTTGCCATCCACTCTACATCTCCGACTCTGACCTGTCCGGTCTGTGCCAGATTATCTACTTTCTGAATGACAATTGCTTTTTGTCCGATCAGACGTTCCACATTGGTCTTTTCCACACCTCGGTTCATATACCGGACAGCAACCGGTCTGGTAAAGATCAGAAGCACCAAAGACACAGTTATAAACAGAATCCACTGTACCACCTGTCCGGCTCCTGCCCATGCGGCAAGAGCCGCCACAAGCGCACCTCCCGCAAACCAGATGGTAGTCAACCCTACCGTAAGCGCTTCAATGACCAGAAAAACCGCCACAAGTCCCAGCCATATAAAAGGCCCCATAACAAAGTCCATAAAGTTCCTCCTTTCCGCAAAAGCCTTTCAGGTACCATGATCAGACGGATATCATCCTCTTCTCTGTCTTGCAGCCTCATACATCAGTATCCCGGCTGCCATGGCTGCATTCAGAGATTCCACCTGTCCGCGCATGGGGATCCGGATGAGACGATCTGCAGCTTCTGCCGCCTGATCGGTCAAACCTTTTCCTTCATTTCCAATCAGAAATGCCGTTCCCTTCTGATAGGATTCTTCATGGTAGGCATTTTCTCCCCGGAGATGTGCGGCAAAAAAGCGGATCTCTCTGCCCTGAAGTTTTTCTTTTAATGATACCACATCTTCTACATATACAAAAGGCATTCTGTAAATAGATCCCATAGTCGCACGGATCACCTTGGGATTGGTAATATCCACGCAGGTTTTTGTAAGAAAGATCCCGTCCACACCGGCGCCCTCTGCTGTCCGGAAGATCGTTCCCGCATTTCCCGGATCCTGGAGATCTTCCAGAACAACAAGAAGCGGCTGTTCCTTTTTCAGAATATCTTCCGGCTGATAAGCCGGTCTGCGCAGGACTGTCATTACTCCCTGAGGCGTTTGTGTATCACTCATCTGACGAAAAACAGAATCGGCAACTGCCTCCCAGGATGTACGGGAAGCCTTTTCCATTACTTCATCGTCCTTTTCCATGGATTCCGATACATAAACCTTATCGATCCAGGAAAGAGGCGCCTCCAGAAACATCTTCCTTCCTTCCGCGATAAAAAGGCCCTGGTCTTTTCGTGCTTTTGCCTTCTGATTCAGTTTTATGATATTTTTTACCTGACTGTTCTGCAAACTGGTGATCATTGATAAAACTCCTTTATACACAAGAGAGGCCGCCTGATGGTGACCTCCGTTGTATCTGACTTACTGTTTTTTATAATTATGAGAAAGAGAATTGCATACTTCCCACATATACGGAGAAACATCTTTCTTCATTGCAAGAGCCTCATTGATATCAAAATCAATAAACTCTCCATGACGATATCCTACTACACGACAGGTTTTGCCCTGTACCAGAAGATCCACGGCAAGTGCTCCCATCATGGAAGCATAAACACGGTCTTTACATGTAGGACTTCCGCCGCGCTGCATGTGGCCAAGAATAGTGGCACGTGTTTCAATTCCTGTAGCCGCTTCAATACGCTTTGCCATGGCCTCTGAATGGCCGATACCCTCTGCATTTACAATGATATGATGCTTCTTTCCCGCCTTACGGCTGGCAATGATATTATTGATCAGCTTCTGCTCATCATAATCATACTTCTCCGGAATCAGAACATCTTCTGCACCGTTGGCAATACCGCACCACATGGCAAGATATCCTGCATTACGTCCCATAACCTCAATAATACTGCATCTCTCATGGGAAGTTGAAGTATCCCGGACTTTATCGATTGCTTCCATAGCTGTATTCACGGCTGTATCAAAGCCAATGGTATACTCAGTACAGGCAATGTCCAGGTCAATGGTTCCCGGAACGCCGATGGTATTGATTCCCAGGTTTGCAAGCTTCTGAGCACCTGCAAAGGAACCGTCTCCACCGATTACAACAAGGCCGTCGATCCCGTGCTTTCTGCAGATCTTTGCACCGCGCTCCTGTCCTTCCGGAGTACGGAACTCTGCACAGCGTGCAGTATACAGGATGGTACCTCCGCGCTCAATGGTATCTGATACATCTTTGGCAGACATATCTATGATTTCCTCGTTTAAAAGCCCGTTATAACCTTTATAAATACCTTTTACATTCAATCCGCTGCTCAAGCCTCTTCTGACTACAGCACGAATCGCAGCATTCATTCCCGGCGCATCACCGCCGCTGGTCAATACACCAATGGTTTTGATCTTTTTTTCTGCCATGATTTTATTCCTCCATCTTCCAGATTTCCTGATGTCAGTACAGAAAATCTCATCTGTTTTACACATATTCGGTTATAGTTTATAGCATTTTTACAAGTTTTTCAATACTCTTTGCACAAGTAAATATGGATTTTCTCCTTTATTTATTATGCTTTTTAATGCTTCTCACAGACTATTATATCTAATTTCCCATTATAATTACAATATTTTAAATTATTTATATCATTTTGGCGTAAACTCATTACATTTAAAATACCCTGTGAAGAAAAATAAAGCTTCTTCACAGGGCTAATAAATTTCCTTTTCCAATTATATTTTTCTTTACATAAAAAAATTGAAATGTTAAACTTTTATTGTTATATTTTAATGAGCCTGCGTGCGTGGAGGATAAAAATGAACAAAATCGGACAGCAAATCAAATTATACAGAAAGAAAAAGGGATATACATTAGAGGGTCTGTCAGAACGCTGTGGATTGTCTACCAGTTATTTAAGCCTATTGGAAAGAGGAAAAAACAATCCTACAATACTAACGATACAGGAAATATGCGCAGCCCTTGATATATCAATATCTGATTTATTTAATGATATAGAAAAAAACAGATTTATTATACGGAAAGACGAAAGAGAATTAATCTTTTCCGAAAAAGATACCGTAAAATATTATTCTTTATCTGACAGAGCATGGCCGGTACAGTTAATTACAATAGAAGTATCAGATTCTATTGAACACACCTCTCATAAACACGTTTTTTCTGAAATTGGTTTGGTTTTAGAAGGTAAAATGAAAATAACAATTGATGGTGAAACTACAGAAATATCAAAAGGAGACAGTTTATACATCATGCAGGGAAGTGAACACAGCTTTTATAATATCGGTGATGTACCATGTATTTCCTTATGGATCCAGGTTCGGAAACCCGAAGAAAAGTGAATTGTACTATAATATAACCAGCAGAAACAGCCCGATACTATTTTATCGGGCTGTTTCTGCCAATACCTGTAATAAGATCTGTATAAAATATTTTACCTTGCGGCATCACGAGCATCCTGTTCTCTTGCAAGCTGCTCTCCGCATGGAGTAATACAAAGCCCGCCTTTGCATGTACATCTCAGTTCGGACGGCAGCTGTTTACCTACTCGGAATAAGCTTTCAGCCGTCTGATCCAGGGGAATCAACGGATCGAATCCACCCATGACCATATTTGCAGATATAACCGCATTTGCGGCGGACATTGCATTTCTGTTGATGCAGGGAATCTGCACAAGACCTGCAACCGGATCACAAATGGTACCTAAAATATTCTGTACGGCACAGGACGCGGCCATACATGACTGCTCAGGTGTTCCGCCCATCAGGTAAACCAACGCGCCTGCCGCCATTCCGGAGGCTGCACCTGGCTCTACCTGGCATCCATAAAGTTCTGCAGAATAATTACAATCTTTGCTCATTACAATTCCAATTACAGAAGTAACAAACATTGCTTTTACTTTCTCTTCCCAGGTAACTCCCATATGGTTCGCTGTTCCAAGAACTGCTCCCGGGAAAATCCCCGCCGATCCGCCTGTAGGCGCACACAAAACAACGCCCATGGCACTGCTGTATTCCATTGTGGCCATTGCCCAGGGAACTGCTGTATTCAGCACACCCATATCAAGCGCTTTTGGATTTTTCTTTACATAGTTCTCAACTTTACCGGCTGTGGGACTGATGATACCAGCCATATCGATATCGCCCTTTAACGCCTCCTTTGAGCTATGTTCCATTGTTTTAACTACGCCTTCCATGTATTCCCATACTTTATCATATGTCCATCCACTACGGGCCATCTCGTATTCCATTCCCAGTTCCCACAGCTCTTTTCCTGTTGTTTCTGCAGCAGCGAGCATTTCAGCGGCACTTACAAACGGAAACTCTGCATGACGATTAGAAGGTACTGCAAGAACAGGTTTTACATATCTTACTTCTGTTACATGCTCCATGTTCTTTACATTTAACAAAAATTTTTCCGAAACGTCCTCACGTTGTTTTAAATTAATAAGACTTTTTCCTTCATATGTAGAAATTGCGTTTCCTTCGTCAGCCGGAAGTTCAGACTGTAGCTGAGCCATGAGCTTCTGTGCATCTTCTTCACAGTGATCCGTAAATATAAGAACTTCATAACAATCTCCAACAATTGCAACAGGAAAACCATCTACCTGCAGCAATTTAACAGTTCCGCCGCCTGTAGAATCCGAATGTACCTCAACAATCCGTCCTTCTGTGTTTTCAAGTGTTAAATGAGAAATATTTGGTACAATCGGCGGGAAATCTTCAATTACAAATTCAATATCAACACCTGCTTTTTTGGCATCTGCAAAAGCAGTACGAAGCGCCGGATCCTCAGGTCTTCGGCCTAATAAACCATTTACATAGCCCATATCAGAACGCTGGCCCTTGTACATCAATGTATATGCACCATCTTTTGCAAATGCAACAGTTGCTTTCTTTAAAGTACCAGGAAGCAGTTGTTGAGCCAGATAACCAATTCGAGATGGACCACAGGTATGCGAACTGGAAGGACCAATCATAATTGGCCCTACAATATCGTTAAATATACTTGGATTTTGTCTTTTCATGCTATTTCACCACTTTCTGCTATTTTAAAAACTCTTCTTCTGTATTTTTCCCCATATCATCTATTGTTATTTTAAATATAATGTAATAAAATAAAAATGTCAATAAAATTATTATATAATACTAAAAAATTCTAAATATATTTTTTTATATATAGTAAGTATATATAAATATTAAACAGCATTTTTGTTGAAACAGCAAAATATTTTTAATATATAATAAAATATTGTTTTTGTGAATAAAAAATCCCTGGAAGCCTCGGTCACTTCCAGGGATTTTTTATTCATAGTAACATGATCTAATTTCTTAGTTACTGTTAGCACATATATTTTCTTCCAAAAATCAACCTGATTTTTAGGAAGTGAGTTTTTTTTCGTGTCATCAGACTTACAGAATATTGATTTTTCCACACTTTTACAAGTTTTTCAATACTCTTTGCACAAGTAAATATGAATTTTAACCCTTGAATATCATTCTTTTTTGTGTTTTTTATAGATTATTATACCTGATTTTACACGATATTTACAGTATTTTAAATTTTTTCGTATCATTCGAGTATCACACACCGTCAGAAACAATAGTCTTTCTCATATCTTTACTGAATGATTGATAGGGGGACTAGCCCCCTAGAGGATATATTTGTATAGTTAATACCCAAACTGCGGAGTCGGGTTCATGCGGTAGTCAAGACTCTGCTGACCTTTTGTTACCGCCCTTGCCAGCACCTCATTGTCTTCTGTTTTTAATTCGGCATAACATGTTACATTGATCGGATTCTGCTGGTTGTTCATCATTGCCATAGCTACACCTTTGGCAACTGCATTTTCAATGGTTTGTTGGTCTAGGCTACCTTGTGGTGCTCTGGACATAATGCTGTCCGCGATCATGGACATGGTGCGCTTGTTTTCAAGTGGTAAGACAGCTTCTTTACCAGCCTCTCCAACACCGATTACAGAAGGAGCACCAAATAAACCACCGGCTTTATACCATCTTACGGAAGAACTCATTCGGTATGAATATCCGCTTCCATTGAACCATGTATTGGAATCCACATTAATATGTGGCATCGGAATGTGGACAGAAGAAATTCCGTTTGCAAAAGAGATAGCTGCGCTTCGCCCAGCATTATACATTCCATTTCCCATATTCGAAGATATACGGTTTGATAAATTAGAAAAACTTCTAACTATATTATTCGTCGCATTCCGGACACTTTCAGAAAGACCAGAAAGCATCGTGTCAAATATGGAATCTACGGATGTACTCATGCTCTGGATAAGTTGCTTGATTCTTTCTCCAAGATATTCAAACTTCTTGGTCATGATATTATACATGGATTCAGAAAAACTTCTTACGGTTTCTGTCATGTTTCCAAGTTCTGTGGATGCTGCAAGTTTCATTTCACGAAGTTTAAGTGTAACTTCTCTTGCGGAATTTCCCCAGTTAAGGACAGTTGTATCGTTGACTCCTACTGCTGATTGTTCGGCGGTTTTTTTCACGCTCGAAAGATTTCTTTCAGCATTCTTTTTCATAGAAGATGTATTATCAGTTACCGCTTTATTTGCTTTTCCCATTTCAGTGGTAACCGTCTGTTGTGCGCCTACAATATTGGTATCAACACTGGTTTTAACTGCAAGTGTTGCTTCTGGAAATCTTTGTTTAAGTTTTGATATAAATTGGTCAGCTGGAATTCCAGCCGCTTCTAATTGACCAGCCAACATGTTTAAAGCTTCTTGAGCTGTTGCCGATGATGCTAACGTATCATCCATAGACATTAAGATTCCCTGGTAAGTTCCGCTAAATTCTCCACCAGATAAGGAAAGCTCATACAAAGCATCTCTCATTCCGCCCATAGCATCTTTCATAGAAACTCCAGAAAGATCAATTTGTTCAGCGGTTCTTGAAAATCCTTCACCAAGTTGCCCCGCGCTTTCTGTTAGCAAATCGACATTATCCTTTACTTGTGCTGTCCAGTAGTTGTTATCCTGAAGGACGGTATTAACTGCATCAGTGGAAAGCCCCCATTCAGAAAACTTTTCCATAAGTTTAGTTGCCATTTCTTGAGCTGACAAACCTTCGTTTTCCCATGCATCCACCAGAGACCAAACTTCTTCAGCCTGATCTTTTGATAACGTTCCTAATTGTTGGAGTTTTCCGGCAAGATCATTAATAGAAGCTCCCATTGTAGATAATTTACCATTTCCACCCATCAGCTTTTCTACAAATTTAGCAAGCATACTTGTAGCAACTGGAAGAACTGCAATTAGTCCTATCCCTGCGCCAGATGCTCCTATTGCAGATAAAAGAGACTTAAATCCGCCTTTTGCCGCTGTACCTGCCGCACTACCTGTCAACTCAATAAATTTCTTAACCGCCTCAATTGGCTTTGCAAGTATACTAAATGATCCACTTAATAAAGTAGTCGCACCTGATGCAATCTTTGAAATTCCGTTCCAAAGATTCACAACGCCATTTAACAGTTTCCATGAAGCAAAAAGAGAACCAAACGTAACAACAAGAGCTTGCGTCTCTTCTTCGTGAGTACTAACCCAATCCCCAAATTTTTGGAGAAGACTTGTTATTCCCTCAAATGCTTTGATTACTGTGTCACCTGCCCATCGTCCCAGAGGCTTCAGAAAATCATCCAGTAACCACCTTGCCAACGGTTCAACGGCCTGTATTACTTTATCTAATGCCTCAAGTCCAGCTGAAAGCAGGTTCAGAAATTTAGGAACTGCATCCTGAATTGTCCAGGAAGCAATAGGGAGAAGCACTTCCTTCCAGAATACAGCAAGTCCATCCCCTACATGTTCGGCAAGTGGTTGTAATGCTCTCAAAAGCACATCAACACTTTCTAGCAAAGGCGTAAAATTAAGAGCCTCTGCCCATTCTGCAGTAGCCCCTGTTATCTTTTTTATAGTACCAAGAACTGTATTAGCTAAATCAAAAATGTGCTGTATTATACGCGTCCCAACTTCTGCTTTTTCCCAGGCTTCCTGAAATTTTCTTGTAATTCCTCCTATAGTATTTAAAATATTTTGAGAAATTTGAAGAATATTTCCCAGAAACTCTGCGCCTGTTCCATTCGTCCATACTTCCATGAATGAATTACCAACTGAAATTGCAACTCCTCTTAATCCATTCATAGCATATTGAGCCGCTGCTACTGTTGATGCTCCTTCTTTGTTCCATGCCTGTTCAAAAGGCTTAAACAAAGACCCAAATATCTTTTTAATCTTATCTGCAAAAGCTTGAATATCTGATGCAATTGGAGAGTCAATAAACATATTTTCTGGAAGAATCTCCCCTGATCCTATGATTGTGCCAGGTAAAGATGAACCTTCTGCTCCTTCAATTGCCGCTGTAAGCTGATTTAATTGGTCAAAAGAAAGAACTGAAAGGGTTTTCTTCAACTTTTTGGCGCTATTATTGGCTTTATCCAGAGATCCAGAAGAAGTTTCTCCAACTTTCTGTAAGCCTGAAGCATAATCTTGTACAATGCCAACCGCTTGAGGAACAAATTTTTTTCCGGTTAAAGCCGCAAAAAACTGTCCTACTTTATTAAGAGCCTGAGACATCATCTTGATGAAAGATGTTAATATAGGTGCTACCACTTCAACCACTGGGGCAAAAGCCACAGCAAAAGCATTCTTCAGCTGCATTAAGGCTGATACTACAGAAGAAATACTCTTATTGTAAGACGCTGAATACTGAACCAAATTATTGCTACCTTCTACAACAGCGTTTTGAATTGCAGAAATCGTCTGAAATACAGAGCTATAGAGAAGTGACATGCCCATCATTCGCCCGATCCCAAAACTATTTCTGCTACCTGCTCCTGAATTTCTGGAAAAGGTTCTATTTATTTTTTCAATCGTCTTTCGCATTTGCGGAGCATTTTTTAATAGACCTGCAAAGTTCTTTTTTAATTTTTCCGTAATTCCTACGATACTTTTTAAAGAATTTCGAAAACCATCCATCTTGTCCAGTAACGATGCAATGATATTTTTTAAACGTTCCCAAACTTTTGTACGCATCAACTTTTGAGATTCAGAATTTAATTCCTCCAATTTATCATTCAGAAAATCCACATTCATACCGATTCCATTGAATACAGCTCCTGCATTTGTTCCAAGCTCCTGAACTGCTTCACTAAAATTGGAAATATGAGCATAGGATTCTCCAAATACCGCTTTCATTGCTTCTTGACTATATCGCATGCTGTTCTGAAGAACATCTACACTTCGTATTTGATCTTCAATTCCAGGAACGACACTTCCTCTATCAATAGGTATATTCGCAATCTGTTGATCCGATAATGCTTTCAACTCTACTTGTTTAGCCTTGAGAATTTCTAATTTATTGGTAAGAATTGAAATGTCATATTCGAGAGAACGAAAGCCTTGAGTATTAATGTTGGCACCAATATTTTTTAATTTTTCTTCTTTTTCAAAAAGCCTGTCCAATTTAGAGGAAGTTTCCTCTATTTGCTTTTCTATGGAACTTAAACTTCCTGTTGCCGTAAAATCCAGCCCAACATCCTTAAAGTAATGTCTAAGAGCTTCAATCCCCGCTTCTAAACCAGACGCATTAAGCCCCAAATCAATAGGCTTTCCGTCTAATGCATCAACTGACTTTCGAATTTTCCCAACACACTTTTCAAATTCGGTTCCAGATTTCAAACTTTTTGAAAAATCAAAACCACTAATATTTTGAAGTCCTTGAAATTTTTCTCCAAGCTTTCCCAGTGTCTCTGCAAGTTTCTCTAGAGATCGATTAGCCGAATCAGCATCTGATTTAATTTGAAGCTCTAATGTATCAATCGTATTATTTACCATAACTTCACCTCCAAACTTTACAAGGGCAGCGACTATCTGCTTAATAGCCGGTTATAACAAGAAAAGCGGACAACTACACTCTCCCATATGTAGTCAGCCGCTTTCATTTATTAATATTGGTTATAAAAAAATTCGACTTTTTAATCTATCATCTCCTTTTGCCCAGAGAATTTCTGGAAGCAGACAATAAATAGAACGCCGAATTGTCTCTTCATCATTAAATGTTGAAATATTTTTTACTGTCACATTTCCTTTAAAACGCTTCTCATAAAAAGAATACAGATCCCAAAGGATTACATCCGGAAGCTCGTCCAATGGCTTTAATATTTCCAAAATTCCGCGCCACCCATCTACTGCCTCATTCAGTAGAAGAGATCGCGTCTCCTTTATTCTTAACAGCGGGATCATCTGTATCCGCTCAAACTCCTTTGCACTTATAGTATTCTTCAACTCCGCCGGAGTATATTTAAAGTTAAAACTGTAAATATGTGCTGTATGTGCGTGGTACATTTTTTTTAATTTTTTCAACTGAAACATATTCATATTTATCGCCTCCAAATGAAATAGACTGCTAGAACCATTTCCACAAAACAAAAAAGATTTCCGATAATATCTGATTTATTTTCTAAACTTTTACCTGCCTGATAGCCAAATAAGCAGGCTGCAAATATCAGAAACAAGGTGGTAAATACTCGAATTGAATTTAATATCATTATATTTCTCCTTTTTTATTTTTTTCGGACTTTTTAGGTGTTGGATGTACTTTCGTAATAACCGCTGTCAGTTCATTTCCAAAAACCGTCTTTCTAACACCTACACCGATTTCAAGATAGTCTCCTATCCTCGCAACATCATCAAAAGCCTTAACTCTGACTTTTGCACCAGCATAATCAATTTCGTAAGTATAAAGTGTGTACCGCTGCCCAGTTTTGCTCGTTCCTTCATAGCTACTTTTTCCGATAACTTTATATTTTTTATTCTCCATTCTTTTATTCTCCATTTCTTTCACTACATTATAATTTTCGTTCTAGTTCGGCTTGTAGGAGGGTAGGCGGTATATTCCTACCCTAAAAAAACTTTCAAGCCTTTTTTGTTTTTATTTTCCATAACCTCTTACATTCTGTTCTGAATTATCCTCATAGACATAATCAAGGCGGCCAGTATCAATAAACCCTTCAACCGCTTTCTTATAATCGCCATCCATCAAGGCCAACTTGTCCATAAAGTCCGGCTCCACACTTGAAAGCTGCTTAATTCTTTCCTGTTTTTCCGTTTCGTTTTCGATATTTCCGACCAGATCATAAATTCTTTTTTCTTCCTCTTTTGTCAATTTGTATTCTGTCGGAACCGCACTCTGTCCCCATAATTCCCCAGCTTCTTTTATGGAATCATTTTTTGTTAAAAAGTTTGAAGCCATTGCCAACATATACGCCGGTTTATCTTCCTCCAAAAGATCACGCCCGATAAAGTCCGGGTAATGGCCAGCGTAGGCAGTTATGGCGGTTACTGCGTTATCATGTACTCGGTGCAATGCGCTCATAAAGGCCTTAGAATCTGGAGCTTTAACATAGTAGCCATTTTCCTTGGCAATCTCCGAAAATATACGGGAACCAAAAAAGCTGTTTTTTGTTTCTCCTTCCAGAACCCTCAGCTCCTCAACTCCCAGAGGAATCTCGAAATTTCTAATACAATTCAGTGTCTGAATCAAATTCCCGTCAATCGGCTTAACTAACCACTTTTGAAAGTCTTTTTCGATATCCTCAACGATTAAATCAATTTCATTCTTTGCGATTCCCCGGGCGACATCAACTTTACTTCCTACATCGATCCAAATCTTACGGCTTTCCTCTCGGAATGCTTCATCGCTGTATCTCTGCCGGGCACGCTCTATTCTCTTTGAATAGTCCCGAAAATGTATATCTGCCTTTTTCTGATATTCTGTTACAACTGCTTTAACTTCTTCAAATCCTGTCGTCACTTATTCATTCCTCCTCGATATATCCGCCTGCTTTTAATGTTTCCAAAACTGGATCAACGTTAGTTGCTGCCACAATCTCCGGCGGCTCTGTGCCATCAATAAATGGGGTAAGTGCTTGCCGTAACTGTTTCTCTGTGGGCTTCCCGCCAGATAAACGCATAACCATTCCAACCGCCGGAGACTTCGCCTGTTCCTGCCTTTTTTTCTCTGTTCTAAGTCGCTGTAATTCAAAATCTGATAACATATTATTTTGCCCTCTCTTTCATCATTTCAATTTTATTATTCAATTCTTTAACAACTTTTTCTTTGCACATTTCAAGAAAAGCCGCCGCACAAGCCATATCTTTCTTACTGCCACAATCATCACTTGCAAAAGCCATATAAGTATTGAATTTCAAAAATGTTTCAATAGCTTCATCTACTGCCTTATCTGACAATAAATTTTCATCACGGTTATAACTCCAATTCATATCGATTTCCTTTCTATTCAATCGTAGATCCTACTTTGTACCATTTTTTGGTTTTACCATGGAAAATCATTCTTTCCCCTGTATCAATTAAAAATGCCGTACTTCCTGGATGAACGTAAAGCGGTAATTTAGACACATCTGCGCTAAACCCCTGGTAAGTTCTTACCATACCATTTACACTTATTGCTTCAAAACTGCCTAAATCCCAAATTTCGTCTCCCAGCTTATAAAACACACCATCAATAACCATGTTTTTATCTGCTTTCATTCTCGTCTCTCTTTCTAATACACGCAATAAAGAACCAGTAAGTATCTGGGAAGTTTTCCTTTAATTGGCGTTTCTGGCTCCATGATAGTTTCTCGAATTCTTCCAATGTCCGAGGCGGTTCCCGTATCTCTGCCATGTTATTCTCCTTTTTTCAAATTTTGAAATTTTTCGGTTTCAAATATCAAAGGTCTTTTTATTTATTTCGGTCGCTTTCGGGCGTTACCCGGTCTATTCAGCCACCCTTATTAGACCCCTAGCCGCATATAAAAAGGACTGTCCAAAACTGGATAGCCCTAATTACAATCACATATTTTCTTTTATCTGTCTTTTGTATTTATAGAATGTATTTCTTGCAATTCCCAAAGTTTCAATAATTTCTTTATCTGTCATATTGCCGTTAAAGTCCTTAGACATTTTCACAATCTTTTCTTTCATGGCTACAGCTTTCTTTGTTTCTATCCTGCTGCCCTCTGCCCTGCCTATCTGCTTGCCTGCTGCCCTCGCTCTTGCTATGCCCTCTCGTGTTCGCCTATGCAAGTAATCAACCTCATGTTCTGCTGTCTGAAAAGCTACTTCAATTTGTTTCTTTGCAAGTATCATTAAATACTGGTTCACACCTTGCAATATACAATCTATATCGGTTCCCGTTAATTGCACATTACTTTCTAAGGCTTTTCTAAATACATCAGTATTTAAGTGTGGCTCTTTAATGAACACAAGGTTAATACCTCTATTAAACAAATCAAGATATACTTCAAAGCCCTCTTGTGCTGTTCTGCTCATTCGGCTTACTTCATCAAGTACAAGTGTATCATCGGGCTTTATTGCCTTTAACAGCTTATTCCATACAGGCCTGTCCATTGTGGTTCCTGTATAGCTTTCTGAAACAATAACGGCAGCAGGATATTGTTGCTTTATATTGTCAATCTGCCTTTCTATTTTCTGCCTCACTGTTGACACCCTCACATATCCGTATATAGTACACATGGCTTTACCTCCCGTCCCGTATAATACATATTTAAACGTTCGTTAAAATCAACACTATTATAATAGCATTTATGCAAGATAAAGTCAATATTTTTGATACTTTTGCGCAAAGGCTTATTTTAATACTTTTAAGAAAGTATATTTCATTATAGTTATAATGACTGTTTTAAAGGCATACCCGAAAAATATTGTTCTGGATCTGCCAGGTAAGAAGATTGAACCTTCATCAGAAACGCTCTCATATCCTTCACATCTTCTTCTGCTGAATCCGCTCGTCCGGTAAAATCAAATGGTTTAAACAGACTAAAGTCATAGTCTTTCAAGAAGTGGGCGTAATAATACTCCCATTTTTCATTAGGTGTCCTTGCCGATTTTTCCAATACCAGAAATTCCAGCCTTTTCTCCTGATATTCAGGATCGTTCTCTTGCTGAAGGCGTTGTTCTTCATTTCCTGGCATTAATGATGTAGCCATGAATTCCAGATTAACAGGCATCCCATTCGAAGGATAATATTTATTGGGAGGAATCTCTTTCAATTCATTTTTACGCTGAGCGACCTCTATGTCATACAAAACACGATAAGGCAGCAATGTTTCTTCCATCTTTAGTCTTGCCACAGTTCCGCCCAAAAAAGCAAAACATTGTTGTTGTTTCTGGTCTTTTCGCTGTTCCAAAATCTTTAATGCAGCTTCTCTCTGTCTTTGATCAAACATAATTAATCTCCTTTCCCCGGAACAAACTCCCCTGTTTCATCATCCCATACCAATCCAGCATCCTCTATCTGCTGTTCAAGAGGAATACTGGACGGATCCGATTTCGGTACTAATTCAACAGTCTTTGTGTCAGAATACCCAAAATGATTTTTTTGAAGCCAAATTGAATAAGCAAAGTTAATTTTCCCATTTAATGTGAAATCCGTGAGAAGAGCATTAATCAAGAGCTTAGCTCTGCTGATGATTTGCCCAGCCTTACTGTTCGAGTCTTGCTCCCAATTCCACAAAACCTGGCGACTTGTTCCCAGTGCAAGAGCAAGCCCCTCAACTGAAGGCTTCAAGTCGCGTTCCTCACAGAATTGGAAATACTGTCCAACCCTCTCTTGTACCTGTTCTATATCATTCTTGCGCACTGGTGGCATCTGGCGCAGATCATCAAATAAACTCACCTTCTTACTCATTTCTCCCGGCTTCAAATCTGGCTTTTGATTCGTTGGAAAATTGCTGTTTTTGTTTGACATTCATTTCACTTCCTTTCATTTTTTTAAATGTCAATAATACTGGCGCATGTTGCCCTTGTCCCTTACTCTCCAAAATCTCTCTCGCAACCCCCATAAAATGTTCCATCCCTTCTCTCATTTGCTCCGCCTTTCCAGTTCGGAAATAATAATCAACATCAGATCTTCCATGAATTGATATTCTGGTATATCTTTATATTTTTTTCGGATGCAATCGCTTTCATCGACAAGATTTCTCCAATCTTCATCTGTGTTATTGTGATTGAACCATTTTTTATGAAAATCCCAAGCCTCTCTCCAAATTTCAAAATATTTCTCCTTAAAGTCCACTCTGTCACACTCCTTTCTTTATCTGGCCAGGTAAGAAGTAATCGTTTATTTCTCATCTTTTCATATAGTGTATAGAAATATGAGGTAGTAAGCAAAAAAGCCTTATTTTATGCGGTTCCTGCTTACTTCTCATGTGATGTAATAAAGGGGGCTTATTACTTCTCAAAAACGCCCTTACTACATCAAGTGAGGAATAAATAAAAAGCCTTATTTTATGCGGTTTTCAACCTTATTACCTCAAGAAAAACTACTCTTAGTGAAAATCCTTGTCTATCAAGTATGAGTAAAACGCTTTATTTTGTCCAAATCCTTCCGACTTGCCACCAAGAACGCCCTTTTCTCTTAACTTTGTTTTTGCCCTGCCCAGTGTGGCTTTACTTACGCCGAACGCTTTCGCCGCTTCATCTAATTCCGCTGTTGGTTTCTTTCCATTTCGTAAAAAATCAAGAATAAACTGTTCAGCGTCTTTTCTCTGTGGGGCTTGATATGATGAATAATCACGCTCTTTCACAAAATCCACATCATGTTTATCTGAATACTCGCAAAACTGAGCCACACCGTCATCAATAGAAAATATGGCGGTTTCTCCCAATACTCCATAGTTTGACTTTTCATGTGACAAGTATCTTTTTCCTTTATCGTTTGGACATTCTCCGGCGATCAATACAGATCGGGAAATATCCCAAATATCTGCTGAATCAGCCATTCGATTCCGTCCATACACTCCTTGACGCTTATTTGTATGCAATACAATCAATGAACTCATGCCCGTTTCTTCCCCGATTCCGATAAAAGGGTTTAAACAAGCCCTCATTGCATTTCTTTGCCCCATTTGAACATCTGAGGGAACAAATGATTGCAATGGATCAAAAATAGAAAGTGCCGGTTTAATATCCATTATTATTTCCTTCAACAATTTACTGTTAAATTTTATTTCTGCAAAAAGTTCATCTTTCAAACTCACAGAATAAATGTTTTTCAAATCTGCCCCGGCTTTTCTAAGTCTTGCCCTTAATGTATGTTCAATAGAATCCTCTGAACTAAAAAACAGCACCTTTTGAGGTTCGCACTTTGCAAAATCCTCTGGTACTGTATCAAAAAACACTCTGTTTCCAGAACTTACCGCCGCCGCTATTCCGCACCATGTCGTTGTTTTTCCCGATCCGCCATCTCCAGCCAGTGACGTTATCTGCCCTCGTGGTATATATTGAGATATAAGCCATTCACTTTCTTTTTCTTCCACTGAATCCATTGTTAAAATGGTAGGAAGTTTTATATTACTACCACTCAATCTTACACCTCCGATCACGCCCAGGAACCCGGCACAACTCAAAATCCCTTTGTGCTGTAATTTCCCTTATTTCTTCCTCTGTGGCTTCAAATGCCCCAACCTCTGACAGTATAGCCAGACAATCCAAAAGCCACGCCGGACGGTCAGAAGATAACCCTAAGTCTAAATTAGGTTTCATTCTCCTGTATGTAGCCATATCGGCAGCAGTTAAAATATCAAGCCTATATTCTGCCCCCTGTATCTCATTCATAACATAAGCCCACAAGTCGCTGAATGGCTCAATTTTGCCTTTTTCAAGCACTAGCCCATATTTCCCTAGCTTGTCCTTTAATCGGTCTATTTCGCCAAATAAAGCAGCATGAAATGCTTGTTTTCTGGCGGCTCTCTTGCGTTCCTCTGCCTGCTGTCGCTGTATTCTTTTCCGGGCTTTTTCCTTGTCCTGTCGCCTATCAGAAGATAAACCATAGTAGGCTGATAAAATTTGTAATGCCTGCCACTGATTACAGTTTTTAATGTGGGCGTAAAACCCAATAATGTCCCCAGATTTATTTCCTCCAGCAAAATCGCAAAACCTATTATTTGACGGATAAAGGCAACAACTCCATGTCCTATCTGATGATATTGGACTTTTGACAAAAAAATTAGAACCTCGGCGGCGTGGTTCCATGTAATGATCTGTAGCTATTCTTAATATCCCAATTCTACCTAATTCTTCAATCCTCATTTCAAAATCTTCTTTACTCATAAATACCGCCTTACTTTAAACCTTCCGCGGATGCTGTGAAGTACGCATCCATTTTTTCTTTCAAATATAGGTTTTTTCTACCTCCAGCTTTCGACAGCGCTCCAGCTGCTTTGGCGACCTCGACTAATTTTTTCTTGCACAAATTATATCTGGCCCTTGCTTGAGTTTCATTTAGAACAAATACCTGTTCAAGATTATTTTCCATGTTCATGCTCCTTTCTCAAAACCAAAAAGGACACCTGTTTTTCCAGATGTCCTAATTTCATATTATCATTATAAAGCATATTGGCGCCCCCTAGGAACTCACTTTTCATAATATCATTCTAACACGGAATAAGTGCGCATAGGAACTCACCTTTGTCTTTATACCATAATAACACACTTGAGCGCCCCCTAGGAACTCACTTTTTTGCAGATTAACTACTTTGAGCATATTAAAAGGAGCCCTCCCGCTAGTTGGATAGCTCCTTTTCTTATAATCGGACTTGTCCTGCTTCATGCTCTAATGAGCGATAGGCGTAAAGCTGAATCGAACAGCTTCAAGCACCATGTACGCCTACTATATTGACCCTTATCTTTCGGCATTTCAGCCGATAACCGGAAAGCGGAATTGAACCGCTTAAAATGCACCATGCCCCGGCTGTACTGTTTTTTTTATTATCCTTCACTCAAATACAAATATTCCAGTAGCTTATAAACTCGCTTTAGTGTATATTCGCTTTGCACCTTGTCCAGTAATTCAACAATCATTTTCTTGTAATCCATGCTCACCGCTCCCCTCATTTTTCATTCTTTGCGGCTGAATATCCACAACAGTACGCATATCTAAAAACATCTTCATTATAAGCAGCTATGTAATTTTCAAATGCCCTGACCATTGTTTTGTATTGTTCTGTCACAATACCCGGGGTATCTTCTCTGTTTTCTAGACAGTCAGCATATATTTTCTCAAATTCCTCCGCACTTGAAAAACCATAGCCTGGAAAATCATTCTTCTTCATTTTCGCTATCCCCCTTTAATTCCCGAACCACTATAGTATTGATAGCTTCTTGAATTTTGCTTATATAGTCAAAAGCCATATTTTCAAACATATTCGCCTTATTCTTGTTTGCGTACATTAGCAACGCTTCGTTCATGGTTTGCGGTACTGTTATATCTGTACTTAATTCCAACGCTTCATTAAGTGCAAATATTGCCTTATCAAAATCAACGTCTAAGCACTCTAATTCTCTTATTATTCTTTTCATTGTTTCCTGTTGGTCTCTTATGATTTCGCTTGCTAAAGATTGATTGTGCATTTTCTAAATCCTCCTTGATTTTCTGCCGGATAAACCGTATAATCAAGACATATCCGGCTTTTATGTGCGTGTCCGGGTTATTCTGCCTTTGGGGAGTCTGCCAACTCTTCAAGGGCTTTTTTCAGTTTTTCCAGTTCCTTCATGGTGTTATCATAGGTTTCCAGCATTTTGTAATATCGCCATTCTGGAATCATAATCATCTTTTGTGTGTTCATGCTTCATCTGCCTTTCTCATATATTTCTCATATAAATCCATAACAGAATCAGAAACGCCATTGCTATATATCTTCCGAATATCATCTATCATATTCGGGTGCAGCTGTTTCAGCCATTTCAATAAATCAGAACGGCTATTCACAGCTAAACTTTTTTGATCTCCGACAAAATCAATTCTGTATCTCATGCCGCCACCTCCTGCACCTGTGACCGCCCAAAGAACCGGGCTTTATATATGGCTCCATCTCCTTTACTGCCCCAAATCAGATCAGCACCAAATAAAGCCTTGCTGCCATGAATAACCTCATATCCCAGCTTTTTCCATTCACTCCATGTATTTGTTTCCTCTGTGACCTCTGCAGCTTCTTTGGCTCTTTCAATGCGATTCTGGTTGATTTCAATAGCCTTTGCAGACAGAACACCGCCCAAGAACACAAATAATAATTCAAACACTGACATCTCATTCTCCCCTTTCAAAATTCACGAAAACGCCCTCTTCACTAAACATGAATCCAATTTGAATCAATTCACCATCCTCGAGTTTCACAGCATCAAGGAATACACGTTCACCATCATCTATGTTTTCTATTGAAGTGACGAAAGCCCCTTTCAACAGTTCCAGGTCACTCAGATCTGTGTTATTGTAGACTCTTTTCTTCTCTGGCTGCTCTTTTCCTTCTTTCGAATCTTCTAACAGATACAGTGCCTCAGCAGCTTCCAGATCCTCAATTTTGTTTTTTTCGGCATAAGCCTCGACTTCGCAGTCGAACAACATTTCCGCCGTGTCGGAATCAACTCCACATCTGTCCATGATGTTTTCAACCATTAAATCCTTTTTAATCTCCATGTCCATAACATATCTTCCTTTCTTTTTAATTTTCTGTATATCTCTCAAGAAGCGTTACTGCTTCGATAAGAGCTTATTTGAGTCTTTCCACTTGTAATATTCTGGATTGACATAGATTTTCTCTGAGGGTCTTCCTTTTCCCTGGCTCTCTTTCACGATAGCAATATATCCATGCTCTACCAGACATTGAAGCCCCGGCTCCATCTCTTCGGCATTTTTGAATTTGCGACATAAACGAATTGCATCTCTTTTGCTAATAAAGTCCTTTAAGTCACATAAGTCACGCTGTTCTAAGTGTGTAATTATATACTTAGCATCCTTAATATCCTGAGTCTCCATTAAGCCCATAATGTCAAAAGCCGCTTTGGAATGTTCCAGATAATATTTTCCAATCGTTATAGCTGATTTCATGGTCTCTTCCTCTAAAGGAACATTAACAGAATTAAGCCTATGTTTTACTACATGTAATATACCGGCTATCCTCATAGTGTTACCATGTAGCTTTCCTGCCCAATCCTCTATAACTTCTAATTCATTAACTAATCTTTCTTCTATCCAGTAGAAGAATTCCTCTGCAAGCTTATCTGCTTTATCACTTAACTTAATAGTACGCTCTATGAACCCATCAAGATCAGGAATGCTAAGAAACTCCTTGCATAGATTCTCATATTCTTTCTTTAATTTAATATTAATAGTATTAAGTCTATATGTTCTTTTACCTATCTTCGTATTTGGCATACAGTATAAGAATCTAGCTAATAGACCACGCCCTCTGAAATCTTCATTATCCATGATATCTGCAATGACCTTTGGTTGTACTGCCAAGCCTAAAGTCAATAAAGGCTTCCTCATTTCTACACTCTCTCGCCCTACTCGTACAGAAGAATACGGTTCCCCTGAATAAGCTTTCAGAAATATATCAATGTTAGGGAACTGACTATATCTTCCTGCCATTATGCCAAACACACCACCCTCAGCAGATATGATTGCCATTCTTTCATTATTATCCTTCATTACTCTTGCAAGTGCCTCTGGTGTAATATCATCAACTATAAGCTGTACTGGCTTTACTTCCTCTTTTTCAAGAACTTCCAAATCCTGTTGACAGATAAGAGCATCCTGTAATGTACACGTAGGATTATCTTTCTTTGATAGGTTATCCTGTACAGTCTTTAACCTTCCCTGAATAATTTTCTTTTTTAACCCATATTCCTTTATCTGGGGGAGTCTTCTTTCATTCTCTTCCTGCATGTAGTCATATACTGGCTGTGTCGCTTCCTTTAACGCTGGGCTCTTACGTTCTGATGGTCTACCTATTGCTACGGTATATAGATTCAAAGGTTCAACCCATCCAGGTTTAATATATATCTGGAACTTACCTTGAACACATAAGGCCATCGTGTCTAAGACCATTGTGGCCTCCATATCCACAGGTACTTGAAGTGTATCAGCTATCCCTTTGGTGTAGTCTTTTATAACATCTGGAAAACACTCTATAGGAAACTCTGGTAACAGTTTTTCTTGTTTTTGAACCATAGGATCAAAAATACCAAAAATACCAATATTGTCATTTTTACCTGCGTGACTTATGTGACTTATGTGACTTAATACCTCCGGCTTATCTGGACTATTCTCCATTTCAGCAAGCTGACGATCTATTTCTGCAAGTTCTGCATTAATATTTTCTGTCTCTTCAATAAGAGTTGCCGCCTTTTCTGAAGTAGTTGTATTTTCTTTGAAAGCCATTCTTTTTCACCTCTTTCTTTTTTCTTTTGGCTATGTCCAGGTCGGATATATTCGCAATATTCCTCGTCAAATTCCTCGTATGTACTTTTCGGCAACTCCTGCCGTAGTTCATTGAAAATACAATTTCCTTTCAATCGTAAACAGGCTTCCTTGTATTCTTCAAACAGTTCCGGCGTCCAATTTGCCCTATCTTTTGCCTTCTGTATTAACTGTCTACGATACTCTTTGACTGTCATTTATCTCAGGTTCTGCCTCCTTAAATCCGTAATATTTTTTTTGAAAAAATGAAATGGGAACTTTGCCAGATATAACAATGTATCCTTTTTCTTTTAGCTCCGCATTCATTTCCCGAATCAGACCATAGGCTTTGCCTGTGGAAACGCCAACAGCTTCTGCTACTTCCTTGGCTGTTAAATACTGCTTTTTCATGCTCTCACTCCTTTCGTCTCTAAGCCACCGCCCCCGGCGCTTTAATCTTCTAAAATTTCAGTTACATCAACATTTAGAGCTTTTGCAATTTTCCCCAGCGTTGCCGGGCGAACAGACTTGCCACTAATAACATTATTCACTGTTGCTCGTGGCATTTCTGTAACTCTTTGCAAATCGTCTGTATTCATACACGCTCTTGCCATTGTTAATTCTAACTTCTGCCTGTTGGCTTTCATTCTATCACCTCCAATCAACAAATAGTTTTCTATTACAATCACATAATATCAAATAGTTTTCCATTTGTAAATACTAAAAATAAATATTTTTCTATTTGCAAACGCTAAATTTGTATAGTACAATATCTAAATATAGAAGCGAGGTGAACTAAGTGGACATATCAGAAACAATTAAAGTTTTCAGGAAGAGAGAAGGAATAACCCAGAAAAAACTGGCGGACTTAACAGGACTATCTATAGCAACAATACAGGGGTACGAGCAAGGTAAATATAAACCTAAAATTGAAGCATTACAAAAAATAGCCATAGCACTTAAAGTTCATGTTTCTACTTTATTAGCAGGAACCGATATAGATTATAATGAAATTTCTAAAATCAGAGACTCAGATGCTAAAAATATGATGAAGCGTCTTGCTTTAATAAAATTTTTAGATTGTATTTATTCTGATGCGTATATTACAAAAATTAAAAGATATGATCCTGATACAAATGAAGACATTTATGTTCACGAATATGTGTCTATAGGTACTGATATGTATAGTTGTGGAGAAATTGCAATAGATGATGAAACTGTAGAAACATTAATTAATATACTTGAAAACACATGCAAACAAATCATTTCCCTAAAAGGTGAACATGGTGCATCTTATGAGGGAGATTTTATAAATAAAAATGACCATTATCATATTCTAAAGGAAACATTACAAATAACCACTGAAGTAAAAAATAAATATAACAAAATATCTAGAAATGAGATTGAAGCTTATAAAGAAATGATATTAAATAATACTAACAAAGAAGAATTTGTGATTGAAGAACCTGTTATTTATAAAAAATCACAAAAACCCAAAGACCACAAACCAGAAAATGACGATTAACCAGTTCAATCTTGAGCCTCTAAAATTTTAACATGCTTACCCAGGGAATCGTTAGAATTTAACGCACATAGAAAAGAGGTGCTTACTATTAAAAAAGTTTCAAAACTAAATACTGATCTGTTTGATAACGGTTTGAACTATGTATCTGTAGGTCACATTCCACAATACATTATTGATTCCATTCTTGAAAAATTTCCAGAATTTGAATTGCAACTTTCTTCCAATACAGATATCTTATTTTGGAAAGACCGTATCAAACACACAGAACGGCATAAGAAAGATTTTGCTTCTGAGGAAGAATACGAATTATGTTTTGAACAAATTCCTGATATTATCCAACACCCGGATTTCATCAGTATTCATCCCAATAAAGATAGTATTTCTTTTATTTGCAGATTCACGGACCATATATCTGTTGCTGTCCGCCTATCTGCAGATGGCAAACTGGCATACAGAACCATGTACCCTCTTCGTGAATCTCAGCTGCTCAACTACATAAAGCAAGGAAGAGCTTGGAAAGTCTGATTTGACAAATTTTCTATTCTGTTGTAATATAATTCTACAGAAAGAAATAATATGGTTATGAAGATAAGTTATTTAAGGATAGAACAGGCAGCTATCACGCCCTAGTGGTCTTAAAGAGATGCCGGAGTGCCACCCGGCTAAATAACTTATCTTTTATAATAATATCGCTTTAAAAGCATCAAATCAGCCCTCGTAGAAATACGGGGTCTTTTTACGTTACCTTGACAATATAATATGCTTACCCGGGGAGCCAGGGGACGTGTTCTCACCCATTCCGAGACCTTACGGAAGGCGGTGATTATTATGAGTACATATGAGGAATTAAACCTAATCGTAAGCGTTGCCTTATTGATCGTTGCAATTCTGAATCTTACACATAAGAAATAGCCGTCCTGCTCCTGAGAAAAGTAGACGGCTATTCCTTAATAGTTCAAAGCTTATTCGCCGGGACGGGTGACTTGCACTCACCTTCCGGCTCCCTTGTTAAGTATATTATATGTCATAAAAAAAGATTCGTCAACCTTCGTTTTTAAGCCACCGCCCCCGGCCAGAATGGAGGACATTATGCCAGCATATTTTGACGAAAAAACAAAGACCTGGTACTGCAAATTTAACTATACCGACTGGCAAGTCCAGAAAAAGCAGAAGATGAAGAGAGGCTTCCAAAAGAAAAAGGATGCCAAAGAATGGGAGAGCCGCTTCATTGCAGCTCATAAATATGATGAAAAAACCACCATCGGAACATTGGCTGATGATTTTCTGGAAGAAATGAAGCCGCGCCGAAGATATAATACCATCAGCGCATATACTAATAGCTTTAAGAACTATATTAAACCTTATCTGGCTGATCTGCCTCTGGGAGAGTTGACCGATAAGCATATAATTGAATGGCAAAACCGGCTTCTGGAATCGGATCTGTCAGAAACATACATCAATAAGATTGATACGCATTTCCGGACACTTTTTCATTTTGGAGCCAGACGCTGCCGGATTATAGACAACCCATTTGATAATGTAGAAAAAATAGGAAAAGCGCGTGCCAAAGAAATGAATTTCTGGACGCTGGAGCAATACAGGAAATTTATTGCCCTAATTAATGATCCCGAAAAACATATGGCTTTTGAACTGCTCTATTATACCGGGATCAGATTAGGAGAGCTTCTTCCCCTGACTGTTTCCAACATTGACACACAGGAAGGTATTCTTCATGTATCCCAATCTCTGCAACGAATAAAGCGCCAGGACATTGTGACACCCCCAAAAACAGAAAAAGGAATTAGGGATATAGTATTACCGAAATTTCTCTGTAACGAAATCAAAGAATACGAAAAGAGAATCTATGGATGTACAGAAGAATCAAGACTCTTCTCATTCAAGAAAAGTTCTCTGTATTATCCCATGAAGAAATATTCCCAACTTGCCGGGATTCCTGCTATCCGGCTGCACGATCTCCGGCACTCTCATGTTGCTCTGCTGATTGAAAAGAATGTTTCCCCTATGGTCATAGCGGAACGTCTAGGCCATGAAAGTGTAGATATTACTCTGGGAACCTATGGGCATCTGTACCCAAATAAACAAAAAGAGGTAGCCGAAATATTAGATGCGTTATAACAAAATTCCCCGGAAGTCTCGACTACTTCCGGGGTTTTCGTTTTTGTTCATGCTTGTATTATCTCATTCCTTAGCTGCTGTTGGCATATGCGTTTTTTCTCAAATGTCAGCCAAATTTTTAGGAAATGAAATTTTTTCGTATCATTTGAGTATCATTTGACTTATAGGATGCTGAATTTTCCACACTCCTACAAGTTTTTCAATACTCTTTGCACAACTTTAATATTGGATGATCCATATTTTCGTGCCATTTCCTGCTCCCAGG
>SAMEA3387494__coassemble_2009_pt1 | contig 29318 bp, 27 predicted proteins | sample SAMEA3387494__metabat2_high_PE_015 | metagenome-assembled genome bin SAMEA3387494 (sample SAMEA3387494) | Felis catus | biome: Faeces | place: United Kingdom | collected 2012
TTGTGCCGATTCCCAGTTTTTCACAATTTTTCTTAAAACATACTGCGCCGTAATGGGAATAAAAAGTAGCGATATATTCTGTCATTTTGTAATACGAAGCAGGAAATCCTCACCCTGCTCTTCCACCTGTACCTGATAGCCCTGGTGGGATGCAAATCTCGTAACATTTTCCCTGGCAGTTACGTTATCTACCAGAACCTCATATGCCGCCTCTTTGGAAGCCAGCGCATTTTTTGTCATGATCACCGGTTCCGGACAGGATAATCCTCTTGCATCTACCTGTTTCATACCAATTCTCCTTTTCTCAAAAATTATTTTATCAGTCTGATTTTTTTCTGGAATTCATAAATGCGATCACAGTTACCACTGCAATACCAATAATAACAGCAATCTTTCCATTGGATGTAGGACCTTCTCCGGAGGATGCAAGCCCAAAGTTATGAGCAACAGCCGCTCCAACCATCAGTCCGATGACTGTTACTGCGGAATCTGTGTTTCCCTCGCCGGAAAGTACCAGCTGGCGGAGAGGACAGCCTCCAAGAAGTACGCAGCCAAAGCCTGCAAGGAACATGCCAAGTGCATTCCACAGACCGTCCGTATGGGCTACCGGCTGTCCTGCAAATCCCGGATTAAAAAACGGTGTTCCTGTTACTGCACCCAGAATCAGGTTCATTACCAGAGCGCTGGCAAAAATTGCCACAAATCCCATCAGAAGCTTCCATTCACGGAAAAGAACCGCATCACGGATACCGCCCACCATACAGAGACGTGTTTTCTGCGCAAGACCGCCTACGATCAGACCGGCTGCCAGAGCGATCCAGACAGAGGCATGAAGAGACCCCGGACCTTCTGTGGAAAAATGAATAAATGCAGGCGCTGCGACCAGAAGGATCAGGAACACAATCTGAAGTACAGGAAAAAGCTGTCCCTCCAGAGCCGGCATTTTATAAGAGCGTTTCAGTGTATATCCTCTTTTCAAGAAAAATACACCTGCAAAAATACCAAGGGCAAATCCCACAAAACCAAAGATCGCGTTTCCGTCTCCCCCTGCCAGTCTCAGGATCATACGGAACGGACAGCCCAGGAACATCAGGCAGCCGATCATGACAAACACTGCAAGGATAAATCTGGTAATAGGAGCAGAACCACCTCTTGCCTTAAATTCTCCGGACACCATTGCCATAATGCAGGCGCCAAGCACCAGTCCGATGATTTCCGGACGTATGTATTGTACCACCGGAGTCGAATGAAATCCCAGAGCTCCTGCCGTATCTCTCAGGAAACATGCAATACAGAATCCCATATTTACCGGATTGCCAAAAAATACCAGCAAAGCTGAGATCACACCGATCACAAGCCCTGCTGCTACAATGGCTTTTTTCTCATTTTTCATTTGTTATTTCCTCCTTTTCCCTATGCGTTTTTGTTTCAGCAGTATTTTTTGTGGTAAACGCATATTTGTACATCAGAATCATACCATTTTTTATTATTTTTTACCAATTGATTATAGTTGTTTTTTTATGTTATTTATAGATTTTTTCAATAAATAATGCTATAGTAACTACATAATACAAAATGAGAAAAGGAAGAAGATCATCATGAAAAAAATATATCTGGATCAGGCAAGTACCTCCTGTCCCAAGGCTCCGGGCGTGGCGGACGCGGTCTTTCATTATCTGTCCGGCGATGCAGTCAATATCAACCGTGGAAGCTATGACACGGCTTTTTCTGTGGAAGAACAGATTTTTGACACAAGAGAACAGCTGAAACAGCTTTTTCATTTTCCGGATAAAAGCCGCAATGTAATTTTTACCGCCAATGTCACAGCAAGCCTGAATATTCTTCTGAAAGGTCTGCTCCGTCCCGGAGACCATGTTCTGGTAAGCTCCATGGAACATAATGCTGTGATGCGTCCGCTGGTACAGCTTGAAAAAACAGGGGTAAGCTTCGACCGGATTCCCTGCGACTCTGCCGGAAACATGATTCTGGAACAGGCGGAAACTCTGCTCCGTCCGGAAACCCGCCTTCTTGTATGCCTTCACGGTTCCAATGTCTGCGGCACACTGATGCCCATAAAAGCTATAGGAGAATTCTGTCATAAGCATGGAATCCTTTTTATTCTGGATACTGCACAGACCGCAGGCGTTATTCCCATAGATATGGACGTATGCCACATAGACGCTCTGGCATTTACCGGTCACAAGGGTTTTCGGGGACCTCAGGGAATCGGTGGCTTTCTCATCCGGGAAGCTCTGGTTTCAGATATGATTCCTCTTATCAGCGGAGGCACCGGAAGCATTTCCCACACGGAAGAAATCCCTGATTTTATGCCCGACCGCTTTGAACCGGGAACCCCTAATATTCCTGGAATCCTTGGACTTCACGCAGCACTTTCCTGTCCTGGACTCATGTGTTCTCAGGAAAATTTCCGTCATGAAATGAAACTGACAGAACACTTTATCAGAGGAATCCAGTCCATGGATCCTCTGGGAAAACATCTTCGGATCATTGGCAGAGCCGACTGTCCGGACACTCTGGAAACTGCCGTCCGCTGCGCTGTAGTTTCTGTCCTGACACCAGAGATCGATATGGCAGACGCTGCCTTTCAACTGGATAATACTTATGGGATCATGACAAGAGTAGGACTTCACTGCGCACCTTCTGCGCACAAAACTCTGGGAACTTATCCCCAGGGAACTATCCGCTTTTCCTTTGGTCCGGAAAATACTATAGAAGAAATAAACACCGCGCTGAAGGCACTAGAAGAGATCGCCGGAATCTGCTGAAACAGGAGGAAAATATATGGATTTTAAACAGTTGGAAGCATTTACAGCAGTGGTAGATTATGGCAGCTTTTCTGAGGCTGCGCGCCGTCTCTATCTGACCCAGCCTACCATCAGCGCACATATCCGTGCACTGGAAAATGAACTGAAAGTAAAACTGATCATAAGGACAACAAAAAAGCTGACCATCACCACAAAGGGATATCAGCTTTATGACAGTGCGGTCCGTATCCTCCATATCCGCAATAATCTTATGGAAGATTTTACCGGCTCAAAAAAACATATTATTGATCTCAGCGCCTCCACTATCCCCTCCTCTTATCTGCTTCCGGAATTGCTTGCAGGCTTCGGTAAGGTATGCCCGGACGTCTATTTCCACTCTCTGCAGTCAGACAGCTCCGAAGCCATCCAGAAGGTAATCGACGGCAGTGTGGATCTGGGACTTGTAGGACAATATACCGAGCAGGAGGACTGCTGTTTTATTCCGTTCTGTCAGGATTCTCTGGTAATCGCAGCACCTGTGACGCCTCACTACCTGAAACTCCAGGAAGACAATGCTTCTCTGCAGGAGCTGGTAAAAGAACCTATGATCGTCCGTGAAAAAGGTTCCGGAACCAAAAAAGAAATGGATTATTTTCTGGAAAAATCTAATATCTCACCATCAGATCTGAATGTGATCGCAAGGATGAACGATCTGGAAAGTATCAAAAAATCCATTGTCAACGGACTGGGAATTTCCATTCTTTCCGCCCGTTCCGTTCAGGATCTGAAAAAAACAAAACAAATTCTTCTGTTTCCTCTGAAGGATGCGGAACACAAAAGAAATTTCTATATTGTATACAGCCGGAACCGGATCCTGAAGCCTCATGTACGCCAGTTTATTCAGTTTGTAAAAAGCTTTTATCCTGTCACCTGACGATATACTGCCTGAATTTCTTTGCCTGTGGCCAGATTTTCCGAAAAGGCGCTGGCGCTTCCTGCTGCAAGTCCCATATAAAAAGCATGTCTGTAATCCTGCTTCTCCAGCCAGCCCGCCATAAAACCTGCTGCCATGGAATCTCCGGCTCCTACGCTGTTTACAAGCTTGCCTCTGGGAGCCGGTTTACTGTATATTCTTCCGTCTGCCGCAATCAGGACTGCCCCCTCTCCGGCCATGGAAACCAGAACGTTTTTTGCACCCATTTCCTGAAGCTTCTTTCCGTAAGGAACCACATCCTCTCTCGTTTTCAGTTCCACGCCGAAGATTTCGCCTAATTCATGATTATTGGGTTTTACAAGGAACGGGTGATATTTCAGTACCTTCACCAGCAGGTCTCCAGCAGCATCCACAACGGTCATAACCTCTTTTTCTTTCAGTCGTTCCATAATCTTCTCGTACATATTGTCCGGCATGGAGGACGGAATACTTCCCGCAAGAAAAAGTACGTCTCCCCTGTCCAGCTGATCCAGCTTCTGCATCAGCTCTTCCACCTTATCCGGGCTGATCTCCGGTCCGGCGCCATTGATCTCGGTTCCGTCAATAGATCTCAGCTTTACATTAATTCTGGAAATCCCGTTTTTCACAGAAATAAAATCAGAATCCACGCCCATCTCCTGAAGTCTGCGGATAATCTCGTCTCCTGTGAAGCCGGCAGTGAAACCAAGAGCTGTATTTCTGATCCCAAGATTCATAAGAACAAGAGAAACATTGATTCCCTTTCCCCCCGGAAGAATCCGCTCCGCGCTTGTCCGATTAGTCAGACCCATTCTGAAATTCTCCACATCTACAATGTAGTCCAGAGATGGATTAAAAGTTACTGTACAGATCATTTTTCTCCCCTCCCTGTTCCCTAATCCAGAATTTTTTGCAGACAGTCCAAAAATGCCTTTTCTCCGAAGGTATTCACCTTAAAAACCATAGCCTGGCTTCCTCCGGAGGTGATCGCTGATATTCTTACCGGACCGTTCCCACACTGAAACAACGTCACATTCATGCTTACACGGTTAGAACCCATGGCGCTGTATCTTTCAAATACACGAACGCTGCACCGCGCTTCCCCGTCCACAAAATCGCTGGAATCTTCCAGAGATGCGGTAGAGCTTCCATTGATGATTTCATTTTCTATTCTTTCCAGTAGTCCGTCAAAATCATTCCATAATTCTTTTTCCAGTTTTGCCATGATATTCTCCTTATAGTTCCTGTATCCTTCTGCGAAGTTCTCTGTCTCTGTCCTCAAAAAGCAGTTCCTTATTATATCTTACATAACGCTCACACTCATATGTTTCCAGAAATCTCACACAGTAAAAATCCGTATTGATCCCGGATACAAACATCACCATTTCCTGACTGTTGTAAAAAGCTGCTTCCATAAAATCAAAGGCATATTCCATGGTATGTTCCGCTGTTTCGCAATCCTGTTCCCAGACAGCTCTGTCTTTCTCAAAAGCAGCTCTGACCACATCAAATTTGCCCTCTTCCGGGATCTGAGTTTCTCTTTTTAAAAGCTTCTCATAAGCCCGCAGAAGCCCTGCTGCCTTTCGCACAGAAAGCTCCTCTTTCCGCTCCAGAAGTCCCTGCTCTTTTTTCTTTTCCATGATATTAAGAAGCTCGTCTGTATAGTCCCCCAGACGGAGAAGCAGAGGTTCTTCTGTCTGATCTTCTCTCAGTCCTTTCAGAACTGCAAACACTTTTTCCAGCACCAGTTCGCCCTGAACTGCCTCTCTGATCTTCTGGCGCATACCGGAAAAGATCAGGTTGACCACGCTTAATTTCTCATCAAATGGCGCATGAGAAACTTTTTTCACCATTGCTTCTGAGTTTTTTCCTTTCAGAATATCTGCAATATGATAGTCCTGCTGATACTTCCGGTAAAGCTCATAATAATCAGCAAATTCATCTGCAATCCTGTCATGCTGGATGTACTGGATCACCAGATCCCTGTTGATCTCTTTTCCGATTTTTTCGCATACTTCCATCATTCTGGACAGATCCTCCCAGCCTCTGGGCGTTGCAAACTGCTTCCCGTCAATGGTGGTTTCCATCTGATAAAAGCAGGAATTGCGAAGCTCCAGATAGGAGAGGATCGCCGGATGAAAATTCTCCTGAAAGGCATATTTCCGCCATGCCTGATAATCTGGTTCCGCCTGTATCTTTTTCACACGGTCAAGAGTAACCACATCAAATTCCCGTACCGATTTATTATATTCCGGCGGATTTCCTGCCGCAACGATCACCCATCCCTCTGGAATCCTGTGATTTCCAAAGGTCTTATTCTGCAGAAACTGCAGCATTGCCGGAGCAAGCGTTTCCGATACACAGTTGATCTCGTCAATAAAAAGGATCCCTTCATTGAGACCAGTTTCTTCCATGCGGTCATAAATACTTGCCACGATCTCACTCATGGTATATTCTGTGGCAGAATATGATCTGCCCCCGTATTCTTTTTTTGAAATAAAAGGAAGGCCGATGGCGCTCTGCCTGGTGTGGTGTGTTATTGTATAGGATACCAGCGCCACCCCACATTCGCGGGCTGCCTGCTCCATAATCTGTGTTTTTCCGATTCCCGGAGCCCCAAGGATCAGAACCGGTCTCTGCCTCACTGTGGGTATCTCATATTCTCCATATTCATCTTTTAAAAGGTATGCCCGGACAGTATCCACAACCTCCTGTTTTGCCTGTCTGATATTCATAATTTTTCTCCTGTTTCTTTTCTGTTCATTTATTCAAAATGCTCTGGAACACCTGTGAGATCCTCTTCTCCAAGGATCAGCTTCATGGCCCAGGGCGGTACGTCCACGTCCCTGTAATCCTCTTTCATAAAAACAAATACCGTATCATAGGGAGGCATCCTTCCGGGAAATATCCCGTAGCCGTCCGTAAAATAAAGAAGCCCCCGAAGCTTTTGAAAGGCGCCTTTTTTTATCAGCTGCTCCACATACTGAAAGGCCGGACGAAAATCCGTTCCCCCAAAGCCTTTTATAGTAAAATCCTGAAGATACTGCTCCATTTCCTCCTGATCATGGATCACAACATCCTCCTGGATCCGATCGTCACACTGAATGATATGCACCTGGATTTTTCGGAAAAAGCTTTCTGATCCGGAAAGTACACTATAGGTTTCTTCCAGAAATTTCTGTATCAGTTCTCCCTTGCAGGACATGGAAGTGTCCACTACGATCACAAAATCTTCGATCTTTCGGGTTTCTTTTGTCTCCAGCGGTTCGATCAGAGGCAGATTTCCGTAATGTTCCATTCCATAATGATAATAAATATAATCAAAGGTATCCAGATCCACCTGCATCTCTTCTTTCAATACTGAAAAACGCCGGAGAAATTCCCGGTAATCATGCCTTTTTCTGTTCTGTGCCCGAAGCTGTTCCATAAGCGTTGGCGCTTCCTTGGAGGCTTCTTTTGACATCAGCTCCATTTCTGTCTGAAGCTTCTTCCGTTTATCCTCCCACTGTTTTTTCGGGCTTGCCATTCCGCTTTTTTCTTCTGCATTTTTCCAGAAATGATGATCGTCTCTGCGAAATTCCAGAATCAGTCTTTCTGTTTCTTCCTCCGGCAGCGTTTCCAGGATTCTGTAAATACGTTCTGCGCTCAGAATCCCGTATTGATCCTTCCACTTCCGGTAAATTTCTCTTCGGAAGCTTCCCGGCCGGATATAGACCGGCTTCACATAAAGATCATCGATCATATTTTCCACTGCAATATCAGAAGCCAGATCCCAGAGTTTCCGGTTTCTGTCCTTACGTCCCCATAAATGACAGAAAAGGCAGTGAAAAAGCTGATGAAGATACAGGCGGTTCAGCAGGATCTTCTGATTCATAAATACAGGAATCAGCCAGGCAGGAGAAACAAAAAGCTGTTTTCCATCTGTTCCAAGTACAGAAGTTTCTTCCGATAAAACAGGTCTCAGTTCACTGAGAGGGCTGCACAGAAAATGCATGGAGATTCCCAGTTCATTTCTGGAATTTTTCAGGATCTCCTGACAGATATCCGAAATTTCCTCTTCCTTTTTTCTTTGTTCATGTACGAAATTCCCGTATTTTTCCCGGTATTTTTTCTCCATATCTGTCCTTTCTTTTTCTACAGGTCAAAGCTTCTTCTCCTTTTTCTTCCCAGACCTCCCAGCCTCTCCATTAAGATTCCTGTCCACCGGGGATCCTCCTGCTTCTGGGCTGTTTCCAACAGTTTTTCCATGGTTTCACGATCCGGTCCCAGCAGCTCCAGAAGCTGTTTCAGCAGCTGGTATTCTTTCTCCCTGCCCAGAAGTTCTGCCGCGTGTTCACTATGTTCTCTCAGATAAACAAGATATTTTTCCTCTGCTTTTTCAGTGAGCAAAAAAGGAAACAGCACTCTTCCCAATGCCAGCCGCAGCGCCACCTGTTCCTTTTCCCAGGCAATGGCATACGGAAAAATTTCATCATATTCTCCTGTATTTAATACCCGGTTCTGAAAGCAGTTCCGATACCGGATCCCGCTTCCATGTACATGATTTTCCAGAATACGGGCAGGTGTATTTTCTACCCCCTCCTCAAAAAATTCCGGAAACCAGAAGCAGCCCTTCTGATCCTTTTTTTCTATTTTAACACAAAGAGTTTCCGGAAGTTCTGTAAGGATTTCCCGCAGACAGGAACAATCGTTTTCTCCCAGCCTGACAGTCAGCTCACTTACCTGATGACAGCCGGTAAGCGCTCCTGCTCCCAGATCACGGAGCGCCCCTCCAAAAGAGATCTTTTTCAGATTCCGGCAGTTATAAAAAGCATATCTCCCTGTTTTTTCTATACTTTGCGGAAGGATCAGCTCTTCCAGATCTGACCCTGCGATTTCAGGAAACTTATCCACACCTTCAACGGTTTTTCCTTCCTCTGTACACAGATTTCCTCTGCGTAACGCCTCTTCCAGTTCTTTTGGATCCATCCGGTCAGAAAACACATAATCCCCAAGTTCAGTTACCTGCTCTCCCATCAGACATTCCGGGATTTCTACTATACTGTCATAGCCAAAAACCCTGCTGATCTTTCTCCCATTTTTTGTTTTTTCACACAAATACTGCATTTCCGATACCTTTCCACAAATTTTATCCGGAACAAATCACCTTATTTTTCTAAAATCAATCCTACCATCTGAGACTTTTTCCGTCAAGATTCCATTTTCAAACTTGCCTGCTGCAGAAAGATGCCCTATAATTAGGATTAACTTTTTTACAGGAGGGAAAAATATGATTATCAGCCCAAAGGAATTTAAACTCAAAGACGGACGAATCGCTCAGATCAGAAGCCCTGAAGAAAAGGATGCCCAGGGAATGTTGGATTATCTTTCTCTTTCCACAGAAGAAACCGAATTTCTCCTGCGGTATCCTGAGGAATGCGACAGCTATACCCCTCAGGAGGAAGCACAGTTTTTTGATCAGGTAAACGCTTCCGACCATGAAGCCATGCTTGTATGTCTGGCAGACGGAAAAGTTGTCGGAAACTGTCAGATATCGTGGAATACCCGCATAAAAACCCGGCATCGTGCCAATGTCGCCATTGCAGTTTTAAAGGAATTCTGGAATCAGGGTATCGGAACAAGAATGTTCCAGGAAATGATTCAGATTGCAGAAAAAAATCCTGATCTGCTGCAGATTGAGTTAGAATTTATTGAAGGTAACAGCCGCGCCCGCGCCCTGTATGAAAAGATGGGATTTCGGATCACCGGAATAAAACCCAATGCCATACGGCTGAAAGACGGAACCCTCCTTCATGAATACTCCATGATCCGGAAGATCAGACGATAAATTTCACAAAAGAAATTCAGAGCATTATTTCAGCCCTGCATTTCTTTTATTCTGCTACTGATCCTCTCCCATTCTGATTTTTTCCAGATGGGCGGAAAGTTCTTCGGATACATTGTCAAAAAGATAATTCTTACTGCTCTGACGCCGGGATCTCCATTCCTGTTTTCCGTTTTTTTCAGCGTCTTCGATTTCTTTTTTCAATCCCTGTGCGGAAAGTCTGTTGGCTCCCTGCCCCAGAATGATCATCTGCTCCAGACCGTCAGAGGTTGCCACTGTCACCTGATACTGACGGCCGATCCGGTGAACTGTTTTTTCTATATACTGGTCTGCTGTCTCCGCCTCTTTTGTATACACCACATAAATATTATGGTAGGGAATGACCTCCTCTGCATGTCCTTCTACCTTGTATGCATCAAAAACAAGGATCAGAGTACATTTTCGATATCCCTGATAATTACTGAGAATATCCATCAGCTTATCACAGGCCGCATGGATATTTTCTTTTGCCAGCTCCCGCAGATCCTCCCAGGCAAAAACAATATTGTACCCGTCCACCAGGAGATATTCTTCCTTTCTCGGTTTCCCGGGACGATACCGTATCGTTTCTTTCTGAGAGGAAACGGTAGTCTTTGAAGCATACATAGCCCGGTCTCTTTTTATCGGCCCAAAGGTACGCTCAAAAATCGCCTGCAGTTCCTGCTCGTCCTCATAGCTTCCACTGTAGGAATATCCCTTCTGGTATTTTTTTCCAGAAGTATTGCCTGAGATATCTGACAGTAATCTGCTGTTTTGTTCATCGTCTCCCTCCGAAAGCTCATACCAGCTTTCACTTTCCTCTGCCAGAGCCCCTGTGTCTATACCACTGTCCAGATGCATGTACTCCTCAACCTGATCCCATGGCACCACAAATCCAGCTCCATGTGCACAAAATACCGATCCGGTGGGATTTTCCAGATCGTGCTCCGAATCATATCCAACAGACTGTACCACAGCCTCCTGATTTTTGCAGGGCGCATACCCTTTCAGATTACAGAAAAGTCTTCCCCTGCCGCTTGTATAGGACACTACCTGTTTCTGATAATCGCGCATCTGGGAAACAGCAGCTGTCCCGGTAAGAACGGACATATCGCCTTCTGTTTCCGGCGATTCAAAGCTTCCCTGCATCTGCTGGATATCAGACATGGCGCGGCCGATCATCTCAGATGGAACCTCCAGACGAAATTCATAATAAGGCTCCAGAAGAATACTCTTTGCTTTTTTCAGACCCTGACGTACCGCACGGTACGTTGCCTGACGGAAATCGCCGCCTTCCGTATGCTTCACATGGGCCCGTCCGGTCAGAAGAGTAATCTGCACATCTGTCAATGGAGATCCTGTCAGAACCCCAAGATGTTCCTTTTCCTCCAGATGGGTCAGGATCAGTCTCTGCCAGTTTCGGGCAAGGACATCCTCACTGCATGCTGTAAAAAACTGGCAGCCGCTTCCCGGTTCTCCCGGTTCCAGCAAAAGATGAACCTCCGCATAATGACGGAGAGGCTCAAAATGTCCCACACCTTCTACCGGAGCCGCAATGGTTTCTTTATATACAATATTTCCCGGACCAAATTCCACTGCCACATGAAAACGTTCCCAGATCATACTTTTCAGAATCTCCGTCTGTACCTCTCCCATCAGCTGTGCATGAATTTCTCCAAGACGACTGTCCCAGAGAATATGAAGCTGCGGTTCTTCCTCTTCAAGCTCCCGGAGACTCAGGAGCATTTTATGAGGATCACAGCCCTCAGGAAGAAGGATCTGGTAATTCAGCACAGGTTCCAGCACTGGCATCTGAGATTCCTCTTCTATTCCGATTCCCTGTCCCGGACATGTTTTGGAAGGTCCGGTAACTGCGCAGATTTCTCCTGCCCGTACCTCCGGCACGCTTTCTGCCTTTGCCCCGGAATAAATCCGTATCTGGTCGATCTTTTCCCCATTCAGCAGGGTTTTTACTTTCAGACTTCCCCCTGTGATCTTCAGATAAGTAAGACGATTTCCCTGCGGATCTCTGGCAATCTTAAAGACCTTTGCCCCAAATTCCTCCGGATACTTCCGACTGAGCGTATAATTCTCCAGACCCTTCAGGAATTCCTGTACTCCCTGCATTTTAAGCGCAGAACCAAACCAGCATGGAAAAACTCTTCTCTCTGCAATCAGACGGCAGATCTCTCCGTGTTCCAGCTCCCCTGTTTCCAGATAGGTCTCCAGAAGAGCTTCCTCACACATGGAGAGATTCTCCAGAAGCGCCTCACGCTCCTCCTGTTTACAGCTTCCTTTTCCCTCTTCAGCCGTCATAGCGCCAAAATCCATACAGTTTTCATTGAGCCTTTTTTGCAGTTCCTTCAGAAGTCCGTCCCGGTCCGTTCCCTGCTGGTCCATTTTATTTACAAAAATAAAAACAGGAATTTCATAGCGTGCCAGAAGCCGCCATAAAGTCATTGTATGGCTTTGTACTCCATCCATTCCGTTGATTACCAGAATCGCATAGTCCAACACCTGCAGAGTACGTTCCATTTCCGCCGAAAAGTCCACATGTCCCGGCGTATCCAGAAGAGTGATCTCCATGTCTTCGGTTTTTAATACTGCCTGTTTGGAAAAAATGGTAATTCCTCTTTCCCTTTCCAGCTTATAGGTATCCAGAAAAGCATCTCCGTGATCTACCCTTCCAAGCTTCCGGATCTCTCCGCACAGATAAAGCAGTCCCTCAGAAAGAGTAGTCTTTCCTGCATCTACATGGGCCAGGATGCCCACACATATCTGTTTTTTATTTTTTTCAGGTCCCTGTACGCCCATGAAAATTGCCTCCTAATTTTTTATCGTCAGTATCCATGTCATTCTTCCAGTTTATAAAAATCGTCCAAATTTAATTCGCGTTTCAATTCTTCTTCTGACGGTAGATAAGTAAAATATTTTGATGCAAAGATCTGGTGATTATCTTCTGGCAGTGTATATTTTACAATAGAATCTCCTTTATCCGCACAAAGAACAATACCGATAGGCTGCGAGTCCCCCTCATTCATCATTTCGCGGGTATAGTAGTTTACATACATTTGCATTTGTCCCAGATCCTGATGGGTCAGTTTTCCCATTTTCAAATCAATGAGGACAAAACATTTCAAAATATAGTTGTAAAATACCAGATCTATGAAAAAGTCCTGTCCGTCCAGCGTAAATCGCTTTTGACGTGCTACAAAAGAAAACCCTCGTCCAAGTTCCAGAAGAAAATGCTGAAGGTGGTCGATCAGTGCCTGTTCCAGTTCACCCTCATATATATGGGTGTCTGGCTGAATCTGCAAAAATTCCATTACATAAGGATCTTTAATCATTTTTTCATACTCAGGTTTTGGTTCTGTCCTTTGAATTTCTTTTGAAACAGCAGCTTTATCCTGACTTGCTAAAATTCTCTGGTAGTACATTGTATTGATCTGCCGTTCTAATTGCCGGACACTCCACGCAGCCTTTACACATTCCTCCATATAAAAAACACGCGCCTGTTCATCTGACACACGCATAAGAAGCCGATAATGTGACCAGCTTAATTCGGCACACAATGTGTGCCGAATTGGAAACATGCAATAAAACTGACGCATTGCCCTGAGGTTACGTACCGTAAACCCTTTTCCAAACTCAACAGTCAACTGTTCAGATAAATACTGCAGCAATTTCTTTCCATATTCTGCTCTTTCATTTTCTCCGCAGGCTTTATAAATCTGTTCACCGATTTCCCAATAAGTTATCACCATTGCGGAATTTACCGCAGTACTTAACTTATGCTGTGCTGATACGATGGACTGACGAATAGAATGATATGTCTGTTCTGCGCTTTGATTTATTTGCAGTTTGTTATCCATTTTGTTCCCTCCTACTGCAGGTGCTGTTAAGTATTCTGCCACGAAATCAAAAAATAAACGTCCTGTCCTCTTGCACTCTTTTGTAATAATATCATAAACAATATTATTACAAAAGTAAAGTTCAGGAAATCTTTATTCCTGTTGCTGAATACATTCTCCAAATAGATCTGATATAGGCAGACAAAGACGCAGGCCCTCGGGGCCTGCGTCTTTGTTGTCTTTGTATTCTTAGCACTGAGCTTTAAATTCTCTGATTTTCTCTTTCATAGCCGGTATGTCTTCATGAAGTTTTAAGATCGTACTTCCAACGAAAGCTGCATCTCCGCCTGCTTCCTTCACCATCTTTACATCTTCCGGTGCATGAACGCCTACGCCACAGTAAATAGGACGATCGATTCCGCACTCACGAAGATAGTCTACGCAGTCTTTCAGTGTAGGATATTTCTCGTTCTTCTCCTGATCTGCGTATGGTTTTGCCTGCAGATATACGAAACCGTTGGACTCTTTTGCCAGAGCGATTTCTTCTTCCGGCATATGGAACTGTACATAGCAGGATACCTTAAGACCTGCAGCGATGATCTGATTCTTGATGGTATCGTCTTTTAAGCCAACCAGCAGGATATCTTTGCAGTCATTGTCCAGACAGAATTTAATAAATTTCTCTGTTCCGATCTCTTCTACTGTGTTCTCATAAGCCAGAACCAGGATTTTTACATCCGGCAGTCTCTTTTTGATCGCTACGATAGAGTCCATATATTTCTCATAATCGTCACAGGCCTCCAGAGCTTTCGCCATACGGCCTGCAATGTACTCGCTTTCCAGGTATGGATCGTGAGACGGGAAATCAACCTCCATCATTTTACAGCCTGCATCTGCGTATTCAATAGCCATCTGATAGCTTGATTCGATTGTAGGGTATCCGTTTGATAAATAGCAAATGATCTCCATAATGATTATTCTCCTTTATATGCTTTTACAAAAAGTTCTTTCAGCTGATCCAGTGTAGGAATGATCGGGTTTGTCTTGGTACATCCGTCTGCCAGAGCTACTTTTGCAAGCTCGTCTAACATTCCCATATATTTTTCTTCGTCTGTAATAACATCCTTGAAAGTCTCAGGAATATTCAGTGTCTTATTCAGTTCTTTTACTGCTGCGCCAAGTTCTTTTACTCCTGCTTTTTCTGCGATTCCTGCATAAACGGCTGCTGCTGTCTCATCTGCAGAGTTAAAATCGATGATATACGGCAGTAAGATCGCGTCAGCCAGACCATGAGCTACATGGAAAAATCCGCCGATGGTATGTGCCATAGAATGTACAATTCCCAGAGATACGTTGGTAAATGCCATACCTGCTACCATAGAAGCCTGAACCATGATCTCTCTTGCTTTCATGTCCTGTCCGTTTTCATATGCCTTCGGCAGAGTCTCCATGATATCAAGAGCTGCCTGAGTTGCCAGAATATCAGAAACGTAGTTTGCACGGTTGCTTGCCAGAGCCTCCAGTGCATGAGTCAGTGCATCCATTCCTGTCTCTGCTGTAATCTTAGCCGGCATGGAAGCTGTTACTTCCGGATCACAGATTGCAATATCCGGCATCATTTCCATGTTTCCAAGACCGTGTTTCATACCTGTCTCATTGTCAGAAATAACTACAGAACGGGATACTTCACTGGCTGTTCCACTTGTGGATGGGATACAGCAGAATCTTGCTTTTGCACGGAGTTTCGGGAATTCATTTGGAGGAAGGATATCTTCCATTTTCTTCAGTTCCGGATGCTCATAGAAGATCCACATAGTTTTTGCTGCGTCCATAGCGGAACCGCCGCCCAGTCCTACGATCAGATCCGGCTGGAAAGTCATCATCTCGGAAGCGCCGCGCATTACAGTCTGGAAAGACGGATCCGGCTCAACTCCGGAAATTACCATAGTTTCTGCTCCTGCTTCGTGGAAATAGCCTTCTACTTTTGCCAGCATACCGCTGCGCTCCATGCTTTTACCACCGATAACAATACTTACTCTTTTTGCTTTAATTGTTTTGATATACTCCAGGCATCCTTCTCCGAACATCAGCTCGCTTCCTGCCAGTTTCATTGGTCTCATCATAGCTTTTTTCTCCTTTTCTCTTTTTTAAGCGTTTAATCCATCTAATACTTCTTTTACCAGATCGTAAGAAATCGGGTTGCTGAGAATACCGCCCTCTTTTAAACTGGAACCGATAATCGCTCCGTCTGCAATCTGCAACTGTTCCTTAATATTTCCGGCTTTTACACCACTTCCGGCATATACAGGAACTTTTACTACCTTTTTCACTCTCTGGATCAGATCGATCGGTGTTTCCTCACCGATCTGAGTACCGGTAACAATGATTCCGTCTGCCCCATTCTCTGCTGCCTCTTTTGCAGACTGCTCAATGGAAATATATGGAAGAAGCATGTGCGCATGTTTTACCTGTACGTCTGCCAGGATCTTGATATCCTCTTTTCCAAGCGCTTTTCTCATTTCCATGCATTTTTTCGCACATGGATTGATGATTCCGTCTGTAAATACTACAGTATCTACAAATACAGGTACGCGGATAAAAGATGCTCCGGTAATAGCCGCAATGGCCAGATTAGCTTCGCAGTCGTTAAAAGCTGCATCCACGCCAACAGGAATGTTTACTGCATTTTTCACCTGCATGGTGGCTGCTGCCAGAGCCGCTACCTGAGTCTTGTTAAGTAATGCGGAAAATGGTGTATCACCCATATTCTCCACGATTACCGCATCCACTCCGGCTGCCTCCAGAGTTTTGGCATCCTGCACTGCATGATCCAGAATCTTCTGATAATCTCCGTCAAATCCTGCTGTAGTGGGAAGTGGCAGGCAGTGAACCATACCGATTACTGTCTGGGATCCCACTGTAAATATTTCTCTGCTCATAGTAAGACCTCCTCAAAATAATAATCTTATTTCTGCTGTTTCATATGATAATTATAAATGCCTTCCAGAGCGGTTCTGCAAAGCAGATCCTCTGCATCCTTTCTCTCCTGGCCTTTTAATGTTTCCTTCAGGTTTTCAAGCACTGTTACCAGTGTCAGAATACAGGTTTTTACACCCATCAGACGTCCCAGTGTCATTATACAGGAAGATTCCATATCAATGCCGGTCACACCCAGCTTCTTTACTTCCTCAAATGTTTTTGACATGTCCCGTCCCCATTCCAAGGAGAATCTGGAATCATGCATATGGCTGTAGAATCCGTCCATAGTACAGTTTAAGCCGTTCAGGTATCTTTTTCCCATAGCGGTTACTGTCTCATTCATGGTATTTACCAGATCGATATCTGCTACAGCCGGATAGCTGAGATCCACATAAGCCTGGCTGGTTCCTTCCCGGCGCATAGCTGCCACAGGGATCATAAAGTGTCCCAGCATATCATCCTGCATGGACATTACAGTTCCCATACGAACTGCCACTTCCATTCCGGCCTCGTACATTTCTTCCATAGCGATAGCTGCTGACGGAGCGCCGATTCCGGTAGATGTAACAGTGATATCCACACCTTTATACTTTCCAGTATAGGTATTGAACTCACGCATAAAAGCCACTTTTTTCGGCTCATCCAAATACTGTTTTACCACTTCTACTCTCCAGGGATCTCCAGAGAATAACACATATTTTGCAATGTTTTCCTTATCCGCACCCATATATAATGTAGTCATATTTACCTCCTAAAACTCTGCAAATTTTTTCAGCAGTGCTTCTTTATCCGGTACATTGGTACAGCATCCTTCTGCCTGAAGGACAAAAGAAGAAAGAGTTCCTCCCAGCTTACAGCACTGTTCCGGCTTATATCCGTTCAGATATCCATACATGAAGCCTGCCATATAAGCGTCTCCTGAGCCTGTGGCATCCACTACCTGCTCAACGGGGCAGATACCGATTCTCTCCTGGCGGATTCCATTTTCCTCACGAATATAGCAGATGCTTCCATCTTTACCCAGAGTAGTAACAATAATGTCTGCTTCTCCAATACCAAAAAGCTCTGTAATATCGGAGAATCCATAAATCTTTTCAATGATCTCACGCTCCACCTCGTTGGTGAAGATAATCTTGCTTCCGGTAAGCAGTTCCTTCAGGAACTCTTCCGGAAACGCATCGAAATCATCTTTCATTCCAAATACTACCGGAACATTGTTTTCTCTGCATTTGCTGAAAAACTCACGGTTATCTTTTTCCGGCGCTACGGTAATCACTCCCAGACGGGTTCCCTGAAACAGCTCTTCATTCATAGGAGCAGCATACTTACCATCCATAGCTCCGGGATAAAATACAGTAATATGATCGTTATTGTTGTCCTGTAAAAGATAGCATACAGAAGTTGCCTCTTCCGGAAGAACCGTGATTCCATCCAGCGGAACGCCTCCTTCCTCCAGGAAGGCGCGGAATCCGTTTTCCTCCCAGTCTCCGCCTACGCGAAGAACCGGAAGAGATACCATACCCAGTTTTGAAAGGGCATAGGAAATATTTACGGAACAGCCTCCGTAGAAAATACGGGCATTGGATTTATTTGTCACCAGAGAAGTAAATCCCACCTTCGCCGGAGACGCAATTTTAATAATATGATCCATGCTCACATAGCCACTTGTTAATACATCAATCTGTCTCATTTTCCCCTCCTCAAAGCTGTCCTTTGTCCAGCATCTCAAACAGAGTTTCCATATCCACCACATGTCCCAGATATTTGTCAATATCGGTAAGGTGAACTTCATTTACCACATCAGAATTTGTTGCCACACATTCGCGGACTACATAGGGCTCGTAATCCAGATAAAAGGCATCTGTTACTGTAGCCCGGATACAGCAGTTTGTCTTTGTTCCCACGATGATCACATTGCGGACATCATTTTCCCGAAGTACCAGATCCAGATCTGTTCCAAAGAAGCCGCTGTATCTGCGTTTCTGTATCACATAATCTTTTTCCTCATCTACAGGAAGCATGGGATCGATCTCTGTTCCGAAGGTTCCTTCGATACAGTTTGGTCTCATTGCCGCTGCTTTACGGTCAAATTTCCCTTTACGGTTCGTATGCTGCATAAACACTGTCAGAACATCTTTTTCCCTGCATTTATCCAGGACCTTACGGATATTCGGAAGAATTTCACGATTCTGGGGATAATAAACAAGTCCTTCCGGATCTGTAAAATCCCGAACCATATCTACAATAATTAATGCTGTCTTTGCCATAACATCCTCCTGTTACTCCATCTTGAAGCCTCTCACCTTTACATTGCGGAACTTCACATAAGATACAACTGCCAGTACAGTTACCATAATGATATATGGAATGGTATCGAATAATCCGGCTGCCGGACCTGCAAAAACACTTAAGTTTACAGACAGAGAACGGGCCACACCGAACAGGATCGCATACAGTGCGGAAGCCACGGGACGCCCCTGACCGCAGTAGATAGCTGCGATTGCGATAAATCCTCGTCCGGCAGTCATATCATTGGTAAACATAGCCAGACGCTCCAGTGACAGGTCGATTCCTGCCAGCGCACAGCAGAAAGCTCCGATAAGAACTGCTGCATATTTATAGCGTTTGGTTTTGATACCAAGGCTGATTGCGGAATCTTCATTTTCTCCTACGACTCTTACATAGATGCCAAAACGTGTTTTATACATCAGAACTGCGAAAAATGCAATTCCCAGAAATGCCAGGTATGTAATTGGCGGATGTCCGCTTAAAATATTCCCCAGTAAAGGGATGTCCTCTATGATCGGAATATTGATCTTAAAGTCTGCAACGTTTACACCGCTTAAGTTGATATTGGCAAGTTCCATCATTTTCAGAATAAACTTGGCAATCGCAGGAACGATCAGGTTGATACCAAGACCGATAACAATTACATTTCCCTTGCAGGTAATTCCCAGATAGGAGAATACCAGTCCCCACAGCAGTGTGGTTACAATGGCTGCCAAAATGGCGATCCAGATATTATTTGTCAGGTAAGCAGTCAGAACAGATACGAATGCTCCGTTTAACATCATACCTTCCAATGCAATGTTCAAAACATTTGCCTTGTATGCAAACATACCGCCGATCACGCAGAGAATAATAGGCGCGCTGTGATAAACGGTGTCATATAAAATATTACCTAATAATTCCATCATGCCGCCTCCTTCTTCACTTTTTTGAACCGGTCAAACAACCTGGTATTATCACTGATGAATTTTACAGCCAGGAACAGAATGATCATACCCTGGATGATGGCTACGATTTCTTTTGGAACGCTGGTATACATGTTGATATTGTCACTTCCGGTTTTCAGAGCCGCATAGAAAATAGCCGCAATAAAGATTCCTACCGGAGAATGTCCACCCAGAAGAGCGATCAGCATACCGTCCCATCCCAGTCCCGGGTTAGCGGAAAAGCTTAAGGTGTATTTAAACTGCTCACTGCACATCCAGCCAGCTCCTGCAATACCTGCCAGAGCGCCGCTGATAAGCATCATGATAACGATCTTTCTGCCTACATTCATACCGGTTGCTTCTGCAAATTCCGGATTTTTTCCAATAGCTGTGATCTCATAGCCCAGTTTTGACTTCTTCATCACAAAGTACATAACCACCAGGATCACCAGAACGATCACTGTAAACAACGTAATACGGGAAGTTCCGATACGGCTGAACATCGCGCTTTCCTGAATGGTAGGAGTCGCCACATAGCCTGCGCTCAGATCTCGGAATACACCTGTTGTCATAAACTCAAGCGCCTTGATCATTGCGTAGTTCAGCATCAGAGTTACTACCATTTCATTTACACGGCACTTTACTTTTAAAAGAGCCGGAATCAGAGCAAATACCATACCACAGACGATTGCCACTGCAAAGCAGATCAGTTTGTGAAGAACAGAATTCATATTAGGAAGATAAGCGCCTGCGATTCCTGCAAAGAAACCGCCCAGGAGCATCTGTCCTTCTACACCCATGTTGTAAATATTTGCTTTAAAGGTAATTGCAATAGCCAGACCTGTAAGGATCAAAGGAGAGGCATAATGCAGCGTATTCATAAAACCTTTTGCTGTAAACAGGGATTTCCGAATCAGGATCCCGTATGTTTCCAGCGGATTTTCCCCAATTGCCAGAATAATGAAACCACCCAGGACAAAAGCCAGAATCACCGGCAGAATGGAGTTTAATATTGTTTTTGTCAGCTTTCCATCCTTTTTCATGCGTTCTCACCCTCCTCGCTGGAAATACCTGCCATCAGAAGACCAATGGCTGCCGTGGATACTTCCTTCGGGCAGATCTCACCGGAGATCTGTCCTTTGTACATAACGATCACACGGTCGGACAGGCTTAAAATCTCAGATAATTCACTGGATACAAGAATAACCGCATTTCCCTGATCCCTGAATTTCAAAATCTGCTTGTGGATAAATTCAATAGATCCGATATCCACTCCACGGGTAGGCTGACAGGCGATCAAGAGTTTCGGCTTCGCAGAAAGCTCACGGGCAATGATGACCTTCTGAGCATTTCCGCCGGAAAGACTGGAAATATTACCGTCAATATCACCAATACGGATATCAAACTCTTCTACAAACTGATCCCGTTTTTCTTTTATCTTTTTGTTGTTGTAAAGTCCTCTGGTACAGATATCCTTATCACCGTGATAACCTGCAATACAGTTATCCGCAATACTCATATCACGGCACAGTCCCTGTGCATAACGGTCTTCGGGAACAATTCCCATTCCTGCTTCTCGAAGTTTTTTCGGCCACCAGTTGGTAACGTCCTGACCATCCAGTTCCATGGTTCCCTTTGTGGATTCCATCAGTCCTGTCATCAGCTTCACAAGCTCAGACTGTCCGTTTCCTTCTACACCTGCAATTCCCAGAATCTCTCCTTTATGTACCTGGAAAGAAATATTAGAAACGACTTCCTTACCATAATCATTGACTGTTGTCAGATTAGAAACACCGAAGACTACATCCTTTCCTACAGCCTTTTCACGGGCATTGTCCACTGTCAGGACTACGTCGCGTCCTACCATCATCTGCGCCAGTTCCTTTTCACTGGTGTCTTTTTTCAAAACATTTCCAATTACTTTTCCATGTTTGATAACTGTAATACTGTCTGCCAGTTCCATTACCTCACGCAGCTTATGAGTGATTACAATGATCGTTTTTCCCTGTTCTTTCAGATTCTTCAGAGTTACCATCAGCTCATCTACTTCCTGAGGAGTCAGCACGGCTGTAGGCTCATCCAGAATAAGAATATCTACATTACGATAAAGCATCTTCAGGATTTCCACACGCTGACGTCCGCCTACGGAAATATCTTCAATTTTGTCAAGTGGATTCAGCTCAAAGTGATTTTCTTTAATCAGGGCTTCCACTCTTTTTATTTCTTCTTTCTGGTCTACAATAGGGGTACGGAAACTTCCTTTTTTTACATTGATCTCAGTTCCCAGCAGAATGTTTTCATAAACGGTAAGGCTGGGCACCAGCTTAAAATGCTGATGCACCATACCGATTCCGTTTGCAATGGCATCGACAGGACTGTTCATGGTCACTTCTTTGCCGCGAATCAGGATCTTTCCGCTGGTAGGCTGTAACAGACCATATAACATATTCATCAGGGTGGATTTTCCAGCTCCGTTTTCACCAACGATACATTTGATCTCTTTTTCTTTTACATCCAGATTGATATGATCATTGGCAGTAAAATCCCCGAATTTTTTTGTCAAATCAATGGCTTGTATCATACTACTCATGGTTTTGTTCCTCATAATGTAACAGAATACTTATTTCAGAGTTACGTTCTTACATGTGGACGGATCAAATTCTTCTCCTGCCTGTGCGTTTGTAACAGTAATGCTTCCATCGCCGATCTGTTTTTCCAGATCTGCAACATAAGTTTTGATCTCTTCCCATTTTTCTTTTCCGCTGTCCTGTACATATTTGCTGATCTCAGCAAGATCTGTAATAGATGCCGCGCCGGATGCCAGAGTATAGCTCTGTACTCTTTCCATTTCGCCGATTTTTCCTTCTACAGCTGCTTTTGTAATTTCAAATACAGGAACTTCTGTATTTTTCAGAACACTGGTAAGAATATGTCCCGGCTGCTGTGCATCTTTGTTTGCATCCACATGAACCATCATCTTGCCATCTTCTTTTGCTTTTGCCGCAACACCGTCTCCTACAGAACCTGCTACAGAGAAAATAATGTTTGCGCCCTGGTTGTAATAGGTACCAGCTACCGTACTTCCGGTTGCAGAATCTGCAAAACCGGCATCATATTTTGCATAATAGTCATAATTTACACCCAGTTCTTCAGCTGCATGGTTCATACCTTCGATAAATCCGTAAGAGAATACTGTGATACCATTGGAGTTTGTTCCGCCGATGAATCCCAGCGCTCTTCCACCATTATCAGGAGCAGTAAATTTATATCCGTCAGTTCCAAACAGAGTTTCGGCGTTTTCATTTACCAGAACACTGAGAGCTCCGGCTACATAAGATGCCTGATGCACATCGAACAGTGCACTGATCACGTTCTCATGAATTACTTCTCCGTTCTCATCCTGGTTTGGATTGTCGTTTACACAGACAAAAGTGGTATCCGGGTACATTTCTGCAATCGGTTTTGCTCCGCCGGTTCCTGAAATCAGCGCTTCAAAATCATACTCAAGGTTAAAGATCACATCATAGCCGTCCTCTGCCAGAGATTCCAGAGCCTGGGGAACACCGTTGGTAGGCTCAACTACTTTGTATTCAACTCCCAGCTCTTCCGCTGCCTTTTTGGCTCCGTCTACAGCAGACTGGTTGTAGCCGTTATCATTCTGTCCTGCGGAAGAACAGATAACTGCGATGGAAATATCACTTGATGCAGAATCACCGTCCGCCTTCTTTTCTCCTCCGCCGCATGCAGTGAGACTTCCGACAGCTATTACTCCTGCCAGCATAACGCCAACTTTTTTCATCCAACTTTTTTTCATTTCTTTTGTCCTCCTTTTCTTTCCTCTGTGTCAGACACCTGATAACATCATTTCACCTGATCGATATAAAATTTAAACTGATCTGTTCTGTAATAGCTCTTAAATGTCTCAATGGGTTCTTCTTTTCCATTTACACTTCCGTATGTCACGCACCCGAACAAAATCAGCGGCATTCCCTCTTCCAGTTCCAGATATTCAGCAATCTCATCTTTTGCCAGCACTGCTTCTATGGTTCTTCTGGCTGTAGTGATCTTTACTCCATATTCCTGTTCCAGAATCCTGTACAGGGAAGTTTGTGCAAAATCATATCTGCCAATACCGGGAAACAGCTTCTCCGGAAGATACGTGCGAGTATAATTTAAAGGTTCCTCATCTGCCAGAGTAACGCGCCCCAGGCAGAATACCGGATCTCCTTTTGCAATTTGCAGTGCATTTGCCCGTTTACCGTCTGCTGCCATACTTTCTGCCTGCAAAACCCGCCGTCCAGGTCTCTTTCCTAATCTCAGAACATCCTCTGTACAGCTGGAAATAGAAAATAAATCCTGATTTGAAGTATCTCCCTTGATATAAGTCCCTTTTCCCTGAATCTTGTACAGATATCCCTCATTCACCAGTTCATCAATTGCCCGTCTTACTGTAATTCTGCTGACCTGGTAGGTCTCCATTAATTCACGTTCACTTAAGATTGGCATATCTTCCTGATAATCACCCATCTCAATCTTTTTAACCAGATCTCTTTTCAGCGAATAATATTTCGGAACTTTTGCTTCCATCTCTCCCTCCTTATCATGTCGATATGTTATCATGTCGTCATAACCAGTTGATATTTATATCATACACCTTTCTTCAAAAAAGTCAATAGGTTTTATGCGATTTGGATATATCACCTAAATTCATTGTTATATTTTTATGCAAAACGCCAAATCAGTCCTATTATACATGCATCGATCCGTATTCTCGCAAATTTTTTTCATTTATCAGGAAAGCTCGCACATAATGTATTACTTTCCCGATGAACAAAAATACTGCAGTCTCCAACATATATAAATGTGGAAAACTGCAGTTTTCTTATCTCACCTGGTCAATATAAAATTTAAACTTGTCTGTACGGTAATAACACTTAAATGTCTCAATTGGAATTTCTTTTCCATTTATGATTCCATAAGTGATACACCGGAATAAGATAATTGGAGATCCCTCCTCCAGATCCAGATATTCTGCTACATCATCCCGGGCAAGGATTGCCTCTATCGTTCTCCTGGCGGTTGTGATCCTTACACCATACTCTTTCTGAAGAACCTGATACAGAGATTCCCTGTCAAAAGAATGTGAAGACAGTCCTGGAAACAGCTTTTCCGGAAGGAAAGTCAGCGTATAATTCAGTGGTTCCTGATCTGCATAAAGAATACGCCCCAGCATATATACTTTTTCATCCCGGGTAATTTCCAAAGCCTTTGCATGTTTGCTGTTGGCGTAAACAAGTTCTTCCACTACCACTTTTTTTGACGGTGTCATTCCCATCCGTATTACATCCTCCGTACAGCTGGTTATAGCAAACAGATTGCTGCTGCGTTCATCTGTTTTGACATATGTCCCTTTTCCCTGGATCTTATATAAAAATCCCTCATTTACTAATTCATCGATTGCTTTACGGACTGTGATTCTGCTGACCTGATAAGTTTCCATCAGTTCACGTTCACTGGGAATCGGCTGATCCGCAGGAAATTCATCGTTTTCAATCCTTTCCTCCAGTGTTTTTTTTAATATATAATATTTTGGTGCTCTTTCATCCATTTGCTTTCCCTTCTTTCCCTGGTCGGTCAATAAAAAATATATATTATCAGTATACTATTATTATAACATCAGTACCAGTCCTTTTTTATAATTGTCATCTGCACACAAATAACCGCCTTGTATTTTACACATAATTGTTCACCTCGTACCTATTTTTCTGTCTATACAAATAGTATGATGTTATTACAGGCAAAAATATCTGCCAAAATAAAAGGAATATAAAGGAGGTTTGATCCTATGTTGACAGCAAAACAGAATATGATCGAATGTATGAAGGCCGGCGGAAATCCGGATCGTTTTGTAAACCAGTATGAAGCCATCCGCCTGCTGCCGCACCCATTTATGCTCACCAGCCCCCAGCCGCAGAAAGGACAGCTGAATGTTGTAAATGCCTGGGGCATCACCAACAGTTTTCCGGAAAATACTCCAGGTTCCTTTCCTGTACATACCCCGGATAAAATTGTTGTAAAAGATATTGAAAACTGGAAAGACTATGTAAAAGCTCCTTCTCTTGACTTTCCTGACGAACTGTGGGATCAATGCAAAGCTATCTACGATGCAGTAGACGGCTCAAAAGCCTTTAAAGCTGCTTTTGTTGCCCCGGGGCTTTTTGAACAGTCCCATCACCTCTGTGAAATGGTCAATGCTCTGTACTACTATATCGACTATGAAGATGAAATGCATGATCTGATCAAGCATCTGACTGAATGGGAACTGAAATTAGCAGAGGGAATCTGTCAGAATCTCCATCCGGACATGATCTTCCATCATGATGACTGGGGCAGCCATGACAGTACTTTCCTCAGTCCTTCCATGTTTGAAGATTATTTCCTTGATTCTTATAAAGAAATCTACGGCTATTACAAGAGCCACGGCGTAGACTACATTGTGCATCATTCTGACAGCTATGCTGCAACACTTGTTCCAGACATGATTGAAATGGGCATCGACGTTTACCAGGGCTGCATGAAAACCAATAATGTACCTGAGCTGATCAAAAAATACGGCAGCAAGATCAGCTTTATGGGTGTGATTGAAAATGCCTTTGTTGACCACGAGGGCTGGACAGATGAAGAATGCGAAAAAGTAGTCAGAGAAATCGTTGATGACTGCGGTATCCACAGCTTCATCCCATGTATTGCCCAGGGCGGCCCAGGATCTGTGTATCCAGGCGTTTATCTTTCACTTTCCAGTGCAATCGATAAAATCAACCAGGAACGCTTCGGATTCACTCCAGAACAGCAGGAGGCAATGAGAATGCCCCATGAGATCATGTTCTGATATTTTTATGATCTGCAGTTCTCGTAAGCTTTCAGAAAGAGCATGGAAATATAGCAGTAACTGCGTACCTCCGGGTCTTCCAGGTCAAGCTCCAGGTTTTCCTGTATTTTTTTGATCCGGTAAACAGTGGTATTCCGATGAAGGAATAGTTCTTCAGAAGTGTGGGTAACGGAACGCTCATTATTTAAAAAACTAAACAAAGTGCGGAACATCTCGCTTCCCTTCTGTTGTTCCCTCCACAGCCTGAGCACAGAAGGCATACATGCCATGACCTTATCTTCCAGGGGCGCTGATGCAGTCAGAAGATATTCCGAAGCCATATTTTCAAAATACTGAATAGCTTTTGGCTTTGGAAGATGCCCGTTCCTTTCTAAAGCGTATTCTGCCTGCCGATAAAATCTGGGCAGCTCCATAATCCCGCTGCAGTCAGGCAGACTGAATCCGATCTGAACCGGATTATGTATCACAAGATTACGAAGCAGCAGGCAGGAATCCTGGGCCTTTGCCAGATTTCTGTCTGCAAGCAAAATCAGCTCATGATCCCTGATATTAACACAAATATCTGTAAGATTACGGATCAGCATCCGAAAAAGGGAGTTCATCTGGCGGGATGTATATTCAGGATCTCCTGTATCCGCAAATCGGATCAGCGCCACATAATAAGTCTCATCTCCTGTCCAGCCCTGATAGTCCATCTGAATCTTAAGCTTTGCTTTGTCACAGGGTCTGTCCAGCATAAGATCAAGAAAAACATTATTAATGCTTCCTGACATATCTTTCAGTGTATACAGTCCCATATACGCCTGGAGCACATCTGTGAATTTTTCCAGAAGCTGTGCGTCTCCCTGATTCAGTTTTCTTTCTTTTGCAATCAAATTTATCCTTCCGCATACTATGTTATTTACATACACGCAATAGCTGATTCCCTCCAACGCTATGAGATTATTGTGCGGGAACAGATAACTGATGTTTCCCGGAGAAAAAAATTCACTGTTGCTGCCGGTATATTTGATCATATTAACCGCATTTAAAGAAGAATATCCATATCATAAATGTAAATCCTGTCACCTTCCCCATCACAGACCACATAATCTTTTTCCTGGTATATATGAACGCAGTTTGTAGCATAGGCAAGCCGGGCGCTGTTCAAAACAGCAGGCGCATCCTCCCGGATCTCCAGCTTCACGTCCAGCTCTGTCATTTGATTTGCAATCATCCACATACTCAGCTTCACTTCAGCCACCTCCTGATATACTTTCCAGATACAAAGGTTTCAGCGCCTGCACTACTTTTTCGCTTACCCGGATCACAGCCTCCAGATCCTTATCTTTATGGTTCAGATATGCATGAAAAGAACCCTGGATGCAATAGGACAAAAGAATATTTTTTTCTGTATCATTCTGATTTTCCGGATATCTAAGCTCTATGAGTTTCCTGATCTCTGTTTCCAGGCAGTCTCCCAGCCGTGCTTTTTCTCTTCCTGAGAACAGAATATTTATAAGAGAATTATTAGAAAGAAGTGCCATATACAGATTTCTGGTAAAAATCTCCGGATTCTGAAACGGATCCTGCTGCTGTGCAGAGATATTTTTCACAATTGAGGTAATGGTTTCTGACTCCATATAATCTGACAGGGCAAAAATATCCACATAATGACTGTAAAAAGTCGATTTATTCACACAGGCAAGCGCGCACAGCTCCTTAACAGTGATCTTTTCCAGAGGCTTTTTTGCCCGCAGTTCCAGAAAGGCATTTTTGATTGCCCGCTGCGTTTTTTCTATTCTGATATCCATAAGCTCCTCCTGTTTTTTTATTTATCCGACACTTTCTGCAAACCGTTGTTTATCCGTCTGTTTTGTTATTTTGTTGGTGGACAGTATCTCTTTCTTTTCTTATATTATAATCAGTAAAACAACTAATGTCTATTATCTATAAGGAGATTATTATGGATCTGTACGGATTTTATACAGGAAAAATTTTTGACGCCTACCAGTATCTGGGGGCTCATCTTCAGCACAGGGGAGTCTGTTTCCGAACTTTCGCTCCGTCCGCTTCGCGCATTACAGTGATCGGAGAATTCAACAACTGGCAGGAATGGGAAATGAATAAAATTTCTGACGGAAATTTCTGGGAGCTTTTTGTTCCTGACGCTACCGAAGGCATGATGTACAAATACTGCATTTACGACAGAGCCGGAAACCGTGTAGAACACTGCGACCCCTACGGCTTCGGCATGGAGCTTCGTCCTAATTCCGCCTCTGTGATCCGGGATATGGATTCTTATTCTTTTTCTGATGAAGAATGGATGAACAGCCGCAGCGACTGCCGTAAAAAACCCCTGAACATCTATGAGCTTCATCTGGGATCCTTCAAAAAACCAGAAGACAAACCGGACGCCTGGTATACTTATGAGGAAATGGCATCTATCCTGATCCCGTATCTGAAAAGAAACGGCTATAATTATCTGGAGCTTATGCCCTTAAACGAGTATCCCTGCGACGAATCCTGGGGCTATCAGGCTACCGGCTTCTACAGTCCCACTTCCAGATATGGCACTGCCAGACAACTGAAATATTTTGTGGACGTCTGTCACCAGAACGGAATCGGTGTAATCATGGATTTTGTTCCTGTACATTTTGCACTGGACAGCTACGGACTTGCCATGTATGACGGAACTCCTCTGTATGAATATCCTAATTCAGCTGTAGGGGTCAGCGAATGGGGCAGCTGCAACTTTATGCATTCCAGAGGAGAGGTTCGGAGTTTTCTCCAGTCCGCCGCCAATTACTGGCTGACCGAATACCATATAGACGGTCTGCGAATGG
>SAMEA3387494__coassemble_2014_pt1 | contig 28966 bp, 27 predicted proteins | sample SAMEA3387494__metabat2_high_PE_015 | metagenome-assembled genome bin SAMEA3387494 (sample SAMEA3387494) | Felis catus | biome: Faeces | place: United Kingdom | collected 2012
CTCTGAGGTATTTTCAATTTTCAACATCCACATTTTTTATTATACAGGAAGCTCCTTATATGATATATTTCTATTATTATAAGCGAAATATACCACATACCAGTCATTTTTGTCAATATATCGGGTGCATATTATGTTACTATGGCTCTGTTTGAAGTTTCTATACCCAGTCAACTTTTAATACAGCCCATTTTTTCTTTGATTCTATCAAAAAAGTACACATAAAATTAAATACCTGCTATTTTATCACGTAATTTAATCTGTTTGTTTTCTATACTTCCATTTTCCCATTAAAATTGATATTCCAATTATAATTACCACATGCAGAATTGAAATGCTTAAAATCTCTATATCAAAAATCATTCCTAAAAAAAATATAATACTATAACATAATATAATCATTCTTGTTTTCTTTTTATAACATTCTCTATCGTTCTGTGTCAGCAAATGTATTGGATTATCGGACGGCGAAAGAAAAAAAATCAGCAACGCAAAACCAATATACATATTGATCATACCTATGCCTGATAATATAATTTTTTTCTTCGCAATCATCGCAATATTTATCATTCCCGTAGAAAAAGCGTAACACTTAAATTCTGTATTTGCATGATATCCTCCTGCATATGGACGAAGAATAAATATTCCTACAAAAAGAATTACACATAGTTCTACCTCTTCCCACAAAATCCCACATATAAAAATTGTTAAAAAATTTACTATAGTTGCAAGCAACTGATGTATTCCGTACTGGATTACTACCATTTCATTCTGATTACTACTAATTTTTTCTGCTATGATATTACTTAATTTGTCTGACACTTTCTCTATATCCTCATTTATTTTAGTTATATATTTGTAACTTTCCTCATGTTACCACCCTCAAACTCATAAACATCATCACATAATAAATGTATGTCCTCTTTGTAATGACTTGCAATCAGTATCATTTTTCCTTTTTTCTTAAGCTCCAATAATAACTCCCGTATCATTTCAACTCCATTATTGTCCAATCCGTTCATGGGTTCATCTAAAATCAGAATACCCGGGTCTTCCATAATCGCCTGTGCAATCCCTAAACGTTGGCGCATTCCAAGAGAATACTTACCTACATGTTTCTTTTCTGTTGGTTCAAGACCAACTTGTTGAATTGCCTGATAAATTTCTTTTTTTCCAATACAGCTGTTAACAGATGCTAAATATTGTAAATTTTTCCACCCGGATTCATTCATTAAAAATCCTGGGGTTTCAATTAAAAATCCACAATCATTTAGATATTCTATATCTTTTTTTAATACTTTTTCATCCTCAAATATCTGCCCTTCTGAGACTTCCATAAATCCACATAAACATTTTAAAAATACAGATTTTCCCGAACCATTTCTCCCAATAAATCCATATATTTTTCCCGAATAAAATTCCACACTAATATTTATAAGTACATTTCTTCCTCCCAGCACTTTAGAGACATTTTTAACTTTTATTTTATGTTCACTCATCTTCATTCCCTCTTTTCATGCATATAACAAGTTAAAACAGTAAAAATTATCGCACCAGCTACCAAATATATGACACTACGTTCAATTGTTACACCATATTGCAGCATATCCCTTGAATAATTTCCTAACTGGGCCAGTGTCACAGGAGAATATGGATAGTATTTTTCTAAAAATGTATTAGACAGCATTACATCTAAAAACAAAAATCCTACTGCAATATATAAGCCAAGCATTTTTTTAATTTTTTTATTCACAAAATACATTATTTGGGCTAACCAGTTAATACATAATACTTGCAATATAAATGATAATATAGTTGCTTTCCATGGATTATATGTCTGTATAATAAATCTATCCATAACAATCTGCACCTCATATTCACTGGCTGAACTGGTAAATGCTAAAGTTTTCCATACTTTCCCCCAACTGTTCTCAAAGCATAAGTATGGAAAAAGAACAATATTAGATATAAACCACAATAAAAGCACATATAAAATTGCACTGACAAAAATTGCAAACATATTTCCTAAATCCCACGCTCGCTGACCCGATCGAAATTTAAGAAACATATTATCAGATTGCATTGAAGCAACTGGAGAAATAAGCCACAAAAATCCTCCTGATAGCATCATCTGGCAGATCCAATCATTTGACAGGAAAGTAAAAATGAACGGACTTGCTTTCACCTCCAGATTTCTACAAAAAGCTCTGATTCCTTCTTCATTTAAAAAGAAATAAACAGTTAATATAAGAAGCAAAAAAAATGTCCGATAATTCCATAGTATATTTCTAATCTGATAGCAGCACACATGTATACTTTTGCTCAAACTTTTACTCATGCTCCTGCCTCCATCCAACTTTTTTATAAAAAATCCACACCAACACACAGCATATAAAAATTGCTACAACAGAAACTACTAAAATTCCATATTTCCCATCTAAAGGCAGTGTCCGCCCAATATACCAATAATCAATACGTAATCTATTAGGTATATTAAAAATAACATTTATTCTTGTTATAATAAATGCAATTAAAAAAGGGGACATGTGAACAGCATATTTAAATGGAAAATAACAAGAAATTGTATATCCAATACATGCCCATAGACCTCCAGACAAAAAGAGTAGATAAAGTGCTATTGCAAAATACTTTTTCGGTGATTCCATAAGCAATTCCGCAAACGGAATCATCTGAATTTCAACATATCGTCTCTCCAGAAACAATTCTAAATTTCCAGATGCGAGTATAATAAAAAAGCACCCTCCTGCGGCAGCTACACTTCCTCCACTAATAAAACATGCTACATACTTAGCAAATGCATAACACTTTCTTCCACTTTTCATCAAAATATACCGCCAGACACCTTGCATATATTCTATACAAAAATCTCCTGAATATGGCAATGTAACAATAACTGCCAAGAAATATTTCCCATATATCCCACCATATGTAATTGCATTAAACCAAAAATAATGAACATCTAGGGCGCTATCTTTTTGAAATAATTTAGGCAGCAAATCCACACTATCAATACCGATACATAATGCTACGCAAATTATCCCAATAAGCATTCTAATATTTATAAGCGCTCTACTGCACATAACTCTTAATAGATTTCCCATTTTCTATTCCCCATAAGAAAGATCTCCACCTGTAACTGCATTAATTCTTTCAGCCCAAAGGCAGCCTTCTTCATCTCTTTTCAAAAAACACCAATACAATTTCCAAAACTGACCCTCTGAGCTTTTAGAATCCCATTGCGGAATTGCAACATATTCTAACCAGATTTGTTCAATTGTCTGTTTTTCGCTTGTAATAATGTCCGTATACTTTTGTTTTATTTTATTAAGCGCATTTTCAGCTGATATAATTTTCACCTCATTTTCAGCTATAATGTCATACATATTCTGTATCGATAAAGTAATAAGTTTTCCATCACACAATATAATATCTGCATAGGATTGAAAATTCACATTAAATTCACCATACATCCCCTGTTCCGGTTCACTTCTTCCAAATACCGGAATCTCATTTAAAACAATTTGAAAACGAAGTGCCGTGTAAACTTCTCCATCCCAGGATTCTACTACATCCTGTGCATTCCCTACGATTTTTACTAATTCGTTTTCTATTTCCTGCAACTGTTTTGCTGAATAACTACCTGCATCACAAATTATCACCTGGCCTTTATCCGGTTTCATATAACTGCTAATTTCTTTTTCTATATGCTTTACATCATCTCTATTTTTTATCTCCTCTAATGAAGCAAGAGAGGACACTACTGTATCCTGACTATCCATAATTTGATCTATAATCAAATTTCCGATTAAATTGCTATTCATATCTTTATAATAATCAATCGATCCATTTCTAACCAACAACTGCCCCCCATTTTCCTTTTCGGCAGTATAAATTCCAATATTTTCATCAACTGATATCTCATATTCTTCAGTGTTACCCAGTATCTCCTGACATAATGTTTGAAAATCATATTTTTTTACTGAAATATCATATTCTGTAGCATTCTCCGAAAATTCAGGAATACTACAATTTAAATAAAGATTATCTGCAATTTTTCTCTCCTGAGCTTTCATTTCTGCCTGTACTTCTTCCGTATAACCCTCTTCTCTAGTTTCCGTATTTCTTTCCTGACATCCTGTCAGAAACATTGCAGTAAAACAAAGGCTTGTAAAATAAACTTTCCATTTTTTCAACATCTTTTCCTCTCTCCTTATTCTCAAAATGGCTACAGTAATTATAATAAATAATCATCTGTAGCCATTTTGATTTATTTCTTATATTTTTATGGTGCACATTTTCCATATATTGTTAACTTTTTTGTTGATGCACTGCTGTCATCCTTTTTTCCTCGTAAACGCATAGCGTGTCCTTTTCCCACTAGCTGTTGCCCGTTTGCTCCAGTCAAATACGATATTTTATAATTTGAAATATAATTGGAAAATGTATGATAATTATCTACTGTTGGTTCTATTGACATATCTCTCATTCTACATCCAAAAATATTTGAAGATGACATATTACTATTATTCATAAAACCTGCATTTTTCAATAAAGTGATATACCATGCATTCTCATTGTCTGATTTTGCCCACACTTCATCGTAATCTTTTGTTGTATATACGTCGTTAAATTTAAAATCAAAACTGTGGGTTGCCGCGTATACGGATGACGTCATAGATAACATGCCAATCAAACATCCTGCTATGATTGTATTTTTCATCTTCATAAACTCACTCTCCTTATATTGTGCATGAATGCTTTTTCTACTATTCTTTTTTATTTGATCTTCTAACTTTTTTGCAGTCTTTTACTGCTTTTGGCATTTCCGGCTGATAGTACATAAAAGTACAAGTGGTATTTGCATCTCGAGCAGCCACTTTTTTTGCCAGATACCTCAGTGTTTTTTTTCCGCATAAAATCATTTTTTTGTTCATTGGAATCATACCTTCCTTTCTTTAAATTATCTGAATTATATCATATTAAAAAGCATTTTTTCTTAATTGTAAAAAATCGCCTACATATTTGTAAAAAATAGACTCTTTACAAGGGCAGAATAAATATAGAACTGAAAAACGTAAAAAAGTTCCAAATACAGTAATAGGGCGGAATTCATAAGAATCCCACCCCAAAACCTGACATAACCGCATTTCATAACACCCTTGTTACTTTCTGAAGAAGACTCTGCTAATATGGTAAATACAAAAGTACATGTACACAAAAGCAACTTTCTGTATAAGATATTTGAATATCTCCCTCTTGATCTGCTACAATTTTTTTTACATTTTCTAATCCAATCCCATGTATGGAGAGTTCTTTCTGAGTTGTATATAATTTCTCCCTTTTCTCTATAATTTTTCCAGAATAACTGTTTTTTATCTCAATAAACAGCACCGCCTGTTTAACTGTCATTTTAATAAAAAGATATTTTTCCTCTGACTTCTCAGCCTCTCGCACCGCATTATCTACCAGATTACCAAGTATTACACAAAGATAAAACTGTTTCATTTGCAATTGCTCTGGAATATTAATCTTTAACTCAACTTTATTTAAGGTTTTCTTTGCTTTTTGCAGCAAATAATTCAGAACTCCATCAATTTCTTTATTTCCCGTACACAATTGTTCTCTGGGATTCAACATAAAGAGTTTCATTTCGTCCAGATACGTGATTAATTCCTGCGTTTTATTCTGTCTTGCAAGTGCAGCAATTTCAATTATATGGTGTTTCATATCATGTCGAAGTGTTTTTACACGATTGTCCGATTCACGCGCTACATCTAGCTGAAAAGCATACACATCTATCATCTGTTGAAATATCTGTTCTTTCATTTTAGACGAGTAAAATTCCAGTAATGAATGATATAAATAAAAAACAAGGATGTTGATAAACAATAAAACTGCCGCTACTGGAAATACAATCTGTTTACTTTCTTGTATTTCTACTGCCAACCAGTATATACAGCTAATGCTGCTGATTGGAACAAAAATCAGAACCAGCATATTCCATACGGGCAAAGAAATTTTCTCCTCTAATCCCGAAGTTCGTTCAATAATAATTGTAATAAGCAAAAATAGCAGACTTACCACATATTCATATATTGGATTACCAATCTTACCTACCACTGGATCTGTCATAAAAAAAGTAACAGCAATATCAACCAATGCATTTATCACATAAATTGTACACACAGCAAAAACTTTTTTAACTTTCTTAAGTTTATAAGGTGCGATCAAAATACATAATGCTGTTACATTAGAAAAAATATTAAGAGCCGGAGACACAAATATCACATAAATAGAACAAGTCCATATCAAAGCCACAATATATAAAATACGAATATATTTGCATCTACATTCCGCATTCTTAACAAAAATACCAATAAAACACTTAATTGCATAAAAACGCGGTATATTCGCTAATAAGGTACTGGCAAAATTATAAGTTTCCATTTTCATCTATAGCACTCTCCAATATTTTTCGTCTTACCTCCGTTCGGTTGGTTTTACTTATATTTAATACTTCTCCATTAATCATTTTTATAGATTCATAAGTAAATTCTTTCACATAAATTCTGTTCACTAAATACGATTTATGTATTCTTAAAAAAAGGTTTTCAGGAATTTTCTTTTCTACTTCAGTTAATTTCCCATAAAAAGCTTTTTCATCGTCTTTCATAATAATAATAATTTTTCTTCCCTCACTCCGAAAATATAGAATATCTTTATAAAAAATTCTACAACAATTTTTTTGATTTTGAAATTCAAAAATAAAATTTGATTTGCCCGCTATCCGATATATTTGATCTAATACCTGAAAAATATTTTCTTGTTTTATTGGTTTTACCAAAAAATCAAATGGCCGATTGTGAAAAAGCTGTAACGCATATGATTCTTTTGAGGATATATAAATCAAAAACAAATTTTCATTTTCCATAACATTTCTTATATATTCTCCCACTGAAACTCCATTTTCACCTGGCAATTCTATATCCAAAAATAAAATATCTATGTCTTCTTTTTCCATATCTTTCAAGAGTTCCTCACCTGAATAACAAACTTCTACAGTCAGTCTAATCTTTTTCTCTTCTGCATATTTTAAAAGTAACGTCTCCAACTCTGAACATGTACTCTTTTCGTCGTCACAAATAATTGCTTTCATAATCTCCTTTGCTATCTCCTGTTTTTTGCATTTTCTAAAAGTCCCAGTTACAGTATAATAAAAAACATCACAACTAACAAACTTCCAAGACATATCCTCTTATATTTACAACATAAACAAAATTTGTGTAGAACTCCTTACCGCCTGATCAGATGCATACAAAAAAAGCAAGCTGCCTTCTCTGTAAACCAGAGCCGCCAGTCTGCTTTTTTATATAATTTGTCAATATTTTATTTCTTTGTGATGAATCCTTTTGCTTTCAGAGTCTCTGCGCAGAGAACAGCTCCGCCGGCAGCGCCTCTTACAGTATTGTGGGACAGGCCCACAAATTTATAATCGTATACAGTATCCTCACGAAGACGTCCAATAGAAACTCCCATGCCGTGTTCGTAGTTTACATCCTCGGTTACCTGCGGACGGTTGTCCTCTTCCAGATACTGGATAAACTGCTTCGGTGCACTTGGAAGCTCAAGCTCCTGCGGAACACCTCTGAAGTTTTTAAGCGCTTCGATCAGCTGCTCTTTGGTTGGTTTTTTACGGAATTTTACGAAAACAGCTGCTGTATGACCATTCAGTACCGGTACACGGATACACTGACAGGTGATTACAGGTTCCTGTGCAGGAACGATCACACCATCCTCGATCTTGCCCCACAGTCTCAGAGGCTCTTTCTCACTCTTCTCTTCCTCTCCGCCGATGTATGGAATGATATTGTGCTCCATTTCCGGCCACTCTTTAAAGGTCTTGCCGGCTCCGGAAATTGCCTGATATGTAGTAGCCACTACTTCATACGGCTCAAATTCCTTCCATGCTGTCAGCACCGGAGCATAGCTCTGGATAGAGCAGTTCGGTTTTACTGCGATGAAGCCTCTGGTTGTTCCCAGACGTTTCTTCTGGAATTCAATCACGTCAAAATGCTCCGGGTTGATTTCCGGAACTACCATCGGAACATCCGGTGTCCAGCGGTGTGCGCTGTTATTGGAAACAACCGGCGTTTCGGTTTTTGCGTACTCTTCTTCAATGGCCTTGATCTCGTCCTTAGACATATCTACAGCAGAGAATACAAAGTCAACGGTTGCCGCAACCTTCTCTACCTCATTTACATTCATTACCACAATTTTTTTCACTGCTTCCGGCATCGGAGTATCCATTTTCCATCTTGCGCCTACTGCCTCTTCGTAAGTTTTTCCTGCGCTTCTGGCACTTGCTGCAAGTGTCACTACCTCAAACCATGGATGATTTTCCAGAAGAGAAATAAATCTCTGTCCTACCATTCCGGTAGCTCCTAAAATACCGACTCTCAGTTTCTCGCTCATAATAAATCTCTCCTCACTTTATGTCTTTGTATTGCATACATTTGTCTTTCTTGTACATACTATACCACTTTATGGAAAAATGCAAGTATTTTTTTATTTTCTTTTTCAATTATTCTCAAGATATTCCCTGTTGGCTGAGATAACTTTTTCCATAACCTCTGCTCCCGGCGCTCCATAAGTACAGCGTTTTTCCACACAGGTCTTCATGCTGATGGCCTCATAAATGTCTTCCTGAAAAACAGGACTGATCTCTTTGTAAGTTTCCAGGGGCAGTTCATCCAGGGAAATCCCTCTGTCAATACAGGTCAGTACCAGACGTCCCACAATGCCATGGGCATCACGGAAAGGAACACCGTGATTTACCAGATAATCTGCTGCGTCTGTTGCATTGGTAAAGCCGTTCTTTGCGCTTGCTTCCATAACATCCTTACGGAACTCCATGGTAGATACCATGCCGGTAAACAATGCCAGGCAGCCTTTTACCGTGTCAATAGCATCAAAGGTCAGTTCCTTGTCCTCCTGCATATCTTTGTTGTATGCTAGCGGAATTCCTTTCATGGTTGTAAGAATAGACATCAGAGCCCCGTACACACGCCCGGTCTTTCCACGAAGAAGCTCCGCAATGTCAGGGTTCTTCTTCTGGGGCATGATACTGCTTCCTGTACTGTAAGCATCATCGATCTCTACAAAACGATACTCATTGGAATTCCACAGAATAATCTCCTCGGAAAAACGGCTGAGATGCATCATCACCGTAGACAGGGCAGAAAGAAGCTCAATTACATAATCTCTGTCTGATACAGAATCCATACTGTTTCTGGTAGGCTCGTCAAAGCCCAGAAGCTCTGCTGTATAGTCCCTGTCAAGAGGATAGGTGGTTCCTGCCAAAGCGCCTGCTCCCAGAGGACAGGTGTTCATTCTTTTTCGGATATCTGCCATGCGGCTTCTGTCTCTGCGGAACATCTCAAAATAAGCGCCCACATGATGAGCCAGGGTAACCGGCTGCGCCTTCTGAAGATGAGTAAATCCAGGCATGTAGGTATGGATATTTTCCTCCATAATCTTCTGAAGAGCTATAAGAAGTTCCTTCAACTCCTGATCAATGGCATCGATCTCGTCTCTTGTATAAAGCTTCATATCCAGAGCCACCTGATCGTTACGGCTTCTTCCTGTATGAAGTTTTTTGCCCGGATCCCCGATACGGTCGATCAGATTTGCTTCCACAAAGCTGTGAATATCCTCATACTCGGAAGTGATCTCAAGCTTCCCGGATTTTACGTCTTCAAGGATTCCCTCCAGCCCCTCCAGAATCTGGTCTCTTTCTGTTTCTGTAAGGATTCCCTGCTTTGCCAGCATTTTTACATGGGCTTTGCTGCCTCGGATGTCCTGCTCATAAAATTTCTGATCAAAGGAAATAGACGCATTAAAATTATAAACCAGTTTGTCCGTCTCTTTTGTGAAACGTCCTCCCCATAGCTGTGCCATAATCATTCCCCCTCGTTTTTGTGTAATATTAAACTAAGTGTTCCCAGTATAACACATTTTTTTATAAAATCAAAGAGAAAATATATCTTTTATGCATTTTTTCGTATATTTATGCAATATATATTATATTTATACATTTTTCTGCATTTTATTTTTTTCTCTCTCCCGTCTGGAAAACACACAGCCACAGTAATCCTGTCGGTAAAGATCATATTCTCCAGACAGCTCAATGGAACGTTTGTAACCGTTTTTCTTCTTAAAATCAGAGGGAAGATGGGACACCTTATAAATCTTTGACAGTTCCTCACCAATCTCGTTGATCTTCTGTGCATTTTTCAGAGGACTGATAGACAGCGTTGTAGTAAAGTAGTCATAATTTCCCTCTTCTGCAAGGCGGGCAGCTTCTTCCATACGAAGGCGATAACATCCGAAGCACCTTTCTCCTCCTTCCGGAATATCCTCCATTCCCTTTGCCATGCAGAAAAACACTTGTGGGTCATACTCTCCTTCTATCAGCTTCACCGGATGGACAAATTCCATTTTCCCGATCATCCTGCGGATTTCCTCCACACGCTTTTCGTACTCTTCTGCCGGTGAAATATTTGGATTATAAAAAAACACAGTAATCTCAAAATATCTGGACAGGTATTCCAGCACATAGCTGGAGCAGGGTGCACAGCAACTGTGAAGAAACAGCCTTGGCGTTCTTCCTTCTGCTTCAAGCTCTGCAAGCAGTTTGTCCAGCTCTTTCTGATAATTTCTGTTATTCATATAAGACGTTTACTCCTTATATATCAATTAATTTTCTCAGCAGCAAAAACATCATCTGCCGCAGAATTTTTCTGCTTTGCCGTTGACATTCTACTTGCTCATGGGTCATATTTTATCCCTTTTTATCAGCAGCGTCAACACAGACAACTGTTTTCATGCAGTCATTTCTCCTCAAATCTTTCCTTTTTTATTGAATATCCAACAAATTTCTCGACATTCTTTTTCCCCACAGGTATAATTAGCTCATATTCTATAATAACTATATAAACAGAGGTGACTCCTGATATGAAATCAAAACAGATTCTAAAAAGTTTACATAGTCTGCTGGACTGGAAGCAAAAAATCACATTTCTCTTTATTATGCTGATCATGGTCCTGTCCTCCGTCTTAACCCAGCTCACCCCCAAGGCAATCGGCTGGCTGACAGACGATATCCTTTCTCAGGCTGAGCTTGATTTTCCTGCTATATTTCCCATTCTGTTTTTTATTCTGATCGTGAATATTGTAAATGAGATCATCAAAATATTAAGAAGGATCCTGGTGGAAGATATCGCCACAAAAACAGAAAAAAAAGCAAGGGGACTGGTAATTTCTTCTTTACTTAAGGCTCCTCTCGCATACTTTAAAGAAAATATGACAGGAAATATCCACGGCAGGCTGAACCGTTGTCTGGAAGGTACGGTAAAGCTGGAAAAACTTGTTTTTATGGATTTTGCCCCGGCTATTTTTAACAGTATTGCAGCTATTGTTGTAATTTTTACTACTCTTCCGGCAAATCTTGCTTTCCTGATGCTTCTGGTAATTCCTGTTGGAATCGCAATTGTTTTCAGACAGATCCATACACAAAAAGGAATCCGCGTAGAACTTCTGGAATCAAAAGCACATATGGACGGAGCTATTGTAGAACTGCTCAATGGTATCGAGGTGATCCGGATCACAGACAGTAACTCTTTAGAAGAAAAAAGATTTACAGATAAATCAGAATATTTAAGAAGCAGAGAAATGAGACATCATTTGCAAATGGCTAAATACGACTGTCTCAAATTTATCAATGAAGTATTTTTTACGGTTCTGATGATCGGCACCTCTGCCTATCTGGCTGCACGGGGCAGGATCAGCGTAGGCGCAGTCCTGACCTCCTACCTTTGTTTTTCACAGCTTATCAAGCCTCTGGAAGAACTTCACAGAATTTTGGACGAACTTTCGGAAAGTCTGATCCTGGCAGAAGATTTTTTCAAAATGGCAGATATCCCTCATGATTTCTCCTATGCTGAAACTCCAGACATACCTGCACAGAAAAAAGACAGCCCTTATATTATAGATATCCATAACCTGAATTTTTCTTATGGCGATGAGAAAAATATTATAGATAACATGGATCTTTGTATGGAAAAAGGTACATTTTGGGGCATTGCCGGACCAAGCGGCTGCGGAAAATCCTCCTTGATAAAAGCAATATGCAAGTTAGAAAAATGCAGCGGCTCTGTTTTTATCAATCACAAAAACATACTTTCTTTATCAAGAAAAGAGTTATCCCAAATCATTGCCCTGGTTCCTCAAAACCCGTTTTTGATCGCCGGAACCATACTGGAAAATATCTGTTACGGACTGGAACAGACGCCTTCTGAAGAGGAAATAAAAAAAGCGCTTGTTAAAGCAAACCTGTATGATTTTATCACCAGCCTGCCGGAAGGCATCCTTACAAAGATCAGCGAGGGCGGGGGAAATCTGTCCGGAGGCCAAAAACAGAGAATCGCAATTGCCCGTATTTTTTTAAGAAAACCGGAAATTCTGATTTTGGATGAAGCAACCTCCGCTCTGGACAATACCTCTGAACGTTTTATACAAAATGAAATTGAACAGCTGAAAAAAGAAAACGGCATGACTGTCATATCCATTGCCCACAGACTTACTACCCTGAAAAACTGTGACAATATTATTGTTATGGATCATGGTAAGGTGGTACAATCCGGCAAATATCCGGATCTGATAAATAAAGCGGGTATTTTCAGCGATATGTATTATGGAAAATTAAAGTAAATTTCAAAAAATGTATCTTTTTCCTTTTTCATGGATAAAGATACATTTTTCTTTTATCTGCCGTACACAAAACTGCTCTCTGGCATATCATAACATATAGTATTTTCCAAAACATACTCCTGGAAAATACTTGGAATTATTTACAGGGAGGTATATCCATGAAACCGCTTCTGGAAGTAAGAGATCTTTCTCTTTCCTATCATACGCCTTCCGGGGAGACTCCTGCCCTTTCACATATATCCTTTGACCTGATGCCCGGTGAATTCCTGGCTATTGTCGGCCCATCCGGCTGCGGAAAGTCCACGCTTCTCAACGTGATCTGCGGACTTCTGGAACCGGAAAAAGGGTCTGTCCTCATGAACGGCACACAGGTTACCCGGGGAGATCCACGCATGGGCTATATGCTGCAGAAGGATCATCTCCTGGAATGGCGCAGCATTTACAAAAATATTCTTCTCGGTCTGGAAATACGGAGGCAGCTGACACCGGAAAAGCTCTCCTCCATTGAACAGATGCTCCGCATCTATGGTTTGGACAAATTCCGTTCTGCCCGTCCTTCGCAGCTTTCCGGCGGAATGCGGCAGCGAGCCGCTCTGATCCGCACTCTGGCGCTGAAACCGGAGCTTTTGCTTCTGGATGAGCCTTTCTCTGCTCTGGACTACCAGACACGGCTGAATGTCAGTGATGATATCGGCAGGATATTAAAAAAAGAAAATAAGCCTGCGATTCTGGTAACCCATGATATCTCTGAGGCCATCAGCATGGCAGACCGGGTTCTCATCCTGACAAAGCGACCTGCCGCAGTTGCCGGCATCGTTCCCATAGAACTGTCTGTTAAAAACAGAACCCCTCTTTCCTCAAGAAATGCACCAGATTTTAAGTCTTATTTTAATCAGATCTGGAAGGAGCTGAACGATCATGCCTGAGCTTTCCCCTGCCCAGAAAAAATATCTTTTACAAAAGAAAAAGGAAAAGTATTTTATTAATATATCCAGAATTCTACTTTTTCTTGTTTTTCTGATTTTATGGGAGATTTCCTCCCGTTTGGGATGGATCGATTCCTTTATTTTCAGCAGTCCCTGGGCAATCCTGAAAAATTTTGCTGAAATGTGCCGGGATCAGTCTCTGTTTGTCCACATCGGAATCACGCTTGCTGAAACCCTGATCAGCTTCTTTTTTGTAGTACTTCTGGGAATTGGAACGGCTGTGCTTTTGTGGCTGTGTCCAAAACTTTCCCGCATCCTGGAGCCTTACCTGGTGATCCTTAACAGCCTTCCAAAATCAGCGCTGGCGCCTCTTCTGATCGTATGGCTTGGCGCAAATGTCAGAACCATTATCGTAGCAGGAATGTCCGTTGCCATATTTGGCTCCATTATCAATCTCTATACCGGTTTTCGAGAAACAGATCCGGATAAAGGCAGGCTGATTGCCACACTGGGAGGTACAAGAAAGGATGAGCTTCTGAAGATCGTCCTTCCTTCCTCTGTGCCTCTGATCCTAAGTACCATGAAGGTTAATATCGGACTTTGTCTGGTTGGCGTGATCATCGGAGAATTTATCGGCGCCCGGCAGGGGCTTGGCTATCTCATCATCTATTCCAGCCAGACCTTTAAACTGACTACGGTTCTGATGTCCATTCTGATTCTGTGTGTCATTGCCATGGGGCTGTATGAGATTCTGAACCTGATTGAAAAGCACTGTCTGAAACATTCCTGACATATACAAAAATCCCCGGAAGCACTCTCCTGAAAAGAGCGCTCCGGGGATCTCTGTTTCCACAAAATCTGTCATTCAGACTGTTTTCTATGTTTCTTATGTGATTAGTGAGACTTCACCTGATTCCACAGTTCTCCGTAAGTCTGATCGGCCTCTGTTCCCAGATACTGGAAGGTTTCCAGATTTTCATATTTTGAAAGATCCGGAAAAGCAATCTCACTGTTCCGGATGGATTCATCCTCGATCAGCTTCCTTGCTTCCACATTAGGTGTCGAATAGGTGATATACTCAAAATTCTTCAGAGCAATGTCCGGTCTGCAGAGGAAATTGATGAACTTTTCACCATTTTCCTTGTTTTCTGCATTTTTAGGAATAACCCAGGAATCAATCCAGATATTACTTCCCTCCTCTGGAATCACATATTCCAGATCTGGATTTTCTTTCTGCGTATAAATAGCCTCGCCGGAATAGATCACTCCGATGGCAGCCTCATTTCCGATCATCTTGTCACGAACCTGATCGATGACATATGCCTGTACCAGCGGCTTCTGCTTGATCAGAAGGTCTCTGGCCTCTGTAAGCTCATCAAGGTCTGTGGAGTTCAGAGAATGCCCCAGATATTTCAGTGTAACACCAAAGGCATCACGGACAGAATCCTGCATAAGGATATTATCTTTATACTTCTCATCCCAGAGGATCGACCAGCTGGTGACTGGTTCTTTTACCATAGTTTTGTTATAAAGGATTCCAACCGTTCCCCAGCAGTAAGGAACAGAATATTTGTTTTCCGGATCAAACTGTCTGGACTGCTCCATATAATCCTTTCCAATATTTTTGATATTGGGAATGTTGTCAAAATCAATCTCCGCAAGCAGGTTGTTTTCGATCATCCTCTGGATCATATAATCACTTGGACAGATTACATCATAGGCAATGGCACCTGAACTGATCTTGGGATAAAGGATCTCGTTGGTCTCAAATTCCTCATACACCACATCGATGCCGGTTTCTTCCTCAAATATTGTCAGAACTTCCGGATCCAGATATTCACCCCAGTTATAAACCACCACTTTCTGGGAATTCATCACATTGTTTTCTTTGGAATAATAAAATCCTCCAAAAAGAAACAGTGCGCAGATAGTTACCGGAATCACACGACGTAACAGGATCCGCTTAACCTTTGAAGGTTTTTTCGCCCGTTTTTTCTTTGCTTTTGTGTCTTCTTTTTCTTCCGGCGAATAATTAATAAGGATCAGAAGCACAAGAACTGACACAAACATAATGGTAGACAGTGCATATATCTCCGGCTTGATCCCTTTACGAACCTCTGTGTAAATCTTGGTAGAAAGAGTATCGATCCCCGGTCCTTTTGTGAAATGCGTGATTACAAAATCATCCAGAGACATAGTAAACGCAAGCATAAAACCAGAAAGCACGCCAGGTACAATATCCGGGAACACTACCTTAAAAAATGCCTCCAGAGGAGAAGCTCCCAGATCCAGCGCAGCCTCATACACATGACGGTTTGTCTGTTTCAGTTTCGGAGCCACACTCAGGATCACATACGGGATATTAAAAGTAATGTGGGCGATCAAAATGGTTCCAAATCCCATTTTCATTCTGAATGCAATAAAAAGAAGCATCAGAGATACACCCATAACAATTTCCGCATTCATCATGGGAATATTCGTCACGCCCATATAAAAGGTGCGCCACCGCTGTTTCATTCCCTGAATCGCAATTGCTGCAGCTGTACCAATGATCGTTGCCGCTGCTGCCGCCACAAATGAAATGATCAGCGTGGTATAAAAAGCGCTCATAATCTGTTCATTCTGAAAAAGCTCCTTATACCATTTCAGAGTAAACCCGCCCCATTTCGCCCTTGTTTTGGACTGATTGAAGGAAAGTACCATCAGGGTAACAATGGGTGCATAAAGTATAATAAAGATCAAAGCCAGATACAGCTTCTGTAAAATTTTTCTGATCAAAATGCCGTACCTCCTTCTCCTTTATCGTATTTCGCCACAAGTGCCATACTGGCAATAATAAATACCATCAGCACAAGAGAAAGTCCGCTGCCCACATGCCAGTTACTGTTCTGCTTAAAGGACTGCTCAATCACGTTTCCGATCAGGAGGATCTTGCCGCCGCCCAGAAGATCTGAGATCACGAAGGTGGTAAGTGCCGGCACGAACACCATGGTGATGCCGCTGATCACTCCTGGAATACTCAAAGGAAATGTTACCTTCAGAAAAGTCTGGATCGGATTCGCTCCCAGATCTCTTGCAGCATTTATGACATTGGAATCTATTTTTATCAGCACATTATAAATGGGCAGTACCATAAACGGCAGGAAATTGTACACCATTCCCAAAATAATAGCATACGGTGTATTGATGATCTCCAATGCAGGGAGATGAAGAAATCCTAAAATACTGTTGATTACACCGTTTTTCTCCAGAAGAGTCTGCCATGCCATGGTACGCAGCAGAAAATTCATCCACATAGGCAGGATAAAGATCAGTACAATAAAGCTGGTCTGGTTTACCTGTTTCTGGCTTAGTATCATGGCAAGCGGATATGCCAGGATCAGACAGACCAACGTACTGATAAAGGACAGCAGAAGGGAAACTCCCAATGCTTTCAGGTTCTCCGGCGTAGTGATCTGCGACAGATTTGCCAGAGTCAGTCCGCCGTCATCACTGGTAAAAGCATAATACACGATCACCAGAAGAGGGATGATGACAAAGGACACTGACCAGAACAGATACGGACCGGCCAGAAGACGTTTACTCTTCAATGTTCACCGCCTCCTCATCTTCGGATTCCGGTTTTTTCATGATCTGGATATCAAAAGGATCCACATGAATGCTGACCTGAGTACCTACCGGGAACATGTCCGTACTGTGTACCAGCCACTCATAGTTATTAGCCGTAACCTCCATTTCATAATGTACGCCTTTAAAAATCAAATGAGTGACTACACCGTCGATACTTCCTTCTCCCGGTTTGAGAAGATCGATATCCTCCGGACGGATCACCACATCTACCGGTTTATTCTGTCCAAATCCCTCATCCACACAGGGGAAGTTTACGCCCAGTATCTTTACCATGCGGTCCTCCACCATAGTAGCCGAAATAATATTGCTTTCACCGATAAAATCCGCAACAAAAGCATTTTCCGGTTCATTATAAATCATTTCCGGTGTTCCGATCTGCTGGATATATCCCTGGTTCATAACTACAATGGTATCTGACATAGTAAGAGCCTCTTCCTGATCGTGGGTAACATACAGGAAAGTGATTCCCAGCTCGTTTTTCAAACGGATCAGCTCGTACTGCATGTCCTGACGAAGCTTCAGATCCAGCGCTCCCAGAGGCTCGTCCAGAAGAAGAACCTTCGGCTCATTTACAATTGCTCGGGCAATAGCGATTCTCTGCTGCTGTCCTCCGCTTAAAGAATCCGGCATACGGTTTTCATATCCGTCAAGATTTACAAGCTTCAGCGCATATTTGATCTTATCATGGATATACTGTTTGCTTTTATTTTTTATTTTCAGACCAAAAGCAATGTTCTCTGCAATTGTCATATGCGTAAACAGTGCATATTTCTGAAATACGGTATTTAACTGTCTTTTGTTTGGCGGAAGATCTGTGATGTCTTTTCCGTCAAAGATCACGCGGCCTGCATCCGGAGTCTCAAAGCCGCCAAGAATACGAAGTGTGGTAGTTTTTCCACATCCGCTTGGACCCAGAAGTGTCAGGAATTCATTTTCTCTTATGTAAAGATTAAAATCATCCAGAACGGTCTGCATCCCATAAGTTTTGGAAATATTTTGAAAATCGATCAGTTTATTACTCATGACCATTCCTCCCCTAAAAAAATCCCCTGTTTTTATACAGGACAACTCTTCCTGTATATCATAAAAACAGAGGAATTTCAATAGATTTTCAGTTATTTTACAAAAATTATAATGTTTCTGAATGGTATCTTAACTTTTTTACGGATAAAGCCAGCTGCTGTCTAATTTTGCAAGCAGTCTTGCATTATGGTATGCCATTTTAAGAGTCAGACAGGTACGGCCCAAATACTTCTTCCCATCTGCCGTTTTCACACAGGCAAGTGCCAGGTCCGCCTTTCCCGGTGTCTGAAGACAAACCGGTATCAACAGCTGGATTCCATGATTATAATACTGAGGAACCGCTGTACGGTAATCGGCCTCCAGCATATGCTTTGTCTGGCGAAGAGCTCCGTCAAACAGCTGTACGCGCATTCTGCTTGTCCGCACATTTTCCGGAAGTCTCTGTACGTTTTCTTCCTCATCAAAAATATGTTCATACTGGGGAACAATATCCAATTTAGTATCAAAAACCAGTTCTGCAGGCTCTTTCGCATACTGTGCCCGTTCCGGAAGCCCGGTAATCCCGGATTTCAGAAGGTAATATTCTGTATAGAAGCCTTCCAGAAACCATTTCTGGCGTCCAGGAATCAGATTATGAACAAAAAATGCATACACCGGCTGATAATAGTCATTAAAAAGTCCTGTATTAAAGATTGCATATTCTTCTGTTTCCTGTACCTTTCCTTCTTCATAAACACGCTGAAACGTATGCTCCAGGTAGCCTTTTAAAATCCCGTTGTCATCACCATCCCCAAAGCTCCATTTCTCTGGAACCATATGGGAAAGATTCCGAATATGCCGGTTATAATTTCCGCAATAAGTGAAATCAAATAAATTCATATTATCCTCCTGTCTGAAAATGGTTCTCTTTGCGTAAAAAGATCTTTTATATATTTTATTACAAAAATCTTCAGACAGAACGATTCCAAATGTTTTCTTGGGGGATCTTATTTCAACAGCTGGTGCATGGCACGGATAAACTCTGGAGTTGTTCCGCAGCATCCTCCCATTATAGATGCTCCGTTCTCTGCCAGAACTTTCATATGTCCGGCAAATTCCTCCGGTAACATGCTGTAAACCGCATTCCCCTGATCATCGATCACCGGCATTCCCGCATTCGGTTTTGCGATCACCGGAATAGAAACAGCCTCACGGATATTTCGGACCACTGATACCAGCTGATCTGGTCCCACAGAACAATTGATGCCTACCGCATCTGCCCCTGCACTTTCCAGAGCCACTGCGGCCTCCACTGCATTTCCGCCGCTGAAAATGCTTCCGTCTGCCTCCACCGTCATGGTACACATGATCGGAAGCTGGCAGACTGCATTTGCCGCATCTACTGCTGCCAGCGTTTCCTCAATATTGATCATGGTCTCTGCCGCCAGAAGATCCACTCCCGCTTCTTGCAGTATCTGTATCTGCTCTTTGTACATCTCAAAGGCATCCTCGTAAGTATACTCTCCCTCTGCTGTAACAAATTGCCCGGATGTAGTGATATCTCCTGCCACAAAAACTCTTTCTCCTGCCACTTCTCTGGAATAGGAAACCAGCGTATGATTGATCTCCACAATACGATCCTCCAGACCATGCTGCTGAAGATTTCTGCGATTGCCTCCAAATGTAGGCGCATAAATCACCTGGCTCCCCGCTTCAATATAAGCTCTCTGAAGGTTTTGGATAATCTCCTTATGCTCCATAACCCACAACTCCGTACAAATGCCCCGCGGCATCCCCTGAGCCATCAGATTGGAACCTGTGGCACCATCCAGAATAAGAACCTTCTCTGTCAGCTCCCGAAATTCTTTTTTGGTCATAATATTCTCCTCTCAGTATTTATGTGGATTATCATAGCACATCATCAGAATTTTTCCCACAGAAAATTTCTGTTTGTAAGGGTGGATGAATATGATTTTGTATCTGTAAAGGACATGCAGGAGTCAGAGAAATCTGCCACAGAAGCTGGTTCGCGATTTGGAAAGTTCTATGTTTCTGCTTCTTTGCAAAATACACTTCCTCTGGTGCGGAACCGCAGAGTACACCTATGTCCGCCATCCTGCGGCTAGCAGCCAGATTCAGCCGGAAGGAGTTCTGTTTTGGTGTTGTCTACTTTCAGATGCAAAGAGGAAACGGCATCGTCTGTAGAGAACAAAAAACATAAATCCGCCCCCACAACCAGAAATTTATTTGACTTTGATTGCTTTCTCCGGGCACATTTCCTGACAGCAGAAACACCGGATACATTTCTTATAGTCATACACCGGCGGATGTTCTCGTCCGTCCCGAAATTCTACTGCTTTTCCCGGCACCGGGCAGCTTTTTACACAGATTCCGCAGCGGATACATTTCTCAGCTTCAATATATGGCTTCTTCTGAAAAATATTCAAAGCTTTTGCCATTTTTTCCCAGATTCCATGCTTCATAACTCTCCGGTCTACATGAAACTCCGGATTTCCATATTTCCGTACCGCCTCTTCCATGGAAATTCTCCCATCCGGAGTAAGTATTTCAATCTCCTCTTTTTTCCAGGTTCCAAGTCCCATCTTTTCTCCATGATAATTAGTCGGAACCATCTGAGGCTTCAGATGTACCAGATGACAGAACACACTGTCCAGAGCCACCGGATCTGTGGAAAGCAGCATCACTCCCATGTCTACAGGATCACCGGAGCCGGGACCGTTTCCTTCCATTGCTGTGATGCCGTCCATAACATACAGCCTCGGTCTTACACACTGGTTCAGATCTACCAGCATTCGGGCAAAGCTGTCCGCACTTGGATAAAGTGTATGTCCTTTTGCTTTATAAAAACCATATACAAATCCATAACTGTTTTTCACTGCTCCTGTAATTCGTTCCAGAGCATGTGTTTTCATCTTACACAGTGAAATCACACAATCCTGCTCCAGAAGCTCCCTGCTGAGCATAAATTCCTTTGCCTGGCTTCCCTCCGGATAGAGTTTCTTTATCCCTTCAGAAAAATCCACAGCCGGTATCTGGAATTCATCCAGGTACCGATCCATACCGGTTCCTGCTATTACCTTTCTGGTGGTTCCATGTCCGCAGGAATCTGCAAGGATCACATTTTTACAGCCATATTCTTTTAGAATACGTGCAAACATACCAACTACCGCCGGATGCGTGATCACAGCTTTTTCCACTTCTGCTTTTTTCAGAAGATTCGGTTTCAGAAGAATTTTCTCTTCTTTTTTTACAAGCGTCTCCAGGCCTCCCAGAAGTTCCAGACCTTTTTTTAAACCTTCATAAACAAGTTCTTCCCTGTAAGAACTACAGGGAAGAAGTATCACTTTGCTTTTTTGTTTCTGCATAAATCTATCCTCATTTCACACTGAGATCCGTTTCTCTCAGAGCCTTCCGCACCGGAAGGATACAGGCAGGAACAACCGACAGAAAATCCACACCCATACGCAGGAATGTTTCTGTAAGCCCGGTATCTGCTGCAATTTCTCCACAGATCCCGACTTTTTTTCCTTCTGCATGACCAGCCTCTACCACCATCTGTATCATTCGCAGAATGGCCGGATGATGATCATCATACTTTTTTTTCAGCAGGGGATTCTGCCTGTCCATGGCAAGGGTATACTGTGTCAGATCATTAGTACCGATACTGAGAAAATCCACTCTTTTGGCCAGTTCCCGGCTGATCATCACGGCTGCCGGGGTTTCGATCATAATACTTGTCTGTATATCACGGAAAGGAATTTCCTTTTCTGTAAGACCTTCTTTCACTTCACAGACCAGTGCCTCAATCTCATCCATTTCGGCTTCTGAAGCCACCATAGGGTACATCACTGCAAGATTGCCATAGGCACTTGCACGGTAAATTGCCCGGAGCTGAGCCTTAAACATCCGCTTACGATCCAGGCACAGGCGTATGCCTCTGTTTCCCATGATCGGATTTGCCTCCTCCGGAATATCCAGATAAGAGGCCTGCTTATCTGCTCCCAGATCTGCAGTACGTACCACAGCAAGCCTGTCGCCCATGGTCTCTGCAAGTTTTTTATATGCACGGAAAAGTTCATTTTCTCTGGGATAATTTTCTCTTCCCAAATACTGAAATTCACTCCTCAAAAGACCGATTCCAGAAGCACCGTAATAAAGTACATTATTCAGGTCACTCATATTTCCGATATTGGCATAAAGACCAACTTTTCTTCCATCTACCGTCTCATCTGCCTGATTTTTTAATTTCAGAAGTTCTTCTTTTTCTTTTTTGTCAGCTTCAAAACGAATTCTGTACTCTTTCTTTGTCTCCTGATCCGGATCCAGATACAGAGTACCCGTATAACCGTCCACAATAGCCATATGTCCGTCCCATTCGTCATGAGCTTCTATGTCTACCAGAGAAGGAATCTCCATTGTTTTTGCAACAATGGACGTATGAGATACTGCAGACCCATGGTGCATAACCACAGCCAGCAGCTTGTCTTTATCCATCTCCATAATCTCTGTAGGCGCAAGCGATTCCGACACGACGATCACCGGATTCTCTCCGAGATTGATCTTCACACATGCGCCTCCCAGTATCTGTATCAGCCTTCCGGAAACCTCCTGAATATCCTGGATTCTTCTGCGTATTACAGGCTCTTCCAGATTTCGGAAGGTTTCTGTTACTTCATCCCTGTTTGTCATAACAGCATAGGCAGCATTTACCTTCTCCGAAGAAATACAGCTTTCAATAGCTTTCTGATAGCTTTCTGATCTCAGAAGACGTATCTGTCCCAGAAAAATATTCGCTGCCTGTTCATTAATCTGTCGATTTTCCTCATAAAGCCTCTCCAGAGTACAGATAATCTGCCGTCTCGCTTCATGAAAGTCCTGGATTTCCTTTTTTATATTGCTCACCAGACACTGACGTATCTGATACTCGCCTCTGCTGTAATATAAAATCTTACCGATGGCAATTCCCGAAAAGGTTGCAGTACCTTTGTAAATTTCCATCCTGTACCCCCTTTGTCCTGTCAGTCGCAGGCAGCCTTGAATTCTGTCCAGTTCTTGTTGTACTGTTCCTCTGCTTCTGCACTTACATTCTGCACGATCTCGCCTTTTTTCACAGAATCCGGAACGACCAGATCCGGATTTACCAGCTCATCTGCCGCTTTATTTGTACTGTAATAGCCGATAAAATCAGTGCACTGTGCCGCCACTTCCGGCTGAAGAATATAATCCATAAACTGATATGCTGCCTCTTTATTCGGCGCCTGGCTTGGAATAAACATTCCCATAATGCCAAATCCCAGCCCTTCCTCCGGATAAACCACCTCAAGTTCCGGATATTCTGCAAGGGCAGCTGTCACCTGTGAGGTATAAAGAAAGCCCACACTTGCCTCTCCGTTCAAAAGGGCATTCTGTGTATTATCATCCTGGATCAGACGAACATTAGGAGCCAGCTCCAGAAGTTTTTCTCCTGTCTTTTTAATTGATTCTACATCCTCTTCATTCATGCTCTTTCCAAGCATCAGGTTTGTAATGCCATTGATCACACGATAATTCGCCACCAGAGCAATGCTGTCCTCCAGAGACGGATCCCAGAGATCCGCATAACCTTTAATCTCAATATCCACCATTTCCGGATCATAAACAATCAGAGGGATACCCGCTCCATAAGGTATCGTATATTCATTATCCGGGTCATAAAACTGTCCCTGATAAAGGGAATTAATGTTCTCAAATCCTGTCAGCTTTGACTGGTCCAGTTTTTCTGCAAGACCTTCCTGAACTACATTTTCAATAATATAATCATCGGCGATCACAATATCGTAGTCACCACCTTTTGCCATAGACAGTTTTTCAAACATGGTTTCATCTGTATCAAAGTTGGAATACACAATCTTAATTCCCGTTTCCTTCTCAAATCCGTCCAGCACCTCCTGAGGAAACATATTTTCCCAGGTAAAAAGCACCAGTTCCTTTTCACTGTCTGCACTGACCGGTACGGCTGATGCAGTAACTAAGAGCGCTGCACATAATGCAATAACAATTGATTTCTTCATAGTGTCCTCCTCTTTATGCAATATTTAAACTGTACCTTTTTAGTATAGCCTATTTTTTCTTTATTGAAAAGAGTCTGTTTTTCCCTTTTAACAGTCTTCCTGCCAGATAATAAACTGCAAGCACTCCAATCGTAAAAGCCAGCATTAAAGTACATAAAGCATTTATCTCCGGTGTCACTCCTGTTTTCAGCTGTGTATACACCTTGACCGGAAGTGTGGATATCCTGGGTCCGTTGACAAAAATACTGATCACCACATCATCCATGGACATGGCAAATGCCAGAAGTGACCCCGATACTACAGCCGGCATGATCAGAGGAAGTGTGATATCCCGGAATGCCCGAAAGCTTCCCGCTCCCAGATCTCTGGCAGCTTCCTCCAGGGAAGGATCCATTCCTGCCAGCCGGGCCTTTACCTCCATCAGAATATACGGTACACAAAAAACCGTATGTCCTAAAAGCAGAGTCAGCATACCAAAAGGAATGTTCAGCAAATAGAAAAATGCCATCAGCACCATTCCCAAAATGATCTCCGGAATCATCAGCGGAAGGATGGATATGTATTCCATCGCCCCCTTTGTCTTCCAGTGGATTCTGGACAGACCTACTGCCCCCAGAGTTCCGATCACAGCCGACACCAGACAGCTTGCCACACCAAGAATCAGACTGTTTCCAAGTGCTTCAATCATGGCGCTGTCACCCAGCAGTTCCTGATACCATTTCAGTGAAAAACCGGTAAAACGTACAGGAAGCTTGGATTCATTAAAAGAAAAAATGATCACCACTGCCACCGGCAGGTACATAAGGAAAAAGATAATCCCCATATACAGACTGGAAAATTTTGAATTCTTTTTCATCCGATTCCCTCCAGTTCCTTTACATTTGTAATTTTACGATACAGACCGATCATCAGCGAAGTAAGGATCATCAGTACCACGGCAAGAGCTGCTGCAAAAGGCCAGTTGCTTCCTCTGGTCATCTGTTCCTGAATCAGGCTTCCCACCAGAACGATCTTATTTCCTCCCAGAATATCTGCAATGAAAAACAGTCCCATAGAAGGAATAAAAGTCAGAATCACACCTGAAAGAAGCCCCGGAAGAGTCAGCTTAAAGGACACTGTCCAGAAAGCTTTTATTTTTCCTGCCCCAAGGTCTCGTGCCGCTTCCACAAGAGACCAGTCCAGCTTTTCTGCACTGGAATATACGGAAAGGATCATAAACGGAAGCAGCACATACACCATTCCCACCACAATGGCCGGATAGCTGTAGAGAAGTTTCAGCGGCTTATCAATGATCCCCAGTGTTTTCAGTACATGGTTCAGGATACCACGATTCTGAAGAATAATAATCCATCCATAAAGCCGGATCAGGGAATTGATCCAGAAAGGCAGCATCAAAAGGAGCATAGCTTTCTTTTTCCAGCTTTCAGACATCTTTGCCATAAAATATCCAAATGGATATCCTAATATACAGATAATGACCGTACTGGTCAGAGCAAGCTGAAAAGATTCCCGAAAAGTCTGCAGATAAACAGGATTAAGAATTTTTTTATAATTTTCCAGAGTCAGGTTCCACTCTACTGCAGAACCACTTCCCGGCTGTGCAAAGCTTAAGGCTACCATATAAATAAGTGGTCCAGCCACAAACACAAGTGTAAAAAAGTACAGAGGAAGGATCATCCACACGGAAGAACTGTGTTTTTTTATTTTAGTCCTGCTCATTCTTTTCCTCCCCGGATCTGTCCACAAAAACAGCATCCTCCGGTGCGAAGCAGACACTTACTGTCTGTCCCTGTTCCACTTTTGCATCTATTCCATAACGGCTGGCTACCAGCTCTGATCCGTCTGCCAGCCTTAAAACCACACGAAGCTGTCCTGCTGCAAAGCTTTTTTCTTCCACTTTTGCCTGCAGTCCACATGAGCATTCTTCCTGAATCCGGATATTTTCACTTCGTACTGCAAGTGTTACAGATTCCCCTGCTCTGATGGAATCATCTTCACAGGCTGCTGCCATATGCCCTCCGGCAATGGCTACGGTTACTTTTCCATCTTTCGTGTTCTCTGCCTTTCCCTTCAAAATATTTGCATTTCCAACAAAAGTAGCTACATAGCTTGTTCTGGGATGATTATAAATTTCATCCGGCGTTCCGATCTGCTCAAAGGTTCCATGATTCATAACAGCAATTCGGTCCGACATATTGATAGCTTCTTCCTGGTCATGAGTAATATAAATAAAGGTAAAACCCAGCTTTTTCTGGAGTCTTTTCAGTTCGGCCTGCATGGCACGGCGAAGTTGGAGATCCAGTGCACCTAAAGGCTCATCCAGAAGAAGTACCTGTGGATTATTGATCAGTGCCCGTGCAATGGCCACTCTCTGCTTCTGTCCTCCGGAAAGCTCCGAGGGCTTTCTTTTTTCATATCCGGGAAGCTGTACCAGCTCCAGCATTTCCGTTACCTTTCTGCGTATTTCAGTTTTAGGAATCTTTTTCAATTTCAGCCCGTATCCTATGTTATCTGCTACATTCATATGAGGAAAAAGCGCATAATTCTGAAATACGGTGTTAACATCTCTGTCCTCAGGATTCAGACTGGTTACATCCCTGCCATCAAGAAAAACCTGTCCCGCATCCGGCTGTTCCAGTCCTGCGATAATACGCAGAGTCGTTGTCTTTCCACATCCGGATGAACCCAGCAATGTAATAAATTCTCCTTTGCCAATTGAAAGGCTGATACCCTTCAGTACCTCTTCCTCGTCAGAAAATCCTTTTCTGATATTTTTTAATTCCAAACAAATCTCTGTCATATTTCTGTTTCTGTACTGCCTCCTCGTCTGGCTGCATTCCAGCCTCTGTATTCTTACATTTGTTTTTCAATATACTCTATATAGGTCTGTTTGTCAAAAACCGCAGTAAAACTTTCCTTTATTTTTTTTGCCTCTTCTCCGTTTTTCCGCAAAAGTCGATAGATTGTCAATGCCATCAGCTTCGCTGGAAGAATATATGCCTTTTCCTTATCTGTGATATAAAAATCCTCACCATGAAGTCTTCCTTCAAATCCCCTGAATGTAAAATTGATCACCGGAAACAACTGTGTCAGATCTCCCACATCAGTACAGGCATTGTTAAAATCTCCCGGCTGCACGTTTCTGTAAACAAGACCCAGTTCCTCTGCAGCCTCAACCAAAACCGTATCTGCCATTCTTGGACGGATGGGCATATATCCCGGAAGATTTTCTCTTTCGATCTTTCCTCCAAAAGCATAGGCAGCTCCGTCATAAGCACGATCCACCATCCGGCGGATTTCCTGAATTCTTTCCAGAGAGGACGCACGGATTTTTGTCTCCACTACAGCCTCATCCGGCACACTGTTTACCACATCTCCTGCTTTCCGTATGACATTGTGAAGGCGTACATGATCCTCCTCCCGAAAGGTCTCCCGCATCAGTCCCATCATCTGTATGGCGCTGCTTGTAATACTCAGGGCATTAATTCCATTCCAGGGATCAATGGCTGCATGAGCCGCCTTTCCCCTGACGGTGACCCTTTCTGCATCAAACCCGTTGCAGGCAGGATTTCCCAGATAAAAGTCCTCTTTTACATCTACCATATGTACATGAGTAGTCATCACCAGATCCGTATGGTCAAAAACCCCTGTACGGATCATCTCACTTTTTCCGGAGCCAAAACGGATTCCCTTTTCTCTTAAAGCGGCTCTTTTATCTGCATCTATGTATTCCTCTGCCGGCACTGCCAGAAAGGTCAGAGAACCTGAAATCTCTCCTCTTATCTCCGGATCTGAAAATGCAATGGCTGCTCCTGCCATAACCGCCATCTGTGCATGATGGCCGCAGGCATGAGCCACTCCTGTATGAGGATCTGCCTTCGGATGGCTTTGACAGCCGATAGCATCCATTTCTCCAATGACTGTTACATTTGGATATCCGGAATTCTTCCTGCCTGCTCCCCCTGACTTCTGTGTATCCCGTTTTTCCCAGGAAGCCTTTACCCCAGTAAGGGCTATATCCTCCTCTACCTGATATCCTGTTTTTCTCAGAAATTCCGCAGTTTTGCAGGCAGTACGAAACTCCTGAAATCCTGGTTCCGGATGATTTTCTATATCCTCTGCAAAAGCAATGATCTCTTCTCTGTGTGCTTCGATCATTGCAATGATCTTTTTTTCTATTGCATCCATAACTAAAGCTCCTTTACCGGATTCATCATATCACAATTCACGGCTATTGAAAATAAAAAGAAAATACAGACATCTTATATAGCTGCATACTTGCAAAGTGTTTTTCATTTATCAGGAAAATTATAATGCACTGTATTTCTTTCCTGGTAAGTAAAAAGGAGTTTCAAAAACCTGAACAACGACAGGCTCCTGAAACTCCCTTCTCCTATAAAAGCTGGAAAAGGGACTTGAACCCTCGACCCCTTCATTACGAGTGAAGTGCTCTACCGACTGAGCTATTCCAGCTTGTGTTTGACACACAAAATATTATACTCGCTTTTCAAAAAAAAGCAAGAAGATTTTTTATTTCTTTATACCGCC
>SAMEA3387494__coassemble_2027_pt1 | contig 28169 bp, 29 predicted proteins | sample SAMEA3387494__metabat2_high_PE_015 | metagenome-assembled genome bin SAMEA3387494 (sample SAMEA3387494) | Felis catus | biome: Faeces | place: United Kingdom | collected 2012
GTTCCATTGAACTGGCTCCTATTGTAGGACTTTCCGAAGTAATCGTGGACATTGTGGAAACCGGGAGTACACTAAAAGAAAACGGACTGAAAGTATTGGAGGAGGTTTGTCCTCTTTCTGCAAGAATGATCGTAAATCAGGTGAGCATGAAGATGGAAGATGAGCGGATCCGGAAACTGATCAGTGATCTTCGCAGTGTAATAAAAAACTGATCTGCTCAAGTATTTACAGAAGGGATGGAAAAAAATATGCGGATCGTATCGCTTACAAAAGAAACAACAAAAGATATTCTTGAGGATCTTTTAAAAAGAAGCCCTAATAATTACGGAAATTATGAAGCTGCTGTTGCAGAAATTTTAAATAAAGTACGTACAGAAGGAGACAGCGCTCTTTTTGCCTATACCAGGGAATTTGATAAAACAGAGATTACAAAAGAGACCATCCAGGTAACGGAGGAAGAAATAAGAGAGGCTTATGATGCCGTTGATCCGGCGTTGGTGGATGTGATCCGAAAAGCGCTGGTAAATATCAGAAATTATCATGAAAGGCAGAAACAGAACAGCTGGTTTACCTCTTCTGAAGAAGGAACCATGCTTGGGCAGAAAGTAACTCCCCTTCAGCGTGTGGGAGTTTATGTTCCCGGAGGAAAGGCTGTTTACCCGTCTTCTGTGCTTATGAACATTGTTCCGGCAAAAGTAGCCGGAGTAGACCGGATCGTTATGACAACTCCTCCTGGAAAAGATGGAAAAGTAAATCCTTCTACTCTGGTAGCTGCCAGGGAAGCAGGGGCAGATGAAATTTATAAGGCAGGCGGCGCACAGGCAGTAGGAGCCCTTGCTTATGGTACTGAAAGTATTCCTAAAGTAGATAAGATTGTAGGTCCTGGAAATATTTTTGTGGCGCTTGCAAAGAAAGCGGTCTACGGTCATGTTAGTATTGATTCCATTGCCGGTCCCAGCGAAATTCTGATCCTGGCTGATGACAGCGCTGATCCGCGCTTTGTTGCCGCAGATCTTCTTTCCCAGGCAGAACATGATGAGCTTGCGTCAGCAATCCTGATCACTACAAGCAGAGAACTGGCAGAGAAGGTCAGCTATGAGGTGGATGAATTTGTCAAGGTTCTTTCCCGCAGAGAGATCATCCGGAAATCTCTGGATAATTTTGGATATATAATGATTGCAGAGAATATGGATGAAGCAATTGAGGCCGCCAATGCCATTGCGTCAGAACATATGGAGATCGTCACGAAAAATCCTTTTGAAGTTATGATGAAGGTAAGAAATGCAGGAGCGATCTTTATTGGAGAATACAGTTCGGAACCTTTGGGCGATTATTTTGCAGGTCCGAACCATGTACTTCCTACCAATGGGACTGCGAAATTTTTCTCGCCGCTTTCTGTAGACGATTTTGTAAAAAAATCAAGTATTGTATATTATTCCCGGGAAGCACTGAAAAAGATCCACAAAGATATTGAACAGTTTGCTTCATCAGAACAGCTGACTGCTCATGCAAATTCTATTGCAGTCCGTTTCGAAAATGAGGAGACAGGAGAGTGATTATGACAAGAGAGGCATCAATCCAGCGAAATACAAAAGAAACAGAGATCAAACTGAAACTGACTCTGGATGGAAACGGGTATTCCGATATTATTACGGGTGTGGGATTTTTTGATCACATGCTGGATGGTTTTACAAGACATGGCTTATTTGATCTTTGTATCCGTGTTCATGGAGATCTGAATGTAGATGATCACCATACCATAGAAGATACCGGTATTGTTCTGGGAACAGCCATCAAAGAAGCAGCAGGAGATAAAAAAGGAATCCGGCGGTTTGGAAGCTGCATCCTTCCCATGGATGAAGTATTAGTTCTTTGTGCAGTGGATCTTTCCGGACGCCCCTATTATTCTTCAGATGCAGTATTTTCTTCAGAACGTATAGGCGATATGACAGCAGAAATGGTAAAAGAATTCTTTTATGCTGTTTCCTGCAGTGCAGGCATGAATCTGCATTTTAAAGTACTTACCAATGGAAACAGCCATCATCTGGCAGAGGCAATGTTTAAAAGCTTTGCCAAAGCCCTTGACCAGGCGACTTCCTTTGACCCCAGGATCACAGATGTACTTTCTACAAAGGGAAGCCTGTAACAATGTGATGAAAAGGAGAAATATTATGGATAATAAACAAATGATCCCCTGTCTTTACCTGGAATCAGGAAGAGCTGTAACAGGATTTGGACAGAGAAATCTTTTTGGAGATGGAGACGTGGAAAGCCTTGCAGGTATGTACAGTGATAATGGGGCTGATCAGCTTCTTGTTTTTGACTTTTCTTCTGACGATGCAGAGCATGAAAAAGCCATTGCCAGGATCAAAGCGATCTGTGAAGCGTCAGAAATCCCGGTGATGGCAGCCGGCAACATTAACCGAATGGAAGATGTAAAAAAACTGATTTATGCCGGCTGTGCAAAAGTCGTTCTTAATTTTTCAAAACAGAGTAATGTTGATCTTCTGGAAGACATGTCCAAACGTTTTGGAAGAGAAAAGATGTATGTATGCGTTTCATCCCCGGAGGAATTTACAGATAATAAGGAACTGATCGAAAATTATGCAGGAGGGATCCTGGCTCTTGATGCTGTTCAGGATTCTGTGGCAGCAGCTTCTTCCATGCAGGTGATTCTTCATACAGAGGAAAATCATGAATCAGAACTGCTGGGTCTGCTGAAACATTCTGCAGTCTGCGGACTCAGCGGAGCTTTTGTAAGTGCTGCAGATACGGATCTTGTTCATTTTAAAGATGCATGTAAAAAAGAAGGAATCCCGGTGGATATCTGCGAAAGTGCCATTGGATGGTCTGAGTTTAAACTGAACAGTGATGGTCTGATCCCGGTTGTAGTGCAGGATTATAAAACTGACGAGGTTCTAATGGTGGCATATATGAATGAGGAGGCATTTCAGTCTACGCTCCACACGGGAAAAATGACTTACTGGAGCAGAAGCCGCCAGGAGCTTTGGCTGAAAGGTGCCACTTCCGGACATTTCCAATATGTGAAATCATTAACATTGGATTGTGATAATGATACGATCCTTGCAAAAGTAGCACAAACCGGTGCTGCCTGCCATACAGGAAACAGAACCTGTTTTTTTCAGCCTCTGATCAAAAAGGAATATGATGATACAAATCCCCTTCGCGTTTTCCAGGATGTGTATGATGTGATCATGGACAGAAAACTTCATCCGAAAGATGGTTCCTATACAAATTATCTTTTTGATAAGGGAATTGATAAAATCCTGAAAAAGGTAGGGGAAGAATGTACGGAAATTGTAATCGCCGCTAAAAACCCGGATAAAGATGAAATTAAATATGAAATTTCAGATTTTCTTTATCACGTTATGGTATTGATGGCAGAAAAAGGTGTTACCTGGGAAGAAATCACCAGAGAACTTGCAAGAAGATAACAGGTCAGGGCAGGATCAGAGTACTTTCGCAGGTTTTATATGGTATAGGAGAAAGGTATGAAGCAAAAGAGAAATTCCCATATAAGAAAAAGTAATTATCACCCGCCTAAAACACAGACAGAAAAGCCTGTCACAAAAATAGACTCTCAGTCAAAAAGGAGAGCGGAAACTGTTTCTTCAAAAAAGAACAAGACGGCATCTCCATTAAAAGGAACAGCCAGAAGACAGCTTCCTGAGAAGTATCCTTTGCCGGGAAGGCTGATCTTCTGGAAGCGTATTTTAAAAAACATTATTTCCGTGAAAGCTGTTCTTCTGTTCCTTATCCTGTGCCTGGCAGGCGGTTCCGGTATTTATATCGTACATAAATTAAGCTCTCGTTCAGCAGGCGGTGCAGACAAGGAGATAAGTGTTTTTTCAAAAAAGACAGAGGAACCCTTACTGGAAATGGAAAAGACAGAGGAGATATTTTTCAGCCCTCATTGTGTAGAGTCTACGAGACCGGAAAACCTGATCTCTTCTACAGAAGTGGAAGTTGACGGTACTGTGCTTGACAGTATTTCTTCCTATATGCCCGACAGTCCGATTTCCTTTAATAAAGGAAATGAATACACAAAGGTGAATGGGATTGTGACTTTCAGAGGAAATAATTTCCGAGACAGCGCCGCATATGGAAAAGCCTCTCTGGAAAAAAATAAATTAAGAGACAAATGGTCCAGAGACACTGGATCGCTTTCTTCTCAGGGAACAGTCTGGACCGGAAGCGGATGGACCGGACAGCCTTTGATGCAAAAATGGTCAAAAGAGGCAAAGGCTCATATGAATATGTATGACTGGGCAAAAGAAAAAGAGGATCTGGTAGAGGTGATTTATGCCTGTATGGACGGTTACGTATATTTTCTGGACCTGGAAACAGGAAAAGATACAAGGGAACCTCTTTATCTGGGATATACGTTTAAAGGCTCCGGTGCGCTGGATCCCAGAGGATATCCGATTCTTTATGTGGGTGCAGGTTATAACAGCGACCAGGGAACTGCAAGAGTGTTTGTGATCAATCTTCTGGACTGCAGCACTATGTATACCTTTGGAGACAACGATCCTTTTTCTCTTAGAGGAAGCTTAAGCTTTTTTGATTCTTCTGCTTTGGTGGACGCGGAAACAGACACCCTGATCTATCCAGGAGAAAATGGTATTCTGTATCTGATTAAACTGAATACCCAATATGACCCGGAAACAGGAAATCTGTCCATTGATCCGGGGAAAATTGTTAAATGGCATTATTATGGAACCAGATCCAGTACAGAATCTTTCTGGGTGGGTATGGAAGTCAGTGCTACTGTATACAAAAATTACCTGTTTACATCAGATAATGGCGGTAATCTGATGTGCCTTGATCTGAATTCAATGGAACTTGTATGGGTTCAGGATATCCTGGATGACTCCAATTCTACACCGGTGCTGTCTATTGAGGACGGACATCTTTATCTTTATGTAAGCACCTCTTTCCGTCTGGGATGGCGAAGCTACGATCAGGCAACGGTACCGGTATGGAAGATCAACGCAGAGACAGGCGAGATCATCTGGCAGACAGATTATCAGTGTTATACAGATGATGGTGTGTCAGGAGGCGTCCAGTCTACTATTGCTGCAGGGAAAAATGATCTTAAGGATTATGTGTATGTAACAGTATCTAAAACAGATGACAATGCAACAGGTGTTCTTCATTGTCTGGATAAAAAAACCGGAAAAATGGTATGGGAGCATAAAGCTGGCTATGCATGGTCTTCTCCGGTCTGTGTATATGACAAGGACAAAAAGGGACGTGTTATTTACTGTAGCAGTGATGGAAACATGTATCTTCTTGATGGACGGACAGGAGAAGTGTTTGACACACTTTCTCTCAGCGAAGGCGTGATCGAGGCTTCCCCGGCTGTATACGGAAGTACTGCTGTTGTAGGGACCAGAGACTGCAAGATTTGGGGAATTGAACTGGAATGATTCATGGGGGGCTTCCGTTTTACAGCGGAAGCCTTTATCATTTAGAGATATTGACATAACAGAAAAACGGAGAGTGCCATGAATAATATATTATTAATAGAAGATGACCTGAGCCTGGTCAACGGGCTTACCTTTGCATTAAAAAAACAGGGCTTCAAACTGGAGGTTGCCAGGACGCTTAAAGAGGCAGAAAACCTTTGGACGGATGGAAAGTACGATCTTCTGGTCTTAGATGTAGCCCTTCCCGATGGTACAGGATTTGAATTTTGCAAAAAAGTAAGACGGACATCGAAAGTGCCGATCATATTTTTGACAGCAGCTGATGAAGAAATGGATATAATTATGGGGCTGGATATTGGCGGTGACGATTATATTACAAAACCATTTAAACTGGGAGTATTGATATCCAGAATCAATGCACTGCTCAGACGTACAAATGATTTCAGCACAGAAGGCACTATGCTGCAGTCAAATGGGATCAAGGTATTTCTATTGCAGGGTCAGGCATTCAAAAATGACCGGTTACTGGAGTTGACAGCGGCAGAATACAAACTGCTCTGCCTGTTTATGAGAAATCCTAATGTGGTTCTTACTAAAGAGCAGATATTGGACAGATTATGGGACTGTAATGGGAACTATATTGACAGCAGTACTTTGACGGTATATATGCGCAGGCTGAGAATAAAAATCGAGGACAATCCTGGTGAGCCGAAAATGCTGCTGACGGTCAGAGGTATGGGCTATAAATGGAATGTGATAGATTGAGGCGGTTATGAAAATATTTGTAAATCAGGATATAAAGAAATTTTTTCTTGCCTTATCAGCTGTTATGGCAGTGTTTGCTGTCCTGGCGGAGGTCTGTGTTTATCTGCTGTGTTCAAAAATTTCTCTGTTATTGCTGTTTCTTTCACTGTTTATAATGGGAGTATTATGGGCTGTCTTTATTAGATATTTTCAAAAACAAAATAAGTTGATGGAACAGACAGTATTACAGATACATGCGTATCTGGACGGAAATATGGATGCACGGATCGAATGCGATCAGGAAGGCGAACTATATCACCTGTTTCATTCTATCAATTCCATGGCGGCAGTGTTAAATGCTCATGCGTTAAATGAAGTAAAGAAAAAAGAGTTTTTGAAAAATACCATATCGGATATCTCCCATCAGTTAAAAACTCCGCTGGCTGCTCTGAATATTTACAATGGTTTACTTCAGGAGGAAGCAGAAGCCTCTTCATCCATAAAGGAGTTTGCAGAGCTGTCTGAGCAGGAACTTGACCGTATTGAAACTTTGGTGCAAAATCTGCTCAAAATAACAAGACTGGATGCAGGATCAGTTATGATTGAAAAATCTGCAGAGAATGTGTCGGATATGATGAAGGATATGGAACTGCATTTTTTATACCGTTCCAGGCAGGAACAGAAGAAAGTGATTTTGTCCGGAACTGATACAGTTTTTCTGAATTGTGACCGTGACTGGCTTACAGAAGCTATAGACAATATTGTAAAAAATGCGCTTGACCATACAAAACAGGGAGATTTTGTTTCTATTGAATGGAAAGAGCTTTCTTCCGGCATCCAGATCACTGTGACAGACAATGGAAGCGGTATCCATCCGGAAGATATTCATTATATTTTTAAACGGTTTTACAGAAGCCGCTTTTCTAAGGACAAGCAGGGAATCGGGCTGGGACTGCCTCTTGCTAAAGCAATCGTAGAGGCGCACGGAGGTATGATCGAAGTTGACAGTGAATTGGGAAAAGGTACGATTTTTACTATGAATTTTTTAAATCCTACAAAATTGTAGGCTGTGTGTAGGCTTGCTGTAATGTTTGGGTGCTATCCTTTCAATTGCAGACAAAGACAGAAAAATCTGCTTGTATGAAAAAGTAATTCAGAAAGAGGTGGCTGCACTATGAACTTATTAGAAGTTAAAAACATTTGCAAGACCTACGGCAGTGGTGAAACTGCTGTAAAGGCATTGAAAAACATTAATTTTTCTGTCCCAAAAGGCCAGTATGCAGCGATTATTGGAGAAAGCGGATCGGGAAAAAGTACACTGCTGAATATGATAGGAGCACTTGATCTGCCTACATCAGGCAAGGTGTTTATTGACGGCAAAGATATTTTTTCCATGAATGAACAGAAGCTTACCATATTCCGCCGGAGAAACATTGGATTTATTTTTCAGGCATTTAATCTTGTTCCGGAGCTTACTGTAGAACAGAACATTATTTTTCCACTATTGCTGGATTATCAAAAGCCGGACAAGGCATATCTGGAAGAATTGCTTACGGTGCTGAATCTGAAAGAACGACGAAATCATCTTCCAAACCAGCTTTCAGGAGGTCAGCAGCAGAGAGTGGCTGTTGGCCGCGCGCTGATCACCCGTCCTGCTCTGATTCTGGCTGATGAGCCTACAGGAAACTTGGATACACAAAACAGCCGTGAAGTGATCGCCTTAATGAAAAAGGCATCAAAAAAATACCAGCAGACGATCCTCATGATCACACATAACCGCAGTATTGCACAGACAGCTGACCGGGTACTTCAGGTATCGGATGGTATACTGACAGATTTCGGGAGGTGTGGAGAGTGAGAAGCTACCTGAGCCTTATTCCAATTTCAGCAAAAGTAAAAAAGAGACAGAGCCGAATGACAATTCTGTGTATTATCATTTCCGTTCTGCTTGTGACAACAATTTTCAGTACAGCTGATATGTTTATCCGGACAAAGAGCAGTGACCTTCAGCAAAAACATGGGAACTGGCATATCAGACTGGAAAATATCTCCCAGCGTATAGGGCAGGAGATCAGTGAGCGTTCCGATACGGTAGGTGTCGGCTGGGAGGAAGTATTCAATTCTGATGCAGATCAGCCATACTATATCGGAGAGAAAAAGGCCGCTTTATATGGAACTGATAATATTTATTTAAGCAGGCTTTCCAATGCGCTTGAAGAAGGATCTCTTCCACAAAATGACAGGGAAATTATGCTTAGCTCCAACGCAAAGACTGCCCTGGATGTATCTCTTGGAGACAGGATAACGCTGCAGACTCCTGCCGGAGATACTGAATTTATTATTTCAGGATTCGGCTCAGATAATAAAGATGATTACAGGGGACAGACCTATCTTGTTGCCGTGTATATGACACGAAGTGAATTTGGTGCTCTTATGGAAGAAAATAAAACGGAGACGGATCCAGTCTGTTATGTTCAGTTTCAGGACGCGTCAAAGGCTTCTGGTGCAATTAAGGAATTAAAACAACAGTATCATCTCTCAGGAGAAAGTATTTCTGAGAATACTGCAGTTATGGGGCTGACAGGACAAAGCAGCAGTGAGTCTGTGAAAAATATCTATGGATTGGCGATAATCCTGTTTATACTGGTATTGATGGCCGGTATACTGATGATTTCCGGAAGTATGAACAGTAATGTGGCACAAAGGATAAAGTTTTTTGGTATGCTGCGCTGTATTGGGGCAAGTCGTAAACAGATTATCCGTTATGTGCGTTTTGAGGCTTTAAACTGGTGCAAAACTGCTGTTCCTGTTGGTTTATTTGCAGGAATAATGATCAGTTGGGGAATATGTATAATGCTGCGTTATGGGATTGGTGGTGAATTCAGCTCCATGCCAGTTTTTGCAGTCAGTCCGATTGGGCTGCTCAGCGGGGCAGCAGTAGGCGTTGTTGCGGTTCTTCTGGCAGCACAGTCACCAGCCAGACGTGCAGCCAGAGTTTCTCCTGTGGCCGCAGTTTCCGGCAATGTGGATTCGACATCTTTTGCAGGCCATACTGTAAACCTGGGTTTAGGGAAAGTGGAAAAAGTCCTGGGCATTCATCATGCGTTTACTCCTAAAAAAAACTGGATACTGATGACTTTCAGTTTTTCACTCAGTGTTATTTTATTTTTTAGCTTTTCGGTGGGATTGGATTTTGCACAGGCACTTCTCCCGTCATTGAGGTCGTGGCAGCCGGATATTACGCTTACCGGATATGCAAATGAACAGATATTGAGTCCGGCGCTGGAGGACAGTATTCTCTCTGTTCCAGGAGTAGAGCATGTTTTTGGAAGTGCATATATGGAAAAAGTTTCTGCTGCATCCTCAAGTCAGGGAATTGATTATGTGAATCTGATATCCTACAGTGAATATCTTTTGGACAGTGCACAGGAATGTCTTGTACAGGGCGATCTGTCAGAAATCCATGGAAACAGCGATCAGGTTATGACTGTTTTAAATAAAGATAATCCATTAAAAGTTGGAGATATCATTGAAATAGCAGGACAGAAGCTTAAAATTACATGTGCTGTGTCTGATGGGATATACCCCAGTGAGTATAGTGTGATCTGTTCTCAGGAAACTTTTGCCAGACTTACAGGCAAAGAAAATTATAGTTTGATCGGTGTACAGCTGCAGGAAAATGCATCAGACGAATCGATAAAGAAGATTGAAAATCTTGCTGGAAGAGATGTGATCTTTGAAGATATGCGCGAAAGGAATAAGCAGGATCACGCAACTTATGCAGCCTCTGTCTTTATTGTGTATAGTTTTCTAGCGATTCTTGCAATGATCACATTGTTTCATATAATCAACAGCATTTCTATGAGTGTCACTGCCCGTAAGAAACAATATGGTGCTATGCGGGCAGTTGGCATGGACAGAAAACAGCTTACACGAATGATTGCAGCAGAAGCCTTTACTTACACTGCGTCAGGACTTATAGTTGGCTGCAGTACAGGAATTCCGTTAAGTTGGTTTTTGCATACCAGACTGCTTACGAGATACTTTGGAACACCATGGACCCTGCCAATAACCCTGATTGGCATTACGGTGGTGTTTGGCATTGTCTCTGCTGCAGCAGCAGTATATGTGCCGGCAAAGCGGATCTGCAGCATGGAAATTACAGAAGCTGTTAATGAATGGTGATTAGAGAAAGCGGTGCTTTTATAATTGCCTGATAGGAATGTCAGTGGAAGCAAGAACAGCTGTTTTATATTATTACGGAGGCTGATATGAAAGAAAAAATAATGATAATCGAAGATGATCCGTTGATACGGAATGAATTGAAAACGCTTCTGAAAAGCAACAGCTATGAAATAGCGGCTCCGGAGGATTTTTCTGGTGTGATTGACCAGATCAAAGCAGATCATCCACACTTGATCTTACTGGACATCAAGCTGCCTGGAACCAGTGGATTTTCTCTCTGTTCACAGATCCGCACTTTTTCTCAAGTGCCGATTATTTTTGTAACAAGCTGTACTACGGATATGGATGAATTAAACAGTATTATGCTTGGAGGAGACGCTTTTATCACAAAGCCCTATAACACAGCCATTTTGCTTGCCAAGATTGCTTCTCTGCTGAAAAAAGCCTATCCGGCACAGCAACGAGAACAGATCGTCTATGGAGATGCAGTGCTGCATCTGGAATCCAGCAGTCTGGATACGGTAAATGCATATGGAGCAAATACACCAACGAAAGTAGACCGCAATCAAATTGTTTGCACTCCAATCGAAATTCGGAATATTCAGGATGATGAGCAAGTAAGAGAAGGCATAGAAAACTGTATTCGGATGACGAAGTATTCACTTGGAATAAGAACCCCAAAATAAGAAAACGGAGGTAAAAAGATGAGGATTAAGTATTTTTCCACGTTATACACCGGAAAAATAATGCTGACTTTGAATAAATTCATCAAAACTCCTCATCCCTAAAATATGACCAAAAGATCACTGAAAAACACGAATTTTGTAATAATATAGTAACAGTTTGCTACAGAGATTTCAAGGGAAAAGGGGAATAAGGGATTATTTTCTGGGGGGAAAAGTCGTTAAAGAAAAAGCTGCACTATTTTGCGGATAACAAAAAAGTGCAATTTTTTTTTGCGCCTGTACAGCAAATTCGCAATATTTTTTGGTAGAACTGCAAATATCTTGAATTTTTTCTAAAGGGCGGCCATGCTATACTGGTATTATCAACAAGGGGAAAGCAAATAAAAGAAAAGGCTTTCCGGGATAACGTTTTTTTAAATGGAGGAAGAAAAAATGAAGAAAAAAGTAATTAGCGTTCTGGCTGCAGCTGCAGTGGCAACATCCATGTTTGCAACACCTGTATTGGCTGATGGAAGTGCAACAGCGGGTGTTGTATGGTACAATTTCGCAGATACTTTTATCGCAAATGCCCGCCAGTGCTTAAACGGAATCGCAGCAGCAGATGGAACAATTTCCATCACAGACGCTGACAGTGAAAACGATATCAACACTCAGGGAAATAACGTAAACAACTTCTACACACAGGGCGTTAAATATCTGATCCTGAATAACATCAATATGACAGCAACCGATGATATTGCAAAACAGATGAAAGAAGAAGGCGTAGTTGGTATTTTTGCAAACACAACGAGCCCATCTGATGACGCATTTGCAGACAACGAGAATCTGTGGTATGTATCTTCCGTATCCACTCAGTCCGGTGAGAACATGGGTAATGCAATCGTTGATTACTTCAATACTCATGAGAATTGGGACAGAAACGGAAATGGAAAAGTTGATTACATTCTCCTTCAGGGTATTCAGACATTCAGTGATACCATCAACCGTTCTTCTTACAGTCTTGCAACAATTGAGGGTGCAGGATACGAGCTTGGAAGCTGCATCGGTGGTGATGATGTAACAGGCGTTAAAGGTGGAGATTCCATCAACGGTGTACTTTGCAACTTCTCCCGATCTGAAGCGCAGGAAAATGTAGAAGCACTTATTGCAAGCTTTGGTGATGACATTGACTGTATCATCGCAGATAACGATGATGAGGCACTTGGTGCAATCGCAGCACTTCAGGCTCATGGATATTTCACAAGCGATGAGAACACAATTCCGGTTGTTGGTGTTGATGCTACAGCTGCCGGATGTGAAGCAATCAAAAACGGAACTCTTCTTGAGACCAGCCTCAACAACCCTGTAAAACTTGCAAAATCCATTTATAAACTGATGTATCTGTTAGAGAACGGTGAGGAAGTTACCACTGAGTCTATTGGAATGGATGGTGTAAAGGTTGACGGACATAGAATCATGATCGACTATATTTCTATCACAGCTGACAATTTAGATGATGCAAGCTACGACATTACAGACACTTCATTCTAAATAACAAAAGTTTGGCCGCAAGGCTGCATAAAGAGGGACTGTAAAGCGTCCCTTTTTATTATTGCCAAGAGCAGAACAGGAGAGAATAAGCTATGAGTAATTCCGAATACGTGCTGGAAGCCGTAAATCTTACGAAAACCTTTCCTGGTGTAAAAGCACTGGATCAGGTTTCCTTAAGAGTCCGTCCCGGAACTGTGCATGCACTGATGGGAGAAAACGGAGCCGGCAAATCTACGCTGATGAAATGTATTTATGGAATCTATTCCCCGGATGAGGGAAGTATTTCCATAAATGGAAAGCAGGTAAGTATTACCAGCCCAAGAAACGCCATGGATCAGGGAATTGCAATGATCCACCAGGAACTGCATCCTGTAAGACCGCAGACAGTGGCAGAAAATATTTTCCTTGGCAGGATCCCTTACAAAAAAGTGGCAGGGGTACGTTGGGTAGATAAAGAAAGACTGATAAAAGAAACGGAAGAAGTATTTAAGAAACTGGGACTGGACATCAATCCAAAGCAGAAAGTTGCAGAGCTTTCTACATCCTACTGTCAGCTGATCGAGATTGCACGTTCTGTATCCATTGGTGCAAAGATCGTTATTATGGATGAACCTACATCCTCTCTTACAGAGACTGAAACAGCGATTTTGTTCCGTATTATCGATCAGCTAAAAAACGAAAACGTAGCAATTATTTATATTTCCCATAAAATTGATGAAATCCTTCAGATTTCAGATGACATCACAATTATGCGTGATGGACAAAATGTTGGTACATGGCCTGCAAGTGAAATGACAACAGATACTATTGTAAATAAAATGGTTGGACGTGAGATGACAGATCGTTTTCCACCGAAAAAGCATACACCAGGAGCAGAGTATCTGAAAGTTGAAAACTTTACAAGCACAAATCCTCATTCCTTTAAGGATGTAAGCTTTTCTGTAAAGAAAGGGGAGATTTTCGGAATCGGCGGACTTGTAGGTTCCCAGCGAAGCGAGCTGATGGAGGCTTTATTTGGATTACATGGAATTTCTTCCGGAAAGATTACTATTGAGGGAAAAGAGATCCACAACAGAAAGCCCATCGATGCCATTAAAAACGGTATGGCACTGCTTACAGAGGATCGAAGAAAAACAGGTATTATCGGACCTGGATCCATTACAGATAATACTCTTGTTGTAGAGCAGAATGTAAATCCAAAACGGTATCACAAAGCAGGGCTTCCTTTTATTGATAAGCCAAAGAGAAACCAGGATGCACAGAAATATGTAGATATGCTTTCCACAAAAACTCCAAGCCTGAAAACTGCCATCAAAACCCTTTCCGGTGGTAATCAGCAGAAAGTACTTCTTGGACGCTGGCTTTTAAGTGAGCCGGATATCCTGATCCTGGATGAGCCTACACGAGGAATTGACGTAGGAGCAAAATATGAAATTTATGAATTAATGGAAGAAATGGCACAAAAGGGTAAATGTGTAATTATGATCAGTTCAGAGATGCCGGAACTTATGGGTATGTCTGATCGGATCATGGTAATGTGTGAAGGACATAAGTCCGGTATCCTGGATAAATCTGAAGTAACAGATGAGAAGATCATGTTGCTGGCAAGTACATATGAAGCCAATGGGGAGGATAAGAAATGAAATCAAAAAATATGTCAAAAATCCTGATGGATAATATTCTTTATATCTGTCTGTTACTGATGATCGTGATCATTGCGATAATTTCGCCGTCATTTATCTCCGTTCGTGTATTAAGTGATGTATTGACACAGAGTGCCCCGAAAATGCTTCTTGCTGTGGGTATGCTGGTTGTAATCATTGCCGGTGGTATGGATATGACCGTAGGACGACTTGCAGGTCTTGGTGCCGTTGTATCCGGAACACTTGCGCAGCAGTCCACTTATTACATTAAATTCTGGCCGTCACTGCCGGAAATGCCATTGATCGTACCAATCGTTGCTTCCATTATCATTGGTAGTATCTCCGGAGTGATCACAGGTCTTATCATTTCAAAATTAAAGGTACCGGCTTTCCTTGCTGGTCTTGGACTTCAGCTGATCATTTACGGTGGAAACCTGTTGTTCATGAAAAAAGCACCGAACAACTCACAGCCTCTTGCAGGATTTAAAGAATCCTTTACAAAATTTGGTACAGGTTCTGTTGCTGGAGTTAACTATCTGATTATTGTTGCCTTTGTAGTTATGATCGCTGTTTACATTATCCTGAACATGACAACATTAGGTAAAAACATCTATGCTACAGGTGGTAACCGTGAGGCTGCAAAAGTAGCAGGTATCAACGTATTCAAAATCGATATGTTTGTTTATATCTTATCCGGAGCCCTTGCAGCTCTTGCAGGATGTATGCTTGCAGCACGTACCGGAAGTGCCAATGCAACATATGCAGAAGGTTATGAAATGGATGCCATCGCAAGCTGTATCATCGGTGGTGCTTCCTTCACAGGTGGTATTGGTAATGTACCGGGAGCTTTCCTGGGAGTTATTATTTTCAGTGTTATCAGCTATGGTCTTACATTTGTAGGTTTAAGCTCCTACTGGCAGAACATTGCAAAAGGACTTATCATCATCGTAGCAGTTGCACTTGATATGAGAAAATACGGTTCAGACAAATAAAAAAATGTATCAGACTATCCGGGGTTCTGCTAGCAGGATACCGGATAGTTGCGTTTGGAAAAAACGTAAAGGACGAAAACGTGATCCGGGTAATTGTCTAAAAGAATGAAAAGTGAGATAATGGACACATTCTAAGGAAATAAAGGAGACTGACTATGCCTGAAAAAAAGAAATCGGTGGCAGGAATACTTACGCTTCTGGTTTTATGCTGCGTGCTTGGAGGCTGTAAGGCAGGTATACCGGTTGCCGGAACAGATATAACCAGGGTGACTGTGATCCTGCCTCATTTCGATGATGGATACTGGATGCTGATTGAAGAAGGAATCGAACAATCCGGGGAGAAACTGAAGAAGAGCTGCGGGATGGATATCAAAATACTCAAGCCTCAGCTGAACTACAATATTCCTCAGATGGTGGAGCTTTTGAAGCAGCAGATTGCGGCTAAGGTAGATGTGCTGGTGGTACAGGGAAATGAGGATGAAGAATACATTGATACATTAAAAGAGGCGTGGAGTGAGGGAATTCAGATTATCTGTGTGGATACAGATATTAAAAGTTTTCCGGAGCATCTGTATATCGGAACAGATAATTATGAAGCAGGGAAAATGCTGGGAGAAGAACTGATAAACGTAACAGATGGAGAAGCCAATGTTGCGTTGATTTCCGGTGAACCGGGATTTTCCAATCTGGAGGAAAGACTGGAAGGACTTCAGGACGCGGTCAAGGATTATCCCAAAATCCATCTTGGGGATGTACAGTATGACAATTATGACGGGCTTACAGTTATGAAAATGTACTACCAGAATACAGAAGGCGCAGATACCATTGTCTTTTTGGAGGGAACGGGAGGAGTGACAATCAGTTCCCAGTTTAAACAGAGGGACGATCAGTACGAACATATTCTTGGATTTGATGCTTTTTACGGTGTAATAAGCGGGGCGATAGATGGAATTATCAAACAGGATACCAATATGATGGGAGAACAGGTAGTAGAAGAAATTGCAAATTTTATCCGGAATGGAGAATACAGCTCAAAAACGGTTTATACAGATACACAGTGGCTGACAGTGGAAAATTACCACAGCATTCTTTCCGATGCAGAACTGGAATATGCCCCAAAATGGAACAGCGGAGGAAGAACACAATGAAAAAGGCGCGTTTCTTTAACTCAGTTGGGAAAAAATATATTGTAGGCTATGTCATCGTAGCAGTTTTTTCAGTAATTCTTCTTATGGTCGCTGTTATATGTAACAACTATGTGTCAGGTCGGTATGACAATGCTATCGGTGAAATGATTTCCATAAACAATCTGGAAAATAGCGTAGAAGTCTTAAATGGCGACATAAACATGGCATACCTGTATCTGTCAGAAGAAGGAACCGAAAATTATGAGCAGGACAGGAAGAGTGCCGAACAGTATTTAAAAATAGTGAAGGAGCTTCAGGAGAAAAGCTTTGTCAGGGAGGTAACAGATGCATACTGTACAGTGGAAAGCTTTCTTGGAAAATCTGATTTTCTGACAGATGCCTTGCGGAGATATTTTGAAAGCGATAAGCAGACGGGATTTGAAAAACTGGAAAACAGCTACAATGAGCTTCAGGAGCTTTATTCTTACGTTATCCTTCGTTTTCAGAAAGCATATTCGGTAAAACTGAATAAATTAAGTCAGTTGGAAAACAGGCTGAATGCTCTTCAACGAAATATATTGCGGCTGCAGATCGGTATGATCGTGTGTACTCTTATATGCATTGGTCTGTATCTGACCAGGGTTATTATGGAGGTTTCAAGATCTATTGCAACCATGCAAAAGGGTGTGGAATCCATTCAGGATAATGTGCTAAGTGCAGAGCCCATTCAGATTGAAAGCAATGATGAGTTTGAAGAATTTGCAGCTGCTTTTAACAAAATGACCGGCATTATCCAGAAACAGATGCGGGAAATTGAAGAAAATGCAGATATCAAAGAGCGCCTTGCAGAAATGGAAATCAAAAATCTGAAAATGTTCAGTGAATTGCAAAGAAGTCATCTGGATTTTCTGCAGTCCAGGGTAAATCCTCATTTTTTGTTTAATACTTTAAATATGATTTCTTCCCTTGCAAGGATCGAGAATGCAGATCAGTGTGCAGAACTTATGGAAACGACAGCAGCCTTTTTACGGTATAATCTGGATAATATCAGCAAAACCGTTCCATTGGAAAAAGAAGTGGAAAATTTGAAAGACTATGTGGCGATTCAGGAATGCCGTTATGGTGGTCGATACCAGTACACCTTTGAAATTGATGAGCGGTGCCTGGATTATAAAATGCCCTGTATGATCCTTCAGCCAATGGTGGAAAATGCCATTCAGCATGGGATTGCTATGATGCTTGAGAACGGCCATGTATGGATCAGGATATATCCACAGGGGAACTGCGTATGTCTGGAGGTACAGGATAACGGTGTGGGAATGACTGAGGAACAGATCAGAAGTATCTATGAAGATTTTCAGGAAAATAAATCCTCCGGCAATCATATCGGTATCCGGAATATTTACCGCAGATTAAGTCTGTATTATCATAATGACCTGAAATTTGAATTTTATAATATGGATCCGGGGTTGAAAATATTTATTTCTCTACCAGGAGGTGATGATGACAATGGAATATACAATGGTAATCGCTGATGATGAGCCGGTGGTTTTGAAAAGTACAGAGCTTTTTCTGAAAAAAGAATTTCCGGATATTGAAATTGTAGGAATGGCAGAAAACGGGATTAAACTGAAAGAAATGCTGGAAGCCTATAAACCGGATATGGCAATTGTGGATATCCGCATGCCGGGACTTTCGGGAATTGAGGTCATTGAACTGTTACAGCACAAAAAATGTTCCACTCATTTTATTATCAGTACAGCATACAGTGATTTTGGTTACATAAAAAAGGCGCTTGATCTGAAAACAGACGGTTATCTTGTAAAGCCTTCCAAACGGGAAGAAAAACTGGAAGTGATCGGGAAGCTTTGCAGGACTGTGGAAGAGGAGAAAAAGATAAATCTGCGCCAGGATGGAATTGAATCTGCCTTGGGAGTGGTGAATTCCGTACTTGGCAGTGAGATTCTTATGTCGGTATTTTCTGATAACTGCGACAATAAGGAATTTGATGCATACTGCAATATCAACAATATCCAATTTTTCGGCGGCTGTATTGCTACATTTCTTCCCCAGACCAAAACAGACCTCAACAAAAAGGAATTAAATAATGAACTGAAGAAATGCCTGACTGGTTTCTGTGATTTTCTTGCAACCATTACCTCAAAGGGAATTGTGGTGATGTTTTTTGTCCAGGAGGAAGTGGAAAAGGAAAAAAGAAGGGAATGGAGCAATGATCTTGCATCCCTTGTGGCAGAGTGCCTGAAGGCAAGGACAAAAGTAGAGTACCTTTATGGAACTGGAAATGTGTATGACTCTTTTGAAAAAATGTCAGATTCCTACAGGGACAGTGTTCAAATGCTGCAGATCAACCGCAGGGAAGAAGGAAGCATTCCTAAAGAGAGTTCAGATAAAATACAGGATTATGTGGATGAGACCAAACGTTATATTGACATCTGGTTTCGGAAGGATATTTCCCTTATGGACTGTGCCCAGAATGTGGGAATCAGCTCCTACTATTTAAGCCATATTTTCCGGGAAAGAACGGGAACGACTTTTGTGGAATATCTGTCAGGTGTGCGTATGCAGGAGGCAAAAAGGCTTTGTACCCAGACGGATCTGACACTAAATGAAATATCCGAGAAATGCGGATATGTAAATCTGACTTATTTTTGCAAGGTATTTAAAAGGATTACAGGAATGACAATCAGTGAATATCGGAAAAGTCAGGAAGAGCAGAAAGGATGAAAAACTATGTCACAGGCAAGCGATACAATGAGAAGAGAATGGAAGATCAATGATGCAAAAAGAGATGCAGGGCTGACAACACCGGATGATATCCAGCGTTTTGATGATATTCAGTATGGCCCGGATCCGGTGGAAAACAAACTGGATGTATACCGTCCAAAGAATGCACAGGGAAAAATCCCGGTTATCGTGAGTGTACATGGCGGTGGATGGGTATACGGTGATAAAGAGCTGTATCAGTTTTATGGGATGACTCTTGCACAGCGTGGTTTTGCAGTTGTGAATTTCACCTACCGTTTAGCACCGGAAGTAAAATTCCCGGCACCTCTTGAGGATACCAATAATGTGATCAACTGGATGTATGAGAACCAGGAAGAATATGGCCTTGATATGAACCACGTATTTATGGTAGGCGATTCTGCAGGCGGACATCTCTGTGGCCTTTACAGCGCCATCTGCACGAACCCGGAGTATGCTGTCAATTATACATTCAAAGTGCCAGATGGATTTGTTCCCCAGGCAGTAGCCCTGAACTGTGGCGCTTACAATCCCTTCAGTAAGGAAGGTGTTCTTGGAGGCAAGCAGGATCAGGAGCTTATGGAGGATTTCCTTCCGGAAAAAGGTTCTGCAAAGGAACGTGCCCTTGTCAATGTAACGGATCATGTAACAGAAAATTTTCCACCGGTTTATCTGATGACCTGTGTAGGAGATTTCTGCCGTCCACAGGCACCCCTTCTGGAGGCTGCATTAAAGAAAAATGGGGTTTACTATGAGTTCAAGACTTATGGAACAGAGGAAAATCCACTGTATCATGTATTCCATGTGACCATTCAGGAGCCAGAAGGACAGAAATGCAATGATGAGGAATGTGATTTCTTCAGAAGAATGATGAAAAATAACTGATAAACAGATATAAAGATGTGAAAAAATACGCTCCCAAAAAGGATCTGAGATTTATGACAAGATCCTTTTGGGAGTGTTTTGCAGTGTGGGGAGATGAAATAAAATAATTCATACGTCCTTTTTATGCAGGTCTTCTTTGATCTGGGTGGTGGATGTTACATATCGGGGGCAGACTGTGTGCACATGGGGGCAGACCATATGAAGTACCAAGAAATCCCTGCAACAATAAGTATCCCACACAATGATACATTTATCGATGCAGAAGAACATTGTAAAAAAAATCGCATCTGATGTGGATAATTATGCTGCTTTTTCAGAAAAACGTTATCAAATGATCTGCCAAATACAAAATTTTTTAAAAGAAGGCTGTAGTTACCATGAAATTGCCAAACGTATGGGAATAGGTCGCAACACAATTGCAAAATATCGTAAAGGTGATCCAAAAGAATTAAGTATGTATGGAATTCATCAAAGCAAACTTGATCCATTTCATGATTTTATTATAGATTGTCTTAAAGAAGGATGGAGTAAAAGCAAAACTGTAAAGGCAATATACGAAAAAGGATATTCTGGATCCAAAAGCAATGCTTTTGATTATTTGTGCAAAATAGAGCAAAAAGAAAATAAATGTTTTGAGCCACAGCCATATGTCAGAACAATGACGGAGTGTTTAAAATACAAAACCGGCAGTAAGGGAAAAGATAAAGATTATATTACACGAGAAGGTGTGTTTAGGTACATGTGGATGAATACTGAGCTTTCAGATAATCATAAGGAATATATTTATGAAAAGTATCCAAATATTTGGGAACTTCAATGCTGCATAAGAGAGTTTAGAAATATTTTTAAAAATCATAATGTGCCAATGCTCTATTTATTTGTTGAAAAATATAGTAAAAATCTTCTTAAACCCTTAAGAAGTTTTGCTGAGGGATTAAAAAGAGATATAGATGCAGTTGAAAATGCTGTAGCATATGATTACAGTAATGGATTTGTGGAAGGAACTAATAGCAGATTAAAAATGATAAAACGTACAATGTATGGAAGATGTGGCCAGGCAATTGCTTGAAGCAAAGTTGAGGTACATGGGATATAACAATAATAACGGATAATTGCGGAAGAGCCTACCGCACAAGAATATTCACAAGAAAAACAAGTAAGGAAGCATTGGAAGAAAAGATTGAAAAAGCAGAGGCTGATGTGATCGCAGCTAAGAAAAAGTATGATCAGGCAACAGCAAATCTGAAAGAACTGTTAGACAAGCGGGATGCCATAAGAAAAGAAGAGATCCTGTCAGCGGTTGTAAAAAGTGGGCGGTCATATGAGAGATCATGAACTTTTTAAATGCAGGATCAGATGGAGAAAAGACAGAAAAATATATACAAAAAACATCTCATAATATATAATACTGCTATGAATTATTTACAAATAAAAAATCCTTAAAAAACAGAAATTTACCGGAGGTACTATATGAAACGTGAATTAGGAATTGCCAGATGTGGTCTTGCATGCTGTTTATGTTCAGAAAATGTTACATGTAATGGATGTGGCTCAAAGGAATGTCAGGATCATGATTTTTGTGAAAACATATGGAGAGGAAAAGCTACTGGACTGCCTGGAGAGAAATGAGAAAAATGGAATTGTATATCATCGAGAGGGCATCCATGGAGACTAAGATGAATTTGATGATATAGGAAAGCTTATGGAATTTATTATGACAGGCAGACTGACATTCCAGGGAACAAGATACCTGTCATTTGAAAGAAAGCCGAAGGAAAAAAATGATTAATAATCTAATGTATATTGAATTAAAAACAGGATATTCCGATGATGGTCCAGCATGGGTCGGATATGTAAAAACCTCAAAAACCAAGAAAACCATTTACTTTAATGACCATGCTTTTCAGAAGAGTAATGGAAGCTATTCAAACTATATTGATATCGAAAATGGAGATGAATACTGGATTTCTGGTTTAAAAAAGAAAGAGAGTAACCGTCACTGGGCCGGACATGGCAAAATAATGATCGACCGCAGAGCTGTGAGTGAGTATCTTACCTTGATTGGAAAAAAGGAATTGCCTTTGAATTTGTTTGAAGTAGTTGATATAGAGGACAAATTTCCAGTTGAAAGAGTAAAATCATTTTTGAATGAAAAAGAATAAGAAGAATTTCAGTTGGACTATTTTAAAATAAAATATATGATGGCAGCGCTTATGCGAGATAAAAACTGATATAAAGATGGTACAGGAGGCGATAAAAATGGAGCTGAAAAAAGTGTGGATGTCCCCTGAGACAGAGAAAAAAAGCCACTATGGCTATCGGACGGTGGGGGGAATATTGGGAATTGTATTTCTGATGACAGCTTTGCTTTTTGCAGGGAACTTTTTGTCCCTTTCTCTGAGGCTGCCCCAGCAAAGCTTTTCTATGATTTTAGTTCTTCTTGCCACTGCACTGGGGATTATATTGGCTGTAAAACTTGGACGGCGCGGGATGCAGGACGCCATGATCTTTTTCCTTACAGAAAACGACCGTTTATGGGTCATGGATACCCGTGGTCTGTCTTATCATGGACGCGGATTCTGGGGATTTGCCCTTGGCGCAATGGAAACCCAGACATTTTTACGCACTCAGGGTCGGCAGCCCTTTCTTTCAAATGGCGCAGAGGAAATCCTGAGAGTATTGAACATCAAAGAAAACAGCAGCCATTACGCTGTTCGATGCCAGTTACGCCATCCCGGTAAGCGTATGATCCGACATACATATTTTCTGGTTAAGGGAATCCCGGATGAAGAAATGCTGCTGCAGGAATTCGAGAGAAGGAAAACCTGGGAGAACACCCTGGAGCTGACTGAAAACAGAAATCCACTGTGTATTCTGCTAAGCGGACTGGCCTTTGCGGCTTGTGTTACCATGTGCGTTTTGAGTCATCCGGCTGTGAACCAAATGTCCGGAGATATTTATTTTCCCTGTATGGGAGCTTCTGTGGCAACCTTTTGTCTGCTGCTTTATTTTATAATCCGTCAGCGCAGAGGAGAATAAACAAGCTTACTTTTCTATATACCATTTTACAGGAGAAACAAACATCATGGAGAAACGAAAATTTTCTGGAAAAACAATTTTGAAGCTGGCAGGAGCGCTGCTTGCGCTGGCTTATTTAGGTTTTTGCCTTTATGCGGGCATTACCGGGAACTTTCCCGGCATGCACCAGAAGGAACATGTCATGCGTTTTGGAAATCTTAAAAACTGGGTGTCAGGAGGGATGTCAGCGGTTATAATTTCTGTCTTGTGTGTCAATTCCGCGATAAATGATGTAAATGTCCAAAAGGGGCGAAAAAAGACGTTGTCGCCATCTTTTTTTATTATGTTACTGCTGATAAGTTTCCCTCTGCTTCTGGAATCTTATCTTGATATTGGATGGATTGGAATTGCTTTTTATGCGGGTATTATGACGTTACTGTTTGGAATTGCATGGATTCCTCAGATTCTGAATCAATGGATTGCCCGTCTGCTCTTACGCAAGAAAACCATGAGCGGCAAACAGCAGGTGCAGATCATCGAATGGATTCATTTTTATCCGTTGAAAAAATTTCTGATTTTCGGGTTATGGGGATTTGGTGTTGTGATCGTTCTGTGTGGTATCTGGGAAGCAGCAACCGGTAAAGTAGAAATGGACAGACAGTTTTTTCTGTGTTTATTTTGCATAGCAGTTTTAGTTGCTACACTATTTCAGAAAATGAAACGCTATATTTGCACGCCCTGCCACAGTATACCGGTGCTGAATCAGAGTCTCAGCAAAAATCAGCTGGAACTGCTTCTGGAGGGAGAGCACTTTGAACGAATACCATTTGAAGATCCCGCCATGAAACAGTATCTTGAAATTTATCGAAGTCAGAACTGGATGCTGATGGGCGGAAAGCTGATTTCAAAAAAAATGGCTTTGTGGGTAACCATGGATCGTTCCAGAAACGATACTTTATTGAAGGTTCTTTATCTAAATGGAACAACTGCAAAAGCCAGAGTTGATCTGGAAATCAGAGAAAAACGGTATGAAGAGTTTACTTCTGTCCTGAGAGAACTGATTGGATACGAGAGATCTCTTAACCTGTATGGAAAAGAGAAACAGCTGGCAGAGAAATTTGCATCCTGCTTTCCGGAGCTGATTTCCGATCAGGAGCGTATTGCCGCATTTCTTACTCAGGATGTTACAGAGATCCGAAGGGATTATATCCAGACCTTTTCCTCATCCAATGCCAGGAAGAAAAATTGACCTGTTATTTTAAACGTGGTAAAATTTTAAATAGAATCAGGTAATAGTGAGAAGAACTAAAAATGGACAAAATAATACTGATCGTAGAAGATGATCAAGAATTAAATAAGTCATTATGTTATGCCCTGGAAAAAGAGGGATATTTAACCGTTCCGGCTTTCTCTTTACAGGAAGCAAAATCAAAATTTGAAGAATTAAAAGTCCGACAGATGCCACAGCTGCTTATACAGGATGTCAACCTTCCAGACGGAGAGGGATTTACTTTTTGCAGATGGATCAAGAAGCAATGTGAGATCCCGGTGCTGTTTCTGAGTGCAAGAGATCTGGAAGAAGATGCTCTGAAAGGCTATGATGTAGGCGCAGAGGATTATATTACAAAGCCGTTTTCCATGAAAATTCTCCTGCGAAAGATTTCGCTTATTTTAAATCGCAGTCAGACAGAGGAAAAGAAAATCTATGACGATGGAAACCTGTATATCGACTGGGAAAGAGCCAGGATCATGGTGGGAAAGGCAGAATGTATGTTGACTCCAACGGAATTTCGTCTGTTAAAGATCCTTGCTGAAAATAAAGGGAAGCTTCTGACTTATGATATTTTACTGGAGCAACTATGGGACTGCGACGGCCAGTTTGTAGATAAACATACGTTGGCAGTAAACATCAATCGTCTTCGAAAAAAAATCGAAGATACGGAACACAAATACATTTCCAATGTGTATGGGATGGGATATCAATGGGTTGGATAAAACGAAAAGAGGCAGAATTTTTTGCAGACCAGGTAGAGGAAGCGCTGGATACCATCTTGTCCGGCAGAGAACTGAAAGAACCGGAGGAGGTTACAGAGGACACCCTTTGGGGAAAATGCGGGGAGAAATTCTGGCAGTTATCTCAGGTTTGGAATATAAAAGAAGCAGACGCACTTCAGGAAAAGAAGCAGATGAAGAGTCTTATTTCTGATATTTCTCATCAGACGAAGATTCCATTGGCCAATATGAAGCTTTATCAGGAATTTCTTCAGGAAGAAACCCTTTCTGAGAAAGGGAGGGAGTTTTTAAAACAAATGGAAGAACAGACGGAGAAGCTGGACTTTTTGCTTCAGAGTATGGTGAAGATGTCAAGACTGGAAAACGGGATCATTCAGATCCAAAAAGAAAAAGTAAAGCTGCAGGAAACATTAACGGCAGCAGTAAGCCAGATTGTACCTGCGGCCTCCAAAAAAGAAGTGACACTTCATGTTAGCTGTGAGCCGGATTTGCTATTGAACCATAATCGGAAATGGACGGAAGAGGCGATTTTTAATGTTCTGGACAATGCTGTAAAATATACGGATTCAAAGGGAAGGATTGAAGTTCAGGTCATTCCCCAGGAAATTTTTACAAAAATCAGCATACGGGATAATGGTAAGGGGATTCTTCCGGAGCGTCAGGCAGAAATCTTTACACGATTTTATCGGGAACCGGAGATCCGTGACAATCATGGCGTGGGAATCGGTTTATACCTGACTCGAAAAATACTGGAACTGCAGAATGGATATATCGAGGTACGTTCAGAGGCTGGAAAGGGATCGGAATTTTGTCTGTATCTTCCGAATTGAAAGGAAATTATGAAAAAAACAGGAATTAAACCAATTGTAATCGAAGAAATATGTAACTTTGCAAGAAAATATAATGTGAAAAAAGTAGTCTTGTTTGGATCGAGAGCAAGAGGGGATTTTAAAGAAAAGAGTGATATAGATCTGGCAGTGCAGGGCGGTGATTTTATTCGCTTTATGTTAGATGTAAATGAGGAAACAAGCACACTGCTGAGCTTTGATATTATTAATCTGGATGAAAAAATACAGGATGAATTAAGAGAATCTATCGAAAAAGAAGGGAAAATCGTATATGAAAAAGTTTGAGCATTTTAAATCTAATCTGAAAGTGCTTGTTACAGCAGAAAAGGAAGACCTGTCCAATGAATTTATTCTGGGGGGAATCGATTTCAGCAACAGGTTCTCCAAAAATGATTTTAAAAACTGCATTTACGATTTTTGATTTTATTGATGAAGATATTTGGCTTGGAATGCTAAAAAACAGAAATGATCTGACACATATTTATGATGCATTGGCAGCAAGGAGATTAGTTGATATTATTTTAAGAGAGTATATTCCTGCATTTGTAAAAATGCAGAAAGGGATTGAAAAATATTACGGTGCAGAGCTAGAAAATATCTAAAAAAATAAATTTATATACCAAGTTATGACGTGTGCATAGCGTTCAAAAATCACAGTTTTGTGACAATGTTAGATTGTGACAGGATTGTGATTTTTTCTTGTTATGATAGTAATAAGCCAAAAGAAAGCAGACGATTAAGGATATGGAAAAGGAGAAATTTATGGAATCTTGGATCGTAGAAACAAAAAATCTGAAAAAATATTATCAACTGGGAAGCAATACCGTAAAGGCATTGGATGGTGTGAATTTTCGAGTGAAACCACAGGAGTTTGTTGCTATCATAGGGAAATCCGGAAGCGGAAAAAGTACTTTGATGCACATGATCGGCGGACTGGATGTGCCCACAGAGGGAGAAGTAATTGTAGCCGGTAAAAATCTGGCAGGTCTTACCAGGGAACAACTTGCCGTATTTCGTAGAAGACGGGTGGGATTTGTTTTCCAGAGCTATAATCTTGTTCCTGATTTAAATATATATGAAAATGTTGTTTTACCTATAGAATTGGATGGCAAACGGATTGACAAGGAATTTGTAGACGAAATTCTGACCCTGCTCCAGCTGACTGACAAGAAGGAAGCACTTCCTTCAACTCTTTCTGGAGGACAACAGCAGCGTGTGGCCATTGCCCGGGCGATTGCGGCAAAACCTCAGATCCTTCTCTGCGATGAACCTACCGGAAATCTGGACACTGCCACCAGCCATGATGTTATGGGACTTTTGAAAATCGTGGCAAAACAGTTCCGCCAGACAATTGTATTAATCACCCATGATAATGACATTGCACAAATGGCTGACCGCATTGTCCGGATCGAGGATGGAAAAATTGTGAAAGGAAGTGAGTTCCATGCTGAAAAACAATAATCAGCCGGTAATACATCACATGGCAAAAACAAATCTGAAAAGTAATCGCCGGCGCAGCATCACTATGATAGTTGCAGTTATGCTGTCCTCATTTCTTTTATTCAGCGTGTTTACCGTAGGCCTAACCTATCTGAAAATGAACAGACTCCAAAACATCCGTTTGAATGGAGCGGATTTTGATGCGATCCTGTATGGAATAACTGAGGAACAGAAAACCATTCTTGAAAATGATGAAAAAGTAAATCAGTTTGGGATTCTGACGGTTGCCGGAGCAGTCAAAGAAACAGCTGCGGATAAAACACCAGGCGTAGGTCTGTTGTACGCAGATGAAGTATTATGGAATGATATGATGGCTCCTACCAGAACACTTCTTCAGGGAAAATATCCAACTGCAGAAAATGAGATTATGGTCACAGAAGAAGCTTTAAAAAAATGTGGGTTTGGAAATAAAAAAACAGGAGATAAAATTACTTTTGTATACGAGATCAAAGAGAAGCGTCAGGAGAAAAGCTTCCGTATCAGTGGAATCTGGGACGGATTTGGCAGTATTGATAATTTTTTTGTATCAAAAGCCTTTTGTGAGCAGGAAGGAATTGAGGAACTGTATAACAGCCGATGCAATGTTTCTTTTGAAAAAAGATGGATGTCCGATGAAGAACAACAGGCATTTATTGATAAAATGAAGCTGAGGAAATCTCAACGACTGTTCTATGTTTACGAATTTGGCAATGCTGCAGAAATTTTTGTGGGAATGGCTGGAATTGTGGCGGTTACCTGTCTGAGCGCTTATCTGCTGATCTATAACATCATGTATCTGTCTGTGG
>SAMEA3387494__coassemble_2039_pt1 | contig 27315 bp, 24 predicted proteins | sample SAMEA3387494__metabat2_high_PE_015 | metagenome-assembled genome bin SAMEA3387494 (sample SAMEA3387494) | Felis catus | biome: Faeces | place: United Kingdom | collected 2012
TGTGGCAGCTTCTCCCTATGGAGAATGGGATGCTCTGGAGGAGGCCGCAGAACAGGTAAAAAACATGGACGGTGATCTTATCGTCCTGGACTGTATTGGGTATACACAGGAAATGAAGCGTATGTTTGCAGAAAAAACCGGAAAAAAAGTAGTTCTCCCAAGAACACTTCTTGCCCGTGTAGTTTCTGAACTTACGGATCTGTAAGAGATATGCGTAAAAAGGAGCAAAGAAAATGAATCAGTTAGTAAAGACAGCGGAAGGGGTTCTTTCCTCCTGCCTGGCAGTAAAAAAGGGAGAAGAGGTACTTATCGTAACAGATAATACCAGAAAAGAAATTGGAGAAGCACTTTATGAGGCGGCAGGAAATCTGGGCTGCGAAAGGCTTCTTATGGTAATGAATGAGAGAGAACTCAGCGGACAGGAGCCTCCAAAGGCAGTGGCAGCAGCCATGAAAAGCGCAGATGTGGTGATCGCGCCTACTGCTCAGTCTCTGACTCATACCAATGCCAGAATAGAGGCAGCCAAAGCCGGAACAAGGGTGGCTACCATGCCCGGTATCACAGAGGAAATGTTTTCTCAGGGAGCAATGACAGCAGATTATTCCAAGGTAGAAAAACTGACGGCTGTGGTTACAGAAATGCTCTCAAAGGCTTCTGTGGCAAAAATTGAAAAAGCTGGGCATGTTCTGACCATCAATATAAATGGAAGAGACGGTGTTCCAAGTCCGGGAGTATACCGGGAACCGGGAAAATGCGGAAATCTTCCTTCCGGAGAGGCTTATATTGCACCTCTGGAGGATGGTTCTGAGGGGGAAATGATCGTAGACGGTTCCATGGTAGGTATCGGAAAGCTGGACAGCCCTCTTCATATGGTAATCTCCGGCGGAAAGCTCCGTTCTGTAACAGGAGAAAAAAGCGAAAATCTGGATGTTCTCCTGAAAAATGAAACAAACGGAACACTCTGTGAGCTGGGTATCGGAACAAATGAAGCGGCTGTATTAAACGGAATTATCCTGGAAGATGAAAAAGTATATGGAACAGTGCACATCGCATTTGGAACCAATACTTCCTTTGGCGGAGTAAACAAGGCAGAGTGCCATATGGACGGCATTATCCTCCGCCCTACCTTGTATCTGGACGATGTAAAAGTAATCGAGGATGGGGTATTCCTCGTATAAAGAGAGGTGGCTTTTTTGGAGAAGAAATTTAAGATCGGTCTGATCAGAGTACTGACTACAGAAAATGAAGATGTACTGCTTGCACATGAAAGGCAGCTGAAATCTTATTTTCCTCAGCTGCAGATCGAAACAAAATGTATTCCGGATCAGTATGAAGGAATCCATACTCCGGAACTTGGAGAAATTGCAGTACCAAAGATCGTGGCAACTGCCAAAAGTTTTAAAGATGCGGATATGATCATTGTCAGCTGTGCAGACGATCCCGGCGTGGAGGAGATACGAGAAGCTCTTCCTGGTATACCAGTTACAGGAGGAGGAGAGACCACTGTAGCTCTTGCTCTCAAATATGGAGAAAAAATCGGAGTTCTTGGAATCACCGACTATGCCCCGAGAGCATATGTACGAATGATCCCGGATCAGATGATCCTGGGAAAACCGGATGGAGTTGACAGCACTCTTGATCTTATGACGCCGGAAGGCCGGCAGAGCGCAGTAGACATGGCATGTAAATTAAAAGAACAGGGAGCACAGGTTCTTGCACTTGCATGTACCGGGATGGCAACCATCGGAATCGCAAAGGAGCTGGAGGAAGCTACCGGTCTTCCAGTAATCGATCCGGTAATGGCAGAAGGTCTATTTGCGTATTTTGAGTATTTGAAAAAATAACAGCACAACATCGTTGCTGCGAACAGTAAAACAGAGTCTGTTATCCTGAGCATCATGGACGACAGACTCTGTTTTTTTGCGCTGAGATGTGGTAAACTAGTACAACGAAAACTAAATGATACAAAACAGGGAGGAAAAGAGATGAACGAGTATCTGAAACAGGTAAACAGCCTGCCCTTTTATCTGATCGTGGGCGGAGTTTTATTGTTTATCCTGATCATGTGTGTGGTTTCTGGTAAAAAGCTACCGGGCGGGGATTGCTATTGGAATGGACAAAAAAGTGATGCGAAGAGCGATCATGTCCAGCGCTACTTTTTCCATTCTTCCAGGCGTCAGCATACTTCTGGGTGTGATCGCACTCAGCGGGAGCCTTGGAGTGCCGCTGTCCTGGCTGAGACTTTCCGTTGTAGGGGCTCTTCAGTATGAACTGAATGTGGCGGAGATAGCTGCTACCAGTATGGGACTTTCCGGACTGAAGGTAAGTGAAATGTCCATAGCAGCATTTACCACCATTGCCCTTGTAATGACAGCGGGGATTTTAAGTGGTATCACCTGCTGTATCTTTGGCCTGAAAAAATATCTGACCAGGTTTCAGAAAAAAGAAAAAAAAGCAGAAGGCAGCCGTCCAGGTTTTGGAGCTTATGCGACTATTGCTATGTTTATCGGCCTTTGCAGCGCGTATATCGGTTCTTATGTAGGTACATGGACTGCGTTCAAAAATCATCTGCCTCTTATGGTAGCAGGTGTTTCCGCACTGACAATGGCAGTTTTTGAATATCTGATCGTAAAGAAAAAAATGGAATGGCTGGAAAATTTCAGCGTCGCAGTCAGTATGATCGTGGGAATGACCGCAGCCGTTCTGATCAGTCTTTAGGAGGAAAAGTAAATGGAAAAAGAGAAATTTCTGGAAGAATTTAACAGACAGCAGCATCGCCTGGGAAGGATAATGCTGATCGCAGCCACAGTCCTGCTTCTGGCAGTTCCTTTTCTGCTTGGCGGCATATATGGAGCCTTTCCGGATCTGAAGAGCTTTTTAAATGGTTTTATCAAGGTAGGAATGGTCTATATTCCTGTGGGGATTGTAGAATTTCTTGTATACGCACCTATGCTGGGAAATGGCGGAAGCTATCTAACCTTTCTTACAGGAAACGTAACAAACCTGAAAATCCCCTGTGCCATGAATGCCAGGGACATTGCCAAAACAGAGGTTGGCACCGTAGAAAACGAGATTATTTCTACGTTAAGCGTGGCATCCAGCTCCATTGTGACCATGCTGGTGATCTTTGCAGGTGTCTTCTTCTGGTTCCGCTGACTCCGGTACTGGAAAACCCGGTGCTGACTCCGGCCTTTGATACTGTGGTTCCGGCACTTTTTGGAGCTCTTGGACTGAAATATTTCCGAAAAAGCATGAAGATCACAGCTATCCCTCTGATTTCCATGACTCTTCTCTGCGTACTTGTGCCAGGAGCTATTTCACAGACCAGTATTCTTTTGATCCCGGCAGGCGGAATGGCTCTTGTGATCGGATATGTTTTATGGAAAAAGAATAAGCTTTAATCAAGGAGGATGACAAAATGAGTATAAAAGAAAAAACAGAATCAAATGAAAGAGAAATATTTTATGGAGAAAAACTTGGAAAAATGATCCGCTGTGAGACAATTTCCAGCAGCTTTGATCAGGATCTCAGCAAATTTTACCGGTTCCATGAGGTTCTGGAGCAGCTTTTTCCAAATATACACAAAACCTGCGAAAAGTATGAATTTAATGGCAGCCTTCTGTTCAAATGGAATGGAAAAGGAAATGGAAAACCCATTCTTTTTATGAGCCATCAGGATGTTGTTGAAGCAAACGGACAATGGGAACACGATCCCTTTTGTGGGGAGATCATCGACGGAGCTGTCTGGGGAAGAGGAACAGTGGATACCAAGGGCAGCCTTTTCTGTTTTCTTCAGGCAGCAGAGGAGCTGATCGGCAAAGGATATGTACCGGAATGCGACATATATCTTGCCAGCAGCTGCACGGAGGAAATCGGTGGGGATGGAGCTTCCCTTACTGTAAAGTGGCTTCAGGATCATGAGGTACAGCTGCGTTTCCTGATGGATGAAGGCGGAATGATCAAAGAAGAGCCTATGAAAGGGGTGAAAGGACGTTTTGCCATGGTAGGCTGCCTGGAAAAAGGTTATGGAGATATTCGTTTTACTGCCAGAGGAAATGGCGGACATGCCAGCGTACCTCAAAAACAGACTCCCCTTACACGTCTGGAAGCCTTTATGATGGATATTGAAAATCATACCCCCTTTACTGCAAAAATGAATCCTACCGTAGCGGAAATGTTCCGGAGGATGGCTCCCTGTACAGAAGGGCCTCTGGGCACAGTAATGAAATATGAGCGCCAGCTGGAGCCCCTTCTGGAAAAACTTCTTCAAAAGGTCAACCCTCTGGGCGCTGCCATGATCTCTACAACCCTGAATTTCACCATGGCAAAGGGAGCAGATGGATTAAACGTCGTTCCTCAGGAGGCTTATGTAACAGGAAATATGCGTTTTATCCATCATCAGGGACCAAAGGAAAGTCTGGCTCTTGTATCAAAAATTGCAAAAAAATATGAAATTGAGGTAGAACCGATCCTGATCCACGAACCCTGTCCGGTAGTAGACTACAAAGAAAAACCTTTCCGTCTGGTGGAGCATGTGGTCAGAAAAATGTTCCCGGGTGTGATCGTAGCCCCGTATGCCATGACAGGAGGAACCGACGCAAAATTTTATACCCCTGTCTGCAAAAACAGCATTCGTTTTGCCCCTCTGGAGATCAATGAGCAACAGTATCAGAGTATCCATGGACTTAATGAAAATATTAATATCAATACACTTCCAAAGGCAGTTGATTTCTATAAACGAATTATCCGTCATATGGAAAACTGGAAAGAATAAGACGGATCAATACAAAATAATTGACAATGCGATCATAATTTAGTATATTTTTTACAGGAATCCCATGTAATTTCATTGATATTTTAAACAAAATGGAGAGAGGATTATGAATAAAAGAAACATCAGCGGACAGCGTCAGATGGATTTTGTATCAAAATTTAATTTTATCCGGGAAGCAGGAACGGATGCAGAAAAAAAAGCCGCTGTCCTTATCCGGGAGGAACTTTCCGCCTTTGGAATGGACAGCCGTCTGGAAGAATTTCCTTTTTATACCTGGGAGATCAGAAAGGCCGTATTTGCCGTAACAGAGCCTTATTATAAAGAATATCAGGCGGAAGGCTACATCCGGTGCGGAAATACACCTGAAGAGGGAATCGAAGCAGATTTTGTCTATGCGGAAAACGGAGACGAAATCAGCCTTTCCCATGTAAGGGGAAAGATTGTTATGGTAAATGAGATCGTCCGTAAGGATATGTACCTGAAGCTGTTAAAAGCAGGTGCGGCAGGATTTGTCAGTATCACCGGTACTCCTGTAGATGAAGGAGAGGACCGGATGCCAAAAGCAGCCGGAATCCCTCAGAAGCTTTTCGATTCCCTGAATGAAAGAGAGCTGATCCAGGGTGTTGGGATCCATTACCAGGACGCTGTGGAAATAGTTACAAAGGGAGCTTCCCGCGCACGTCTTACCTTACTTCAGAAAGAGGTCAGCCGTACTTCCGGAAATATCGTGGCAAGGATCCCCGGAAAAGACCGGGCAGAGGAGATTCTGACCCTTACCGCTCACTACGATTCGGTTCCTCAAGGTCCGGGAGCCTATGACAATATGGCAGGAGCAGCCATTATTATGGAAATCTGTCGTTATTTCAAAGAACACCAGCCCCGCAGAACACTGGAATTTATCTGGTTCGGGGCAGAAGAAAAAGGACTTCTGGGAAGCCGGGATTATATCAAGGTTCATGAAAGCGAGCTGGATGCGCATCGCTTTAATATGAATGTAGACCTTGCAGGACAGCTGGTTGGAGGAAATGTAATCGGCGTAACAGGAGATTCTTCTATCTGTTCCATGCTGACTTATCTTGCACGGGAAACTGGCATTGGAATGACTACCAAAAACCAGATCTGGGGAAGTGATTCCAATACTTTTGCCTGGAATGGAATTCCGGCAATGACCTTAAACAGGGACGGTTTTGGCATGCATACCCATTACGACACGGTAGAGCTTCTTTCTGCCTGGTCTCTGGAAAGGAGCGCACAGCTTCTCTGCCACATTGCAGAAAGTCTTGCAGCAATCGACAGTATGCCGTTCCCACAGGAAATTCCGGAAGAATTCAAAAAACAGCTGGACGAATATTTTGGGGCATAGGCTTTAAAATGCCCGGATTTTATGATACACTTACCAGTACAATGAATACGAGGATTCTGCTGAATTAACGCAGAATCAATACAAAGGAGAGGTTTTGGCTATGACAGTAACAGAACGGCTTAACGCCCTTCGTGCTCTGATGAAAGAAAAAGGTGTGGACGCATATCTGGTACCAACAGATGATTTCCACGCGTCAGAGTATGTAGGAGATTATTTTAAATGCAGAAAATATATCACCGGCTTTACCGGCTCCGCCGGAACAGCAGTGATCACTATGGATATGGCGGGTCTTTGGACTGACGGGCGATATTTTATCCAGGCTGCGCAGCAACTGGAAGGAACTACGGTGGAGCTTTTTAAAATGGGTGAGCCGGAAGTGCCTACCATCCATGAGTTTCTGAAAGAAAAGCTCACTGAAGGAATGTGCCTGGGCTTTGACGGCAGAACAGTAAGCGCAGCAGAAGCAGAAGAGCTGAAAGAACTGCTTTCCGACAAAAAAATCCGTTTTTCTGTAGAGGAAGATCTGATCGGTGAAATCTGGACGGAACGTCCGGCTCTTTCCTGTGAACCGGTTATGGAACTGAATGTAAAATGGGCAGGAGAATCCAGAGCAGATAAATGTGCGCGGATCCGCCGGAAAATGCAGGAAAAGCAGGCAGATGTTTTTGTCCTTACTTCCCTGGACGATATTGCATGGCTTCTGAACCTCAGAGGCAATGATATCCACTGCTGTCCGGTAGTCCTTTCCTATCTGATGATGACAGAAGAGGAAGTTTTTCTTTTCGCCAATGAAAAAGCATTTGGACAGGAAGTTCTTGAAAATCTGAAAAAAGACGGCGTCACTCTGAAACCGTATAATGATATTTATACCTGTGTACATACCATTCCGGCCGGTAAAACCGTGATCCTTTCCAGAGCAGGCGCCAACAGCCGGCTGGTAAACAGCATTCCGACTGAAGTAAAAATCCTGGATGAAGAAAACCTTACCCTTCTTCCAAAAGCCATTAAAAATCCCACTGAAGTAGAGAATGAGCGCATTGCCCATATCAAAGACGGTGTGGCTGTGACAAAGTTTATTTACTGGCTGAAACAGAACGTGGGAAAAATGGAGATCACAGAGCTCAGTGCAGCAGAGCATCTTTTCCAGCTTCGGAAGGAACAGGAAAATTTCCTGGACAACAGCTTTGATCCCATTGTTTCCTATGGCGGCCACGCGGCCATCTGCCATTACAGTCCGTCACCGGAGACAGATATTCCTCTGGAACCAAAGGGGCTGGCTCTCTGCGACACCGGCGGACATTATCTGGAAGGAAGTACCGATATTACCCGTACCATTGCCCTTGGAGAACTGACAGAAAAAGAACGGAAATATTTTACCCTTGTGCTGAAGGGGCATCTGCATTTAAGCGATGCAAAATTCCGTTACGGCTGCTGCGGACAGAATCTGGATTATATTGCCAGAGAGCCTTTATGGAGACTGGGAGAGGATTATAACCACGGAACCGGTCATGGAGTGGGATATCTTCTGAATGTACATGAAGGACCAAACAGCTTCCGCTGGAAATCCTCCTCCGCAGTTCTGGAAGAGGGTATGATCACCTCCAACGAGCCGGGATATTATGTAGAAGACGAGTTCGGTATCCGCCACGAAAACCTGATTGTGTGCAAAAAGGCCGAAAAGACGGCATTCGGTCAGTTTATGTGCTTCGAAAATCTGACCATGGTACCTTTTGATCTGGACGCCATCGATCCGGAGCTTCTGGACACCTATGAAAAAGGTCTTCTGAATTCCTATCATGCAGAGGTTTATGAGAAGATTTCTCCTTACCTTACAGAGGAAGAAAAGAACTGGCTGAAAGAATACACAAGAGCGATCTGATAATTTCAATTAACAAATTTTGATGTGAAAATAAGGACAGAGTTCTTTTTGGGGCCCTGTCCTTATTTTTTATGTATGTTTACAGTTATTTTTCATAAAAATGTCTGCCATATTTACGAAGCTCATCAGTAAGTATCTTCTTATTTCTCATATTAAAAGTAGGAGGAGATGCAAAGAATCCTCCGCCTTTGCCAAGCAAGTCTACTTTTTCACGGGCATAGGCCCGTAACGTTTCTTCCGGTACATCCACACGGTCCGTGATGGGATCATCCATAGCACCGTTGATCACAAGCCTGTCTCCGTATTCCCGTTTGATTGCTGCAAGATCATTGACAGACTGAGCCGGATTCCACATATCAACGCCTGCTTCTATCATATATGGAATATATGCATCAATCTTGCCATCCGAGTGCATATTAAAGTATGCACCGCCTTCATGGGCTGCTTTTACGATTTTCTTCAAATTTGGTGCAATCAGATGCTTAAAAATCTCCGGAGGAATAAATCCATTCTTGTTAAATCCCCAATCATCATGATAGCAGATCATTTCCACCGGAAAATGACTGGTCAGCTTCCGGATGACAGCTATTTTGTGCTGTGTAAGAGCATCAAAAAATTCTGCAACCTCGTCTTCATCAATAATCAGCGCTTCCAGTGCATTCTGCATTCCCATAAGAGAATGTAACCGTTCAAAAAGTCCTACCTGGAACCACCAGTCAGACATACGGTTTTCATCATAATATGGTGCAAGTCCTTCAGCACATTCTTTCCAGTCCAGAGCCTCCAAATCCGGGAACGCGATTTTTTCCTGCCAGCCTTCAATAGAATCCAGCATTTCATCACCGGGCTTCACAATTGTAGCGCCGATTCCGGATTCAAAAGTCCAGTTGCATCCAAACCAGTCAGGGCCGGTTTTATTATCATAGGACCGTTCACAGATGATATCCGGAGTGATCGGGTATGTATCTCCTGACATAGGTAGATATCTGGGAATTTTGTGCTCCAGGAGAAGCTTCATGTTTTCCCGGGGAGAACAGGGAAGATCCGGATCATAAGGTTTAGTACCTAAAGGTGCCGCTGCAATCGCTTTTCCGACTTCCGGGCTGACTGTTGCAGAAACCATATCGATCATCAGCGGAAGCATTCCATTGTAAATACGTTTACCCATAAAGCTCACCTCTTTCTTTTTTGATAATAATATGGTATAACAAAAGCACAGATATGTAAATAAATGATATAAAAATAACAAATTTTACAAAAATTTATAAAACGTTTTTATAGTCCCACAACATATACGCTTCAAAATAGTTAACAATAATAAATTATTGTATACGAGGTAAGGTAATGCAGATCACAGAAATAAAAGAAAATAAAAAACAGTATCTGGAGCTTTTCAGACCTTTTTTTCTGATGCTAAATGCTGCCCTCTGTGTGATTCAGTGAAATAATTTCCGTATCTGCTTTTTATCAATTTCTGTAATGCGTTTCAGCGGAATCCCGGCTGCTGCAAAAGCCTTGTCTTTTAAATGGTCCCGTTTACGGGCATCTCTGGTCTCATGGGTACTGTCATCCAGTTCAATTGCAAAGAGAACATATAAGTCCCGATCGCAGATCACAAAATCCACATGCTTCTGAGCAATCTTATGAAAGTATTTCATATACTGTTTTTTGTCTGTTACGGACAACAGATCCTTTACCCCTACTTTCGGACATATGATGCAATGATACTCATCGGCCACCTCTCGTAAAAGGAGATAAAAACGGTATTCTCTTTTTGTCAGCAGATGCCTGGCTTTATAAGGATAATAATTTTTCTTTCGATATATCCACCATAACACCAATATTAATAGAAAGACAATTCCAATATATACATATAGTTTCATGATTTGATCACCTCGAAAATCGAATGTATGTTCCTGATATATTTATTGTACCGAATTTTCTTTTAAATAGCAAGAATAATCGAAAAACAGCGTTGATATTCTGAAAAACAGTTTTCTATTCAAAATTAGAATGTATATTAAAGGGCATAAAACTTGTATAAAAGTATTGAAAACGTTAAAATAAAAGAAACATTATTTTTAAAGGGAGAACCAAAATGAAAAAAGTAATAGCAACTTTATTGACCGGTGCTCTATTTGCATCTTCTGTATGTACAGTACCTACATTTGCAGCGGAATCTGATAAAACAATGACAATTGCAACAAATTTTTCTTACGATACCATTGATCCGCACGATGGAAACAGTTCCTGGTATAATGGTGTTTATGGTCTGACAGAAAATTTATTTAAAATTGCAGACGATTTTTCTATTCAGCCTTGTCTTGCAGAAAAAGGAGAAATGGATGGAAATATCTGGACAATCACCTTAAAGGATAACCTTGTTTTTTCAAATGGAAATCCTGTGACACCGGAGATGGTTATCCGCAATCTTCAACGTGCAGCAGAAGTAAATCCAAAAGCATCATTCATGGAAAACTTTACCTACGAAACCGTTGATCAGAAAACCTTCAAGATCATATGTGATACAGAATATCCTACACTTTTAAATACACTGTCAACTCCAGGATATGCCATTGCAGATCTGGATGCCACAACAGAATTTATCAGTGAACTTGTAGCTACCGGTCCCTTTGTAATTGAAAAGTTCGAGCCTGGTAATCTTGTATCTGTATCCAAAAATGAACAGTACTGGGATGGAGAAGTCCAGATGGATCAGGTAGACTTTTATTATATGCAGGATGATGATGCAAAACTGATGGCAATGCAAAATGGAGAGCTGGATGCTTATACAGGCGTTACTGCTGCTGCGAAAGAAATGTATGAAGCAGAGCCGGATACATATGATGTAGTCACACGGCCTGCAACACGTCTTCAGTTTTATCTTCTCAACAAAAACAATCTGAGCGATAATATCCGTAAAGCAATCAACCTGACTGTGGATGCCAAGGCAATGGAAGCGTATCTTGGTGGAACTGTTTCCTCAACCTCAGGACCATTTAGTTCATCCTCTTCCTATGGAAAAGCAGAAGCACCGGAAGTAGATACGGAGCAGGCAAAAACTCTGATCGAAGAAGATGGATATACGTTAAATAAAGACGGATTTTATGAAAAAGACGGCAATGTACTTACCTTAAATATTTCATATTATGCAGCACGTTCTCTTGATGTGATCGCTACATTAATGCAGGAGCAGCTGAAAAATATCGGTATTCAGTCAGAGCTCGTCTGCGAAGAGGATCCGGATGCCACTTATATGAAAACCGGAAATTTTGACATTGCTTTATATTGCTGCATTGCAGATATGACCGGAGATCCACAGTATTTTATTGACGGGCTTGTAAATGGTGCGTATACGATCGGTGGATTTGATAACGAAGAATGTAAAACATTATATGAAGAATTATCACATGAAACAGATCCTGCAAAGCGTGCAGAGCTGGCTAATCAGATTATTCAGCTTATCATAGATGACAATTCTTTTGGATTTATTTCTCTGTTTAATAAGATCACTGTTCTGAAAAAAGGTGTTTCCAATTATGCAGAAAATTCTCCATTTGATTTCTATGGTATATCAAAAGACACCATTAAAAAATAAATATTAAAAAATAGGATACTGTGATATAATCTTTATTCAGGGAATTAAAAACCCGAACTATATCTGATTATATCACAGTATTTTTATAGGAGTCTATTTATGAAAAATTATATTCTAAAAAGGATTCTTCAGCTGGTCCCGGTCCTGTTTGGTCTGACGATCCTCACGTTTCTTCTTCTCTATATTTCGCCTGGAGATCCAGCACAGAAAAAATTGGTTTCCATGGAACAGACGATCACAGAAGATATGCTTGAAGACATGCGAAAAGAAATGGGACTTGACCGTCCATTTATCCAACAGTATGCAGACTGGCTGACAGATGTCCTGCATGGTGATTTTGGTATATGCTATCGAGATGGACTTCCTGTTGCAGGAAAAATATTTAAAGCCCTGAAAAACACGGCTCTCCTTGCCTTGTCAAGTATTTTTGTTTCCATTTTGGTCTCGATCCCGCTTGGAATCTATAGTGCTGTCCATCAAAATCGTCTTACAGATTATTTTATACGTTTTATCAGTTTTTTCGGCAACAGTATCCCGAATTTTCTACTGGCCGTTTTGCTTATGTATTTTCTGTGCATTCAGACAAAACTGTTTCCGGTTCTTTCCAAAGGCGGCAGTTTTCGTGAAATGATCCTTCCCATGATGGCTCTGGCAATCCCAAACGCCTGCCGTTTTACACGACAGATACGTGCAGAAGTATTAGAGCAGTTAGGAAAGGAATATGTACATGGTATGCGCTCCAGAGGTGTAAATGAACGTTTTGTTCTGTATCGAAATGTTCTTCGAAGTGCAATGGTCTCTATTATCACCCTGATTGGCCTGTCTATAGGATCTATGATGGCCGGCAGTGTTGTAATTGAAACCATATTCGGATGGCCTGGTATGGGAAAGCTTGTTATGGATTCTATTACAGCCAGAGATTACCCGGTAGTACAAGGCTTTGTCCTGATATTCGGTACAATTTACGTCCTGATAAATCTGTTGACGGATATCAGTTACCGATATCTGGACCCGAGAGTAGAAAAGGAAATATGATATGAAAAATAAAGTTAAAAAAAGGTTTTTATTCTTCCTGTGTCTGGCAGCAGGATTGATGATTATCGCACTGCTTGCTCCTTATCTGGTGCCAAACGATCCCTATGAAACGAATCCTCTTGTTTTAAAAGCTCCTCCCTGTGCTAAATACCCGTTTGGTACCGACAAATTCGGCCGCTGCATTTTAAGTCGAGTGCTTATGGGGGCTCAAACCAGTATTTTTTGTGCCGTCCTGTTAGTACTGATCACCTTTCTGGTCGGAACGCTTCTTGGTGTCCTCTGCGGCTATTATGGAGGGATATTGGATGCATTGGTTATGCGTCTGGCCGATATCCTGATGTCACTTCCTGAGATGGTTCTGGCCATTGCTGTGGCAGGGGTGCTTGGAGGAAGTATCGTAAATGCTATGATCGCACTGGGGTTTGCAGGCTGGACCACTTATGCACGACTTGCCAAAAGCCAGGTCCTTATCCGGAAAAAGGAGTATTTTATCAGTGCTGCAAAAATGGGAGGCTGCTCAGATCTGCATATTATTAGTTTTCATATCCTGCCTAATATTATAGGACCTTTGATCGTAAATGCCACATCAAAAATAGGCACAACCATGATTGGTTTTGCGGGCCTTTCATTTCTTGGTTTAGGCGTTCAGGTTCCAATGGCAGAATGGGGAAGCATGATCAATGAAGCCCGTGCATACCTGCAGCTGACTCCCTGGGCAGTGCTCTTTCCTGGCGCAGCCATTGTACTTACTGTCTCTGTATTTAATCTTTTGGGAGATGCGGCCCGAGACTTACTTGATGTGGAGGGATGTCATGAGTGAAGTATTACTGGATGTAAAAAATTTAAAAGCCGGTTATGGAAAAAATATTGTTGTTGATGAGGTCTCTTTTTCTGTAAAAAGGAATGAAATCTTTGGAATCGTAGGGGAAAGTGGAAGCGGAAAAAGCACCCTTTTAAAGGCTTTGATCAATCCAAAAGAATATGGGATCCAGCTTTATGGAGGAACTGCTTTTTTTCACGATCATGAGCTTCTGAGCCTTTCTCTTTCAGAAAGAAAAAAACTTTATGGGTCAAAAATAAGTATGGTATTCCAAAATTCTGCCGCATCCTTTCATCCCATCCGTTCTTATCGAAAACAATTTGAAGAAACCTTAAAAAGTCATGGTTTTTGGGAAGGCGATGCATCTATAGAAAAGATACTGGATATTTTTTCCAAGGTACATCTTCCTGAAGGAAAACGTATTTTAGATAGCTGCCCATATGAGCTGAGCGGCGGTATGAATCAAAGAGTAGGCATTGCCATGGCTGTTCTTATGAATCCGGAGCTTTTTCTCGCAGACGAGCCTACCAGTGCTTTGGATGTGACCGTCCAAAAACAGGTGGTAAATGAGCTTATGGAGCTTCATAAAAAAATGAAAAACAGTATGATACTTGTAACACATAACATGGGAGTTGCCGCCAGGATGTGCGACCGTATTGCAGTGATGTTCCAGGGGAAAATTGTAGAGTGTAAAAATACAGAGCTGCTCCTGTCGAGTTCAGAACATCCCTATACACAGAGGCTGCTTCGAGCAGTTCCAAAATTAAAAAGAGAATACTAATGGAGGAATTACCTGTGTCAGTATTAGAAGTCAGAAACATATCACATACTTACATAAAAAACAAACAGCAGATCCATGCATTAAAGTCTGTCAGCTTTTCTCTGGAAAAAGGAGAAATAATGGGAGTTGTTGGAGAGAGCGGCTGCGGCAAAAGTACACTTTTAAAGCAGATTTCTGGAATAGAAACACCTGACTCCGGTGATATTCTGATCCATGGCAGCGTTCCGGAAGGCAAAAATCTGAAGAGCAGACGAAAACGTTACAGTACCATGCAGATGATTTTTCAAAATCCACTGGAATCCTTTGATCCCAGAAGAAAAATCATTACATCCATGGAGGAAAATCTTCGGTTTCTGGCAGGGATTATAAGTAAAAAAGAACAGGAAGAAATTATTTATTCTTATATGGAAAAAGTAGATCTAAAAAAAGACCTGCTTTTAAGATATCCTCGAGAATTAAGCGGCGGACAATGTCAACGTGCAGCAATCGCCCGAGCGATTATGATCCAGCCGGAAATCCTTTTATGTGATGAGATCACAAGTGCTCTGGATGTGATCGTGCAGGATAAGATTATCCGGCAGTTAAAAGAACTTGTCAGGCAGCAGGAGATTTCCGTTATATTTGTCTCTCATGATATTGCTCTGGTAAGCAGTTTTTGTGACCGTATCATGGTTATGCTTAACGGAGAATGTGTGGAGCAGGGAAATACGAAAGACATTATGACTGCTCCTCAATCAGAATATACAAAAGTTTTGCTGGATTCTGTACTGGAACTGTAATAGGATCCCTTAAGATCAAAAATGAATAAAACGGCAGTCTTGAAAGCTTTTTTTTATTGTGCTAAAATATAGACTCAGTGCCATACATGCTCTGCCAGAAAGGCTGGTGATGTTATGGTAAAAACTTTTAAAAAGAGGTTTTCACACTTGAATATAAATAAAAACACAAATGAAGAGAAGAACTATCGTAAAAACGTGGGCAAATCAATGACAGAAGTTTCTGAAAACTATACAGACGCAGGGTTTGCAGGCAATATCAGCGCATTATCACCTATGATGCAGGAATATGTGAAGAAAAAAGCTCAGTATAAGGACTGTATCCTTTTTTACCGCCTGGGTGATTTCTATGAGATGTTTTTTCAGGATGCTCTCACAGTAACAAAAGAGCTGGAACTGACACTGACCGGCAAGGACTGCGGACTGGAAGAAAGGGCCCCCATGTGCGGGGTCCCCTTTCATGCTGCCGAAACCTATATTAACCGTCTGATTGAAAAAGGCTATAAGGTTGCCATCTGCGAGCAGGTGGAAGACCCGAAAAAAGCCAAAGGGCTGGTAAAGCGTGAAGTCATCCGTGTAGTAACACCGGGTACTACTCTGGATGCGGCTTCTCTGGATGAATCCAGGAATAACTACCTGATGTCTGTTGTCGCTACAGAAGGTCGTTTTGGATGTGCTATTGCAGACATCACAACAGGAGACTGTTTTTTGACAGAGGTAGATAAACCACAGAAGCTTCTGGACGAGATCAATAAATTTGTTCCGGCAGAAATCATCTGCAACGACGCTTTTTTTATGAGCGGGGTAGATACAGATGATCTGAAAAGCCGTCTGGGGATCTGCGTGTTTCCTCTGGATGCCTGGTATTTTGACGATAGCTTATGCAAGCGGACATTAATGGAACATTTCCATGTAAATGCCCTGGAAGGGCTAGGAATCCAGGATTATGACAGCGGTGTGATCGCCTCTGGAGCACTTTTCCTTTACCTGCAGGAAACACAGAAGTCTGCCCTTTCTCATATGGCAGGGATCCGTCCTTATGCAGCAGAAAAATTTATGCTGATCGACAGTTCCAGCCGCAGAAATCTGGAGCTTGTAGAGACACTTCGGGAAAAAAACAAAAGAGGATCGCTTCTCTGGGTTCTGGATAAAACTAAAACTGCCATGGGCGCCCGCACCCTTCGTTCTTATGTAGAGCAGCCTCTCATCGATGCAGAGAAGATCAACGAGCGTCTGGAAGCTCTGGAAGAACTGAACCAGAGTCCTATGCTCCGGGATGAGATCCGGGAATATCTGAATCCTGTCTATGACCTGGAGCGTCTGATCAGCCGTATCAGCTATCAGTCTGCAAATCCCAGAGACCTGATCGCTTTTTCGTCCTCTCTTGAAATGCTGCCTTATATCCGGCAGATCATAAAGGATTTCAAAAGTCCTCTTCTTACAAAAATCTGTGAGGATATGGATCCACTGGAGGATATTGCGCAGCTGATCAGAAGCGCCATTGTAGAAGAACCGCCTCTTGCCCAGAAAGACGGAGGAATCATTCGGGAAGGTTATAATTCTGACGTAGATAAATTCCGCCGTTCCCGTACAGACGGCAAAAAATGGCTGACAGAACTGGAAGCCAGAGAAAGAGAACGTACCGGAATCAAAAACCTGAAGATCAAATACAATCGTGTTTTTGGATATTCACTGGAAGTTACCAATTCCTCTAAAGATCTGGTTCCGGAAAATTATATTAGAAAACAGACTCTTACCAATGCAGAGCGCTATATCACACAGGAATTAAAAGACCTGGAAGATATGATCCTCGGGGCAGAAGATAAGCTTTATGCTCTGGAATATGAACTTTTCTGTGATGTACGAGACAAGGTTGGCGCAGAGGTTGTCCGCATTCAGAAAACAGCCAAGGCAGTTGCTGCGCTGGATGTGTTCGCCTCCCTTGCACTGGTTGCTCAGAGAAATAATTTTGTTCGTCCGAAGATCAACGAAAACGGTGTCCTGGATATTAAAAACGGCAGACATCCTGTGGTGGAGCAAATGATTGAAAATGATATGTTCATTGCCAATGATACATATCTGGATAATCAGAAAAAAAGAATTTCTATCATCACCGGACCTAATATGGCCGGTAAGTCTACTTATATGCGTCAGACAGCCCTGATTGTGCTGATGGCTCAGATTGGAAGTTTTGTTCCGGCAGAAAAAGCAAACATCGGTATTGTAGACCGGATCTTTACCCGAGTGGGAGCTTCTGATGATCTGGCAAGCGGTCAGAGTACTTTTATGGTAGAGATGACTGAAGTTGCAAATATTCTGAGAAATGCCACATCCAGAAGTCTTTTGATCCTGGATGAGATTGGAAGAGGCACCAGTACTTTTGACGGTCTTGCTATTGCCTGGGCAGTGATCGAACATATCAGCGATACAAAGCTTTGTGGGGCAAAAACACTGTTTGCCACACATTATCATGAGCTTACTGAACTGGAAGGAAAAATTCCCGGTGTAAATAATTACTGTATCGCAGTAAAAGAAAAGGGAGACGATATTGTATTTCTCCGAAAGATCGTCAAAGGCGGGGCAGATAAAAGTTACGGCATCCAGGTGGCAAGGCTTGCCGGTGTACCGGATCCGGTGATCCGGCGTGCAAAAGAACTGGTAGAAGAGCTAAGTGATGCAGACATTACTGCTGCAGTAAAAGATCTGACCGCTCCAAAGAAAAAACAGAAGATCGTATACGATCAGGTAGATATGGCTCAGATGTCTCTTTTTGATACAGTTCAGGATAATGACATCGTGGAAGAGATTAAAAATCTGGACATGTCCCATCTGACTCCCATGGAGGCTATGAATATCCTTTATAACCTTCAGAATAAGATACAGAACCGCTGGTAAATTCTTTCAGGATCTTGAAAAAAGAAACGGAGGTTTGGTTTGAGAAAAATCGCAGTTTTAGACCAGAATACCATAGATAAGATTGCAGCAGGCGAAGTGGTAGAACGTCCTTCCTCTGTAGTAAAGGAGCTTGTGGAAAATGCCATTGACGCAGGTGCTACGGCTGTAACCGTTGAGATCACAGACGGTGGAAAAAAGATGATCCGTATTACAGACAACGGTGCCGGCATTGAAGCCGGACAGATTCCTCTTGCCTTTCTCCGTCATGCTACCAGTAAGATAGAGAAGGTGGAGGATCTGGAGCAGATTGCTTCTCTGGGCTTTCGTGGGGAGGCACTTTCCAGTATTGCCGCCGTCTCCCAGGTAGAGCTGATCACAAAGACACCATCTGCCGTTAGTGGTTCCCGCTATATTATCGAAGGCGGTGTGGAACATTCTCTGGAAGAGCTTGGAGCACCGGAAGGAACCACCTTTCTAGTAAGAAATCTTTTTTATAACACTCCTGCAAGAAGCAAATTCCTTAAATCGGATATCACGGAGGCTAATTATATTCACACTCTGATGGAACAGCTTGCCCTTTCCCATCCGGAAATATCTTTTAAATATATCCAGAACCGCCAGGTGAAGCTGCACAGTTCCGGAAATTATAACGTAAAAGATGTGATCTACAGCGTATATGGACGTGATATCACCAAGGCTCTTCTTGAAGCAGATTTTGAAAATGATTTTATGAAGATCACCGGATTTGTAGGAAAACCGGAGATCGCCCGGGGAAACCGAAGTTTCGAGAATTATTATATCAATGGAAGATATGTAAAAAATAATATCATTACAAAAGCTATTGAGAATGCCTACAAAGGCTTTCTTATGCAACATAAATTCCCATTTGTCTCTCTTCAGATCGAAATGGAAGGAAATGATCTGGATGTTAATGTACACCCGGCAAAAAGAGAAGTCCGTTTTGCCAGAGAACAGGAGGTTTATGAAGCAGTATACGATACTGTGCGCCGGGCCCTGACAGCCAGAGAAATGATCCCAAAGGTGACCATTGAGAAACCTCAGCCGGAGAAAAAAGAAGCACCGGTAAAATCTGTGGCCATTCCGGAGCCTTTCGAGAAAAAAAGGAGAGAGCAGGTATATGAAAGTACTGTAAAAGAATCACCGGCTCCTTATGAAACACACAGGAAAAAAAAGATTTTCTCTTCCTCTGAAGAAAATCTTTTTGAAGGAACTCTGAGACAGAAACAGCAGAAAGAAGAAAAACAGAAACTGCCAAAAGAAGAACCACCGCAGGAAATATCAAAAGAAGAACAAAGGTGGACAGAGCCACAAGAAGCAGTACTGAAAAAAGAAGAGCCGAAGAAAGAGGAACCGCTAACAGAAAAGCCACAAACAGAAGAAGCAAAAAAGGAAAGGTCAAAGTCTTACATAAAAAAACAGGAAGAACAGCAGCTGGAGCTTTTTGAGGAAAAGCTTCTGGCTCCGGAATCCAGGGAACGGATCCGCCTGATCGGTCAGGTTTTTGACACCTACTGGCTGGCACAGTTTGGTGACGCATTCTATATTATCGATCAGCATGCTGCCCATGAAAAAGTATATTATGAACGTTTTGTAAAAAAATTCCGTGAAAATACCGTGGATGCCCAATATCTGACTCCGCCGATGATCGTTACTCTGAATCTTCAGGAAGAAAGCCTTCTGAAAGCCAATGAAGACTATTTCCGGAAGTTTGGATTTGAGATAGAGCATTTTGGCGGAAAGGAATACTGCATCAGTGCCGTTCCTTCTAACCTTTATGGTCTCAGCGAAGAAGAACTCTTTCTTGAAATGCTGGACCATCTGGCAGCAGAAGGAGATAAAGACGCTCTTGATATTTTTGCTTCCAGACTGGCAACCATGGCATGTAAAGCTGCTGTAAAGGGAAATCATGCCATGTCCCCGGCAGAAGCGGAAAAGCTTTTGGACGAGCTTCTGACTCTGGACAATCCCTATCATTGTCCTCATGGAAGACCGACTGTCATTTCCATGACAAAAACAGAACTGGAAAAGAAATTTAAAAGAATTGTTTAGGAGGCTATATGAAAAAGCCATTGATCGTACTGACCGGTCCCACTGCCGTTGGAAAAACAGATCTTTCCATAGCTTTGGCAAAAGCTGTGAACGGAGAGATCATTTCCGCAGATTCTATGCAGGTTTATCAGAAAATGGACATTGGCTCTGCAAAGATCCGTCCGGAGGAAATGCAGGGAGTGAAACATTATCTGGTAGATGTTCTGGATCCAAAGGAGGAGTTTCATATTGTAAGATTCCAGCAGATGGCAAAATCAGCCATGGAAGAAATCTATGCAAAGGGAAAGATTCCAATTCTGGCAGGCGGAACCGGCTTTTATATCCAGGCAGTTACAAAAGATATTGATTTTACTCAGGCCCAGCAGGAAGATTCATATCGTAAAGAGCTGGAAGCTCTTGCAGAAGAAAAAGGATCCGAATATCTCCATGAAATGCTGAAAAAAGTGGATCCCAGAAGTGCTGAAGACATCCATGCCCACAATGTAAAGCGTGTGATCCGTGCGCTGGAATTTTATCATCAGAACGGAACTCCTATTTCTGCCCATAACGCAGAACAGAAACAAAATGAAAGTCCATATGCCCTTGCATATTTTGTACTGAACATGCCAAGAGAGCTTCTGTATCAGCGGATCGACCGCCGTGTGGATCAGATGCTGGAGGAGGGGCTTCTTGAAGAGGTGAAAGGACTCCGGGAAGAAGGATGTCATCGGGGAATGGTTTCCATGCAGGGACTTGGCTATAAAGAGATCCTGGCATATCTGGATGGAGAGTATCCCCTGGAAGAAGCAATCAGGATCCTGAAACGAGATACTCGTCATTTTGCAAAAAGACAGCTGACCTGGTTTCGCAGAGAACCGGAAGTCGTATGGGTGGACAAAGACAGCTTTAACTATGAAGAAGATCAGATACTGGGTTATATGCTGGATATCTGCAAAAATAAAGGACTGCTGTAATAAAACAGTGAAAAATAAAAACAGATGAGGTAGAAAATGAAAGAAATATATGAGCAGCTGGGAATCTCCCGGGAAGTCTATGAATTTTGTGCAGAGATCGAGACATCTCTGAAAGAACGTTTTGAAGAATTTGACAGAAAAGCAGAATATAACCAGATGAAAGTCCTGCTTGCCATGCAGAAAAATAAAGTAAGCTCCGAATGCTTTAACGGAAGCTCCGGTTATGGATATGATGATTTCGGACGTGATACACTGGAAAAGGTTTACGCAGACACTTTCCACACAGAGGCCTGTCTGGTACGTCCTCAAATCGCCTGCGGAACTCATGCCCTTGCCATTGCCCTTTTTGGAAATCTCCGTCCGGGAGACGAACTTCTGGCACCTGCCGGAAAACCATATGATACACTGGAAGAAGTAATCGGCATCCGTCCGGCAAAAGGATCTCTTGCGGAATATGGTGTTACTTATCGTCAGGTGGATCTGAAAGAGGACGGAACCTTTGACTATGACAGGATCCGTGAAGCCATCAATGAAAAAACAAAGCTTGTGGAAATCCAGCGCTCCAAGGGATATCAGACAAGACCTTCTTTTTCCGTACAGCAGATCGGAGAGCTGATCGCATTTGTTAAAAGTATCAAGCCGGATGTAATCTGTATGGTAGATAACTGCTACGGAGAATTTGTAGATACCGTAGAGCCAAGTGATGTCGGGGCTGATATGATCGTTGGTTCTCTGATCAAAAATCCCGGCGGCGGACTGGCTCCTATCGGCGGATATATCGCAGGAACAAAAGAATGCGTAGAAAATGCAGCCACCCGTATGACCTGCCCGGGTCTTGGTATGGAAGTTGGAGCATCTCTTGGGGTAAACCGTTCTTTCTATCAGGGATTTTTCCTGGCGCCTATGGTTACAAAAGGGGCTGTAAAAGGAGCTGTATTTGCAGCAAATATTTATGAAAAACTTGGTTTCCCGGTAATTCCAAACGGTCAGGAACCAAGACAGGATATCATTCAGGCAGTAACCTTAAATTCTCCGGAACGTGTAGTTGCATTCTGCAAAGGAATCCAGGCAGCTGCCCCGGTAGATTCCTATGTAGATCCGGAGCCCTGGGATATGCCGGGCTATGACAGCGAAGTGATCATGGCTGCAGGGGCTTTTGTCCAGGGATCTTCCATCGAGCTTTCTGCCGATGGTCCTATGAAACCTCCATACGCGGTTTACTTCCAGGGAGGACTTACCTGGGAACATGCCAAACTTGGCATTCTTATGTCTGTTCAGAAGCTTCTGGATAAAAATCTGATCACACTGCCGTGATCCGGCTGTGCACATAAGAAATCAAAAATATCATTCATTTGTTTCAGGAGGCACTGCCATGCAAGAGCAACCGAAAAAAAAGAAAAAACATGCTCCGGATCCACTGCATTCCCTGATTGTTGTGGGAGGGGGAGCAGCAGGACTAATGGCTGCCATACAGGCGGCACAACAGGGTGCTTCAGTTACAATTCTGGAGCACAATGAAAAAACAGGACGCAAGATCTGTGTAAGCGGAAACGGCCGCTGTAATCTTACAAACCTGAACCAGTATGAAGGAGCATACAGAGGAAAGAATCCGGAATTTGTCAATGAGATCTTCCGTCAGTTTTCAGTAACAGATACTCTGGATTTTTTTGAGAAAATCGGAATTCTTACCGTTGAGAAAAAGGGCTGGCTGTATCCAAGAAGCGGTCAGGCAAAATCTGTATCGGAACTTCTTGAAGCAAAAGCACGCAGCCTGAAAATAAAGATTAAGACCAAAGAACATGTAACAAAAGTTTTCCCAAAAGATAGATTATGGAATGTCCAGACAGAAGGCTGGACCTATCAGGGAGCAGCAGTGATCCTGGCAAACGGTTCAAAAGCCTCCGCTGTTTCCGGTTCAGACGGAAGCGGTTATGAGATTGCAACAGCACTGGGACATCAGATAATCCCGCCTCTTCCAGCCCTTCTGGGTCTGAAATGCCGTGACAGAGGATTTTCCTCCTGGTCCGGTGTCCGGACAGAAGGCAGGCTTACCCTTCTGATCGATGGGGTTCCCTCAAAAGAAGAGGCGGGCGAACTGCAGCTTACAGAATACGGAATATCCGGAATTCCTGTTTTTCAGCTGAGCCGATATGCTGTTCGGGCTCTCAGCGAAAAGAAAAAAACTGCACTCAGAATTAATTTTTTTCCAGAGTATACAGAAGAAGAGTTACGGACTCTAATCGAAAGCAGAAAGAAACTTTGCCCTTACCAGACAGAGGCAGAGCTTTTGACAGGGCTTCTTCCTGATAAGCTGATAAAGGTCCTGATGAAACAAAAAGATCCTCTGGGTTCTGCCTGCGGTTTTGAGCTGGAAGTAACCGGAAATACTGGTTTTGAACAGGCACAGGTCTGCTCCGGAGGCGTGAATACCAGTCAGGTGGATCCATTGACTCTGGAATCCAGACTTCATAAAGGACTTTTTTTTGCAGGAGAACTTCTTGATATAGACGGAGCATGCGGAGGATACAATCTTCAGTGGGCATGGTCCAGCGGTGCCGTAGCCGGAATCCACGGAGCAAAGGAGATCATATGATACGGATCAGTCAGTTAAAACTTCCCATTACACATACGGAGTCCGATCTGAAAAAAAAGATCGCAAAAACTCTTCGCTGCAGCGAAAAATCTTTTTCTTATGAGATTATCCGTCAGTCACTGGATGCCCGTCATAAAGAAGACAAAAAATTTGTCTATACAGTGGAAGTGGACACAGAGAATGAAAAAAAGATTCTCCAGAAAGTTCACAGTAATAACATTATGTCAACCACAAAAAAGAACTATGTTTTCCCTGAATCAGGAACCCTGCAGCTTTCTCACCGTCCTGTAATTATTGGAAGCGGCCCTGCAGGAATCTTCTGTGCCTGGTACCTTGCCAGAGCCGGTTATCGTCCTCTGGTTCTGGAAAGAGGAGAAGAAGCAGAAAAACGCCGGGAGACTGTTGACCGGTTCTGGAAAAATGGAGTTCTGGACCCGGAATCCAATGTACAGTTCGGAGAAGGAGGAGCCGGAACTTTTTCAGACGGAAAGCTGAACACTCTGGTAAAAGACTCCTTCGGACGGAACAGAGAGGTTCTGAAACGTTTTGTGGAGGCAGGGGCAGACCCTGAAATCCTGTACCAGCATAAACCTCATCTGGGTACTGATGTACTGGTGGATATCGTACAGACCATGAGACACCAGATCGAAGAAATGGGAGGAAGCTTCCGTTTCCGCACCAAAGCTACAGATCTGAAAGTTGAAAACGGACATCTTACCGGAGTGGAGATTAATCATAAAGAAATCCTTCCTGCTGAAGTGTGTGTCCTTGCCATCGGGCACAGTGCCAGAGATACCTTCTTTATGCTGAAGGACAAAGGGCTTACAATGGAACCGAAGGCTTTTGCCGTAGGACTTCGTGTGGAACATCCTCAGTCCATGATCAATGAAGATCTCTATGGAGAAAAAGAAAACCCGATCCTTGGTGCAGCCAGCTATAAGGTAACACATACCTGCCAAAACGGAAGAGGAGTCTATTCTTTCTGTATGTGTCCGGGCGGATATGTAGTAAATGCCTCCTCAGAAGAAGGACATCTGGCAGTAAACGGAATGAGCTATCAGGCCCGGGACGGAGAAAATGCCAACAGTGCGGTGATAGTGACCGTAACCCCGGAGGATTTCCCTCAGGATGGTCCGTTAGGAGGCATTGTTTTCCAACGAGAGCTGGAGAAAAAAGCCTGGGAGATCGGACAGGGAAAGGTACCAGTCCAGCTGTTTGGAGATTTTTGTACTCATAAGCCAAGCTGTAATCTGGGAGAAGTCATTCCTTGTATCAGGGGAGAATATGTACTTTCTGATGTGCGTTCTATCCTTCCGGATGAGATTGGAGAATCTATTGAAGAAGGAATCCATGCCTTTGGTAAAAAACTTCCTGGATTTGACAGAGAGGACGCGGTTCTCAGCGGAATCGAAAGCAGGACCTCATCCCCTGTAAGACTGGTAAGAGACAGAGAAGGTCTGTCTAATATTTCCGGGATCTATCCATGCGGAGAAGGCGCCGGATATGCAGGAGGCATCACTTCGGCAGCCATGGACGGTATCAAAACAGCCGAATGGATCGCTTCCAAGTATGTGATGAATTTGTAAAAAAACAAAGGAGAGAGTATACATCTCTCTCTTTTTATGTTAAAATAAAGTTTGATTCTTTACCCGTCTGCAAACAGAGTACAGCAGGTAAATAACATGAAATATACGATAAAAGATCTGCCCGAGTCAGAACGTCCTTATGAAAAATGCATCCGTGAGGGCGAAGAAGCCTTAAGTGACAGCGAGCTTCTTGCAGTGATCCTGCGATGTGGGACCAAAGGACGTAATTCTCTGACACTGGCAAATGACATACTTAAAAACTTACAGACTTCTTCTTATCCCGGACTGCTTGGGATCCTTCACAGTTCTCTTGCAGAACTGGAAAAGATCCATGGGATCGGCAAGGTAAAAGCTGTCCAGCTTAAATGTATCGGAGAACTGTCACGGCGAATTTCTATGACAGCCGCCAAACCAGCCATGAGCTTTCGTCATCCGGACTCCATCGCATCCTATTACATGGAAAAACTGCGGCATCAGGAGCAGGAACAGATGATCTGTATGATGCTGGATAATCAAAATCACCTTTTGACAGAACGGCTGATCTCAAAAGGTACTGTCAATGCCACTCTGGTAACTCCAAGAGAAATTTTTGTGGAAGCTCTCCGGTGTCATGCAGTAAATCTTATTCTTGTCCACAACCATCCGGGCGGAGATCCCACTCCCAGCACTGCCGATATCCAGATCACAGAACAGATCCGTCAGGCAGGTGATCTTCTTGGCATTTATCTTCTGGATCATATTATTATCGGCGATCATCGGTATATCAGCTTTAAAGAACAGGGAATGATAAAATAAAGGAACAAATATATGCTGTTAAAAAAAACATATGGGATTGATCTTGGCAGCAGCACCATCAAGGTTTATTCCTATTTGCGAAATAAAAGTTATCTTGAAAAAAATATGATCGCGTCAAAAGGGCGCAGGATCATCGCCGTGGGCAATGAAGCGTATGATATGTTTGAAAAGGCACCTGCCAACATCGCCGTAAGTTCGCCGATGGCTTTTGGCATGATCGCCAATCTTGAACTCCAGGAAATTGCCCTTTACAGCATGATGAAAAAAATTGATAAATTTTTAGGAATCGGTTCAGAAATGTATTTTTCTGTTCCTCTTGATATGACTGCTGTAGAAAAACGTGCTTATTATCATGTAGTCAACGGACACTGGCTTCGTAATAATCATGTCTATATGGTAGAATCTCCTGTTGCAGATGCTCTTGCCATGGGGGTAACTCTGGAGGACAACCCTGGAAGTATGATTGTAAACATCGGCGCCCAGAGCACTCATTTTTCCATTATCACAGATGGAAAGATCATTATTTCTAGAAAGATCCCCATTGGAGGGCGACAGATGAATGAAGCAATCTGCAGTGAAATACGGAAACGTTATAATCTGCAGATCGGTACCAGAACAGGCAAGCGGCTGAAGCTGGCTATGGGACGTCTCAGCGACCAGAGAAAAGATGCCCGCAAAGTCGTAGGTATAGACAGTATCTCGGGGCTTCCCCGGGAAGAGATCATTTCCGGATATGTGGTCAATGCAGGGATCATGAACTGTGTAAACGAGATTGCGGCAGAAATGAAAACGTTCCTTGAAAGAACGCCGCCGCAGATTGCCTACCATATTTCCAGAGAAGGTATTTACCTTACCGGCGGAAGCACAAGACTTCCATACATAGACAATTATCTGGCAAGCTATACCGGCTTTTCATTTAAACTTTCAGAGCTTTATGAAACATCAGCAGTCTGCGGGCTGGAAAAGATCATAAAAAACAAGGATCTTGAAAAATGGGCTCAGCCTGTCAAACAACGTAAACTATAATTTTCAGGAGTATGACATGAAAAATCTGAAAAAGAAATTTCGATTTCGTATTCATTTAAAAAGTAAACATCTTCTGGTGATCATGACCTTTTTCTGTGTCAGCGCCATAATAGCCACTCTTGCGTCAGGAGTAACTACGTCTCCGGTAAAAGAAATGGCCGGAATGATCGTAGTTCCTTTTGAAAAATCCATTGCAGCAATCGGCGCGTGGCTTATGGATATGAACCAGACTTTTCAGGAAAAAGAGGAGCTGATCGCTCAGAATAAAGAGCTTCAGACCACTATAGATTCTCTTACTGAGCAGAATAATATCCTAATCCAGGATCAGGCTGAACTGGCAAGACTGGAAGAGCTTTACGATCTGGATCAGG
>SAMEA3387494__coassemble_2078_pt1 | contig 26020 bp, 24 predicted proteins | sample SAMEA3387494__metabat2_high_PE_015 | metagenome-assembled genome bin SAMEA3387494 (sample SAMEA3387494) | Felis catus | biome: Faeces | place: United Kingdom | collected 2012
CCGGAACTGCTCTTACTATGAGCCTTTTTGCAGAAATGATGAAAAATCCGAGAGTTGTAGGTGTAAAGAACTCTTCCATGCCTACACAGGACATCCAGATGTTCAAATCAGCAGGCAAAGCTGCAAAAGGTGAGTTTGTAGTATTTAACGGTCCGGACGAGCAGTTCGTTGCAGGACGTGCTATCGGTGCAGACGGCGGCATCGGCGGAACTTATGGTGTAATGCCGGAGCTGTTCCTGAAATTAAACCAGCTGATTGCAGAAGGTGAAAAAGAGACTGCTATGGATCTTCAGTATGATATCAATGAGATCATTTACAAAATGTGCTCCAGTCATGGGAATATGTATGCCGTAGCAAAAGAAATTCTCCGTATTAATGAAAATGTAGATCTTGGCGGCGTACGCAAGCCTCTTGAAAATCTTCAGGAAGCAGACAAAGCGATCGCAGCAGAAGCTGCAGCAATGGTTAAAGCAGCAAAAGAAAAATATCTGGCATAATTGTCAGATAAGAGGGAGGTAATTTATGCAGGGATTTACAGTGATCGACCTGATCATTCTGATCGTGTATCTGGCTGCAGTATTATTTGCAGGACTTCATTTCGCAAAAAAAGAAATGAAGGGAAAAGAATATTTCAAAGGTGACGGAACCGTGCCGTGGTGGGTAACTTCTGTCTCCATTTTTGCAACACTTTTAAGCCCTATTTCTTTCCTGTCTCTGGCAGGAAACTCTTATGCAGGAACCTGGATCATGTGGTTTGCACAGCTTGGTATGCTTCTGGCTATTCCGCTGACGATCCGCTTCTTCCTTCCGATTTACAGTAAACTGGATATTGATACCGCTTATCATTATCTGGAACTGCGTTTTAACAGCAAAGGACTTCGTGTTCTGGGTGCGGTTATGTTTATTGTATATCAGATCGGCCGTATGTCCATCATCATGTATCTTCCATGTATGGTGCTTTCCCGTCTGATGGGCATCAACGTAAATATCCTGATCATCATCATGGGTATTATTGCAATCATCTACTCCTATACAGGCGGACTGAAATCTGTATTGTGGACAGACTTTATCCAGGGTTCTGTGCTTCTGGTTGGCGTTACCTTTGGTCTTATTTTCCTGATCGCGCATATTGACGGAGGAATCGGTGCAATCTTCCAGCAGTTTACTGCAGGACATAAGTTCCTGGCAGCAGATCAGCCTATGTTCAATCCGAACATTCTGAAAGACAGCGTATTTCTTCTGATCGTAGGAGCCGGATTTAACACTATGGGATCCTATGTATCCAGTCAGGATATTGTACAGCGTTTTACCACTACAACAGATACAAAGAAACTGAATAAGATGATGTTTGCCAACGGCGGACTTTCCATTTTTATTGCAACTGTATTCTATCTGATCGGAACAGGATTATATGTATTTTATAATGTACAGGGAAATCCGCTTCCTCCGGCAGCCCAGCAGGATCAGATTTTTGCATCCTGGATCGCGTTTGAGCTTCCGGTAGGTATTACAGGTCTGCTTCTGGCAGCGATTTATGCAGCGGCACAGTCCACACTTTCCACAGGTCTTAACTCTGTGGCATCCAGTTGGACTCTGGATATCCAGGAACGTCTGTCCAAAAAGAAACTGAGCTTTGAGACACAGACAAAGATCGGCCAGTATGTATCTCTGATCGTTGGTATCTTTTCTATTGTGGTTGCAATGGTTCTGGCCAACGGCGGCGTAAAATCTGCTTATGAGTGGTTTAACGGATTTATGGGACTGGTACTTGGTATCCTGATCGGAACCTTTATCCTTGGCGCGTTTACAAAGGTTGCAAATACTTTTGGTGCAGTTCTGGCATTTATCGCAGCTTCTGCTGTGATGATCTACATCAAATATTTCCTTCCGGCAGACGCAGTATCCATCTGGTCTTACTCTATCATCTCCATTGCAGTATCTCTGGTAGTAGGTATTCCTGCAAGTATCATTTGGAGAAAAGTAAAAGGCGACCGTTCACAGCCGGCTGCAAACACAACTATTTATAAAAATTAGATGTTGAAATCAAAAGATGCCTGACGAATTGTTTCGTGCTGCGCACTTCCACAATTCTGCTCCAAATTCGGATATCGCGGGACATACGCCCCGCTTTTATCCTCATTTGGGGCGGGTCATAAAGACATAAAATCACTTATGTGCAAGCACAACGTGATTTATGATCTTTTGACCCTGGCATCAAAAAATAATCAGCATCACAGAATCAGCCTGGACTTTTGTTACAATCAGCCCGGGCTGATTATTTCAGCATACAGGAGGAAAAAACAATGATATTTGGAAATATAAGAGACGTAAAGGATTATGGATTTCTGGAGAAAGAAGTTTTAAAATGTTTTGAATATGCAAAAAATCATGATCTTCTGGCATTTGAGAAAGGAAGTCATGAAATAGAGGGTGACAACCTGTTTGTAAATATAGTAGAATATGAAACAACAACACCGGAAAACAGATTCTGGGAAGCACACCGTCAGTATCTGGATCTTCATCTGATGCTGAGAGGAGCGGAGCAGATCGATGTGAACTTCATCGATAATATGGAGCAGAAAGAATTTGTGGAAAAAGATGACTTTCTTCCGCTGGAAGGAGAGAAAAACAGTCAGGTGATCCTGACAGAAGGAGATTTTCTTCTCTGTTATCCTAAGGATGCACACAGAACGGCGGTGCAGGTAAATGAGCCTGTAATGATCAAAAAAGCAATTTTCAAGATTAAGATTAAATAAACAGAAATGGATAAAGGAGAAGCGGAATGAAGGAATATATCTGTATTGATATCGGAGGCACTTCCATAAAATATGGCATGGTTCAGGAGGATGGAACTTTTCTGACTACAGGAGAAATGCCTACAGAAGCTATGCAGTATGGCGGTCCGGGAATCATGGAAAAAGCGAAAAAGATTGTGGAAGCTTATCAGGCAGAATATCAGCCGGCAGGAATCTGTGTTTCCACGGCCGGAATGGTGGACTGCGAACAGGGAAAGATTACCTATGCCGCTTCTCTTATTCCGGATTATACAGGTACAGAGATCAAAAAAACACTGGAAAAGCTTTATGGAATTCCATGTGAGGTGGAGAATGATGTGAACTGTGCCGGTCTTGCAGAGCATTTTGCAGGGGCTTCCAGAGGCAGCAGGATCAGCGTCTGCCTTACCATAGGTACAGGTATCGGCGGTGCGATCCTTATAGACGGAAAGGTGTTCCACGGATTTTCAGGAAGCGGCTGCGAAGTAGGTTATATGCATCTTCCGGGGGGAGAATTTCAGGATCTGGGAGCAAGCAGTGTCCTTGTAAAGAAGACAGCGGAATATAAAAACATGGATCCGGCAGAGATCAATGGAAAATATGTTTTTGAGCAGGCAAAGCAGGGAGACGAAGACTGTATCCGCGCCATCCGGGAAATGTGCGAGGTTCTTGGAATGGGAATCGCAAATATCTGTTATGTGGTGAATCCGGAAGTAGTAGTTCTCGGAGGAGGAATCATGGCACAGAAAGAATACCTGAAGGATATGCTGAGAGAGAGTCTGGACAAGTACCTGCTTCCTTCTGTGGCACAGCATACCCGTCTGGAATTTGCGCAGAATCAGAATCAGGCAGGAATGCTGGGAGCTTATTATAATTTCAGAAGCAGACATTGATCCGGACAAAAAGGGACAAGGAGGAACCGGTATGGAGGAATACGAAAGGAACATCATTCCCAGAATAGAAGCGATTTATGGAAGCTTTACTCCTCTGGAAAAGACGATAGCAGATTTTTTCATCCATAGTGAATCAAAAACAGATCTGTCATCGAAAAGTGTATCCCAAAAGCTTTTTGTATCAGAGGCATCTCTTTCCCGGTTCGCAAAAAAATGCGGTTATAAAGGGTACCGGGAGTTTATATTCTGCTATAAGCAGAGCGGATCCAGAATTGACAGTCAGCCGGCCAGCAATAATATCAAGCTTGTTTTTAACAGCTATCAGGAGCTTTTGAACAAAAGCTATTCCCTGATCGACGAGGCTCAGATCGGGAGGATCGTAAGGATCCTTACCGAGAAAAAAAGAATTTATGTTTACGGAAAAGGCAGCTCCGGAACGGCCGGAACAGAGATGAAACTCCGCTTTATGAGGATTGGAGTGAACATTGAGGCAATTACCGACGAGCATATCATGAAGATGAACTCCGTGCTTCTGGACGAAAACTGCGGAGTGATAGGGATCAGCGTCAGCGGCAGGACAGAGGTGGTGATCGATTCTCTTAGTGCGGCAAAAAAATGCGGAGCAGCAGTGGTGCTTATGACCTCCCATAAAGAAAAGAAATTTGAAAAATTCTGTGACGAGGTCATGCTGTTTGCTGTCAAAGAAAATCTGGAAAGAGGAAAGGATATTTCTCCTCAGTTTCCAATCCTTGTGATGGTGGACATGCTCTACTCCAGGATGCTGCGGTCGGAAGATTTCCGAAGGAGAGAGACACTCCATGACTATACAATGGAAGCTCTGGATGAGATGTAGAAAACTTTGAAGAGAAAAAACTCCCCATGGAGCCCACAAAGTCTGTGGATTCCATGGGGAGTTTTTGGTTCAGGAGGAAGTTCCTGGAAGTAAGCTTTTGGTTTATAATTCAGCAATTGCTGTCTGGATCATTTCTCTGCATTTTTCAATCTGAGGCATATCCTCCGGTATGATAGATGCCAGTGGTTTACGAACACCGCCTACATTTATTCCGTTCATTTTGAGGATTTCTTTCATAACCGCATAAAGATTTCCGTGGCAGGAACACATTGCATAGATGATCCGGTCGATTTTGTACTGGATTTCTTTTGCACGCTGGATATTGCCTGCCTTTAATGCCTGGTCGGCTGCAAGGAAAAGCTCCGGCATAACAGCATAGGTTCCGCCGATACCACCGTCAGCACCGATCAGACGGCCGGAGATGAACTGTTCATCTGGACCATTGAAAATAATGCTGTCATCACCTTTGACATCTTTGAACATCTGGATATCCTGTACAGGCATGGAAGAGTTCTTTACACCGATCACATTTGGATTCTTCAGCATTTCCTTATAAAGAGGAAGGCTGAGAGCAACGCCTGCAAGCTGTGGAATGTTGTAGATAATAAAATCTGTATTAGGAGCTGCGCTGCTGATATCATTCCAGTACTGTGCAATAGCGTGATCCGGAAGATGGAAATAAATCGGCGGGATAGCGGCAATAGCGTCTACACCAAGACTTTCTGCATGTGCGGCCAGTTCCTGGCTGTCTGCAGTATTGTTGCAGGCAACATGAGCAATAATGGTGATTTTTCCTTTTGCAGCTTTCATAACATTTTCAAGAAGAAGCTTGCGCTCTTCTTTGCTCTGATAGATACATTCTCCGGAAGATCCACACACATAAAGACCTTTTACGCCTTTTCCGATGAGATATTCGGTAAAAGCCTGTGTTCTTTCAGGGCTGATGCTTCCATCATCTTCATAGCATGCATAAAATGCAGGAATAACTCCTCTGTATTTTTCTAAATTTCTCATGTCTTCTCCTTTCTTAGATCAGCCTTTAACGGCGCCCATGGTGATTCCTTTGGTAAAGTATTTCTGGAATAACAGGAATACAATAATGATCGGGATTGCTGCCAGGGCCGCGCCGGCCATGATCAGACCAAAATCTGTTGAGTTTTCTGCCTGCAGCTTGGCAATACCAAGAGAAATGGTAAGATTGCTGGTGCTGCTGAGCATGATCAACTGCATAAAATAATCGTTCCAGGAATTGATGAAGGTAAAAATGGCAAGTGCGCCGATACCTGGTTTGATCATAGGAAGAGCTACATCGGCAAAGGTACGCCATTCGCTGGCGCCGTCGATCCGGGCTGCCTCCATCATTTCTCCGGGAATACCTTCCGCAAACTGCTTGATCAGAAATACACCAAAGGGCCATCCCACAATGGGAAAGATCGTTGCCCAAAGAGTATTATACAGCTTCAGCGAAGACATTTCGCGGATCAACGGGATCAGAATAACCTGTTTTGGAAGTGCCATAGCACATACGATCAGAGTAAAAATAACAGTACGTCCGATAAAGCGTTTTTTTGCCAGGGCATAACCTGCCATTGCTGCAGTGATACAGGTCAGAAGCATTGCTGCAACTGCCATAAAAATGGTATTGCCCATCCAGCGCAGCGCTGCCGGTACCTCCGGCCCTGCAAAAACGATATCGGTAAACGGAACATGGATTTCCCAAAGCGGGGCTACCTGTCTGCTGAACAGCTTTTCGTAGTTGGCCATGGTCCATTCCTGAGGCCACCACTGAGGTGAGGTTGCGTTGATCGCCTGTGGTGTCTTAAAGGAACCGGTAATGATCCAGTAAAGTGGAAATGTAAAACCAATGGCCAGAATGATAATGGTCAGGTAAGCCAGGACTTTGTATAATTTTGTCTTACTGAATTTTGTTTTCATAGCTTCCCCTCCCTACTTTTCACTGGTTAATTTAAACTGTACTGCGGAGAGAACCGCAATAATAATAGCAAGAACAACGCCCATAGCGTTTCCGTAGCCATAGCGGTACAGCTTGAAGGCGGTGTGGTAGATATAGTACATAATGGTATCTGTACTGTGATTTGGTCCGCCGCTGGTAAGAAGCTGGATCAGGGCAAAGCACTGGAAACTGTTGATAGTTGTAATAACCAGAATGTAAAGAGTGGTAGGTTTGATCTGAGCCCATTTAATCTTCCAGAATACCTGAAGATGATTGGCGCCGTCTACCTGAGCCGCTTCTACGAGAGACTGATCCACATTGTTCAGGGCGGATACATAAAGTACGATAGGCTGTCCTACGGAAGTAGTGATCAGAATCAGGATAATACAGCCCAGAGCGTATTTTTCATCGCCCAGCCAGTTGATATTCTTATCCAGGATACCGGTTGTTTTTCCAAGATAATTGAAGATGCCGTAATAGTTGTTGAACATCCATTTCCATACAACTGTAACTGCTACGGAACCGGTGACTACCGGAAGATAGAATACGCATCGGAACAGTGAGCAGAGAGGACCGGACATGTTGTTGAGAACGGATCCTACCCACAGAGAAAAGATGCAGGTTACCGGAACGGAAACAATTACAATGATAAATGTGTTTTTCAGTGCACCCAGGAAAACCGGGTCTGCAAACAGCTCCTTGTAGTTGGCAAGCCCGATGAAAATATCTTCACGGTTCATGGTAGAATCAAAGAAACTGGTAATGATGCACTGAGCCATTGGATAAATAACAAATCCAAGGAAAAATACCAGACTTGGGAGCATAAATGCATATCCGGCAATTGTTTCTCTCCGGGTGAGAGCTTTGCTGCTCGTTCCGGATTTTTTCTTATTTGCTGCCAAGAGAAATCCTCCTTTCCATTGTCTCAGACAGAGACAGAGCGCCCCTCCGCGCGAAACGCAGGAAGGGCGCCCGAGTTCTTACTGTACAAATTTAACGAATATGCAGTTGCTGTTTCGTAAAAAATTATTTAGCTACTGCAGCGTTTGCAGTTGTGGTGAATTCTTCAACTGCGGTCTTAACATCTGTGCCGGATCCAATCTGCTGAAGCATGTTCCACCATGCAGTACGAGCCTCTGCCCATCCGCCGACTACCTGATAGTAATCGCCCATGTAATCAACAAAGGTAGAATACTCAGTCATCAGATCATCGCCTTCATAAATGTTTCCAAGATCTTTTACAGGCCAGTAGCTGGAAGCTTTCACGCTTTCTACAACCTGTTTTTCGTCGTTTGCCATAAAGTCGATAAATGTTTTGGAAGCTTCGATTTTTGCCTCGTCGCCGTTATCAAAGATACCGAATCCCCAGATACCGCCGCAGAGCTGCGGATCTCCGCTCTCTGTCGGGAATGCCATTGGAAGAACGTCAAATGCGATGTTTTCAAGATTATTTTTTTCCTGTGCAACGTTCCAGCAGAATGCCATAGCAAGTGTGCCGTTGCAGAACAGGTTGATCTCGTCGCCGCCCTGAAGGGATGCGTCAAAGTTGATTCCGTCCATTCCGGAAAGAAGCTCAAGAGCTTTGATGTTTTCTTCGCTGTTAGCAGTGTATTCTGTGTGTTCCGGATTTGTGAAAGTGCCGCCATAGAGGTTATTGACAAGAGCACGTGTACCCTGGTCGCCGCCCTGACCTGCACAGTAAACTGCACCGACATTTTCCTGACCGGAATCGTAAACAGCCTTTACAGCTTTCTGGAAGTCTTCTGTAGTCCAGGTGCGTGTTTCTTCATCAATATACTGCATAGCATCTGCAGCCTCGAAGATATCTTTGTTGATCGCCATAGTGTGAGCGGTCATACAGAGAGGATACTCATAGTAAACGCCGTCGTTGTTCTTGCAGGCAGCCTCAACAGAAGGATAGATTGCTTCTTTGGCTTCGTCTGTCCAGAGATCTGCCAGATCTACCATCAGTCCTTTTGCGCCCCAGTTTGCAACCAGACGCTCCGGTCCTTCCAGAACGATATCCGGTGCCTGTCCGCCTTCGATCGCGGTGTTGATCTGGTCATCGCCGTTGGTGTAGTCCAGATATTCTACAGTTACATTGATCTCCGGATGTGCTTCGTTGAAGCTTGCGATGAGACCGTCAACAGTTTCAGCGTCTCCCCAGCTTCCGATTGGATAGGTCCATAAAGTAATGTCTGTAGCTTTTTCTTCTTCAGCAGCAAATGCGGTTACAGGAAAAGCCAGTGTGCACGCTAATGCAAGTGCTAAGATTTTACGATACTTCATATTGGTATCCTCCTTCTTTTTTGATTGCCTGTGTTGGTAATCATCTCTAAATTGTTACTTCGATAGTAATTGTTTTTTCGTGATTTTGTCAATAGAAAACGGGAAAAATTTTAAAAGTTTTTTCATTTACTAACAAAAAGATAAAAATTTTCATTTCTGAGATATGAAATCAGCACAGAATCTGAGGAAGCAGTCCGGCCAGTGCATCGGCAAGCTGACGATGGCCTTCTTCTGTCAGGTGCATAAAATCAATATCATTTGGCTGGGCGGTAACTACTTTATTGGCATCCAGATAAAAACATCTCATAGATTCTGCAATCTTCTGATACTCAGAGGCCAGTCCCTGTGATTTTTCTGCACAGCCTTTTCCCATAGTTCCCCCTACTTCTGAGTTTTCGTATCTCGGATCGATATTCTGAGGCGTGATAACCAGAATGGAAGGTTTTCCGTCTTTCCAGCAGTCAGTAGTGGAAATAGCTTTTGCGATCAGACGTTTCAGACCAAGAGCAATGCATTCAGGAGAAACTCCAAATCGTTCTTTTGTGTCATTTGTTCCCAGCATGATGATCAGAAGATCCACTGGCTCGTGGCTCATAAGGCACGGATAAATCTGTTCCAGGCCGGAAAGCGCTTCGTGGATAGGATCGTCAAAGCAGGTGGTCCGGCCGCTTAAGCCCTCTTCCAGGATCAGCCAGTCTTCGCCAAGTTTTTTCTGCAGCAGACAGGTCCAGCGCTGATCTTCGTCAAATCTTCCGCCGGTTTTGGCGCAGTAGCCATGTGTGTTAGAATCTCCGAAGCATACAATGTGTTTTTTCATGATATTTCCCTCCATATATTATAAATTAAGATTATTATATGCAATTAAAGTGAATTTGAAAATAATTTTCTTTATTTGTTGCTTATAAAAATAATTTGTATTATACTTTTATAAAAAATGAGCGTAAAAACAGGAGGAATTGTCTATGGCAGATTCCATTTTAGATGCTATGACGGAACAGTATAATTCTCTCACTCGTTCCGGAAAAAAGCTGGCAAATTATATTTTATCCAATACAGCAGAAACTCAGTATCTGTCTATTAGTTCACTTGCAGAAAACTCAGGTGTGTCAGAAGCTACTATTACGCGTTTCTGCCGTATGATGGGATTAAGCGGTTATCATGAACTTAAGCTGGCTCTTGCAAAATCAGACCGGGCGAATTCATCAGAAGATTTTGAATCAGCCTTTACTTCTGTCAGTGACAGTGCAGCATTGGAAAATATGTGCAGAAAGCTGAGAGACTCCTATCTTTCTTCTTTGAATGATACCATTGCCCAGCTGGATCCGTTTTCATTAAAGACTGCTGTAGATCTGCTGGTAAATGCCCGACATGTTTACTGTTTTGGCCAGGGCGGCAGCATGGTAATGGCAAAAGAAGCCTGGGCTTTGTTTTCTACAGTAACAACAAAGTTTATCCATATTGAGGATTCTCATATGCAGACCATAGCAGCAGCCCTTATGACACCGGGAGACGTGATCTTGTTTTTTTCTTATTCCGGATCTACCAGAGATATGAAAGAGGTGCTGGATCTTGCCAGCGAACGTCATATTCCCATTATCCTTATTACACATTTTCGAAAATCTCTGGCTGCCAGTTTTGCAGATGTAAGTCTGATCTGTGGATATAATGAAAATCCTCTGCAGTCAGGTTCTGTTGCGGCGAAAATGGGACAGATGTTTTTGATCGACTGTCTGTTTAATACCTATTGCGGCAGAAATGCAGAAGAAAATTCTGCATTCAGGGATGCGACTTCTCAGGCGGTTTCCAGAAAATTGCTGTGAAATTATTTTTATAATTTAGTAATTTTAAAAATTATTTTCTTAATGCAGGTATTATCTATTGTTATTTTGACGAAAATGATGTATGGTAAAGATAAAAATATAGGTATTTTTACGGAGGTGGACTTTTATGAGGTATTCTAAACAAGAAATCCTCGAGAGGATCAAAGGACAGCTGATCGTTTCCTGTCAGGCTCTTCCTTCTGAACCCCTTTATGTGGAAGAAAAATCAATTATGTATCTGATGGCCCGGGCTGCCAAGCAGGCAGGCTCGCCCTGTATCCGCACCAGCAGTATCAGGGATGTGCTGGCAATCAAAGAAGAAACGGATCTTCCGGTAATCGGAATCATCAAGATTGTTTATGACGGTTATGATTCCTACATTACACCCACTATGAAAGAAGTAGATGAGCTTTACGCAGCAGATGCAGATATCATTGCACTGGACTGCACCATGAGAAGAAGAGGAGATGGATCTACCATTAATGAATTTATCGCCCAGATCAAAGAAAAATATCCGGACGTTGTGCTTATGGCGGATATTTCTACTTATGAAGAGGGTGTAAACGCATGGAAATGCGGCGTGGATTTTGTGGGAACCACATTAAGCGGATATACGGACTATTCTCCGAAGGTGGACGGACCGGATGTGGAGCTGGTGAAAAAGCTTTCGGAAACAATTGATATTCCTGTGATTGCAGAAGGTAAGGTGCACTATCCGGATGAGGCAGTGCAGATGCTGGAGGCAGGCGCTTATGCCGTTGTAGTAGGAGGGGCGATTACACGGCCGCTGGAGATTGCCACCCGCTTTATCAACAGAGTGAAGGAATATCACAATGCAGACAAATAAAATATTTCTGGGTATTGATATTGGGGGAACAGCGGCAAAGATCGGTCTTGTGAACAGCGATGGAGATATCCTGGAAATGGATTCTTTTTCTGTCAGCTTTGATGGATATCAGACACCTATCATTGAAACTGTAGTAAAAAATACAGACATTTTTCTGAAACGCATTGGTACTTCAGTGGAAAACCTTTCCGGGATTGGAGTTTCTGCTACCGGACAGATCAATGTGCAGGAGGGAACTGTGGCCGGCTCTGCAGGGCATATTGCCAACTGGCTTGGAACTCCTGTAAAAACAATTCTGGAGGAACATTATCATCTTCCGGCCACAGTGGCAAATGATGCCAACTGTGCCGTTATGGGTGAGCAGTGGAAAGGAGCGGCAAAAGACAGCCGCAATGTGATCATGATCACAGTAGGAACCGGAGTAGGAGGCGGGATCATTGTACAGGATCAGCTTCTTTCCGGATCAGTAGGAATTGCCGGAGAACTGGGGCATTTTACCATAAAAAAAGACGGAATTCCATGCAGCTGCGGAAATACAGGCTGCTATGAAAGCTATGCGTCTACAACGGCTCTGGTAAGACGGGTGAAGGAACTTTATGACACCTTATCCGATACAGATATTGACGGCAGATATATTTTTTGTCAGGCAGCAGAAGGAAATCAGAAAATCTTGAAAATTCTGGATGAATGGATTCAGGATATTGCCGTAGGGCTGATTGGACTGATCCACATTTTTAATCCGGAAACTGTGATCATCGGAGGCGGCGTCAGCCAGCAGGAAGAATTGTTTATCTGTCCTCTGAAAGAAAAAATCCTGAAGAAGGTAATGCCCTGTTTCCGGGAAAATCTCCATATTTGCGCTGCGGAGCTTGGAAACAATGCCGGGCTTTTGGGCGCAGTGGCATTTTTGAAGAAGCATGAAAATCTGAAATAAAAACAGAAAAACACCGCTGTTTCTGGAGAATGAGAAATCATCTCGCCGGGAGCTGCGGTGTTTTTTATGGATTAGAGGAAGCTTCTTTCTTTGGGGAATTGCCGTCTTTGACGGACTGTACATTTGAGTATATTGATATAATAAAAGGCGAGATAACCTGTTTTTATGATAACCAGATGTCAGTTACCTGGACAGATGAGGTAATTCAATGGAAAAAAATCGTTCAAAAAAGCAGTGATAATATAATAATTTTGTCATAGAAAATCATCTAAAATTGTAAGATTTATGTGCGAAAATAATATAGTAAAACAATTCTAAAACAGATTGTAGGAGGGAATGTATGAAAAGAATAAAAAAGATCAGTTGTATGATTATGTTTTTGCTGGTGATTTTAGGGACAGCATTAGGTTTTTCAGGCAAAACTGTTCAGGCAGCGGCTGGAGTAAGTGGGAATCTTCGTAACAATAGAGTGTATAAGTATGATTTAGACGGAAATCGAAAAACAGATCGTATTGTACTGAAAACTCGAAGAAGTGGGTATAATATCAGCGGTGTATTTTATGTAAATGGAAAAAAGGTATACTCTTTACCAAAAACAGATTGTGACTATGCAGGATATCGTATTATTACGTTGGCAAATGGAAAAAGATTTATATATGCATGGACGGAAGGACCAAATCCAGGAATTTCTTCTCATAGAATCCTGCAATATCAGAAAGGCAAGATGAAGACAGTATGCATTTTGACTGATCTTATGAAAAACTATCAGGGAGCGTCGTATGTTTCCTGGTATCCAAACCGTGGAATTACTGTATCAGGTAATTCAATTAAAGTCCGATTTGTTTCAATGAACTGGACTACAGGCGGAATGGAATACGTAATACCGTATAAATATAAAAATGGTACTTTAGTACGAAGTGGATACAGCGGTTATTTTTCTCAAAGCAGAACATTTAAGGCTTCTAAGCAATTTTCAACATATAAAAAACCAGGAAGTCGTTCCAGAGCGTTTGTAGTAAAGAAAAGAGAAAACGTGATTATTGATAAGTATTACATAAAAAAAGGAAAATTATATCTGCAGGTCAGACGTTCAAATGGACAGACAGGATGGCTGAATGCTTATACAGACAAACAAAGAGGCAGAGGAAGAAGTCCTATATTTTATAATGGATATTATGCAAATTAAATCTTTTTAACAATACTAATATAAAAATCCCCATGATGCCTGAGTAATTATAGCGTATCATGGGGATTTTTGGCGGAACTTAGAAGGACATTTTTATTGTTTTGCCTGTTTCATTGTGCTATGCTGAAAACAGCTCTTACCAGAGAGAGCCGCTTACTTAAGATAAACTTCCATGAAATAAAATCCCAATTTAAAGAATGGAAGCAGCTGAAAATCTTAACAGGTGGTGATAAATTTGGGTAAAAAAGATACGATTACAAAAGATTATATGAACGATCCGCGGATTTTTGCAGATGCATTTAATTATTTTATCTATCATGGAAAGCAGGTGATCGCTCCAGAGGACCTCTATCCGCTGGATACTGTGGAGATTGTTTTGCCCTATGGAGAGGATGGCAAGATACACCCGGTTCAGAGATTCCGTGATAACTTTAAGTATCTGGCGGCCATGCAGAATAAGGAGGCCGCTTATCTCCTTCTGGGAGTGGAGGATCAGTCTGAGATCCATTATGCCATGCCAGTTAAAAATATGCTCTATGATTCCATGGAGTATACATCTCAGGTGGATAAAATTGCCCGGGCACACAGACGGCATATGAATGCAGGAAAAAATAATGAGAAGAAATTTTTACAAAAGATCAGTTCAGGGGAATTTCTTTCAGGTTTTTACAAAGAAGACAGGCTGATTCCCGTTATTACCCTGGTACTGTATTTTGGACCGGATAAATGGGATGGTCCCCTGGGGATCCATGATATGCTGGATATCAGAGAATCTGCACTGCTTCCTTACATTCCGGATTACAGAATCAACCTTATTTCTCCGCACAGTATTGCCGATACAGAAATGGAGAACTTCCACTCCAGTCTCAGGGAGGTACTGCTGTTTATCAAATATTCAAAAGATAAGGAACGGCTTCAGAAGCTTGTTTCTACAGATCCACGATTTCTGTCTGTAGAGCAGAAGGCCAGTCAGGTGATAAAGATTATGACAGGCAGTGAGTTTAAGATCAATGAAAAAGAGGAGGAGGTCAATATGTGCAAAGCATTGGAAGATCTGAAAGAGGAAGGTCGTGAGGAAGGTCGCAAAGAAGGACGCAAAGAAGGGCGTGAGGATGGAATAAAATCCGCAGAAAGAAAATTTGTCCGGAAGCTTTTGGCTAAAAAACAATTTACCTATGAAGAAATCTCTGACATGACGGAGGTTTCCATAGACGAGATCATAAGGATAGAAGGTGCAGATAGGAATCTATGATCTGTCTTATTATAAAAATCTAATTTGCTAAATCCCTTTAAATATGCTAGTATTTAAGGAGCGATTTCCATTTGTCCGGCGCCTGTATATCCGGCTGCCGAGACAGTTTATTATTTACAAAATACCCCCAGGAGGATTTTTATAATGGAAAAACAGAAATATTATATTACAACGGCCATTGCCTACACTTCCGGCAAGCCGCATATCGGAAATACCTATGAGGCTGTTCTGGCAGATGCTATTGCCCGCTATAAAAGACTGGAAGGCTATGATGTGTTTTTTCAGACCGGAACAGATGAGCATGGACAGAAGATCGAATTAAAGGCAGAGGAAGCAGGGATCACACCAAAGGAATTTGTGGATAATGTTTCCGGTGAGATCAAAAATATCTGGGATCTGATGAACACTTCCTATGATAAATTTATCCGTACTACAGACGAAGATCATGAGAAACAGGTACAGAAGATCTTTAAGAAAATGTATGCAAAAGGAGATATTTACAAGGGACATTATGAGGGAATGTACTGTACTCCATGTGAATCTTTCTTTACAGAAAGCCAGCTGGTAGACGGAAAATGTCCGGACTGCGGACGTCCATGTGTTCCAGCAAAGGAAGAAGCATATTTCTTTAAAATGAGCAAATATGCCGATCGTCTGATCGAGCATATTAAGACACATCCGGAATTTATTCAGCCGGAATCCCGTAAAAATGAGATGATGAATAACTTCCTTCTTCCGGGTCTGCAGGATCTTTGTGTATCCAGAACATCTTTTAAATGGGGAATCCCGGTAGACTTTGATCCGAAGCATGTGGTTTATGTATGGCTTGACGCTCTTACAAACTATATTACAGGAATCGGTTATGACTGCGATGGTGACAGCACAGAGCAGTTTAATAAGCTGTGGCCGGCAGACCTTCATCTGATCGGAAAGGACATCATCCGTTTCCATACGATTTACTGGCCAATTTTCCTGATGTCACTGGATCTGCCTCTTCCAAAGCAGGTATTTGGTCATCCGTGGCTGCTCCAGGGCGATGGAAAGATGAGTAAGTCCAAAGGAAATGTTCTCTATGCAGATGAGCTGGTAGATTTCTTTGGCGTGGATGCAGTGCGTTACTTTGTGCTTCATGAGATGCCTTTTGAAAACGACGGTGTGATTACATGGGAGCTGATGGTAGAGCGTCTGAACTCAGAACTTGCCAACACACTTGGAAACCTTGTAAACCGTACAATCTCCATGTCAAATAAATATTTTGGCGGCGTTGTGGAGAACAAGGGCGTTACAGAGCCGGTTGATGAAGATATGAAATCCTTTGTGCTTGGTATACCGGCCAAAGTATCTGCAAAAATGGATAAGCTTCGCGTGGCAGACGCTATGACAGATGTATTCAGTCTCTTTAAACGTCTGAACAAATATATTGATGAGACTATGCCATGGGCTCTTGCAAAGGAAGAGGACAAGCAGGATCGTCTTGCAACTGTTCTTTATAATCTGGTTGAGGGAATCACTATTGGTGCCGCTCTTCTGGAAGCTTTTATGCCAGATACCACAGACCGTATCCTTGCACAGTTGAATGCTGAGAAGCGCAATCTGGAATCTCTGAAGACCTTCGGTCTGTATCCGTCCGGAAATAAGGTGGTTGAGAAACCGGAGATCCTGTTTGCACGTCTTGACCTGAAAGAAGTAATGGCGAAGGTAGAAGAACTTCATCCGCCTGTACAGGAAGAAAAAGAAGAGGAACCTGGAATCGACCTTGAGCCGAAAGCAGAGATCACATTTGAGGATTTTGAGAAGCTGCAGTTCCAGGTGGGTGAGATCATTGCCTGCGAAGCAGTGAAAAAATCCAAAAAACTTCTTTGCTCTCAGGTAAAGATCGGAAGTCAGGTCCGCCAGATTGTATCCGGTATCAAGGCTCATTATACTCCGGAGGAAATGGTAGGCAAAAAGGTAATGGTAGTAACAAACCTGAAACCGGCTAAGCTTGCCGGAGTGCTCAGTGAGGGAATGATCCTCTGTGCAGAAGATGCAGAGGGAAATCTTGCCCTGATGACTCCTGAGAAAAATATGCCTGCAGGTGCAGAGATCTGCTGATAAGATTAATACAAATAATTTTTTGTTAAACCAAAATTTTACAGAAATTTCATCCAATCCCGGTTCCGGTTACTTGACGGAACCGGGGATTTTTTTTATACTAAAGGGAAGTATACAGGAGGGGATAAAAATGGGGAAGGAATTCAGCCATTTTGATAAAAACGGGAATGCAGTGATGGTGGATGTTTCCAACAAGACGCCCACCTTCCGCACTGCTGCAGCAACCGGGTATATTGCTGTGGGGCCGGAGATCATGGCGGCTGTCACAGAAGGAAATATAAAAAAAGGCGATGTTCTGGGAGTGGCCAGAGTGGCCGGGATCATGGGGGTAAAGCAAACCTCTTCTCTGATTCCCATGTGCCATCTGCTGCCTATCCAGAAGTGTACGGTAGATTTTCAGCTGGATCAGGAAAACAGCCGGATCCACGTATATTGTACGGTAAAGACAGAGGGAAAAACCGGGGTGGAGATGGAGGCGCTGACCGGAGTTCAGGTAACGCTTTTGACGATTTATGACATGTGCAAGGCGATTGACAAGCACATGGTCATGTCAGAGATACATCTTGTGGAGAAGACAGGAGGAAAAAGCGGAGTGTTCCGTTTTGAAGAAAAATGATAGACCGATGTGGAAGAACAATTGATTATCTGCGGATCTCGGTAACAGACCGCTGCAATCTCCGCTGCATTTACTGTATGCCGGAGGATGGAGTGAAGCTGGTAGACCGCTCTCTGATCCTTCGGGAGGAGGAGATCATACGGATCTGCAGAGTTATGGCAGAGCTTGGGATCACCAAGATCAAGCTGACCGGAGGAGAACCTCTGATCCATGTTCGTATGCCGGAACTGACAGCTCAGATCAAACGGCTGCCGGGAATCCGGAAAGTAACACTTACGACAAACGGTGTTCTTTTAAAGGAACAGATGAAAGATCTGGCAGAGGCAGGGCTGGATGCAGTTAATATCAGTCTGGATACTCTGGACAGAGAATGTTTCAGAAAGATAGCCAGAAGAGATCTTCTGGATCAGTCCCTGGAAGGGATACAGGAAGCCCTGCGGTATCCGCAGGTATCTGTAAAAATCAACTGTGTTCCTTTGGGCATACAGGGACAGGACATCTGTCAGATAGCAGAGCTTGCACGGAAATATCCTGTTCATGTAAGATTTATCGAGATGATGCCCATTGGCTGCGGAACAGAATTTAAAGGGATGGCAGAGACGGAGCTGGTTGCTCTTCTGGAAAAAAAATTTGGACCGCTCAGTATATATCAGGGAAAACCGCTTGGAAACGGGCCTTCCCGGTATTATGAGGCAGAAGGATTTGTGGGTAAGCTGGGATTTATCAGTGCAGTCAGTCACAAGTTCTGCGGGGAGTGCAACCGTATCCGTCTGACTTCTCAGGGATTTCTGAAAACATGTCTGCAGTACACAGCAGGCAGAGATCTGAGAGAAATCCTGAGAAACGGAGGATCTGATGAGGACTTGAAAAAAGTGATCCGGCAGGCTTTAAATGAGAAGCCGGACGGACATCATTTTATGGAAAAAGCACAGGAGGACGATACAGAAAAACTCTGTATGTCTCAGATAGGAGGCTGAAGATGAAACGTGCAGCGATCATAACATCAAGTGATTCCGGTTACAGAGGAGAGAGGGAGGATCTGAGTGGTCCGGCTATCCGCGAGATCCTGGAAAGAGAAGGTTACCAGGTGGTATCCATGGATATCCTTCCGGATGACAGAACCATGCTTGGTGAAAAAATGAAAGAAATCGCAGACAATAATCTTGCGGAACTGATCCTTACGACCGGAGGAACCGGATTTTCTCAGAGAGATGTGATGCCGGAGGCTACAGAGGATATCATAGAGCGCAGAGTACCGGGGATTCCGGAAGCTATGCGTGCCTATAGTATGACTATCACCAGGAGGGCTATGCTGAGCCGGGCGACAGCGGGGATCCGAAAAAAAACATTGATCATCAATCTTCCGGGAAGTCCCAGGGCGGTAAAAGAAAGTCTGGAATACATTATCGGAGCTTTGGGTCATGGAATAGAAATCCTTACAGGGGAAGCTTCTGACTGTGCGAGGAAATAAAGAGCCTTGCCTCTGAATGAATAAAGCAGCAGAATGGAAGCGGATGAGTAAATATAAAGAAGGTAAGAATATGGGAAAAGTAATTGCAGTATGTATCAGTGAAGAAAAGGGAACACAGAAACACAGCGTGCCGGAGGCAGAATTTATTGAAGACTGGGGTATTAAGGGGGATGCCCATGCAGGGAAATGGCACAGACAGGTCAGTCTTCTTTCTCATGATAAAATCGAGGATTTTCGTGCCAGAGGAGCGCAGGTAGCTGACGGAGCTTTTGGTGAAAATATTATCGTAGAGGGTTTTGACTTTGCAAAAATGCCGGTGGGAACCATATTCCGCTGCAATGACGTGGTGCTGGAAATGACACAGATCGGGAAGAAGTGTCATCACGGCTGTGAGATTTTTCAAATCATGGGTGACTGCATCATGCCAAGAGAAGGCGTTTTTACAAAAGTCCTTCACGGCGGAGTGATCCGTCCGGGCGATGAATTTGTGTGCTGTGAAAAAGGACAGGAACAATGAGAACAGATATTTTTGAAACCCATGCGCATTATGATGACAAAGCATTTGATCAGGATCGGGACAGCCTTTTAGCTTCTATGGAGGAGAACGGGATTGGAACAATGGTCAATGTCTGTGCATCTATAGGTGAATTTGGGAGAACGATTTCTCTTACAGAAAAATATCCATTTATTTATGGAGCAGTAGGAGTGCATCCGGATGATGCAGATCAGATGACAGAGGAAACCCTGGAAGAGATACGCAGGATTTCCCATATGGAAAAATTTATCGCCATAGGTGAGATCGGCCTGGACTATTACTGGCATAAGGAAGCTCATGAACATGAGATACAGAAAAAAATGTTTCGGGCTCAGATGGATATTGCCGGAGAGGAAAAGCTTCCTTTTATGATCCACAGCAGAGAGGCGGCAAAGGATACACTGGATATAGTAAAGGAATATATGAAAAAAGGCATGTACGGCGGTGTCATTCACTGTTTTTCCTATGGAAAGGAAATGGCGGCAGAGTATCTGGATATGGGACTTTATCTGGGGATTGGCGGCGTAGTTACCTTTAAAAATGCCAGAAAACTGAAGGAGGTTGTGGAATATGCTCCGTTGGAACAGCTGGTTCTGGAAACAGACAGCCCCTATTTAAGTCCGGAGCCTAACCGTGGAAAAAGGAACAGTTCTCTGAATCTGCCTTATGTGGCGCAGGCAATCGCGGAGCTGAAGGGAATTTCTCCTGAGGAAGTGATCTGTACAACAAGAAAAAATGCGGAACAGCTGTTGTTTCCGGAGAAGATAAAATAAATGAAAAGCCCTTAACAGTAAGCTGCAGCAGGAATCGGCAGCCATTCTGTAAAGGGCTTTTTTACTTATCGTATTTATTCTATACAGAATCAGTAATATTCTTCTGATTCATCATATTCATCGGAACTGTCCTCTTCTCCGGATTCATCATAATTTCCGGATTCCCCGCTGTTTTCGGAATCTTCATAGCCTTCCGAACTGTCAGAAGAACCAGAGGAGGAATTGCTGGATTTTTCCTCCAGATATTGTGCCGCACTGACAGACCAGGTGTCTTCTACATAATTTCCCCTGGAATCTGTCATATTCATTTCATAATCAAAAGAAACATCCAAAAGGTTTGTCCTGGTGGAAGGCTCCACATTCATGGACATGATCTCATTGAATTTTTTCTTCAGATTTTCAAGAGAAAATTCATCACCAATGATATTTCGTACTCCGTGCTGGGAGGCAAGCTCTTCCGTATAATCTTCCAGCATATAGGGACCGAAGATTCCTTCATCTTTATTATAATGCATGACCGTAGGCTTTATTACAGGATCCAGAATCTGGATTTCGGTTTTTCCTTTAAGAACAGATTTTTGGATAGTAAAGCTGGCCATGCCGCCCAGAAGATTGGAAAGTCCCTCCTGAGTGGAAACAAAATTGCCAAGAGAGTAAAAGATCAGCATTTCATTTCCTTCATCGTCAGACATGCGGCCGTAGGGCTGAAGCACATGGGGATGACCTCCGATGACCACATCGACCCCTTGCTGCATCAGGAAAGCCGCCCATTCTTTTTCATATTCCGTAGGCATAGATTCTTCTTCCTTGCCCCATTGGGCAACAAAGATCAGGCAGTCGCTGTCTTCCTTGGCTTTCTGGATCATGGATGCCACTTTTGTTTTATCAAAAATGTCGATCATGTAGTCTTTTCCCTCGCCTGGGCCTCCATTGTTGGTTCCGTAGACAAAATTGAGAAAAGCGATCCGTATGCCATTTACTTCCATTGTTTTAACAGTGTCTGCATCTTCCTGAGAATCATGGATACCAAGAACAGGGACATCAGGATATTTTGTATTCCAGAAATCAAGAGTCTGTTCAATAAAGTCGGCACCGTAATCATCCACATGATTGGTTGCGGATTCGATCACATCAAAACCTGCATTGATCAGGGCATCCCCAACCTCTGTAGGTGTGGCAAAGGACGGATAGCCGCTGACATAGTCATGGTCTTTTGTAAGAACAGTTTCCTGATCGACCATTGCTATATCTGCAGCGGAAATTTCATCTTTTACATTTTCATAGATGTGGTCATAATTCCAGGTACCGGATTCATTCTGACCGGATTGGAGAAGGCTGTCATGATAAAGATTATCTCCAACAGCGACTACCGTTGCAGTAGTAACCGTAGGGGTATTTGCTTTTTTCTTTTCTTCGGCTTTTTTTTGTGCTGCCTCCCGCCTGGCGGCTTCGGCAGGTTTCTGGATCATATTATAATCAAGCTGGCGGAAAAAGCCCACCAGTACTGCCAGAACAATAACTGCGCTGAAAAAAACAGCCCGGGAGTTGGTTTTTTCCCTGAGGTTCAGCGGCATATTTTTATTTTTTTTCATAATAAATTCCTTTTCCATAAGGTGAGATTGTTTTTATTTCATCATTATAGCAAACTTCCGCTAAAACTGCAAAAAATACTTTGTGGTCAGGAGGGTTTGGGGTATAATATAGAAAAGCACAAGAAAGGAGTCAGCTATGAATTCTGTTGAGACTGTAAATGATATTCTGGTAAACTTGTTTAATGAAATCATGGATATTGAAGAAAGAGCGCTGATCACTTCTGAATATAAAGATATTTCTGTAAAGGATATGCATGTGATAGAGGCTGTGGGAATCGGAAATCCCAGGAATATGTCTGCTGTGGCAAAAAGCCTTTCGGTGACAGTAGGGACATTGACCATAGCCATGAATAATCTGGTTAAAAAAGGTTATGTAAACCGTGTGCGAAGTGAAGAGGACAGGCGTGTGGTGCTGGTATCTCTTTCGGAAAAGGGAGAGCAGGCATATCATCATCACAGGATCTTTCATGAGCGTATGGTCATGTCCGTATTAAAAGATCTGAACAAAGAAGAAACGGAAAGCCTGACTGCAGCTCTAATGAAGCTGCAGGATTTTTTCAGGAATTACAGGACAGAATAGAATAGTATGAAAAAGGTTCCCTGAGAAACCAGAGCGTTTCTAAAAGGAACCTTTTTCATTTCAGAAATAATTCAGTTTATATACTTTTCCAGCACAGGAAAGGGAACGGGACCTGTCTGAAGAAGCTTTCGGTGAAAAGTTTTCAGATCAAAATTCTTTCCCTGTTTTTGTTTCTGTGATTCCCGGAGATCCAGGAAATTCAGATATCCCCAGTAGTATTTCAGATAATTGGCAGGCGTTTCAACAATGTACTGATAGATAGAGCGGATCACAGAAGCATCTCCAATGCCGAAAGCTTTCAGAAAATGCCCGGCACGAATCTGATCCCAGCCCTGATAGTGGATTCCAATATCCAGAAGAGAATAAATACAAAGATTGATACTCCGGTTCAGCCAGAAAAGGGAGGCTGTATCTTCCGGAGCAGTATCTTTCAGAAATTTTCCGGCATAGGAGCTGATACAGGATTCTGCATAGGTTGCCCATCCTTCTACATAACCGCCGCAGGAGATCAGATAACGGATATCGGAAGGCTCTGCCGAGCCGAAATACAAAGTCTGGTAAAGGTGTCCGGGAAACCCTTCATGAGCCAGGGTGGAAAAAAGTTCCGGTCCGCTTCTCTGATCTGCCTGATTGATGTAAATGATATTGGGACTTCCTGTGTCCAGGGGAGGGGTCAGATAAAAAGCAGGGCTCAGATGTTTTTCCATAGACGGGTGCACAAAGCGGACCTCGTAGGAAACATTTCCGGGATCCGGAAAATCTTTCTGAATGCATTGACTTAATGTTTCCAGAATCTTATTAGGCTCCGTATTCAGAAGAGATACTCCGTCCTGAAGTCTGCCTGCCAGAGAAGGCTGCTCCGTCAGTATCTGTCGCATAAGCTTAAGATCGTGGGAAAGCTGAGTCAGGAGACGCTTTTGTATACGGGATACAGGAACATAGGAGCCTACGCTACTTTTCAGAAGATATTCATAATATTCCCGTCCTCCTTTAAAGTGTGCAAGTCCGCAGCTTGCCCTTCCGGTTCCACGAAAACTTTCCAGTCCGTTTATCAGATTCTGATAAGCAGGGATCACACGATCCTTCAGGATGTTTTCATGACGGGCGATCAGTTTTTGCTCATCTGCTTCTGAAAATTTCCCATAGTCTTTAATCTTTCGTGAAAATACCTCCAGCATATAATTAGAATCCGGATTCTGGATAAAGGCTCTGCACTGGTCTAAGATTCTGTCCAGAGTGGTATCGCTCATAAACAGTCCGGCACGGGATTTTTCTTCTTCAAATTCCAGTATACTTTGAAAATAAAGCCCTATAGAGCTTAAAAGGTTCAGATAATCGGCGATATCCTGGTCTTCATAAAAGGTGTATTCTGCCAGAAGGACAGGAAGCTGTGCCTGGATTCCAAGGCTGGGGGAAAGCATTTCTTCCAGGAGGATATGATCCTTAAGGGAAAGCTGTGTATGAAAATACAGAAGAAGCATATCCAGGGTGATCTGATTCTCCCGGGAAAGCTTGTCGGGAGAAAAAGTTTTCAGCTTTTCCAGATAGCCTGTATAAAGCCGGTATGTACCATCCATATTGCTGCTGACCGTACCAAGAGACGGAGCCGGACGGGAGATTCCTTTTTTCTCAGGATGCGCCAGAGAATAATGAAGCGTCAGCATACTTTCGGAAACTTCTTTTTCAAAAATTTCATTGGTAAAGGCACGGAACCTTCCGTTCTGGGACCATACATGGCTGGAAAGAAAACCAAGACCCATCCCTGCAAAAAGAACAAGACAAAGAGACAGGCCTATGAGTATGGATTTTTTGTATCGGTGTAAATAAGAGCGCATAAAATACTCCTGGCAAAGGTGTTTTTACTATCTTATTGGAAAAAATACTAATGTATGCTAAACTGAGAAAAAGACAGTGAAAAGACGGAAAGGAGAACTTTATGTCAGAACTTTATGATTTGGCCATATTGGGAGCAGGGCCGGCAGGAATCAGTGCAGCAATCTATGCGGCAAGAGCACGGCTGAATACTTTATGGATCGAGAGAAAGTTTGCTCAGGGCGGGCAGATTGTAGATACTTATGAAGTGGATAATTATCCGGGACTTCCCGGGATCAATGGAATGGATCTGGGAGAAAAAATGGCTGCCCATGCAGAAAAACTGGGTCTGGCTCCCTTGAGAGAAAATGTAGTTTCTGTGAAGGATGAGGACGGGATCAAAGTAATCCGTACAAAAAAGAATGAATACAGGGCAAGGGCTGTGATCCTTGCATTTGGCGCGGCTCACAGAACCCTTGGAATCCCTGGAGAAGAAGCTTTGAGCGGAATGGGAGTGTCTTATTGCGCCACCTGTGACGGTGCTTTTTTCCGGGATCGTACAGTAGCAGTGATCGGAGGCGGAAATGTGGCGGCAGAAGATGCTATCCTTCTTTCCCGAACCTGCAAAAAAGTTTATGTGATCCACAGAAGAGATCAGATGAGAGCCGACCAGATCCTGCAGGAAAAGCTTTTTGCCTGCGAAAATGTGGAGATGATCTGGGATACGGTTCCTGTTAGTATTGAAGGCGAGGAAATGGTATCAGGAATAAAGCTTCAGAATAAAAAGACCGGAGAGGAAAGGGAGCTTCCCCTGGACGGTGTTTTTATTGCTGTGGGAATCGTACCAAATACGGAACTGTTCCGAAATCTGGTAAAACTGGATGAAAGCGGATATATTGTTGCAGGAGAAGACTGTGTGACCAGTACACCGGGCATTTTTGCAGCAGGGGATATCAGAACCAAGCAGCTTCGTCAGGTGATAACAGCAGCAGCAGACGGAGCAAACGCAGTGACATCGGCAGAAAGAATACTGTAATATTTGCAGGAAGAAAGGAGCATATTATGGCAGAAGAAAAACAGATTCCTTATAAAATCTATCTGGAAGAGCAGGAAATGCCGGAGGCATGGTATAACGTACGTGCAGATATGAAAAATAAACCGGCTCCTCTTCTGAATCCTGAGACCTTAGAGCCTATGACAGCAGAGGAACTGGGAGTGGTATTTTGTGATGAGCTTGTAAAACAGGAGCTTGACAACGAGAACCCATATATTAAGATTCCGGAAGAGATCCGCAGCTTTTATAAAATGTACCGTCCATCTCCTCTGGTACGTGCATACTGCCTGGAAGAAAAACTCCAGACTCCGGCAAAAATCTATTATAAATTCGAAGGAAATAATACCAGCGGAAGTCATAAGCTGAATTCTGCCATTGCACAGGCGTATTATGCAAAAAATCAGGGATTAAAGGGCGTCACAACAGAAACCGGAGCCGGACAGTGGGGAACCGCTCTTTCTATGGCATGCGCGTATCTTGATCTGGACTGCAGGGTATTTATGGTAAAATGCTCTTATGAGCAGAAGCCATTCCGACGTGAAGTAATGAGGACTTATGGGGCGCAGGTGACCCCGTCTCCATCTGAAACAACAGAAGTAGGAAGAAAGATCCTGAAAGAGCATCCGGGTACATCGGGAAGCCTTGGATGCGCTATTTCAGAGGCTGTAGAATGCGCGACAGGCATGGAAGG
>SAMEA3387494__coassemble_2085_pt1 | contig 25812 bp, 28 predicted proteins | sample SAMEA3387494__metabat2_high_PE_015 | metagenome-assembled genome bin SAMEA3387494 (sample SAMEA3387494) | Felis catus | biome: Faeces | place: United Kingdom | collected 2012
ACAGACCCTTATAGGGTCAAAGCAAACCACCGGCTAAGCCGGTGGTCGTGATTTATTTATCATTATCAGGAAAAAATCCTGGACATGGTATCACAGCTTTCTTTCTCACAGACAGATGCCGGGAATTGGCGTATATTTCCGGTAAAGCAAAATCAAAAGTAGAGAGAGGAGACAACACAATGAAAACAAAAACAACAGCAAAGGTATTAGGAGCAGCATTACTGACCATGGCACTTGCAGGAACCACAACGGTTTATGCGGAGGAGCAGTACACCATAGGAATTGAACAGTTTGCAGAGCACGGATCTCTGGACAACTGCAGAGAGGGATTTCTGGAGGGCCTGAAAGAAGAAGGAATAGAGGAAGGAAAGAATCTTACCGTAGATTATAAAAATGCAGCTGCAGATATGGGAACCTGCGGGCAGATTTCTGATAAATTTGCATCTGATAAAGTTGATCTTATGGTAGGAATTGCCACACCAAGCGCCCAGAGCCTTTACAATGCAGCTTTGGATGCAGGAATCCCGGTGATTTATACAGCAGTGACGGATCCGGCGGCGGCAGAGCTTGCGGATAAAGATGGAAATCCGGTAGGAGAGATCACAGGAACCAGTGATAAGCTTCCGGTAAAACAGCAGCTGGAGATGATCCGTCAGATGCTTCCGGAAGCAGAGAGCATTGGCATCATGTATACTACAAGTGAAGCGAATTCCGAATCTGCGGTCAAAGAATACGAAGCTCTTGCAGGCGACTACAATTTTAAAATTGAAACAGCCGGAATTACCACTACGGCAGACATTCCGCTGGCAGCGCAGACTCTGCTGGAAAAAGTAGACTGCATGACCAATCTGACAGACAACACGGTAGTTTCTTCTCTTCCGACGATTCTGGAAATGGCAAATGAAGCGGGAATTCCGGTATTCGGAAGTGAGATTGAGCAGGTGAAGCTGGGATGTCTGGCCGCAGAGGGACTGGATTATGTGGAACTTGGCAGACAGACAGGAAAAATGGCAGCTCAGGTACTCAAGGGTGAGAAAAAAGCTTCGGAACTTCCTTTTGAGACAATTGAGGAAGCAGCCCTTTATGTAAACACAGCGGCAGCAGAAAATCTGGGAATTGAAATTCCGGAAGAAATGACATCTGGTGCGGCAGAAGTGTTTGAAGAGATTTCAGAAGCGAAATAAAAAGTATGGAGGTTGACTGGTGATGGACTTTTTGATCACGATTATAGAGCAGGGACTGATCTACGGTATTCTTGCCCTGGGTGTGTATATTACATATAAAATACTGGATTTTCCGGATCTGACTACAGACGGAAGTTTTCCGTTAGGGGCGGCGGTAACGGCCGCTCTCATTACCCGGGGAGTAAATCCTTATCTGACTCTTCCTATAGCATTTGCGGCAGGAGCGCTGGCAGGCGTCTGTACAGGACTGATCCATGTGAAAGGGCGTGTCAGAGATCTTTTGTCCGGCATTATTATGATGACAGCTCTTTGGACTATCAACCTCCGGATTGCAGGAACCTCTAATGTTCCGCTGTTTTCCAAGGAGACGATTTTTAAAAACAGTTTTCTTGAAAAGCTTCTTCCTGAGGCGGTACAGCCTTATGGAACGCTGATTGTGATCGTAATCCTGGCCGCGGTTACGAAGCTGATTCTTGACTTTTATATGAAAAGTAAATCAGGTTTCCTTCTGCGGGCGGCAGGAGATAATGAAAAACTGGTAACTGCTCTTGCCAGGGATCAGGGAAATGTAAAAATTCTTGGACTTGCTATTGCAAATGGACTTGTGGCTTTGTCCGGCTGTATTTTCTGTCAGGAAGAAAGAGTGTTTGAAATTTCCATGGGAACAGGAGCCGTGGTGATCGGACTTGCAAGCGTGATCATCGGAACCAGTCTTTTTAGAAATATGACTTTTATGAAGGCAACCACCGCAGTGGTGATCGGTTCTGTTCTCTATAAGGCATGTACGGCAGCAGCCATGAGAAATTTTGAACCTCAGGATATGAAGCTGATTACGGCAGTTCTGTTTCTGATCGTGCTTCTGATCAGCATGGAAAGAAAGAAGAAGGTGAAGATCGATGCTTGAGCTGAAAAACATCTATAAATATTATAATCCGGGGACAGTTAATGAAATGTGCCTGTTTAAAGATTTTAACCTTACGGTAAAGGACGGAGAGTTTCTTTCTGTGGTAGGAAGCAATGGTTCAGGAAAAACTTCTATGCTGAACATTATCTGCGGCAGCATTCCGATAGAATCCGGAAATATCATTTTGGATGGAAAAGACATTACCAATGCAAAAGAATTCCGGCGGAACGAAAAAATCGGCAGAGTGTATCAGAATCCTGCTCTTGGAACCTGTCCGTCAATGACGATTCTGGAAAATATGTCCCTGGCAGATAATAAAGGGAAACGTTTTGGCCTTGGAAGAGGGGTAAACAAACATCGGATCGAATATTACAGAGAACTTCTCCGCCCACTGAATTTAGGCCTGGAGGACAAAATGCACGTAAAGGTAGGGTCTCTTTCTGGCGGTCAGCGTCAGGCTATGGCGCTTCTTATGTCTACCATGACTCCTATTGAATTCCTGATCCTGGACGAGCATACGGCAGCCCTTGATCCAAAGACGGCAGAGATCATCATGGAGCTGACAGATAAGATCGTGAAAGAGAAAAAGCTGACAACGATCATGGTCACCCATAATCTCCGGTATGCGGTGGAATACGGAAACCGGCTTTTGATGATGCATCAGGGAGAAAGTGTCATCGACTGTGCCGGTGAAGATAAGGCTGCCATGAACATTGACGATATTCTGGAGAAGTTTAATGAGATCAGTATAGAGTGTGGAAATTAAAAAAGGTACGGCTGAAAAGTTTTTGGAGCTGCGCACTAATTTTCAGTGCGTCAGCTCCATTTCAGTTTATACATCCTGCTTCGTACGTTACTAATAAGTGAAAATCACAATTTGCTTCTGGTATTCATGCCGGAAGGCCCGTCCTGTTTTATGACATAGAATACTTTCGTATATATTAGATGCCTCGGTATTGGTATCCAGAAGCTTCCGATCCTTTGGCGAAAGCAGCTCTTTTGCATCTGCCATTTTGGTAATCAGAGGAAGAGAACTGTTCTTTTTTATTTCGGAAAGCAGAGGAGCAGAATCCTTTCTGAAGCCAAGAATCCTGCAATAGCCTGCTTCCCTGGGAGTTTCTTTTATATTCAGAAGCAGGTGCAGCAGGGCTCTCTGGATTCTTGTTCTGGTGAGCTCTTTTGTTTTAAGATGTTCTGCAAACTGGGCAAAACCCTGATAATGGTTCAGTTGATTGCGGATACGGTCTGCAAGCTGGGGTGAAAGATCTGCACAGGCAGCAAGTTCTTCTGCAGAAGAAGACAAAAGTTTGTAATGGAGCAGAAGATCAAGATCATCCTCTGTAACATATGCACCCTGAAGAAAAGCCTTTTGAAGAAGCTCAAAAGCAGGTTCCGGAAGCATTTCACCAACAGGGGAAAGATCTTTGGCTTTCTGGAGAAAACTGCGGATGGCAGACGCGGAGGGGAGCTGCCCTTTTGATAAAGTATTTTCGTGGTAGTCGTTTCCTTTTCTTTTCAGGGTAACCGGTTTCATATGTGAATTTAGAGAAAGGATCGCCCGACAGTATTCAATTCCCAGAATATTATTAGGGGAAGAGAGCAGTTCCGGAGAAACTGTCTGATGTGTGCTACCGGGAAGAAGAAGGAGATAGTTGTTTAATGCCTTGCTTCTTGCAGCAGGAAAAGACATGCCTTGTTTCAGGTATGTCTGAAGCAGTGTCTGATACTCTGCCGGTTCCTGGTTTAAAATTCTGGCAGCAAGAAGCATTCCCTCAGTGTTTCCCTCCTCACTTCCAAAACAAAGCTGATCCACTACGCCAAGTCCATTTAAAAGAGAGACGCCTCCATGCGCAAAAAATTCGGCGCTTGCAGAGGAAAACTGGACCGGAAGCTCAAGAACCAGGTCTGCACCGCAGCGCAGGGCCATTTCTGCCCGAATATGTTTGGGCAGCAGTCCGGGAGCGCCTCTCTGTACAAAGTCGCCGCTCATGGCAATGACAATGTAATCGGACTGCAGCGTCTCCTTTATATATTTGATCTGATGCAGATGTCCCATGTGAAAGGGATTGTATTCTGCGATGATGCCGGTAACGTTCATAAGTGTTTTTCCTTTAAGTTTTTTTCTATCATATCATAATTATATCTTTTTGACAGCCGATTATTTTCTGTCTTTTTTGATAAAAAAAGAAAATATGCCAGAATGACAAAATTGCACTTTAAAAAATACTGTACTTTGTCTTTTTATAGGGTGGAAATGCTTGAAATAAAAAATTCCAGGGGTTATAATAAAGATATCTATGAGATGCTTTTTTATGATCTCAGCAGGCCGTTAGGCCAAATAATGAAAGGAGCCATTTTAATCATGGGATTTGTTGAACTGCTCAAAAAAAGAGCGAAAGAAAACATTAAGACAATTGTACTGCCGGAGACAGAGGACATGAGAACTCTTGAGGCAACTGACAAGATTCTGAAAGAGGGTGTTGCCAAGATCGTTCTGATCGGTAACGAAGAGACTATCAAGGCAAAAGCAGCAGAGGGCGGCTTTGATATTTCCGGCGCTACTATCGTTGACCCGGAGACTTCTGACAGAACTCAGGCCTACATCGACAAATTTGTTGAGTTAAGAGCAAAAAAAGGAATGACACCGGAGAAGGCAAAAGAAATCCTTCACACACAGTATCCGTACTACGGTGTTATGATGGTTAAGATGGGCGATGCAGACGGAATGGTATCCGGCGCATGTCACTCCACAGCCGACACACTTCGTCCATGTCTCCAGATCCTGAAGACAAAACCGGGAACCAAACTTGTATCTGCATTCTTCCTGATCGTAGTTCCGAACTGCGAGTATGGTGCAAACGGCGCGTTTGTATTTGCTGACTCCGGTCTGAACCAGAATCCGACTCCGGAAGAGCTTTCTGCTATTGCAGCATCTTCTGCAGAATCTTTCCAGCTTCTGGTACAGGAAGAGCCGATCGTTGCAATGCTTTCCCATTCCACAAAGGGCAGCGCAAAGCATGCAGACGTAGACAAGATGGTAGAAGCTACAAGAATTGCAAAAGAAGAGCATCCGGAATTGAAACTGGACGGAGAATTCCAGCTTGATGCAGCTATCGTTCCTAGTGTAGGCGCTTCCAAAGCTCCGGGCAGCGAGGTTGCAGGAAAAGCAAACGTATTGGTATTCCCGGATCTTGATGCAGGAAACATTGGTTATAAGCTTGCTCAGCGTCTTGCAAAAGCAGAAGCTTACGGACCTGTTACCCAGGGTATTGCGAAACCGGTCAATGACCTTTCCCGTGGCTGCTCTGCAGATGATATTGTTGGTGTTGTTGCTATTACAGCAGTACAGTGCCAGGCAGAGGACAAATAAGAAATATCGAACGGTACATAAAAGAATAGGAGAGTAAAAACATGAATGTATTGGTAATCAATTGCGGAAGTTCTTCATTAAAATATCAGCTTATCAACTCTGATACAGAGGCTGTTCTTGCAAAAGGCCTTTGCGAGAGAATCGGAATCGACGGAAGACTGGTTTACAAAAAAGCCGGCGGAGAAAAAGAAATCACAGAAGCTCCGATGCCTACACATAAAGAGGCAATCCAGATGGTTCTGGACGCTCTTACAAACGAAAAAACAGGCGCAATCCAGAGCCTGAAAGAGGTTGACGCTATCGGACATCGTGTTGTACACGGCGGTGAGAAATTTGCTTCCTCTGCAGTGATCACAGAAGAAATGATCAAAGCTGTAGAAGAGTGCAACGACCTTGCTCCGCTTCACAATCCGGCAAACCTCATCGGTATCCGTGTATGTGCAGAGCTGATGCCGGGCGTACCGCAGGTTGGTGTATTCGATACTGCTTTCCATCAGACAATGCCTGCAAAAGCATATCTCTATGGTCTGCCGTTAGATTATTACAAAAACTACAAAATCAGAAGATATGGTTTCCACGGAACTTCCCACAGCTTTGTTTCCAAACGTGCAGTTGAATTCCTTGGTCTTGACAAAGAGAACTCCAAAGTTATCGTTTGTCACCTTGGAAACGGTTCTTCCATCAGTGCAGTAGTAAACGGCAAATGTATTGATACAACCATGGGTCTCACTCCTCTTGAAGGTTTGATCATGGGAACACGTTCCGGAAGCATTGATCCTGCTATTATGGAATTCATTGCTAAGAAAGAAAATCTGGATATCGCAGGCGTTATGGATGTTCTGAATAAGAAATCCGGTCTTCTTGGAATGTCCGGAATCTCCAGCGATATGCGTGACCTGGAAGATGCTGCCGCAGAAGGAAATGTAGATGCTAAGAATGCAAGAGAAGCTCTTGGATACGGCATCGCAAAATATATTGGTGGTTATGTAGCAGCTATGAACGGTGTAGATGCTATTGTGTTCACAGCAGGTATTGGTGAGAACGATAATCTCGTTCGTGAGGATGCATGCTCTTACCTTGGCTATCTTGGAATTACTATTGATAAAGAAGTAAATAAGGCTCGTGGTGAAGAAGTGGTAATTTCTACACCGGATTCCAAGGTTAAAGTTGCAGTTATTCCGACAAACGAAGAGCTGGCTATCTGCCGTGAAACTGTAGCGTTAGTTTAATGGTTTTGATGTAAATTCTATAAAAGAAGGTTTCCGTTATGGAAGCCTTCTTTTTTTATGCCATATTGATAAAAATTATACAAACTATTAGCAGATACTTATATCTTGTTTGATAAAATATAAATAAACACGAAAATATATTGACAATAATAAAAAACTATAGTATAGTTGCACTAATGAAACGTTTCAATAACACCTGTTTATGGAGGGAATGACTAATCGATGATGAAAAAGCAAAAGGTCACTATCACACAAGTGGCAAAACAGGCAGGTGTTTCTGTTGGAACAGTTTCCAATTATCTCAACAGGACAGTGTCTGTTTCTAAAGATCGGGCGATGCGTATACAGAAGGCCATAGATGAGTTGGATTATATTCCAGACAGCCTTGCCAGTTCTTTGAGAAGGAAAAAAAGCAAGACGATTTTTGTACTTACACCGAACCTGAGAAATGCATTTTATACAAATATCATATCTTCTTTAATGGAGCAGGCCTATAAATCGGCGTATGAGGTTCATATATCCAGTTATGAATACAGTGAAGAAAGAGAAAAACGGCTTTTGCGTTCTTTTGAAACCTGCAGACCCGGAACAGTGGTCATTATTTTTAACGGGTATAATGATGAAAAGGCAATCCGACGACTGATTAAAAAGGATATTCATGTAATACTGGCAGACAGAGTGTGCCCCATGAAGGAAACAGCCAGTGTCACATTCGACAACAGAGATGTTATATTTGAGATTGTGAAAATGCTGAAAGAAAAAAAATACAGATCCATTGGTCTGTTTATGGAACGGACGAATCTTCAAAATATCTGGAAGCGGCGGGAGAGTTTTATTGAAGCCCTTGATTTTTATGGGTATAAAGAGCCGGAACGCTTTATATTTGGAAAAGAATCTTTGTCCGGTGATAAATTGAAAAACGGATATCTTTATATGAAAGAAATTCTGGAAACGCATAAAAAAGAGGAACTTCCAGAGGCCTGGATCGCCACCTCGGATTACCTTGCAGTTGGAATGATGAGGGCGATCAATGAGAAAGGTTATTCTATTCCCGGAGATTTTGGACTTATAGGATTTGATAATATTGACCTGTCTGGTTATGTTAATCCCAGACTGACAACAGTGGAACAGAATCAGGAACTTTTTGGTAAAAAACTGTGGGAAGCTGTCAAAAAAATACATCAGAACGGTATACGGGAAGAAATTGTTCTTCCGCAGAAAGTGCTGATGCGGGAATCCTGCTGAATGGCAGGGCAGCAAGTCGCTCAGGATGAGAAGTCCAAAGCGGACTTATCTATTTTGTTATGATTTTTTGAAACGATTCAATAAAAAGGATAGGGGTATGGCAAGGAGGGAAGAGAAAAAGAACCCGGATATTCTTTTTTGACCGGATTGTTTCACAAAATATGAAAAACCAAGATATGAAGGAGGAATTCATAATGAAAAAATCAGTTGCTGTTACTTTATGTGCTGTTATGACAATGGGTATGGTAGGAAGCTGTACATCTGTATTTGCTGCAGAAGAACCGGATCCGACAACAGATGAAGCTGTTGTCAAGGCTGCAGAAGAAGAGTGGGAGATTGCCGTTGTACCTAAGGATTCCACCAATCCGTGGTTTGTACGTATGGATACAGGTGTTAAGGATTTTGCGGATAAGACTGGTGTAAACTGCTACCAGATCGATACCGGAACGATCGATGCAACAAAACAGGCTCAGCTTGTAGAAGACCTGATTGCTCAGGATGTTGATGCAATCTGTGTCGTACCTGTTGATATGGAATCTATGGATTCTACCTTAAAGAAAGCAAAAGATGCAGGCATCGTTGTTATTACTCATGAGGGTGCAGATCTTAAAAATGTTGATTATGACATTGAAGCATTCTCCAATGAAGGATATGGTGCATTTATTATGCAGAACCTTGCAGAGGCAATGGGCGAAGAGGGACTTTATACTACAATGGTAGCTTCTCTTACCAATGGTTCTCATAATGAGTGGGCAGATGCAGCTGTAGAGTATCAGAAAGAGAATTATCCGAATATGACTCTTCTGGAAGAAAATCCACGAGTTGAATCAGACGATAATGGCGATACTGCTTACAACGTAGCAAAAGAGCTGATCAAAACTTATCCGGATCTGAAAGGTATCATGGGAACATCTTCCTTTGATGCACCTGGTGTTGCAAGGGCAATCCAGGAGCTTGGTCTGGTAGACAAGTTCTTTACATCTGGTACAGGAATGCCGGCTGACAACGCAGAACTGCTGAAATCAGGCGTTCTGAAATCCCTGACATTGTGGGATCCTGCAAAATCAGGCGCAGCAATGGTTGACCTTGCATGTAAAGTCCTTAATGGCGAAGAAATCGCAGCTCCGGCAAACCTTTATGTAGATGGTTATACAGAAATGAACTTCCGTGAAGGTTCTGAAACTGTACTTGAAGGCCAGGGCTGGATCACGATCGACGCAGAAAACGTAGACGATCTCGGATTCTAAAAAATAAAGGGGATGCTGCAGATACATAAAAGGGGATGCAGCGTCCCCTGCTTTCTAAAATGTCTGTATGGTTCAGGCATGGGAGAGAAGAGAGGAGGAAAGTATGTCTCAGAGTTTATTAAAAGCAGAGCATGTAAAGATCTCTTTTGGAAATGTGCATGCACTTAGAGACGTATCCTTGGAAATTCTTCCCGGTGAGATCCATTGTCTTGCTGGAGAGAACGGATGCGGCAAATCAACAATTATTAAAATTATATCCGGTGTCTATCAGCGGGATGGCGGAACCATTGAATTTGATGGAAAAAAACTGGAAAAAATATCACCTATTGATGCGATCAATATGGGAATCCAGGTTATTTATCAGGATTTTGCCCTGTTTCCTAATCTGACAGTGGCTGAAAATCTTGCATTAAACACAGAACTTGCATCCCGGAAAAAAACAGTAAGCTGGAAAAATGTGCGTAAGATCGCAGAGGAAGCGGTTGCCAAGATCAATTTTGATGTGGATCTGGATGAAAAAGTGGAAAAGCTTTCTGTGGCACAGAAACAGATGGTTGCTATTTCCAGAGCTCTTATGTCCAATGCCCGTCTGATCATTATGGATGAGCCGACTACTGCTCTTACTAAAAAAGAAGTAAATTCTTTATTTAAAATAATTTTGAAATTAAAGGAACAGGGTATTGCAATCCTGTTTATCAGTCATAAACTTAATGAAGTGTTTGAAATTTCTGATCGTTTTACCATATTCCGAAACGGAGAGATGGTTGCAACAGGAAGCACCAGGGATCTGGATGATAAAAAATTTACTTACTATATGACAGGAAGAGAATTTAACGACCAGATTTTTGTACCGGAAAATATGTCGGACAAGCCAGTGTTTGAACTGAAAAATCTGACTTTGGAAGGAGCTTTTTCAGACATCAGTTTTTCCCTGCGAAGAGGAGAGATTTTGGGTATTACAGGACTCCTGGATTCCGGGCGTACAGAACTGGCGCTTTCTATGTTTGGTCTGAAACCGGCGGATTCCGGACAGATTCTGAAAGAAGGAACTCCTATAAAAGTTACCTGCCCCAGAGATGCTATTGAACAAAAAATAGGTTATGTGCCTGAGGACAGACTTTCAGAAGGTCTTTTCCTTACACAGTCCATCGGTGATAATATTATTATCTCCGAAATCGATAAACTTAAGAAGAAAAATGGACAGTTTGACCTGAAAAAACGCGATGAAGAGATCAAAAGATGGGTGGCAGAACTTGAGATCAAAACCAAAAATCCGGACAATCCGGCAACGACTCTTTCCGGTGGTAATCAGCAAAGGATCGTTCTTGCAAAATGGCTGGCCTGCAATCTGGATGTCCTGATTCTTAACGGACCTACGGTAGGTGTGGATATTGGTTCGAAACATGATATCCATATGGTTCTTCAGAAACTTGCCAAACAGGGACTTGGAGTGATAATTATTTCTGATGATCTTCCTGAGGTGATCCAGAACTGCAACAGGGTTCTGGTTATCAAAAACGGAAAGATCAGATCTGAGTATGACACACAAAAAGTCAGTGAACAGATGATCATAGACGATATGATGTAGGAGGCGGGCAGATGAACAAAAAAGTAAAAAAATTATTTCAGTCAAATGAACCTTACATATTTCTGATAATCATTGTACTGGGAATCGTTGTTCAGATCCGCTCCGGGCAGTTTTTTACCGGTAATAACATTGTTGACCTTTTAAGTGCGATGATCGTTCCGGGACTGTTTGCTATAGCGGAATTTATGGCGCTGATATCAGGAGGCATCGATGTATCCTTTCCGGCGCTGGCATCCCTTTCTGCATATGCCACAACAAAGATTCTTCTTGATAAAGAGTATGAAGGAAACGTATTCCTGGCATTTTTGATCGCTGTGCTGATCGGTGCGGTTCTGGGCGCGATCAATGGATATTTTATTGGATATCTGAATCTGAATGCTATGATCGTAACACTTGGTACTTCCAGTATTTTCCAGGGATTTATGCAGGGAACCTTAAGAGCAAATCAGCTTTCTGTAATCCCTCCGGGAATGAAAGAGTTTGGAACAGCATCTTTTATTACAGCCACAAACAAGGTAAATGGTTTAAGCTCTGTACTTCCATATACCTTCCTTATTCTGATCATTGTATGTGGTCTGATGTTTTTTGTACTCCGCTATACGATCTTTGGACGCGGTATTTATGCGATCGGCGGAAATGCCCTCAGTGCTCATACTGCAGGCTTTAATGTGAAACGGACAAAATTTATCATGTATATCATCATTGGCATGATCGCTTCTATTGGCGGTATCTGCCGGGTGTGCATGATGCAACAGTGCCATCCTACCAACATGCTTGGAATGGAAATGAATATTATTGCCGGAGTTGTTCTGGGCGGAGTTGCCCTTACCGGCGGCGCAGGTACCCTGACAGGATGTATGCTTGGTACTTTTCTGATCATCCTGGTACAGAATTCCATGATCCTTCTGGGAATTCCGACTACATGGAGTGATGTGTTTGTGGGTCTCGTTATTGTGATCGGTGTATCTCTGACTGCCCTGCAGTCTTCCAGGACCTCCAGAAGTAAAAAGAAAGCAGTAAAGGAGGGGGCATAATGAACAAAGCCAAAAGTATTTACAGAAAAAATCCAGAGGTAAGCAGGCTTTTAATGATCATGGTCCTCTGGCTGATCTTTATGATGTTTACTCAGGCAGAAAAGTTTTTTACAGGAAGAAACTTTCTGACCATGGCAGGTCAGTTTCCAGAGTATGGACTGATGGCTCTGGGCGGTATGCTCTGTATGATTACCGGCGGAATCGATCTTGCTGTAGTTGGAACAGCAAACATGGCGTCTATCCTCAGTGTATATACCATGATTCATTTCTTCGGAGAAGATGGAACTATGCCCATGGCTTTTTCAGTGGTAATATTCCTGATTGCTATCTTAACTGGTATTGTGGTAGGAAGTGTAAATGCGTTTCTTATTTCCAAACTGGGAGTACCGCCCATTCTTGCTACGCTGGGTGTGAATGAGCTCCTTACAGGTTTATGTATTGTTGTTACCAATGGATCAGCAGTTTCTTCTTTCCCAAAACAGTACTGCGATTTCTTTTCCGGTAATTTCCTGGGATTTATCCCCAGAAGACTGATCGTATTTATTGTTGTTGCTCTTCTTATCTGGCTTATGCTGGAAAAGAGCACCTATGGAACAAAACTTCGTCTTTATGGAACCAATGCACATGTTGCAAAGTTTTCGGGTATCAATACAACAGCTCTTTTATTCCGTACCTATATCACATCTTCTGTTTGTGCGGCATTGGGCGGACTGATGATGCTTGCAACATATTCCTCTGCAAGAGCAGATTATGGAAGCAATTATACGATGCAGGCGATCCTTCTGATTGTTCTTGGCGGTGTCAGCCCAAATGGAGGAAAAGGAAAAATTTCCGGAGTGATCACGGCAATCGTTCTTCTGAAGATGATCGAAGCAGGTATCAACCGCTTCAGAAGTGTATCTACTTATTATGTAACACTGATCTGGGGTGCAGTTCTGATTCTGGCACTTGTGATCGATTATTTCAGTCAGAAGCCTAAGAAAGCAAAATAATCAGAGAGGAGACAATTTATGGCAAAAAAAGTTTTATTTGCAGGTGAATCCTGGATGGCAGTCCAGACAGAAACAAAAGGATTTAACAGCTTTTCGGCAGCAAAATATGAAACAGGACTTGGCTGGATCGACAAAGCTATTGAAAAAGCCGGATATGAGCTGACCTATATGCCCAATCACATTGCAAATGACAGCTTTCCTTTTACCATAGAAGAACTGCAGGAATATGACTGCATAGTCCTGTCAGATATTGGCGCAGATACGCTGCTCATTCCCTCCGAAACATTTTCTTCCGGAAAAATGTTTCCTAATCGCTGTCAGCTTTTGAAAGAATATGTCCTTCAGGGCGGAGCACTTCTGATGTTTGGCGGTTATATGACGTTTAATGGAATCGGCGGGCAGGGAAAATGGTGGGCAACACCAGTACAGGATGTACTTCCGGTACAGCTTCTTCCGTATGATGACAGAATGGAACACTGCGAAGGAATTTCCCCGGAAACAATCCTGGCGGAGCACCCGGTTCTGGATGGAATCCAGGGAGAATGGCCGCGGCTTTTGGGATATAATAAAAGCATTGTAAAACCGGAAGCAGAATTGGTCGCGTCTATCTGCGGAGATCCTTTTATCGCAGTAGGTCAGTATGGAAAAGGAAGATCAGCAGTATTTTCCAGTGACTGTTCTCCTCATTGGGCTCCATTGGAGTTCTGCCAGTGGGAAGGGTATGACCGTCTTTTTAAAAATCTGTTGGATTATCTTACAGAATAGAAGTACAAAAAGGATATAAAAATAAGAGATCAGGAGGTAATGTGATGAAAACCATAAAAGACAAACAGATACTTGTAGGCGCGGACTTTGCAGGATATCCTTTGAAAGAGGCTGTTGTGGCTCATCTGAAAGAGTATGGATGGACTGTGACGGATGTAGGAGTACGCTCTCCGGAAGACGATGATACAGAATTAATGTTCCATCGGATCGGTCTTCGAGTAGGCTCTATGATCTCTGAAGGTGAATTTGAGCGTGCGCTGATCTTTTGCGGAACCGGAATGGGAATCCACATTGCGGCAAGCAAATGCCCGGGTGTCTTTTCGGGAGTAGTGGAAAGTGTTCCGGCAGCTCTTCGTGCCATTACAGGAAATGGAGTAAATGTTCTTGCTATGGGTGCTTTTTATGTGGCTCCTCAGATGGGCTGTGATATTGCGGATGCATATCTGACTCATAATCTGGGCGATGGTTACGAATACTGGCCGAATTTCTATGAATTCCATAAGCTTGCCTGTGATGAACTGAATGCCTTTGATTATGAAAAATATAAAGCAAATGGATTTAAACTGGAACATCTGGGAGATTATCCTTTAGAGCTTATGAGCCGTCCTGATATTTTTGACAAAAAATAGCAGAATTGTTGTAACAGTTGGAAAAATCCTTGACAAAGGGTTGCCTCCTATGTATAATTGACTAAGTGTGAATAGGAGATAATTATGCAGATTCATTTATCAGATGTTACATCCTGTGAGGGAAAAACCATACAGGTCAGCGCAGAGCTGGAACTTGAAAAAATAGAATTTCAGCTTGGGCAGTTCCCTGTACTGGAGAAAAAACCGGTAGAACTGACCATTACTAATACTGGCAATAAGGTTCTTGAGCTTAAAGGCAGCACTTCTGTGACTGTTGGGATGCCCTGTGACCGTTGTCTTGAGCAGGTGGCAGTGGAGATACCGTGTCATATTGAGCGAAAGCTGGATATGAAGCTTACAGATGAAGAAAGAGTTAATGATCTGGATGAGAGCAACTATCTCACAGGAATGGACCTGGATGTGGACCGGTTGGTCTATCTTGAGGTACTGATGAGCTGGCCTTTGAAGGTCCTCTGCAGAGACGACTGCAAAGGCATCTGCAGCCAGTGTGGGAAAAACCTCAACGACGGTCCCTGCGGATGTGCAGAGGAGCCGAAGGATCCCCGCATGGCAGCTATCAGTGATATATTTAGTAAATTTAAGGAGGTGTAACCTATGTCCATATGTCCAAAGAACAAAACATCTAAAGCAAGACGCGATAAAAGACGTGCAAACTGGAAGATGAGTGCTCCGAACCTGGTAAAATGCAGCAAGTGTGGTGCCCTGATGATGCCTCACAGAGTATGCAAGGCTTGCGGAAGCTACAATAAGAAAGAAATCGTTAAAGTTGAAGACTAATGAAACGTAAAAAGCAGAATCCTGTAAAGGGTTCTGTTTTTTTGATCTTTTTTGATGGAGTCAGCCAGATTCTTTTTGTTTAAATAATTTGCCCCTATTGGATGTCACAGATTGAAAAGAAGGATAAATAAAATTATTATGGTATTCAAAAGGAGATATAAAAATATGGAAATAATATTAATGGAAATATTAATTATAGTGTGTCTGGCTGTATTGATAGGGATTTTTATTACGAGGTTTTGTATAAAAGACGAGTCTAAGAGAACAGAAAAAGGTTCTGAGACGTCGTATTATGATGTGGAAATAACAGAAAAGCATAAAGATGAGAAAGAAGAAGCTAAGGAAACAGTAATTCCTGTAAAAACAGGAATTATATACGGAACGAAATCAACACCAGATTTTACCTCAGTGCAGTCTATGCCACAAATGACAAAAGAGGTAAAAGTGATATATCGACATATTCCGGCTACATATGGATGGAAATGTAGTTATTGTGACGGTATAAATAATGATGAGGAAAAAAGATGTCAGATATGTGGCTTGGAAAGATGAGGGAAATATATGTATTGCGGAAATTGTGGTAAAAAAATAAAAGATGATGAAAAAAAATGTACTTTTTGTGGATATGAGCAGGAAATTATACCTCAGTGGAAAGGGATTTCTCTTGATTTTGTTGAAGGTAAAGAAAAAGAGAATTCTCCAGAGAAACCCTTAAATCCAGATAAAGATTTATCTGATACAAAATCAGGTGAGAATGTCGAAATATTTTTCCGAACGAAAAATCCGGATAGTCCATCATTGGTTTCTCAAGATGCAAAAAGAAAAGTAAAACAAAAAAGACAAAAAACACTTTCTAATAAATTTCGAAAAGCGACAATAGCTGTTGGCATTTGTCTTTTAGCACTGATCTTACTTAATGGTATTTATATAGGAAGACTGCAGAATAAGAATAACAACCTGACGCAAAAACTGAGCTATATTGATAAACTGCAGGATCAGATTGAGAAGCAGGATAAAAGATTTGATTTTATGGTGGAGAAACAGAAAGTTCAGGATAACAAAATAAAAGAACAGAAAGAGCAGATTAAAAAATTACAAGATCAGATAAATAGAATAACACAGAATCTGCAAGATAATACAGGTGAAGAAGATTATCTTGATAATGAAGATATGGAAAACGAAAAAACAGTAGAATTAACTGCAATTGTAAAAAAAATTCTGGAAGATAATCAGGAAGTTGCATCTTCAGACGAAAATGGTCAGGAGGGATACATTCTGGATGAACAATAAAATAAAAAAACAGAATTATATAAGGGAAAGTAAAAAAACAGATTTCAAAACTGTAACAGATTACTGTTTTTGTCTGTCTAGAGAAAAAGTACAAGGAAAAGGTGAAGATAGTTTTCTTTTAGATATAGACAAAAAAAAGGGGATAATTGGTGTTTTTGATGGAAGTGGAGGCAGTGGTTCAAAAGTATATCCTTTTTTTGATGGACACAGTGGAGCCTATGTGGCTGCCAGGGTACTTGCTGAAGTATCCGCTCACTGGTTTGCTGCGCTTCCGGATGATTTGAAAGAATGTTTTTCTTTAAAAGAGGTAAGAAGGCTGAAATTTTTAATAGATCAGCATCTGAAAGCATGCTCTGATAGGGGAAAGGGAAAAAGTATGCTGAAAGGTAATTTAATGAAGGAATTCCCCTCTACATTATCATTGGTTTTGATTGCTCCCTGGAAAGAGAAAGCTTTATTGACAGAGTTTATCTGGGCAGGAGACTCCAGAGGATATCTTCTAGACATCGGTGGTTTGCATCAGGTGACGGTGGATGATATTGCTAATACAGATGCTATGGATAACCTTTTTGAAGATGCACCTATGAAAAATGTGATTTCTGCTTCTCATTCATATGGTTTAAATCGGAGAACAGGTATAGAACAACTCCCTGCTTTGGTTATCTCGGCAACAGACGGATGCTTCGGGTATCTTCGCTCACCTATGGCGTTTGAACGATTGTTTTTAGAAACTATGGAAAGATCAGAAAGCATGGAACAATGGAAAAATGAAATAGACCAGGTACTGAAAAAAATATCAGGAGATGATTATACTATGTGCGTATATGCGGCAGGATTTGGCAGTTTTCATGCTATGCGGTACTATTTTTCTGATAGATTACAGGAAGTGAAGCAGAAATATTCTTTTGATAGTGTTGAAAAAGAAATATTGTTAAGTGAATGGAAGGAATATAAGCTAAAATATGAAGCTTATCAGAAAAACAGTTATGAAAACAATAAATGGATATATCATAGAGGGTGATTTGAAAACAGACAATAGTGGTTTTTCAAAATGGGCATTTGCCAAAAAAAATGGATGTAGTTATTTTATTAAGGAATTTTTGACACCGGTTTATCCGGTAGATGACAGCCTGTTTGGACCGGAAATGACAGCACATAAAAGAAAAATTTGTGAGAAGTACGAAACTAGAGCGATTTATTTATACAAGTCATTGAGTGAATGTTCAGACGGGAATTTGGTGAATATCTGTGAATTTTTTAGGTGCGGTACGAAATATTATATTACAACGGAAAAGATCGATGGAATTGGATGGGAAAATATCGAAAACCTGTGTGAGAAAGAAAAAATAAAATTATGCAGAATATTGGCACATAGTGTCTTTATGATACATGAAAAAGGAATTGTACATGGCGATCTTAAACCTGACAATATAATTTTGAAAAGTCTGAAATCTGGAGCAGTAACAGCAAAGTTGATTGATTTTGATAATTGTTTTTGGGAAAATGAGAAATTTCCTGCTGATAAAGAGATACATGGGGATCCGGTGTATTTTGCACCAGAAACTGTCCGGGCTATAACAAACGAAGAATACAGGACGCTGTCTTCTAAAATTGATGTTTTTGCATTAGGATTGATTTTTCATCAGATTCTAACAGGAGAATTACCGGATTTTGATCATGAGAAATACCATTATGCGTTTGAGGCTCTTCTCGATAAGGGGGAAGTTACCGTACATGACAGCATAAGTTCTGTCAATAGACTGATCCTGCAGAAAATGCTTTTGGCAGATCCGGAAAATCGTATTAGTCTTGCAGAGTTTCTGGAAAAATGGGAAAATATGAATTTTAAACAGGATTTTTCATCGAAGCTGATTATGCATTTTGCACCAAATGTGAATGAAAAAAAGGAAGAATATACTGACAGTGGAGAAAAATTCTTTTATAAGGCAGGAGATTTGCAGTAAAAACAGAGGTATAAAATAAAAAAATAAAGATAAAGGGAGTGGATGATATGTTTTGCGGATATTGTGGAGCAAGATTACCAGAAGATTCAATTTTTTGTGAACAATGCGGAGCAAGGGTAATGGAGAAAACAGAAGAAGTGAAAGATGTTGAAAAAACAGATGTGATCATCAGCCAAAAGGAAGAACCGGAAGATTTTTATACTTATTTTCATAAACCGGAAGATTTGTAAGACGCCTGTATATCAGGAATATCAGGGATGATAAAATATAAAAAATACATTGGGAGATAAAAAATGGGAGACAATTATTTATTTAAATATAACGTAGATATGGTATTTTGTATTGATGCAACAGCCAGTATGCGGCCGGTACTCAATACAGTAAAAAACAATGCGTTGAATTTTTACCATGATGTAACAGAGGCAATGGAGAAAAAAGGAAAACACATTAATGAAATGAGGATTCGTGTTATTGCTTTCCGAGATTATCTTGCAGATGCAGATGCCGCGATGATGACTACTGATTTTTTTCGACTTCCTGAACAATCAGCAGATTTTGAAAAATGTGTAAAAAGTATTCAACCTAAAGGGGGTGGAGATACACCAGAGGATGGTCTGGAAGCCCTGGCATATGCGATTAAGTCAAAATGGACTACAGGAGGCGATAAGAAAAGAAACATTATTGTGGTTTGGACAGATGCTTCTACGCATGAGCTGGGTTATGGAAAAAAATCTTCCTGCTATCCTTCAGGAATGGCAGGATCCTTCGGAGAACTGACTTCCTGGTGGGGAGACGAACAATGTCCGGGACAGATTTCTGATTCGTCTAAACGATTGATTTTATTTACACCATATGAAAAGGAATGGAGTGTTGTTACAGAAAACTGGAATAATGTAATACACTATCCTTCTGTTGCAGGAAATGGTTTGGGAGAACTGGATTATAAAGAGATTATTGATGCTATCGGAAATAGTATCTGATTTATATAATAAAGGAGTTTATCGTATTATTTAAAAGAAAAAGTTTTTTATTATAACTTTTTCTCTTTTTGACTATGAATCTCTGAACACAGATTTCCCTTTTTGTTTTGTATAATAAAAATAACATTCTAAAATATGAAGTTTTATTTTGCAGAGGAAAGGGAGGAAAATAAGTGGAGAAAAGTACGAATACATCAGAAAGTTCTGATATCCCAGAGTTTATCTGTGTTTTGGACAGAAGCCTGTCTATGTATGGACGGGAAAAAACAATTATCCAGTCTTTTAACAGATGGCTGGAGGAGCAGCAGAAAAATAGTGAAGAGGCGCTGGTAACTGTGGCGCTCTGCAATGAAAAATGTGAGCTTCTGTACAGCCGGATGCCAATCCAGTATATAAAAAAGATGGACAGTTTTTCTTATTATGTAAAGGGACATACTGCCTATTTGGATGCTGTGGATGAAGTATTGAGCCTGATATGCAGATTTCAATCGGAAAGTAGAACGAACCGATCACAAGTGCTGTTTTTTATGGTGACAGACGGTTTGGATAATTCCAGTACTCGAGTAAAAAAGAAGGAGCTTGAAGAAAGAATAGAAGTTTTTTGTGACCGGGGCTGGGAAGTGCTTTTTGGCGGAAAGGACATTGCTTCAGAATTCCGGGAGGCCTCCGATATGTTTTTGGAAATGAGAAAGCATAAAACAAATCTGCAAAACTACCTGTTAAGATAGAATTATAAAATAATTAACAGGAGGTTTTGATAATGAAAAATAACAAAGTAAAAAAAATGCTGTGTGGTTTATGCTCTATAATTCTTCTAGGCGGAAGCTGTCAGGCAGTACCGGTTATGGCAGATATGGGGAATGGAAATTTTGTGGCGGTCAATGATTCCGTTGCAGTAGACAGTATTACGGTCAATGGCATTACGGTAGAAGCGTTATACCGGCCTTATGATTCCAGCTGTGACACAGATGCTACTTATTGCTGCGCAGCTCTTGTAAAAAGATTTTACGAGCAGGTTTATGGGAAAAATGTATATGGACTGGAGAGGATTGATTCTGTTCCGCTTATGGACGGAGGCCAGTTTGTTCAGACTTATGAACCGAAGGTGGGAGACATTCTGAGAGATAATTACTCTGTTCATTGGGCCATTGTGAAAGAGGTATCGGGAAGTACCATTACACTGATTCAGCAAAATGCCTGGAACACAGCTTATACGAATGCCTGGGTAGGGGCAACTGTAGAAAAGGGGGATCCAAGATATACCTTTTTTACCTGGGACGGAAATGCAGGAGAGGTTCAAAGTGCACCGACGGCAAGTTTTACTGTAAATTATGAAGCACCACAGATTTACAATACAACAGCAGTGGTTTCCGCTAAGATAGATAATCCTTATAGAAATACCGTTTATCAGGTAGGCTGCCATATCTGGGATGCCGAAGATAATCTCATTATAAGACATGTGGAGGATTGTGTACGGAACGAAAGCAGATTTAATATGTGGTATGATATTCAGGGAGAAATTGGGCTGGCTCTTAATCCTGGAACTGCTTATAAATATCAGTTCTTTATTATTTATGAAGGGCAGGAATATCCGGGAGAAATCCAGAGTTTTACCACAGCAGGATGAACACATGGAGGCGGCCATAGTTTTTGAATGAATCCGTTCCTGAAGAAAGAAATATTACAGGTTATTTCAGTTGTAAAAGGTGCAGAAAAATGATATTTTGGAAATGAAAAGAATATTGTAGAAGTATCACACAAAGGAATAAGACAGATGCAAAATCAGCTGAATGACGTATATAATTTAAACAGCCGATATAGTTTGAAAAGAAAACTGGGACAGGGGGCATTTGGCATCACTTATCTTGCATGGGATAAGCAGGAAAAAAGAGAAGTGGCAGTTAAGATATGGCAGCAGGATACAAAGCAGGAAGCTTTTGAAGCGGCAAAGGATTTTTTTCTAAGGGAAGGAAAGATACCGGGACTGGTAGAAATATATGATTTTTTTGAACGGGCAGGAATGCAGTTTTTGGTAATGGAATATCTTTCCGGCGGAACGCTGAAGGAATATATCCATAAAAGAAAAAAATCCATGCTGCCTCCGATGGAAGCTGTAAATATTTTAATGCCGGTCATGGAAGCTGTGGCAAAGCTCCACAGCGAAGGGATGGTTCATTGCGATATAAGTCCTGATAATCTGATGTTTGATGAGAATTCTAATCTATGTATGATAGACCTTGGGGCAATCAGAAAACAGGGTGTTGTATGTGAAAAGAGCTTTTTAAAGGAACCATATAGTGCACCAGAACAATACACAGATACTGCACGCATCGGTCCCTGGACGGATATTTACAGTATCTGTGCAATTTTTTATGAAATGATAACGGGAGAGAAACCAATGGCTGCAACGGAGCGTATGAAATACGATCGGTTACAGCCTGTTTCTGCATATACACATATTTCTGCAAAACTGGAACATGTTTTTATGAGAGGGCTGGAATATGAGATTAGGGACCGTTATTACAGTATAAGAGTATTTATGGAAGCCCTGTCTCTGCCTGTGGAAAAGATAAAAAGACTGGATGGAGCTACTCGTAGGGTATGGGGATCAGTGTGGCTGGAAGCAAGTATTGAAAACAGAAGAACACGGATAGAACGCAAGAGAAGTGCCCTTGTGAAAAGGTTGAAACATTTTGCCGTTGGGGCAGGAGTGATGCTTCTGGGACTTGGAATTGCAGCAGGAGCCGCAGGATGGTATTTCAGAAGAAACCCGGAAAAATATTTCGCCTTGGAAAATAAGATGGCTCAGATTATGCATATAGATCAAAAGGATAAGATGCTCGTCTGTAAAGGAATAAAAGATTATGAAAAAATTCTGGAATACCTGCAAACCCATGGTGAAGTGGATGAGAATATAAGAATGGATGGAGATTTTATTTGAGCTGTATGTGAAATTTGAGGAGTGGCCGGAAAATACAAAAATCCGTGTGGCTCATTCTCTTGGGCTTTGCAGCCAGGATCCGGATACAGAAGAGTGGAAGCACGCCGAGGCGGAACTGCGCAGAATGGAGAAGGAAGAGAGAAAAAGAGAGGAGGAGAGGGATTCAGAAGGCTCTCGAAATGCTGCAGAAAAAAGAAAAGCGTATCAGAGAGGCCGCGTAGGAGAGGATTATTTCCGGGAATTTATGACAGGAGCAAGGGATATTAACAGAGAAACCCTGATTAGTTTCCTGCTTTTTGTCAGACAGAGGGTCGATCTGAATAAAGAAAATAATATTACCATAAACAGGCTCAGCCGCATCCTGGAAAACTGTGAATTTGAAAGATTGCGTCCGGATCAGGAGTTTGATTCCTTTGTGCTTCATTTTCTGCGCTCCTCAGATCCTATGGAGGTTCTGGAGGAAGAGGTGGAAAAACAGGTAATACAGGGAAAGAATTTCTATTTGTACAGAGTTTATAAAGAGGCTTACTGTCATGAAAAAGAATTACTGGAATATCTTCTTTAAAAACAAATTTGCAGAAACAGAGGCTATACTGAAATTATAGAAAACAGTATAGAAGATTTAAGGAGGAAAGAGCTATGAAAAAAATGAAATCTTTTTTTACAAAAGGGATTCTGGGAATCCTGGCAGGACTGATGCTGACAGCAAATGTATCTGGAACAGAGGTTCAGGCAGCCAAACGGATCAGCTACAACAAGGCAGTCCTTATGTACAATGATAAAATGGATTACTGGGCCAGAAAAAACAGTAAGGCCAGGATCACGTATGATTTGAGAGACAGATCAGGATGGGGTTATAACGACAGAGGAAAAAGAACTTCTATCCGTTCTCTGCATTACAGTAGCCATACAAGATATGTATTTAAGGATGTGACTGGCGACAAGGTTCCGGAAGCATTTTTCTGCAACACCAGAACGAGAACGATGATGGTTCTGACGATTTATAAAAACAAGGTTAAGCTGGTCGGAACCTTTCGGATCACAGACTTTGATCAGGATCCGATTCGTTACAACAAAAAACATAAAACCTTTATAATCAACACCATGATCACTGGAAGAAGCGTTTCCAGAAATGTCTTTAAGATCCGAAGTGGAAAGCTCTATCGGGTATGCACATTATCTGATTATATAGGCCCTATGGAATCCAATGGACGTTGTCCTAGACAGTACTGGGTAAATGGAAGAAGAAGCTCCAGGTCAACATATAACAGGTATTACAAAAAATATTGCAGATACCATTCCAGATACATTTGGGGACCGTGAAATGACTTTTATATTGGAATTGTTGTATAATAAAACAGAAATTAATTAGAATACAAATAAAAAGATTGACAATTAAAGAAATAAGGATTAATATATAGTTAAATGATAACAGGAATCATAATAAAGGAGGTCGGTGATCATGACGTTTATAGAACAGATTTCACTTGTTTCTTTTGCTGTAATTGTTGTGTTTGGCATGGCTGCTTATCTGAGAAGCCATTCCCGGTACGAAAACGGAATTTTCCACAAAGCCGGCTGCCTCCTTATGTATGGATATCTGAAAATAAGTCTTGCGGCCGGATATGCCAGACGAGCTGTGATGATGAAGCTTGGGAGTATCTGCAGCAGTGCAAATATTTCAGAAGCTTCAGAGAAATTGCATCATAAACAGTATCGTATCCAGGAACTGCAAAGAGAGTTATCTCATGGCGGATATGGAACAGGCAGACATAATATTAAGATTCCGGGATGATGGATCTGTAAATTATCCGGACATACAACAAAAAATTGATTTTCAGGAATTCCTCTGCTATACTTCATAGCAGAGGAATTTTTTGGAGGTCTGAAAATGGATAAAAAAAATCAGATTACAGAAGGTGTAATCTGGAAGCAGTTGTTATTATTCTTTTTTCCGATTGTATTCGGAACTTTTTTTCAGCAGATCTATAATACGGCCGACACCATTGTTGTCGGTCGTTTTGTGGGTAAAGAAGCTCTGGCTGCAGTTGGAGGCTCTGTAAACCAGGTTGTAAATCTTATTGTAGAGGTATTTGTAGGCCTGACCTCAGGCGCGGCTGTAATCGTCTCTCAGTTTTATGGAGCTCAGGACAGAAAGAATCTGGATCGCACGATACATACAGCGGCTGCGTTCTCTATTATAGCCGGTCTGGTAATCGGTGTGGCGGGATTTTTTGCCTCTGACACGATTTTACAGATGATGAACACTCCGGCAGAATTAATGGATGAATCTCGAATATATCTTCATATTTATTTTGCAGGAACGGTTTTTAATCTTGTATATAATATGGGCGCGGCTGTCCTTCGCGCCATGGGAGATTCCAGACGTCCTTTGTATGTACTGATAACCGCCTGCCTTTTGAATATTCTGCTGGACATTCTGCTTGTAGTGATTGGCGGCATGGGCGTAGAAGGTGTTGCCATTGCAACGATATTCTGCCAGGGAGTCAGTGCAGTGCTTGTTGCAGCAATGCTGGTAAAAGGGCAGGGGAATTTTAAGCTGGAATTCAAAAAGATCCGTTTCTATGGAAATTCACTTCGTTCTGTATTGCGGATCGGTGTACCGGCAGGGATTGAAGCGGCTATGTACTGCGTGGCAAATATTGTGATCCAGGTATTTGTCAATCGACTGGGAACTGACCATGTGGCAGCATGGGGAACCTTTGGGAAGATCGATGCAGTATTCTGGATGGTGGTAAATGCTTTTTCTATTTCAATTACCACTTTTGTGGGTCAGAATTATGGAGCGGGAAAAACAAGGCGCATGAGGAAAAGCGTACTGGTCTGTCTGGGAATGTCATATGCGGCGGCGATCGCACTCAGCGGACTTCTGGTTGTATTTGCGGAACCTTTATACCGGCTTTTTACAACAGATCATGGAGTGGTGGAAATAGGAGTCTATATGATGAGATTCCTGATGCCGTCTTATTTTCTTTATGTGGCAATCGGAATTCTTTCCGGAGCTCTCAGGGGAGCAGGCAAGGTGCTGGTTCCTGTGATCCTTACCTGTGGAGGAGTCTGCATTCTCAGAATTACCTGGATGTTTGCAGTTCTCCCTGTTTTTCCGGGGATAGAAACTATTATGCTCAGTTATCCGGTATCCTGGGGAATCACAGCAGTTCTTTTTGTGATCTATTATATAAGACGCTTTCCAAAAGCAGAAAAATCTGTAAGAGAATCAGAAAATTGACAAAGATAACCGGCTGTATATATGATGTGCAGCGGTGCAGAGGAGTGTTGAGATGAATATTTTAAATATGGAACATATTACTAAAGTATATGGAGATAAAGTGATCTTTGATGATATTTCCGTAGGAATCCACCAGGGAGACAAAATCGGGATCATAGGTATCAATGGCACAGGAAAAACTACTTTTTTAAGGATTCTGGCAGGATTGGAGGAGGCAGATGAGGGACAGGTGATCCGGCAGAATGGACTTCGCCTTTCTTATCTTTCCCAGCATCCGCAGTTTCCCGAGGGGGCAACGATCCTTTCCTATGTAAGCGAAGGAAAGAGAGATGCAGACTGGAATCCGGAAACAGATGCCCACATGGTTCTTAACAAACTGGGAATTGCAGACCATGAGGAGGA